>Ga0256406_1000245_pt1 | contig 103435 bp, 79 predicted proteins | sample RumenRJG_03DNA_FD_185986 | JGI IMG/M metagenome (GOLD analysis project Ga0256406, IMG submission 185986) | Bovine rumen microbial communities from Lethbridge, Alberta, Canada - RJG_03 | ecosystem: Host-associated > Mammals > Digestive system > Stomach > Rumen | place: Canada: Alberta...
AAGAATGTATCAGAAAGAGATGCGAATGCGAACAGGCAGTGGCGCCGGATTTACGCCACATTGATGCCTTTCGCAGAAAGGCACTTGCTATAAGTTTGAAAGTCCTGCTGATGCAGGACTTTCAAACTGCAGCATCGGTGCTGCAGCACCGGCTGCCGCATTCGGCAAAACCGCATCCGCGGATTTTGCCTCAGCGAGGTATATGTTTGAAAGCCCTGCTGATGCAGGTCTTTCAAACCGCAGCATCGGTGCTGTCGCACCGGCTGCCGCATTCGGCAAAACCGCATCCGCGGTTTTGCCTCAGCGAGGTATAAGTTCGGAAATCCCGTCTTTGCCCGTGGGGACGGGGTGAAAGGGTGTTTTTATGAAGCTTCTGAGTGCGATTGTTCCCTGCTATAACGAGGAAGAAAACGTCCGTTATTTTTACGACGAATTTATAAAGAACAAGACCTTTTTTACGGAAAAGGACCTTGATTACGAGCTGATTTACGTCGACGACGGCTCTGCTGATAAAACGGCTGATGAGGTGAAGAAACTGATCGCGGAGGACAGTCGGGTTCACCTGATTTCGTTTTCGCGCAATTTTGGCAAAGAAGCGGCGATGTATGCCGGGATGAAGGAAGCAAAGGGCGATTATGTCGCCATCATGGATGCGGACCTGCAGGACCCGCCGAGTCTTCTTCCGGAGCTTTACGGATGGCTGGAGCAGGGATATGATACCGCGGCTACGAGACGTTCCACCCGCACCGGTGAGCCGCCAGTCCGCTCGTTCTTCGCACACCGGTTCTACCATCTCATCAACAGGATGTCGCAGACGGAAATCGTGGACGGTGCCCGCGACTATCGTCTGATGAAACGACAGGTTGTGGACGCGATTCTCTCGCTCTCCGAGTACAATCGCTTTTCCAAGGGCATTTTCGGCTGGGTCGGATTCAGGACCAAGTGGGTCGAGTATGAAAACATCGAGCGCAAGCACGGAAAGACGAAGTGGTCTTTCTGGAAGCTGTTCGGGTACGCCATGGACGGCATCACCGCATTTTCCACGGCACCGCTCAAGGCAGCGTCTATAACGGGCATCATTTTCTGCTTTGTGTCCTTTATCATGATTATTGTCACCATCGTGCGCAAGCTGATATTCGGTGATCCGACGAGTGGCTGGCCGTCGCTTGTATGCATCATTTTTCTTGTCAGCGGCATTCAGATGCTCTGCCTCGGCGCGGTCGGACAGTATCTTGAGAAGACGTACCTCGAGGTGAAAAACCGTCCGCTCTACATTATCAAGGAAAAACTCTGAGCCTGAACGGGTACGGATGCAGTTTCTGATGAAAAGAAGGTATTTTCAATGAGTTCGAAGTCCCCGAAACCCAATGCGGAGGGTGCAAAAGAGCCGCGCCGGCTTTCCAGGTGGCAGTCGGCCAAAAGAGTCCTGGCTCTGCAGATGAGTTTTGTCGGTCTGCTTCTGCAGACAGCCCTTTATGCATGGGCATGGTTTTCGGATTATTATCCGCTGGTCCGTCTCAAACTGAAGTTCTACATCAACGGACATATACTGATTCTGTTAATCTATCTGATTCTCCTCGTGTTTTTCAATCACACCTGGGAGGGCAACAACGTCGGCTACAATAAAACCTTCGACGTGGTGCTCGCACAGATTTTTGCGGTGTTTACAGCGGATGTCGTTTCATATTTCCAGATCTCGCTGATGCGCAACTGGCTTGTTCCGATGGGGCCCATGTGGAGAACATTCGGTCTTCAGTGTGCGCTCGCTATTGCCTGGGTTATTCTCTCGGACCGGATTTACAGGAAAGTTTTTCCGCCCCGCGACATGCTCCTCATCTACGGGGACCGGCCGTATGAGGATATCCTGCAGAAATTCAAGGGACGCCCCGAGAAGTACAATATCCGCAAATGCCTGAATGTCGCGGAGGGAATGGATGTACTGCACAGGGAGATCAAGGAGAGCGGTCTGAATACGGTTGTCCTCTGGGATATACCGACGCAGGAGCGCAATCAGCTCATGAAGTGGTGCTACGGTGAGCATATCCGCATGTACACCATGCCCAAAATCCCGGATGTTCTGATGCGCGGCTCGACGCAGATCCATGTCTTCGACACGCCGCTCTACATGACGAAGGAATATGCGCTCACGTTCGGCCAGCGCTTCTGGAAACGTCTCATTGACCTTGTTTTCGCGGTCCTTCTCCTCGGAATCCTGTCGCCGGTTTTCCTCATCACGGCGATCATCGTCAAAGCTTATGACGGCGGGCCGGTTTTCTACAAGCAGACGCGCTGCACGCTGAATTGTCGCGAGTTTAAAATCATCAAATTCCGCAGCATGAAGGTGGATGCGGAAAAAGACGGAGTTGCGCGGCTGGCCCAGGAGCACGATGACCGCATCACCCCGTTCGGACGTTTCATCCGCAAGTGCCGGATTGACGAGCTTCCGCAGCTCATCAACATCATTAAGGGGGATATGTCCTTCATCGGACCGCGTCCGGAGCGTCCGGAGATCATCCGGCAGTATATTGAGGAAATGCCGGAGTTTGCGTTCCGCACCCGTGTCAAGGCGGGCCTTGCAGGATATGCGCAGATCTACGGCAAGTACAACACGACTCCCTATGACAAGCTGAAGCTTGACCTCACTTATATCGAGAATTATTCGGTCGGACTCGATCTGAAACTCATGCTTCTCACACTGAAGATTGTCGTGCAGCCGGAGAGCACCGAGGGCGTCGCTGATAACCAGGTGACGGCCTTAAAAGAGGGAAGAAAGTCGGAAGACTGAAGAAAAGTCCGAAAGCATTACTGGCAGAAAGACGGGCGGCGAGGGAAAACAATGGATTCTGTAAAAGACAAAATTCATATGGATGAAGAGCTGGATGAGCGCTGCCGCTTTCTCCGGATCCGGAGACGCTGGTGGATTATCCCGCTTGCAGCGGCAGCCGGCGCCCTTCTCTGTTTTCTTGTGTATTTCATCGCGACGACCGTTTTTGCGCCCGCGCGCCGCTATGAGGCAGTTTCGAAGATTTATCTCACCTTTGCAAAGGATGAGAATGGGAATGCACAGGATTATTACAACGGCGCGACCTGGACGGACCTTCTGACGGCCGATCCGGCAATATCGGACAAAATCATGGCGGAAATGCCGGAGGGAACGGATCTCGACACGATCCGCGGAGAAGTGACGGCACAGATTCTCTCGGACATTCGTCTCATGACCGTGACCGTATCCGATCCGGATCCGGACCGCGCGGAGGCAATCCTCACGGCGGTGGATGATGCGCTGGTCGCTTTCGGCGGGGAGTCGGACGTTTTCGAGAGCATCGAATTTCTCTCCCGCACACCGTCAAAACTTGTGATATACAATGACCGCACGAGGAACGCGGTATGGCTCGGCCTCTTCCTCGGGGCGCTCACGGGCCTCTTCATCGTTCTCATCGGGGCGACGCTCGATGATGCGGTGTACGTTCCGGAGGAGGCGGAGAGGCGTTACGGCCTTCCGGCTGCCGGTGTGCTCACGAAAGACGGAAGTTTTTACGGTGAGACGAAGACGGATTACGATTACATCACCGGCGGGAAAGAGCTGCCGCGGATCGGGACAGGGGAGACGGAAGCCGGCCCTGCGTATTTCGATGCACTCCGGGAATCAGACGGCGTGCTGGCGGAGGTGCCCTGCGGTGTAAAGAACGGCACCGCGACAGAGCATCTTCTTTCTGAACTCTCCAAGCAGAACGTCTGTGTGAAGGGACTTCTTCTCACCGGCGCCGATGCAAAGTTCCTTGACCGGTATTATCGGAGAGACCGGCAGACGGGCAGAGGCACAAAGGAAATAGGCAGATATCTGTCCGGGAAGCAGGATGCTTTGATGGAAAAAAGCAAAGGACCTTCAGAAGATGGTTCCGATGCACCCGGCGGTAAAAAAGATAAGTCGGAGGGGCCGGAGGCATGAGCGATAAGAAAATCGAAGTGCTGGTCGCCGCCGTCGATGAGAATCCGGTGATGCTTGCGGAGCACATGAATCTGCAGACGGAAGCCATCATCTGCAACCAGTGTCATCTCTATGCATATGAACAGTTCGAGCACAACGGGCGCATGGTCCGTGTCTTCAGTCTCGACGAGCGGGGCGTGGGACTCAACCGCAATACTGCCCTGCAGCGGACGGATGCCGGGATCTGTGTCTTCTCGGATGAAGACATCGTCTATGACGATGGCTATGAGCAGAAGATTCTGGATGAGTTCAGAAAGAATCCGAAGGCAGATGTGCTGATGTTCAACGTGTGGGCCGTCGAGGAGCGCCGGACGTATGAAAATACCCGGCACAAGCGGGTCCACTGGTACAATTACGGGCGGTATCCGACCTACAGCATGTGTGCGCGGACGGAGAGCCTCCGAAAGGCAAATGTCTCGTTCAGTCTCCTTTTCGGGGGCGGTGCGCGCTACAGCAACGGGGAAGATTCGCTGTTCATCCATGACTGCCTTAAGGCTGGCCTTGCAATCTACGCGACTCCGGTCAGCATCGGGCATGAAAGCAAGAGAGAGGATGCCGGCTCCACCTGGTTTGAAGGATACAACGAGAAGTTTTTTTATGACCGCGGCGTTCTCTATCATTATCTGTACGGATGCATGGCGCGTCCGCTGGCACTGCGCTTTCTTTGTAAGCACAGGTCAGCAATGTGCCGCACCATCCCGCTTATGAAGGCGTATGCACTGATGAAAAAGGGAATCCGGGAAGCATGATTCTTTACATTTCCATTGCCCTTCTCACGGTCCTTGCGGCGAGATGGGGGTTGACGAAAAGAGAGTATCGGGAAGAGAGAGGAACGAGGGCTGCGGCGATGTCGCGCATCGTGTATGCCCTTATTTTTCTTGCGCTTTTTATTCCGGCAGCTCTCCGCTCGAATACGGGAAATGATTATCTGAAATACGTCGATTTCATGCACCTGATCCGCAGCAATGCCTATGTGCCCACGGAGACAGGGTTCAACACGTTCGTGCGTGCAGTGTATGCGGCGAGCGGATATGAGAATTATCTGCTGGTGTTCGCGCTGCTGTCTGCGATGACGATTGCTCTGTTTCTCGCTGCAGTCCGCGATCAGTCCGTGGATTTCTTCCTGTCCTTTTTCCTTTTTATGACGCTCGGGTATTATTTTCAGAGCTACAGCACGGTGCGGTATTATTTCGCGCTCGCGATTGTGATCTATTCGCTGAAGTTTTTCCTGAACCGCGAGTATGTGCCGTTCCTTTTGCTTGTACTGCTTGCGGCCGGGTTTCACAAGTCGGTTCTGGTGGTTCTGATTCTTTACCCGCTTGCACTGATTCCGTGGAATGCGGTCATTTATTTGTGCGGCGCCGCATTATGCGCGGCCTTTGCGGCATTTCCGGATTTCTGGCTGAAGGTCGTTGTGAAGCTTTATCCGTCGTACGAGGACACGGAATACCTTTCGGGAAGCGGCTTCAATCCGGCGGCGATCGCGCGCTGCGCTGCGGTGCTGATACTTGCCATCATTGCGGCCGGGGTAAATGGAGAAAGCTTCTCGCGAAAAATACACCGGGAAAAGATTTCCGCATCCGATCCGGCGGAACGGTTTTATTTACATTCGACCGTCCTCGCGCTCGCGATCTACGCATTCTGCTCGTTTCTGCCGATTATCTCGCGCATCGGATATTACCTCACGATGCCGCAGATTTTCTATATTCCGCTTCTTCTGCGGAAACTGCCGGACAGAAAGAGGAAGGTGTTCACCGGACTTGTGATGCTCGCGGGAACAGCGTATTTTATCCTGCTTTTCCGCCGGATGAGCAGCGACGGACTCCGGCTTCTTCCGTATCATAGTTTTCTTTTTTATGATCTGCCGAAGATTCTGTCCGAGATGCGGGATTAAACCGCGGACGGCGGAGGAACAGCGAAGGGCTGGCTGAGCGGCGGCAGACAGCTTATCAGGATGAATAGGATCTGAAAGACGGGATCGGACAGGACAAAAGGATATCGATGAAACGGCCTTTTTATTCCATTATTGTCGTTACGAGAAATGCCGGTGAGAAACTGACAGAAACAATTGAAAGCATACGAAAGCAGACATTCACGGATCTGGAGATTATCGTAAAGGATGCCGAATCTTCGGACGGCTCTGTGGAGGCGCTGCCGCAGGATCCGCGCATCCGGCTGATCCGCGGGCGTGACGGCGGAATTTACGACGGGATGAATATTGCGGTGCGGAGCGCCGGGGGACAGGTGTTCTATTTTCTCAACACCGGCGACTACCTTTTCTCGGAAACGGTTCTTGCCGATGCAGCAGATAAAATCAGGTCACTTACAGCGGGAGAAGAGCCTTCCCTGCTCGTCCTCTACGGAGATGTCTTCGAGCGGAGGAGCGGGCAGACTGCCGCGGCCAATCCGGTGATGGATGATTTCGCACTGTTCCGCAATGTCCCCTGTCACCAGGCCTGCTTTTATTCACGGGACCTTTTCGACGGACGGGGCTTTGACACAGCCCTTAAAGTCCGGGCGGATTATGAGCATTTTCTCTATTGCCATTATAAAAGGCATGCAAGGATGTATTATCTTCCGGAGACAATCGCAGATTATGAAGGCGGCGGTTTCTCCGAGGAGAACCGGAAGCTCTCCGCGGCGGAACACAGGGCAGTGACGCAGATGTATATGCCGGCCGGGAAAGTACTGAAATACCGGCTTGCAATGGCTCTGACCCTGCAGCCGGTGCGGGAGAAGATTGCCTCAAACCCGAAGACGGCCGGATTTTATGACCGGATCAAGAGCAGGATTTATCACAGGAAGTAAACCGGCCCTGTAAATCAATCCATGAGAGACTGACACCGGCACCTGTGGATCCCTCTTACACCGCAGGTGTGCCGGGGGTGCCGCAAAGGGCGCGGCACAGGGTATAGAAATGAAAGTTTTATGGCTTTGCAATATCATGCTGCCCGCGTTTGCGAAGGCAAACGGGCTCAGCTTTTCAAACCGCGAGGGGTGGCTTTCCGGAATCTTTGACCGGATTACGTCACAGTACCGCAAAGGCGCGCCGGGATACAGCACTTCGGATGCGGCCGTGTATGATACCGGTGACATCCGCATTGATGTGACGGCGGACCTTTCGTTTGTTCTTCCGGATATCGATGCAAAAATCAACCGTGATGCGCTCGGAGAGGAAGCCCGCTATATCGAGCTTGGTGTCTGCTGCCCGGTTCCGGAGTCCCTCGGAAACTGCCGGCAGGAAATCCGGGGCGTTGTGTTCTACGGATTTCAGGAAGACCTCACGCATCCGGAAATCTATAATTCTGGGCTTGAGACGAGATTTTCGGAAATCCTGGATGATTTCAGACCGGATATTGTGCATATCTTCGGAACGGAGTTCCCGCATACGCTGTCGATGACGAGAGCCTTTGGCAGCCCGGAGCGTACGCTCATAGGAATTCAGGGACTGTGCCGGACAATTGCCGACACCTATATGGCAGACCTTCCCTACCGTGTCCGCCGCAGGAAGACGTTCCGGGACCGTGTCCGCCACGATTCCATCGAAGCACAGCAACATAAATATGAGATGCGCGCCCGGAATGAGAGACTCGCGATTCTCGGAACCGGTCACGTCACGGGCCGCACGGTGCTCGACCGCCGTGAGACGAATGCCATCAATCCGGATGCACTCTATCATCCGATGAACGAGACGATGCGCTCCTGCTTCTACAGCGGCCGGTGGAATCCGGAGAACTGCGAGGCACACAGCATTTTCCTGAGCCAGGGCGATTATCCGCTCAAGGGATTTCATTATCTGCTCCTGGCGATGCCGCGCGTACTTGAACAGTATCCGGACGCAAAGATCTACTGCGCGGGAAATTCTATCATCGGCAATTACGGAGGCTTTTACCCGGAGACGCACAAAGTGCCGCTTGCACTCCGCATAAGCTCCTACGGAAAATACCTTCTCCACCTGATTCATGAACTGCACCTTGAAGGACATGTCTTCATGACCGGATCTCTGTCTGCCGGGGAGATGAAGGATCGTTTTCTTTCGTCGAATGTTTTTGTCTGTCCGTCCATCATGGAGAATTCTCCGAACTCGCTGTGCGAGGCAATGCTGCTCGGCATGCCGGTGGTGGCGGCCAGAGTAGGAGGTGTGCCTGATCTCATAAACGACGGGGAAGAAGGACTGCTCTTTACGGGCGGCAGCGACAGGGAACTGGCGGACTGCATCATCCGGGTGCTGGATGACAGTGATTTTTCGTACAAACTTGGCGCGCAGGCGCGGCGCACAGCGAAGGTCCGCCACAACCCCGACACAAATTTCCGAAGACTGGTGGAAATCTACCGGTCGATGCTGTAGACAAAGAAGGAAGCGGACATCAGAGAGGAAGCACAGAAAATAAGTCTCAGGAGACCCTTTGGTTTTGACGATGAAATTTGCGTTTGTTTCCAATTACATCAATCACCATCAGATTCCCTTCTGCGAGGCGATGCGCAGCCGGCTCGGCAGCGGGTTCCGGTTCATTCAGACAGAGCCGATGGAAGAAGAGAGACGGAAGATGGGGTGGGGCGTGGATCTTGCCTCTCTCCCGTACGTTTCCGTGCTGTACGGGAACGGCCGGGAAGCCCTCGAGAGTCTCATACAGGACAGCGACATCGCGCTCTTCGGGTGGACGGACCGGGAGGATCTCTGCCAGAAGAGGCTTGAAGCCGGAAAGCCCGTCATCCGCGAGAGCGAGCGTCTGTACCGCGAGGGCCAGTGGAAAGCAGTATCGCCGAGGGGCCTTATCCGCAAGCATCACGATCATACGCGGTGGAGGGACGCAGAGGCGTATCTTCTCTGCAACGGGGCGTACGTCGCGTCCGATTTTGACATTATCCGCGCATACCCGGGCAAGAAATACCGCTGGGGTTACTTCCCGGACCTTCGGACCTACACCGATGCGCAGATGAAGGAAATGAAGAAGCCGGATGAGAGCGGAACGGTGCGCATCCTATGGGCGGGGCGCTTTCTTCCGTTAAAACATCCGGAGTTTGCCTTGGATCTCGCGGCGCACCTGAAGGAGAGAGGAGCAAGGTTTCACCTCGATCTGGTTGGCGGCGGAGAGATGGAAGAGGCGTTAAAAAAGCGCGCAGCGGATGAAAACCTGTCGGAAGAGGTCACCTTTCACGGATTTCTGCCGCCGGGAGAAGTGCGCGGATGGATGGAGCGGGCACACATTTTCCTCTTCACGAGCAATCACCTCGAGGGCTGGGGCGCGGTGCTGAATGAAGCGATGAACAGTGGCTGTGCCGTCATCGCGGGCTCGGAGGCCGGCGCAGTTCCCTTTCTTATTGAGCAGGGGGGGAACGGTCTTATTTATAACGGCGAGAATGAGGAAGAATTCCTTGCGTGCGCAGATTATCTCTTCGCACACCCGACGGAACGCCATGAATTTGCGGTGCACGCACAGCAGACAATCGGGACGCTCTGGAATGCGGACACAGCGGCGGAGCGGCTGCTTTCCTTTTCGGACCACATCCTCACGGGAAAGGAGTGGACGCCGCCTGCGGACGGACCGATGAGCAGAGCGGAGGCAGTCCGCCCGTTCCCGAAATACAGAATCCCGGACATCTGAGGGCGGGATTCCATCCGCAGCATCGGTGCCGGCGCATCCTTGTGCAGTGTCACCGGGAGATGCCGCATCCGGCAGGACCGTATTCGCGGATTTTGCCTCAGCGAGGGATAAAAATGGCAGAAGTGTCAGTAATCGTACCGGTTTACAACGCGGAAGAATTCCTGGCCCGTTCAGTGGGGTCCATACAGCAGCAGATCTGGGGCGATCTCGAGATCGTCCTGGTGGACGACGGCTCGAGTGACGGGTCCCTCGCACTCTGTCAGAGAATGGCGGAGGAGGATTTCCGCATCAAAGTCATCCACAGGGAGAACGGCGGTGCCGCCGCGGCGCGCAATGTCGGTGTGCGGGCGGCGACTTCGGACCTCATTTGTTTTGTCGATGCCGATGACTACATCGAACCGGACATGACAAAGTGGCTCCTGATTGCATATCGGAATGCGGTCGCCTCCGGCGCTCACCATGAGGGAGACTTTCTGGTGCAGACCGGCCGTGACGAGGTGGATGAGTCCGGGAAGCACCTCGAAGATGCGCTGCCGATCCCGGAAAAGGAACGTTTTGACGACAGTCATTCCTTCCTGCTGGGGCTTCTCCTCTATACAAGCGACAGTTCCTACTGCACGAAGCTGGTGCCGCGCGCACAGCTCCTCGAGCACCCGTTCCCGGAGGGCATGACCGGTGAGGATTTCCTGCTTCACATGCAGATGCTTCCGGACCTTGAAGGCGTGCTCATTATTCCGCACCTCGGCTATCACGTCGTGCACCGCGACGGCTCCGTCACGCGGCAGAGCAGGACGTTCTCCCGCTCCTATATCGACATCGTAAGGCACGCCGATTATGTGGAGCAGAATACCGTCAAAACGTATCCGGACCTCCGGGAAGCGGCTCTTCGGTTCGGACTCTACGAACGCCTCGATTACATGCTTCATGTCCCGATTGAGGACATGAATGAAAAGAATGCATTCTATGAAGAGGTCCTTGCCTATCTGCGCAGAAACTACGACGCGATGAAGCAAAATCCATATCTCACGAGGAAGAACAAACAGTACCTCACGCTGCTGACAAAGGCGCCGGTGCTGACCCGGAAGGTGCACCGGATGACGATGAAGCTGAGGGGGAAATACGATAAATTCTGAGGCACGGGACGGCCGACTTGGCTACAAATACTGGAAATGTGCCGGAAAACGAATTATACTTCATTCTTAGTAAGTAAAGAAGCAAACTGCAGCATCGGTGCTGAAGCACCGGCTGCCGCATTCGGCAAAACCGCATCCGCGGATTTTGCCTCAGCGAGATATAAGTTTATATGTATAGCTGACAAAGGTCTTTCAATGGCCGGAGTTCGGCGAGGAGGCAGTGATGGTACCAAAGAAGGACATCGACTGGGGCAGCCTCGGGTTTGCCTATACAGTCACTGACAAACGCTATGTAGATATGTTCTACGGCAAGACCGGTGCATGGGAAGGCGGAAAGCTTATTTCCGACGACAAGATCGTTATGAGCGAGGATGCAGGTGTCCTGCAGTATTCTCAGTCCGTATTTGAAGGCCTGAAAGCCTATACCACGGAAGACGGACATATCGTCTGCTTCCGTCCGGATCTCAATGCAGAAAGAATGTATAATTCCGCTCTCCGTCTTGAGATTCCGCCGTATCCGAAGGATAAATTCGTCGAAGCCGTAAAGGAAGTCGTTGCCGGAAACGAAGCATGGGTTCCGCCGTACGGCTCGGGCGCTACGCTTTATATCCGTCCTTACATGTTCGGTATCAGTCCGGTCATTGGCGTCAAGCCGGCGGATGACTATGAGTTCCGCATTTTCGTGACACCGGTCGGACCTTATTTCAAGGGCGGCGCAAAGCCGATCGACATCAAGGTCTCTGACTTTGACCGTGCAGCACCGAGAGGAACCGGCAACATCAAGGCAGGCCTGAACTATGCAATGAGCCTGCATGCAATCGTGACGGCACACAAGGAAGGCTTCGCCGAGAACGTCTATCTTGATCCGGCAACCAGAACCAAGATTGAAGAGACCGGCGGCGCAAACACGATCTTCGTTGATGCAGACGGCAATCTTGTCATCCCGAAGAGCGATTCGATTCTTCCATCCATCACACGCCGCAGCGTGCATTATGTTGCGGAGCATTATCTCGGCCTCAAGGTTGTTGAGCGTGAGGTTTACCTTGATGAGGTTCACAACTTCAAGGAAATGGGCCTCTGCGGAACCGCTGCTGTTATTTCTCCGGTCCGCTGCATCAACGACCACGGCAAGGAAATTGTCTTCGAGGACAACAATCACGGCGTCATGGGACCGGTTCTTCAGAAGATCTACGATACACTCACCGGAATTCAGATGGGCCGCATCGAAGCTCCCGAAGGATGGATCTGCACCATCGACTGATGACGGATCAGCGGACCTTCGGGTTCTGACTCCTTTCACGTCCTGGGTGTTGTTGGGACCTGACGCCTGTCCGGGCCGGATGCCTGCCGCGTGCTGAACAGAAGGTCTCAGAAAGACTGAAAACAGAATAAAAAACAGAAAGAAGCCCACGCAAAGTACGGTGTGCTACCTGGAAGTAGCATATCGTATATGCGCGGACTTCTTTCTTTTTCACAGGTTACGATTTACTTTCTTCAAAAAGTTCTTGCCATCATGCCTTTTTCGGTTATAATGGTACTCAATCCATATTAAACAAGTAGGAATTGACGAAACGCAGATAATTCGCAGAGAACGGAGGTCACTTTGTCAGGCGACGTTGTCCAGTTATTAATAGAGTCTTTCCCGAGAATTCTTCTCCCGGGTCTTATCATGACGATCCCGCTGACGCTGATTGCGTTTGCCTTTGCACTCGTGATCGCTGTCGTCGTGGCACTGATTCAATATGCGCACGTACCGGTGCTCAGACAGATTGCCCGGTTCTATATCTGGGTGATCCGCGGAACACCGCTGCTGGTGCAGCTGATGGTCGGCTATTATGGGCCGTCCACATTCGGCTTTCATCCGAATGGTTTTGTCGTTGCAATCATCGTGTTCGCCATTAATGAAGGCGCATATTGCGCCGAAACGATCCGCGGTTCCCTTGAAAGTGTTCCGGTGGGGCAGATGGAAGCCGGGTACTGCGTCGGCATGAGCTACATGCAGATTATGTGGCACGTGGTTCTGCCGCAGGCATTCCGCACAGCTTTTCCGGCACTGTCCAATTCCCTGATCGGCATGGTGAAGGACACCTCGCTTGCATCGAACATCACTGTCACCGAAATGTTCCTTGCCACCCGTCAGATTGCCGGGAGAACGTATCAGTTCCTGCCGCTGTATCTCGAGGTCGCATTTATTTATCTCCTGTTTTCGACCGTGATGACCTGGCTGCAGAGACTGGGTGAGAAAAAACTGGGAACCTATACCGCGAAGAGAGCCTGACGGAGGCGGACAGGGATGCCCCCGAGGGAGAAGAGACAGTTAAATTGAACGAAAATGTACACCCCGCAGCGAAAGCATAATTGAAGGAAACTATGGCACTTCTGGAAGTCAGAGACATACATAAGTCTTTTTCAGGCGTCACAATATTAAACGGCGTCGATATAACTGTGGACAGAGGCGATGTGATCGCCATTCTGGGTCCATCCGGATCGGGCAAGACGACCCTGCTCCGATGTATCAATTTTCTTGAGACAGCGGACAGCGGGACCATGCGCTTTGGCGGCAAAACCTATGAGCTTGCGCACACGGACAAGAGGGAAATTGCAGAGCTGAGGAAGCACACGGGCTTTGTGTTCCAGAACTACAACCTGTTCGCGAACAAGACAGCGCTTCAGAATGTGACGCTGGGTCTTACGAGTGCGCGGAAGATGGCCAGGGACAAGGCGGAAGAGATCGGAATGGAGATGCTCAAAAGAGTCGGCATGGAGAGCCGTGCTTCGTATTATCCCAGTCAGCTTTCCGGAGGCCAGCAGCAGCGCGTTGCAATCGCGCGGGCGCTCGCAGCCGACCCCGAGATTATCTATTTTGACGAACCCACGTCAGCACTTGACCCCGAGCTGATCGGCGAGGTGCTCTCCGTCATGCGCGACCTGGCGGCGTCCGGGCGCACGATGGTTGTCGTCACACACGAAATGTCCTTTGCCCGCGATGTTTCTTCCCATGTGATCTTTATGGAGAAGGGAAAAATCGTCGAGGAGGGGCCGTCGAAGGAATTCTTCGATCATCCGAAGGAAGCGCGCACGCGGGAATTCCTGCGGATGGAGAGCGACCGGTCCGGAAAGAAGAAGGAGTAATGCACCGCGGCGGCACCGGCAGATGCCGGAATTCCGCAGGGCGGGACAGTATTCAGAAGTACGAGGAGGTAAGTATTATGAAAATGAAGAAGTTAGCGGCAGTTGTTTTTTCGGCAGCGGTTTCCACGGCGCTTCTGGCAGGCTGCGGTTCTGCTTCGGGAACAGCAGAAACAGAGGATGTCAGCGCTGCTGTGACGAGCAGCCAGGCCTCGGAAGCATCTTCCGCTGAGACTGCTTCGGAAGCGGCATCCGAAGTTTCCGAATCGTCCGCTGCATCCGAAGACGCAGGCGCGATTGTGACGGAGGAGCCGGACGCAAACGGCGATCACCTTGCGAGAATCCTCGCAGCAGGCAAGATCACGGTTGCAACCGAGGGCGCATGGTCTCCGTTCACCTATCATGATGCCGATACCAACGAACTCGTAGGTTTTGACGTTGAAGTCGCAAAGGAAATTGCTTCAAGACTCGGCGTCGAGGCAGAGTTTGAAGAAGGCGATTTTGACGGCGGTCTGACCGGTGTGTCAACCGGAACCTACGACATGATGGCAAACGGTGTCGATATCACCGAGGACAGAGAGCAGACGTTTGACTTCACGGATCCGTATGCATATGACCATGCAGTTGTTGTCACGAAGGCAGACAATGACACAATTAAGTCTTTTGATGATCTTAAGGGGCTGACCACAGCGAATTCCGTCGGTTCTACCTACGCACAGATGGGCGAAGAGTACGGCGCAACGGTCGTCAACGTGCCGACGCTTGGTGAGACGATGGAGCTTGTCATCAACGGAACTGCAGACGCGACGATCAATGCGAACACATCGGTCCAGGATTACTTCAACACGACCGGAACAACCGAACTCAAGGTTGCGGCAGTCGATGAGGAGACGACCGAATATGCAATCCCGCTGAAGAAAGGCGAGGACAATGATACGCTTCGGGAGGCAATCAACAAAGCGATCGCCGCGATGAAGGCAGACGGCACACTGACAGAGCTTTCAAATAAGTATTTCGGCGCGGACATCACGCAGGAATAATGGCTCCCGGGAGGCTGGGCTGTTCCGCCGTTTCCGGGCAGCGGCCGCCCACCGATTCAGACAGGGTGCCGTTTACAGCCGGCCACTGGCCTGATCGGGGCCGGGAGAAGAAAAGCAACAAAACCGCAGACCAGCAGTGGTCTGCGGTTTTGTTATGGCCGGATGATTTTTACGATTTTAAAAAAGCTGCATCATATACTCCCTCATTCAAATATCCTATACTGAATAAAGAGCCCGCGCGGGCTCTTTTTGTAAAGCTTTATCAGGTCAGGGGGACCTTTATCATGCAGACGAAAACGACATTCCGAAAGCTCCTTTCCATGGTCATGGCCATCGCGATTCCGGTCGCGCTGCAGAATCTGCTGTCGACCACGGGAAGCATGGTCGATACCATCATGCTCGGGCGTCTCGGCGAGACCGAGGTCGGCGCTGTCGGACTCTGTGCCCAGTTCACCAATCTCATGTTCTCGGGATACTGGGGGTTCATCGGCGGCGGTATGATGTTTATTTCGCAGTACTGGGGCGAGCACAACGAAGAAGGAATCTGCCGCTCCTACGGCATTATGCTGAGCTTTCTCGCTGCCGTTGCCGCCGTCTTCACATATCTTGCGGTCGCGATGCCGGAGTGGGTCATGTCGGTGTACACGAGCTCCGAGGCGATGCAGAAGGTCGGCGTGGAATATCTGCACACCGTCGGCTGGGCTTATCCATTCATGGTTCTGGCCGTGGGGATGTCAACGCTCCTGCGGTCGATTGAGCGCGTCAAAATTCCGCTCGTCGGCGGTATTGTGGCTGTTGTGACAAACTGCACGTGCAATTACATCCTGATTTTCGGCAAACTCGGTTTTCCGGCACTCGGCGCCAGAGGGGCCGCTTACGGAACGATTCTTGCGAACATCGCCAATGTTCTGATCATTGTGATTTTAGCAAAAGCCTGCCATGTACCGTTCCTTCTGGAGATTCGCCGGCATTTTGGAAAAAGCCGCGGACTGGTCCGGGAATTTCTGGCCAAGAGCTATCCGATCATCCTCAATGAAGTTCTGATCGGTGTCGGAAACATGATGATCAACATTGTCCTCGGGCATCAGGCGGACAGTGCCATTGCGGCGACTGCTGTATTTCGGACGCTCGAAGGGCTGATCATTGCTTTCTTCTCCGGCTTCTCTTCTGCAGCGACTGTACTTGTCGGCAAAGAGGTCGGTGCGGGCAATCATGAGGAGGCATTCAGCAGAGCATACCGGATTATCTACCTGTGCCAGGCGATGACGCTCATCGGCTGTCTGGCTGTGCTTTCCATTCATGCGCCGCTCCTGCATGCCATGGGACTTTCCGGTGATTCGTACAGGACGTGCCTTGGGATGTTTACGATTTATACGGTCATCGGCACCATCCGGATGGGAAACTGGTCGATGAATGACACCTACCGTTCGGCCGGCGATTCTGCCTTCGGTTCGCTTCTCGAGATCACTTTCATGTTTGCCATGGTCCAGCCTGCGATCCACATCGCAAACGACCTCTTCCATGCGCCGTTCCTGCTTGTTTTCGCTCTCTGCTATGTCGATGAGCCGATCCGCTATATCATCATGCAGACACACATGTATTCAAGGAAGTGGATCAAACCGGTCTCCGATGCGGGAAGGGCAACCATCGGAGCATTCCGGGAGAAATACGGGATTCGGGTGAAAGAGAGAAAGGCGTCCTGATCCGGTGCCGCAGCAGGTGCTGACAGGGGCTCTTGTTGAAATTTCGGATTGATCCGACTTGTTCCCGCCGTTGGAGTACAATAGAGGAAGATATTTCCTGCTCTGATGACAGTAAGGAAGACAGGAAAGAACAGGGCAGGGTACAGGATTGCTGGATTTGCAGCCTTTTGGGCAGACGCGGCCGCGGGCGGCCAATTCTTCCGGGCTGCAGGACGCGGGAGGCGGATCATGACGGAAGAGGAAAAGATAGAGAAGCTGACAGATCTTGTGCGCGGAAGCGACAATATCGTTTTCTTCGGCGGAGCGGGTGTTTCGACGGAGAGCGGGATTCCGGACTTCCGCAGCGAGGACGGACTGTATCACCAGAAATATAAGTACCCGCCGGAGGAAATGCTGAGCCATACCTTCTATGAACAAAGACCGGAGGAGTTCTTCAAGTTTTACCGCGACAAGCTCCTTCTCAAGGGACAGCCGAAGCCGGAGCCGAACATGGCCCACAAGATTCTCGCAAAGTGGGAGAAAGAAGGAAAGCTCAAAGCGGTCATCACGCAGAATATCGACGGGCTGCACCAGAAGGCGGGGTCAAAGAAGGTCCTCGAGCTGCACGGGAGCACGCTGCGCAATTATTGTGAAAACTGCCATGCGTTTTACGACGCGGATTTCATCGCGAATTCCGAAGGAATCCCGACCTGTACGAAGTGCGGGGGACGGGTGAAGCCGGATGTCGTTCTTTATGAAGAGAGCCTCGACATGGACACACTCGAGGAGGCGGTCCGCTGCATCCGGGACGCAGACATGCTCATCATCGGCGGCACATCCCTCGTCGTGTATCCGGCAGCAGGACTGATTGATTATTACAGCGGGCACAAGCTGATTCTCATCAATAAGTCGTCGACATCCCGCGATGCCGACGCGGACCTCGTCATTGAGGACTCCATCGGGAAGGTGCTCGGCGAGGTGGACAGACGGCTGGATGCCTGAAGACAGGACAGCCGCAAAAACTCCTTGCGGCGGCAGTCAGTGCATGATATGATATAAACCCGTGGGACTTTCCAAATCCCGCAATATCCTTGCTCTTCACAGTGGAAGGGCCTTAAGACCGGAAGGAGGTAGAAGCATGAACAAGTACGAGTTAGCCGTTGTTGTGAGTGCGCAGATCGATGACGAAGCCAGAACCGCTACTGTTGACAAGTGCAAGGCGCTGATCGAAAGATTCGGCGGCACTGTCAAGGATGTAGACGATTGGGGAAAGAAGAAACTGGCTTACGAGATCCAGAAAATGAACGAAGCATATTATTACTTCATTCATTTTGACGCCGAGGGTTCTGCGATCGCTGAGATCGAGAGCCGCATGCGCATCATGGACAATGTCATCCGTTATCTGTGCGTGAAGCAAGACGAGAAATAACGGAAAGAGGTCAGTATGAATAAAGTAGTTCTGATGGGACGTCTGGCAAGAGATCCTGATATCCGCTACACACAGGGCGATTCTCCGATGTGCATCGCGCGTTACACGCTTGCGGTTGACAGAAGATTCACCCGCAACAATCAGGATGGACAGACCGCTGATTTCATCAGTTGCGTTGCCTTTGGCAAATCCGGCGAGTTCGTCGAGAAGTACTGCCACAAGGGAACCAAGCTTGTAGTCTCCGGCCGTATTCAGACAGGCAGTTATACCAACAGAGACGGACAGAAGGTCTACACGACGGATGTCGTGGCAGAAGACCAGGAATTTGCCGAGAGCAAGAATGCACAGGCTCAGAACGTCGGCGGAGGATATTCAAGGCCGGCTTCCGCTCCTGCGTCATCGAACGGATCTGCTCCCACAGCCTCGTTCGCTCCGTCCCAGAACAGTAGTTCACAGCAGCCCGCTCCTGCAGAGGATGGCTTCATGAACATTCCGGATGGAATTGATGAAGAGCTTCCATTCTCATGATGTGAGACAGGCTCATGACCATTCAGGAGGCAATAAAATGGCTTATTCAAACAACAGCGACGGTTCTTCCTTCAGAAGGAAGGGCAATTTCCACAGAAAGAAAAAGGTCTGTGTTTTCTGCGGAAAAGATAACGTCATTGATTACAAGGATACAGCAAAGCTCCGCAAGTACATCTCCGAGAGCGGCAAGATTCTGCCGAGAAGAATCACCGGCACCTGCGCTACTCATCAGAGAGCACTGACAGTTGCAATCAAGAGAGCACGTCATCTTGCGATGCTTCCGTATACCGAGGAATAATCAGATACGTCAGGCAGCGAACTGCCGTCATGGGATACCATGGCGGCAGTTTTTTCGTGGGCTGTCTGCCGGGGGCAACTTGATATTCCCCCGGCTCTTCCCGGGCAGCTGCCCCGGGTCCTGCAGGGGGCGGGATTTCACCCCGTTTCCGGCCCTCTTAAGAGCCGCCCCTGTATGTGATATAATTCCTACATACTGGCCTCCTGTCAGCATTGCCGGAAAACGCGGACGTTCCGGCAGCCTCCGCTGGTGCATACTGCAGAGGCCGCGGAGAAGAACCGGAAGCAAATACGGCCTGAAGTATGTATTGTCTGCAGAGCAGCTTCCGGGAAATGCACGCCGCGCCGTCCGGCGGCGGTTATGAAAAAGCGCAGTGGACAGAGCATCCGGACAGAAAAACATGCGCTGCCCATACGGGTAAAGAGGAAGATTTTCATGAACAGAAATCACATGAATCTGAAGGGAAAGGTCGCGAGGTATTTTAATATGCCCATGCGACTCGGATGCCTTCTGATTCTCGTGGATGTTGTCATCTATCTGATGTACTGGCCTGGCGGACTTGTCCTCATGTTCTTCATCGCGGCCTACTTCGGGATCATCGCCTATTACTACATGAACAGCCGGCAGATTGTCATGCAGGAGCTGGTGAGCTTTGCGACGGAATACGGTCAGGTCCAGAAGAAACTGCTGCGGGATCTGCGGATACCCTATGCCGTGCTGGACGAGTCGGGACGCGTCCTGTGGTCGAATTCCATGTTCGAGCATGTCACGAACACAGACCAGAACTATCACAAGTCGATCACATCGATTTTTCCGCCCATCACCCGGTCAGTGCTTCCGTCGGATGAGCCGCAGAAAGATGTCGAGCTTCAGTACGAAAACAATTATTACATGGTGCGGATGACGAAGATTCCGCTCGATGAGGCAGCGGAAAACAGCGACATCATCGACGCCCAGTCTTTCAACGGAAATCTCGTCGCACTCTGCATGTTCGATGAAACCGCGGAACGCCTCGCACTGCAGGAGGTGGACGACCAGAGCCTTGTCATCGGTCTTATTTACATGGACGACTACGATGAAGCGCTCGAAAGCATCGAGGATGTCCGCCGCTCGCTTCTCATCGCGCTGATTGACCGAAAGGTGAACAAGTATATCTCTTCGATTGACGGACTGTGTGAGAAGATCGAGAAGGACAAGTATTTCGTCGTGATGCGCAAGAGTGCTCTCGAACAGCTCAAGGAGTCGCACTTTGATCTGCTCGACGACGTCAAAACGGTCAACATCGGAAATGAAACGGCGATCACGGTCAGTATCGGCATCGGCATGTCCGGTCTGACATACGCGCAGAACTATGAATTTGCGCGCAGTGCGGTCGATCTCGCCCTCGGCCGCGGCGGAGACCAGGCCATCATCAAGGCTCCGGAAACGACGCAGTATTTCGGCGGAAAGACGCAGCAGATCGAGAAGAGCACCCGCGTCAAGGCCCGTGTCAAGGCACAGGCCATGAAGGAAATCATTTCGTCGAAAGACCGTGTCTTCATCATGGGACACAGACTCGGCGATCCCGATTGTTTTGGCGCGGCCATCGGTGTCTACCGCATCTGCAAGACACTGAACAAGGAATCGCACATTGTCATCAATGAGGTGACCAATTCACTGAAGCCGATCAAGGCACTTTTCGATAATAATCCGGAGTACGAGAAGGATCTTTTCTACACAAGCTCGCAGGCACTCGACGCGCCGGCGGATAATGCGGCGCTTGTCGTGGTTGATGTCAATAAGCCGAGCATTACGGAATGCCCGGAGCTCCTGAAGAGGGTGCCGTCCATCATCGTGCTCGATCACCATCGCGCCGGAACAGAGGTTATTGAGAATGCGACGCTGTCCTATATTGAGGCGTATGCATCGTCTGCCTGTGAGATGGTATCGGAGATACTGCAGTATATCGGCGAGAGAGTGAATATCCGCCAGGAAGAGGCGGATGCGATGTACGGCGGCATTGTCGTCGACACCAACAACTTCTCGAGCAAGACAGGTGTGCGGACATTTGAGGCGGCGGCATTCCTGCGCCGCAATCAGGCGGATGTCACCCGGGTTCGCAAGCTGTTCCGCGAGGATGTGCAGGATTACAAGGCAAAGGCGGATGCGGTGTCGCAGGCAGAGATCTATCGCGATTCGTATGCCATCTCCATCTGCGACAGCTCGGGGCTCGACAGCCCGACGGTTGTCGGAGCGCAGGCGGCAAACGAGCTTCTTAATATCAAGGGCGTAAAGGCAAGTTTTGTCTTCTCGGAATATCAGAATCAGATCTTCATCAGCGCCCGTTCCATCGATGAGGTCAATGTGCAGCTCATCATGGAGCGCCTCGGCGGAGGCGGTCATCTGAATATCGCGGGAGCGCAGCTCACGGACATGAATATTCCGGAGGCAATTGCGACGCTGAAGCGCACCATCGATCAGATGATCGGAGAAGGTGAGCTGTAGTCCGCAGAGTATAGAACTGTTCCATACCTGGAATGATTCTTTGCCTGCCGGGGGCGTAAAGCGGCTCCGGCTGCAGATGAACAGATTGAAAACAAACAGGATCAGGAAAGCGGGGATAATATGAAATTAATTCTTTTACAGAATGTAAAGTCACTGGGCAAGGCCGGAGATGTCGTCAATGTGAGCGACGGCTATGCCCGCAATATGCTTCTTCCGAAGGGAATTGCGGTTGAGGCAAACGATAAGAACAAGAATGACTTAAAGCTCAAGAAGCAGCATGAGGAAAAACTGGCGGCTGACCGCCTCCAGGATGCAAAGGACCTTGCAAAGAAGCTCGAAGGCATCAAGATCACGGTGAAGATGAAGGCCGGAGAGAACGGCAAGGCTTTCGGTTCTGTCAGCTCCAAGGAAATCGCAGAGGCAGCCAAAGCGCAGCATGCACTGGAGCTTGACAAGAAAAAGATCCAGCTGGACGAGCCGATCCGGACATTCGGAATGCATGAGGTGCCGATCCGTCTCCATCCGGAGGTCACGGGCACGCTGTATGTTCTGGTTCAGGAAGCATAAGCGGGATTTCATTTTCAGGAGACGATATGCCTGAAGAAGATGTAATAAAGAGAGTCATGCCCCACAGCCTGGAGGCAGAGCAGTCCGTCCTGGGTGCTATGATCATGGACCGCGATGCAGTGGAGGCGGCGTCTGAAGTTTTGACGGCGGACGATTTCTACTCGAAACAGAACGGGTTGATCTACGAGGCGATTGTCGAGCTCACGGCGGACAACACGGAGGTCGACGAGGTCACACTGCAGAACCGGCTGCGCGAGAAGGGACTGCCGCCGGAATTCTGCACGACCGAATATATCGAAAGCCTGGTCGCGATGGTGCCGACGAGCGCGAATGTCCGTTCCTACGTGAAAATCGTGGAGGACAAATCGATGCTCCGGAAGCTCATACGGGCTGGTGAGTCGATCGCGAACAACTGCTATGAAGGAAAAGAAGACCTCGACACGATCATGGATGATGCCGAGAAGAGAGTCTTTGACCTCTCCCAGCGGCGCGGGATCTCGGACTATACACCGATCCGCCAGATTGTCCTGAATGCGGTCGCCAAAATTCAGGAAGCCTCCAAGACGAAGAGTAATGTCACCGGGATTCCGACGGGATTCACAGATCTTGACAATACCCTTGCGGGTTTGCAGCCGGCGGATATGATTCTGATCGCGGCAAGACCTTCCATGGGCAAGACGGCACTTGCACTGAATATGGCGGAGTATGAGGCGTTTCATGAGAACCGCTGCGTCGCGATTTTCTCGCTCGAAATGTCCAAGGAGCAGCTTGTAAACCGACTGATCTCCATGGAGTCGCATGTGGATGCGCAGAAAATCCGCACCGGAAATCTGGAAAACGCCGAGTGGACAGAGCTTTTGTACAGTGCCAATACCATTGGCGAAAGCCGGCTGATCATCGATGATACGCCGGCCATCACTGTCGCGGAGCTTCGCACGAAGTGCCGCAAATACAAGGCAGAACAGGGGCTGGAGGCAGTTTTTATTGACTACCTGCAGCTCATGAGCGGGTCCGGGAGCAAGAGTTCTTCGGACTCGAGACAGCAGGAGGTCTCCGAGATCTCGCGTCAGCTCAAATCCCTCGCAAGAGAGCTGAAGGTTCCGATTGTCGCACTTTCCCAGCTGTCCCGTGCAGCGGAAAGCCGCCCGAACCACCGCCCGATGCTGTCGGACCTTCGTGAGTCCGGCGCAATTGAGCAGGACGCTGACGTTGTCATGTTTATTTACCGCGATGATTATTACAATCCCGACACCGACAAAAAAGGAATCGCCGAGATCATCATCGCGAAGCAGAGAAACGGCCCGGTCGGAACCGTAGAGCTTTCCTGGCAGGGACAGTATACGAAGTTCGGCAACCTCGAGGGCGGCCGGACTCCGTCCTTCGGCGACTGAAGGGAAAGAAGTGCCGGAATTTTCCGATAAGCATCAGCGCCTGCAGAAAAGCCTGCAGACAGGGTGTGCGTGCTGAAAAGAGGGCCATTGGGCAGTAAAGAGACGAGATTCATTTGAATTACAGGGCAGAACATTTGAAGGACAAAAAGGATAAAGAAGATTCCGAAAGAAAGGGAAAGAGGCAGTGCTGCTTTATACTGCTTCTTTGCTTTGCGACGATTTTTATTTTCAATTATGTGACTCCACTCATCTCGGATGATTACAACTATGCGCATCTGGTAGACCAGGCGCAGAACGCCGGCGATCTTTTCCGCCAGGAATACCAGCAGTACGTGACCTGGACCGGACGAAGCGTGGTGCACATCATTCTGCGGTTTTCATTTTTCCTGCCGGAGATCATCTTCAAGACCGCAAACTCCCTTGTTTTCACGCTGCTCGCCTTTCTCATCATGTGGAACGTAAAAGGCAGGCGCAGATGGAGTCCTGTCTTTCTCACGATGGCCGTTCTGGGGCTCTGGCTTGGAACGGTGCACCCGGAGCAGACCCTTTTCTGGCAGACCGGCGCCTGCAATTATCTCTGGGGCACGACGATCATCCTCACATTTATGACCGTATCGCGGACCATAGCAGAGCATTTCCCTGGCGGTCCGTCAAAACGCCGCGCTCTGCCGCTGTTTTTATCCTGCCTCGGAATGGCCGTCTTCGGCCTTGTCGCTGGCTGGTGCAATGAGAATACGTCCGGCGGGTGCCTTCTATTTCTTATCTTCCTGATGGCTGTCTGCTTGTTGAGAACAAAGAAAATTCCGGCGCCGCTGATCTTCGGGGCTGTCGGAAATGTCATCGGACTTCTCTTTATGGTTCTTGCCCCGGGAAACCGGGTGCGCGCCTCGTATCAGACGGAGAATTACAGCGGGATCATGCTGTATGCCTCCCGGTTCCAGAAAATCTCTCTGACTATCTGGGATGAATTCCCGATCCTCATCGTTCTTTTTCTCCTCACAGTTGTCATCACGGTATTTCAATACCGGGGAGCAGAGAAGAAGGCGGTATGGGCGCGCCTCAGAGGAAGGCTTGTATTTGCAGTCCTGTTTGTCCTCACGGCCTATGCGCTGATTCTGACATCGGAACCGCAGTCAAGAGCAATGTTCGGAGCCGGAATCTTCCTGATTATTGCTGTCCTTCAGGGCATGCGGGACAACGTCGCGGATGAACGGGCGGCAGAGGCGGTCTCGGGGGGACAGGCACCGCTTTCCATCGGCGGAGCTGCCGTCCGGGCAGGCTATACATTTGCTCTGGCCGGACTTCTTGCGTATTTCTTCTTCGTCTATCTTGACACGGGGGCAATGAATATCCGCATTTACCGGGATATCCGGGAGCGGTCGGAATACATTGAAGAGCAGAAGACACTGGGAAACGATGATATCGTCGTGGCCCGGCTGCATCCGGATTTCAATAACCGCTATACAGAGGCGTATGACTCGGAACTGTCGGAACAGCCGTATTACTGGATCAATGTCGGGTATGAGAATTATTACGGCGTTAAGAGGATTACAGCGATCGATTACGACGAATGGGCTTCGAAATATAAGACAGAATAGTATAAGACAGAATAGCCTGTGATAAAGCCCTGTGCTGATTTCTGATTACTGAATTGATTCATAAGAAAAGGCCGCTGTGCATTTCTGCACAGCGGCCTTTTTCAGCCTGCAGTACGCCAATCAGCGCACGTTTTTCGCAGCCCGCGGCTGCAAAAATGCATCTTCTTCAGAACATCAGCCCTGAGAGATAGCACCTACAGGGCACTGAGCCTCACATGCACCGCAGTCAATGCACTTGGAAGGGTCTACTTCGTAGTGTGCATCGCCCTGGGAGATAGCCTGTACGGGGCACTGAGCAGCACAGCTGCCGCAGCTGATGCAAGAATCACTAATAACGCGTGCCATAGTTTTTTCCTCCTTGAAATTTGAACAAATGTCCGGAATCCAGTGACCGATTATAGATTAGGATTCCGACCCGGACAGCATCCGGCAATCTGCCTTCGGACTGTCCTGTAATAGGAAGAGCCTGCCTGTCCGGACAGGCCCTTCGTATTCCGGAATTATAACAACACAGTGCGGAAATTGCAATTCCGCTGTAATCGGAGTTTTTGCGCTCCGGGATTACTGCTTGTTGTACATTTCCTCGCACTTCTGCAGATACTCGTAATGCTTCTGTGCGTTCTCAGCAGCCTCGGTGAACAGGCGTTCAGCCTTCTCCGGATTCTTAAGCTGCAGGCTGGTATAACGAGCTTCTCTCTTCAGGAAGTCGCTGTACGGAAGCGTTGCCGGCTTGGAATCAAGATAGAACTTCTTGTCGCCGCCAGCCGGATTGAATCTGAACAGATTCCAGTATCCGGTGTCGACTGCTGCCTTCTCCTCGTCCATAACCTTGGACATGCCGCCCTTTACCTTGATGTGGTGGTTGATGCAAGGTGCATAGCCGATGATGAGTGACGGTCCGTGATAAGCCTCAGCCTCTGCAATAGCCTTCAGAGCCTGGTTCTTATCTGCTCCGAGTGAGATCTGTGCTACATAGACGTAGCCGTAGCTCATAGCGATCGAAGCAAGATCCTTCTGCTTGGTCTCCTTGCCGCCTGCTGCGAACTGAGCAACAGCGCCTTCCGGAGTAGCCTTGGAAGACTGTCCGCCGGTGTTGGAGTAAACCTCGGTGTTGAAGACGAAGACGTTGACATCCTTGCCGGAAGCAAGAACATGATCGAGTCCGCCGAAGCCGATATCGAATGCCCAGCCATCACCGCCGAAGATCCACTGGCTCTTCTTTGCGAGGAAGTCAGCGTTCTTCTTGAGGTACTTAGCCTCTTCGGAATCATCCGAAGCGATGGAAGCGAGGAGTGCATCCGATGCAGCGCCGTTGGCAGCACCGTCATCCTTCGTGTCGATCCACTTCTGAGCTGCTTCATTGCCCTTGTCAGCAAGAACCTTTGCAGCGTCAGTAAGCTGTGCACGGATTGCATCCTGAGCGAGGTACATACCGAAACCAAACTCAGCGTTGTCTTCGAACAGGGAGTTGTTCCATGCCGGTCCGTGTCCCTTGGCGTTTACCGTGTAAGGAGTGGACGGTGAGGAGTTGCCCCAGATCGAAGAGCATCCGGTTGCGTTTGCGATGTACATGCGGTCGCCGAACAGCTGAGTGATGAGCTTTGCATAAGGGGTCTCGCCGCATCCTGCGCATGCGCCGGAGAACTCAAGCAGCGGCTGCTTGAACTGAGAACCGATGACAGAGGTCTCCTTGAACTTTGCGACAAGATCATCCTTCTCAGGAAGCGTTACCGCATAGTCGAAGTACTTCTGCAGGCCCTGATTTGCCTCGAGATCGCCGAGCGTGAGAGCCTTTGCCGGGCAGACATTCGCGCAGCTTCCGCATCCGGTGCAGTCCATTGCAGCGGTTACGATAGCAAACTTGTAAGGGGCATACTGCTTCTGATCCTTCATCGGCATTCCTTCCGGAGCCTTTGCTGCTTCATCAGCAGTCATAGCGACCGGGCGGATTGCTGCGTGAGGGCAGACGAACGAGCAGGTGTTGCAGCCTACGCACTTTGCAGGATCCCATACAGGAACTGCAACTGCGATGCCTCTCTTCTCGTATGCTGCAGTGCCGGAAGGCGTATTGCCTGTTGCATAAGGAAGAACATCGGAAACCTTGAGGGAGTTGCCTTCCTGAGAGTTGACCTTTGCCTGGATGTTGTTGACGAACGCAACTGCATCCGCGCGTCCGCTCTCGGCGCGGCCGACTTCAAGGCCTTCATCAGCGCAGTCACCCCAGCTGTCCGGAACCTTGACTTCGACGACATGGGTTGCACCTGCATCGATTGCAGCGCAGTTCTTGTCGACGACATCCTGGCCCTTGCTGCCGTAGGTCTTTGCAGCTGCCTTCTTCATCAGGTCGATAGCAGTATCAACCGGGATGATGCCGGTCAGCTTGAAGAATGCGGACTGAAGGATGGTGTTGATACGGGTCGGGCCCATACCAGTTTCAATACCAAGCTTTACACCATCGATGATGTAGAACTTGATGTGATGATCGTGGATGAATTTCTTTACCTGTCCCGGAAGCTCGCTGTCAAGCTGCTCTACCGTCCAAGGGCAGTTCAGAAGGAATGTGCCGCCGTCTACCAGCTCCTGAACCATGTTGAAGTGGCGGATGTAGGATGCCTTGTGGCATGCTACGAAGTTCGCCTGATGGATGAGGTAGGTGGACTTGATCGGCTTCTTGCCGAAGCGCAGGTGAGACATCGTTACGCCGCCGGACTTCTTGGAGTCGTAATCGAAGTAAGCCTGTGCATACATATCGGTGTTGTCGCCGATGATCTTGATGGAGTTCTTGTTTGCACCGACGGTACCGTCTGCGCCGAGACCCCAGAACTTGCAGCAGTAGGTTCCTTCCGGAGTGGTGACGATTTCTTTGCCGGTCGGAAGAGAAAGATTCGTGACATCATCGGTGATGCCGATGGTGAAGGTTTCCTTCTCGGTGTTGTCATAAACTGCGATGATCTGAGCAGGAGTCGTGTCCTTGGAGCCAAGACCGTAACGGCCGTGGTATACAGGAACATTCTCGAACTTGGTTCCCTTGAGGGCTGCCATGACATCGAGTGCCAGAGGCTCTGCGATGGAACCCGGTTCCTTTGTTCTGTCGAGAACGGAGATCTTCTTGACAGTATCCGGAATAGCCTTGACAAGAGCTTCTGCGCAGAACGGTCTGTACAGACGAACCTTTACAAGACCAACCTTGCGTCCCTGCTTTGCAAGATAATCGATGGTCTCTTCGATGGTGTCGTTGACAGAGCCCATTGCGATGATGACCTGCTCTGCATCCGGAGCGCCGTAGTAGTTGAAGAGCTTATAGTCTGTGCCGAGCTTCTCGTTGACCTTGTCCATGTAGGACTGAACGATGGCGGGCATATCGTTGTAAGCGGTGTTGCATGCCTCACGGGTCTGGAAGAAGATATCCGGGTTCTGAGCGGAACCGTCCTGACGGGGATGATTCGGGTTCAGAGCGCCCTGACGGAATGCGTCGATTGCGTCGTGATCGATCAGATCATCGAGATCTTCGTAATCCCACATCTGAATCTTCTGGATTTCGTGAGAAGTGCGGAAGCCGTCGAAGAAGTTGATGAACGGAAGGCGTCCCTTGACGGCAGCGCAGTAAGCGACAGGGGTCAGATCCATAACTTCCTGTACGGAAGACTCGCAGAGCATTGCAGCTCCGGTCTGACGGCATGCGTACACATCAGAGTGATCGCCGAAGATGTTCAGAGCGTGGGTCGCAACGCATCTTGCAGATACGTTGAAGACACCGGGAAGACGCTCACCGGCAATCTTGTACAGATCCGGGATCATCAGAAGAAGACCCTGGGAAGCAGTGAAGGTGGAAGTCATAGCACCTGCAGCAAGAGAACCGTGTACTGCACCGGCAGCACCGGACTCAGCCTGCATCTCGGTGACCTTTACGGTCTGGCCGAAGATGTTCTTTCTTCCAGCTGTTGCCCATTCATCAACATGTTCAGGCATGACGGATGAAGGGGTGATGGGATAGATGGCAGCTACTTCTGTGTAAGCATAAGCTACATGAGCGGCAGCTTCGTTACCATCCATGGTTTTCCATTTTCTAGCCATGTTTTTGATTCCTCCTGTATTATTTGACGTTGTGCACTGCAATGGCACAACAGCCCAGTCTTATAAAATTATATTATCGGGCCATGAGAAAAGCAATGTATTTATCCCGGTGCAGAAGGCGCGAACTGTGAGATTTCCAGTGGTTTTAACTGTTATTTACACTTCCCGCTGTGCATTTCCGCGAAAACGCAACAGAACATGGGAATACGCCTTCGTCAAAACTCACAGCAAAGAAAAAGCTCCCTCCGCAAAAAGGAGGGAGCCGGGGACTGTCTTAAGCTTGCATGGGTTACATGGTCTGTGTTGCGTTTGCAATGTAATCCATCAGATCGTCCGAGTCGATTCCATGAACCATCGCGGCCTCTTCGAGCGTCTCGCCCATGGATGCGGGGCAGGTGATGCAGTGCATACCGATTCCCATGAGGATGCCCGCAATGTTCGGGTTTACCTGCAGTGCTTCACCGATGGTCATATCTTTTGTGATTTTGGTCATAATGTTATCCTTTCCGGCCGGCATTCCGGCCTCTGGTGGCTTGAAGTATACCGGATACGCGCTTTCCCCGCAATGGGACAGATCTGCGTTTCTGCCCTTCAGCCGGCTGCATTCGAGAGAACCGATACGGCATTCTCCGGAATCAGAACCCTGCAGTGTTCCCTGAGGTATTGTTCGCGCGCATAGGACATAATTTCCTGCGCGGAGTACTCTGAGAGAAGCGCAAGAGAACTCTGCTGTTCGCTGACGGCCTTCGGACTGTCGAATACGATCACGAGATAGTAAAAATTCTCGCTCTCATTCTGGTACAGTGCGCTGTGTCCCCTGAAGGAACCGGCAATCAGCCCGGCGGCATCGAGAAGTTCACTCATGCTGTCGAAGACGAACAGGCGATGCGTGAATGCGTACTGGCGGATTCTGCGGAGCTCTTCATTTGCGTTCCGGTCCTGCTTTTTCTGTGCCGGATCGGACAGCACACCATTCCCGTTTTCCTGACCGGCCCTGTTCTCTGCCGGCCTTTCCTCTTCTGACGGTTCTTCCGGCACATCGTCCGCATCTTCCTGCGCGCCTTCACCCGTCTGGCCTGCCGCATTTCCGATCAGACCGAGCAGGGATTCAAGCACATTGACCGCATCTGTTTCGTCTGACTGGGAACTCGTTTCATTCTGGACAGAAGGGCTGAAGGATGCAAAACGGGTATCCAGTTCTTCCGGATCCTCGACCTTTGTCACGAGAAGCACGATGCAGCTTTCATTCAGGGGAATCGCCTCGACGACGAGCGGCATGCCCTCACTGTCAAAGTTATACATCAGCGAAGCCTGCTGCATCAGATCGCGGAAAAGAGATTTTGCCTTGTCGGAACCATATGAGAGTTCACTGACCCGGATATTGCGGCTTGCAAGATCCTCGCCTGTGAGTGTGCAGCGAATCTGATTATCATTTACCTTTTCAATTCTCATGCAGCGGCCTCCTTTCAATAAGAAGAATAGTATAATTCTATACCCTCCGGAAAGAGGGTCAATATTTCCGGATGATATTTAACAAAACTTTAAGACCCGGATTGGAGCCATTGCGGAACCGCGGCGGTTTGTGCAGTTTTTACGGGCATACTTCCGAAATTCACAAAAATGAAGAAGTTCGCCGCCGCGTATTGAACCGGTGTCTATATGCCGGTATAATCGGGACAACAAAAGAGCAATCCGGGTGCCGGAAAGGAGGGTGAGACGCACCGGAGACATTCTGCCCGAATGTTCAGCTTTACTGTTTTGACAGATTTTCACATCTGAGTCTGACTGCATTTTATCTTTTCTTTCTTAATTCTCATTTCAAAATAACGGGGCACCTTTCCGGACGGACCAGCCGAAAAACGGAATCGTGATCTTTGGTCATAACAGGAATCAGAAATCGGTATCATGAACGATGGCTGCACTCTGTATCGTGACAGCAGACGTGAACCGATGCCGCGAGCCGATATCCGTCATGCAGATCAGAACTCATTCTTTCTGAATATTCATCTCTGTATATTTTCACTTTAACAATTCCATTGTCTTTCTGTTTTATTGATCGGACAGACGGCGGAAAGCAGAATGGTTTCCTGCAGGTTTGCAACAATACAAAACATTTTGCTGATAGAACCTGTCCCTGTTTTCGGGGAGAGAAGACACAGCACACTTCAGTCGGCCCGTCCCCTAAGAGGAGCGGGACGAAAGGCACTGCTCTTGAGCGCATCCCGCGAACGGACGCGGACGGAAAAGTTCCACGGGAGAATTATCCGAACGGTCAGGTTCCGGCACGGGGACGCAGCATATCTTCACAGAGAAAATCTTCTTTGCTGCATTCGTATTTCCTCTGTGTCTTGGAATTTCTGTTTGTCATGTCTATTGCTCATTTCTGATCAGGGCACATGTATCCATACGAAAGTCGAGGTGGAGGCCCCGCCGGGCGTTTTTGTCGGATTCATGTGCTCTGTCTCTGCGCGCAGAGAAATCACCGGACGGCAGTCGGGAAGCCGGAGTCTTTTGCCCGGGCGGCACCTATGATAAGATGAAGTAGCCTGCGAGCAGGCAGAGAATGATTGACAGTGAGAAAAAAGGGCTGTAAGCCCTGCTGATACAGGACTTATGAACCGCAGTATCGGGCGTATGCACCCTGGTGCCTTTGGCAGCAGGAGATGCCGCAGCCGGCAGAACCGCTTTCGCGGATTTTGCCGGAACGGGGTATATTCATGGCATTTTTAAATAATAAAGAGGATGGCGGCCTCGATTTCTTTGATCTGGATGAGGACTTGACGGCGGATCTTGAGGACGAGGACGGCGGTTCCATTGATACCGGATGGGATGAAGAAGAAAAAAGCGGCCGCAGCAGTTACGGACGAAGAGAATACACGAATTCACAGCGCAGAGGAGAATCTTACAGAGAAAGAAGGACCCCGGAAGGAAGGACCTCTCTTGGAAGCAGCAGCCGGAACGGGGGACGCGGCAGCGATCGGAACAGCAGACGAAACGCAGACTACAGCAGCCGGAACGGCGGACGAAACACGGGATACAGCAGCCGGAACAGCGGACGCAGCAGCAGTCGGAGCAACAGACAAAGCACCGGACGAAACAGCGGGCGCGTCAGGAAGAGGAGGAAAAGAATCAACCCGGTTGTACCGGTCGTGCTTCTTATTTTCTTCATCCTGGTCATTGCGCTCGGGGCAAAAATGTATCAGGACCGGTACGGCTACAGCAGTACCGTCGCGGATCTGAATTCGTATTTCGGCATTTCAGGCGACAGCGAGACGGCCATCATCGAGAACAACGAGATCCTCGACACCAAGGCGCAGGTATTTGACGGAGAGGCCTATCTTGACCTTGATACGGTGCAGGAGAGCGTCAATCCGCGCTTTTACTGGGGAATCACGGACAATATTGTGATCTACTGCCTTCCGACGGAAATGGTCACGACGACGGTCGGAACGAATGAATGGACGAGCGATACGGACGGCACGGTGACGGAAAACTACACACTGACGCGGCTGTCGGACGATGGAAAAACCCTGTATATAGCACTTGATTATATCCGGAAATTCACGAATCTTTCCTATAATTATTATTCCGATCCGAACCGCATGACCCTGGCAGTGTCGTGGGGCGACCGGAGCGTCGCAGAACTTACGAAGGACTCGAATGTTCGCATCACAGGAGGCGTTAAGAGCGATATCCTCACTCCTGTGGATAAGGGAACGCAGGTCACGGTTCTTGAACAGGGCGAGCAGTGGTCAAAGGTAGAGACGGACGATGGATTTATCGGATACCTTGAAAACAAGGTGCTTTCGGATCCGCAGACCGTGACCGACACACCGGTCACAGATGTGGCCGAACCGGAATTCACAACGGTGCGTCTTGACGGAACGGTCAATATGGCGTGGCATAATCTCACCAACAGTGATGCAAACGCAAATTTTGACTCGGACACGGCGGATGTAAAGGCCCTGAATGTCATTGCACCGACCTGGTTCAGTGTACAGGATGACGACGGAAATCTTGGAAACTGGGCATCTTCGGATTATGTGGCGAAGGCACATGACAAGGGCTGGAAGGTCTGGGCGGTCGTCGATAATTTCAATACGGCGGGCGTCGATCACAATAACTGCATCGCGCTTCTCTCGAGACGGCAGAATATAATCACACAGCTCATGAATTTCGCGGATCAGTACGGTTTTGACGGAATCAATGTCGATTTCGAGCAGATCGATCCGGCGTACGGGCAGGACTTCATCGAATTCATCCGCGAGCTTTCCATCAGCTGCAGGAAGAAGGGACTCACCCTTTCGGTCGACAATTATGTGACCTATAATTTCAATGATTATTACCACATGGACGAGCAGGGAGCTTTTGCGGACTACGTCTGTATCATGGGGTATGACGAGCACTATGCGGGCGATACCGAGGCCGGCAGCGTGGCGTCGATCGACTATGTGAAATATGGCATCGAGCGGGCGCTCCAGGAGGTCCCTGCGGAGAAGGTCGTGAACGGAATTCCGTTCTACACACGTCTGTGGACGAGCGATGACACCGGAATGACGTCTTCGACGCTCGGCATGGCGGCGGCGCAGCAGTTTGTGTCCGATCACGGGCAGACGCCAGTCTGGGACGAGACGACGCAGCAGCATGTGGTTGACTTTACCGAAGGGTCGACTCATTATCAAATGTGGCTTGAGGATGCCGATTCCATCCGTTCGAAGTTGGGCGTGATGCAGGCAGAAGGCATCGCCGGCGTCGCGGAGTGGAAGCTGACGCAGGAGACGTCTGATGTCTGGGATGTGATTGCCGAGTACGTGAACGGCACTCTGAATGCGGGGCAGAATGAATGATTACAGAATATGCGGTGATGACGGAGGATCATATTGATGAGGACGCAATACGCCGGGCCGGAGAAATCCTGAAGAAGGGCGGGCTGGTTGCTTTCCCGACGGAGACCGTTTACGGTCTCGGAGGAGATGCCCTCAATCCGGAGTCATCGAAGAAGATTTATGCGGCGAAGGGGCGGCCCTCGGACAATCCGCTGATTGTGCACATCTGCCGCCTTGAGGATACGGAGAAGATTGCCCGGGAGATCCCGGATGTATACTATAAGCTGGCAGAGGCCTTCTGGCCCGGTCCGATGACGATGATCCTGAACAAGAGCGATCTCGTCCCGAACGAGACGACCGGCGGGCTCGGGACCGTGGCAATCCGTTTTCCGAGCAATAAAATTGCACACGCCCTGATTGAGGCGGAGGGCGGTTTCATCGCGGCTCCGAGCGCGAACCGCTCCGGCAGGCCGAGCCCCACGGTGGCACAGTACTGCAGAGAAGACCTCGACGGGCGGGTTGAGATGATTATCGACGGCGGGCAGGTCGGCATCGGCGTTGAGTCGACCATTGTGGACCTGACGGAAGGCAGGCCGACGATTCTGCGGCCCGGCTATATCACCATGGAAATGCTTGAGCGTGTCGTTGGGGACGTCGGCATTGACAAAACCATTATCGACGGGACGACGGCGGCGAGGCCGAAAGCACCCGGCATGAAATATCGTCATTATGCACCGAAGGGAGACCTCACGATCGTCGAGGGCAATCCGGAGGAGGTTATCGCCTATATCAATCAGAAGACAGCGGAGGCGAAGGCACAGGGACACCGCACCGGCATCATCTGCACGGATGAGACCAGGAACCGGTACAGCGCGGATTCTGTGAAGAGCGCCGGCACACGGAGCGACGATGCATCGATCGCACATGAGCTTTTTCTCATACTCCGCGAATTTGACGATGAAAACATTGATATCATGTACAGCGAGGGCTTTGACGAAAGCGGCATCGGCATGGCGGTGATGAACCGTCTGATTAAGGCCGCGGGTCATCAGATCGTGACAGTGCGGGACGGAAAGGTAACGAAGAGTGCCATGCCGCTGCGCAGGGATATTGATCCAAAATGGAATGAGGCATGAGACTGCCTCTAAAGGAGAAGTATATGATCGCAATTGGTTCGGATCACGGCGGATTTGCCCTTAAGGAAGCCGTGATAAAGCATCTTCAGGAACGCGGGATCGAGTACAGGGATTTCGGCTGCTATGATGAGAAATCCGTCGATTATCCGAAATATGCACGGGCTGTCGCGGAATGTGTGGCAGCAGGGGAAGCCGAAAAGGGCATCGTCATCTGCACGACCGGCATCGGCGTCAGCATCGTGGCAAACAAGGTGCACGGCATCCGCTGCGCTCTCTGCTCGGAGACAACAACGGCACGCCTCACGAGAGAACATAATGATGCAAATGTCCTTGCGATGGGCGGCGGCATGATCGGACCGAAGATCGCAGATGAAATTGTCGATGTCTTTCTGGACACCCCGTTCTCGGGACTTGAGAAGCACAGAAGAAGAATTTCCCAGATCGAACCCTGACCTGGCTTTTTGAAGACGGCTGCGCCGTCGGCCGGATGTTCTTGAGGAAAAACGGATTCGCAGGCAGAGGAGAAAGGAATCCGAGGTACTCCGGATCCGCTTCAAAATATTATTACGGGAGAATTGTCACCGCACGGCTTTCGGGGCGATTCATTCCATACATTCGCAGGAGGAAAACACAATGGGAAAAGTAATGATTATGAACCATCCGCTGATTCAGCACAAGATCGGCATCATCCGCCGCAAGGAAACCGGAACGAGAGATTTCCGTGCACTTGTCGGGGAAATTGCAATGCTGGAGTGCTATGAATCCATGCGCGACCTGGAGCTGCAGGACGTCGAGATCGACACCCCGATCACTCATATGACGGCCAAAGAGCTCAAGGGCAAGAAAATGGCCATTGTCCCGATTCTCCGCGCCGGCCTCGGCATGGTGGACGGAATTCTCACTCTGATTCCTGCTGCAAAGGTCGGACACATCGGCCTGTACCGTGATCCGGAAACATTAAAGCCGGTCGAATATTACTGCAAGCTTCCGCAGGACTGCGCGGAGCGCGAGATTTTTGTCGTTGATCCGATGTGCGCAACCGGCGGTTCCGCCATTGACGCAATCACGCAGCTCAAGGCGCACGGCTGCAGACATATTCATTTTATGTGCATCATCGCAGCACCGGAGGGAATCAAGGCTCTTTCCGAGGCACATCCGGATGTTGACATTATCGCCGGCGCAGAGGATGATCACCTTAATGAAAATGGCTATATCGTTCCCGGCCTCGGCGACGCAGGCGACCGGATCTTCGGGACGAAGTAAACGCATTTGGGAGAACGCGGGACGCTCTCTTAGTGCCGGATGCCGGCGAATCGTTCTCCCGGATGCCGGGGGCCGGCTCCGAGGGGGCAGAGTAAACCCACGGGCTGTAAATACGTACAGGGGGTGTCGATGTCGGATAAACGCAAAGACTATATTTCCTGGGATGAATATTTCATGGGGGTTGCAAAGCTTGCCGGCATGCGCTCGAAGGATCCGAACACACAGGTCGGAAGCTGTATCGTAAGCCCGGAGAAGAAGATTCTCTCCATCGGCTACAACGGGCTTCCGCGCGGATGCTCGGACGATGAGTTCCCGTGGGCGCGCAAAGCGGACAGCGAGCTTTGTACCAAATATCCTTACGTGACACACAGCGAACTCAATGCAATTCTCAACTTCCGCGGAGGAAGCCTTGAGGGCGCGACGCTGTATGTATCTCTTTTCCCCTGCAATGAATGCGCGAAGGCCATTATTCAGGCGGGTATTGCGAAAGTGGTCTATGCAAGCGACAAATATGCGGACTCGGATTCCACATTGGCCAGCAAAGCGATGTTTGATGCGGCCGGTGTTGTCTATGAGCCTTATAAGGCGACCGGACGGCACGTGGAGATCGATCTGTAGATAAATCTGCCGTCCCCGGCCCCCGGAATGAACGGGAATCCCGCGGGACACACTTCCATTCTGGTTTATTGCCGATGAAACACAGGGAACATTTCCGGATAAGGAAAATTGCACTGATGATTTCTCTGGCAGCGCTGCTTACGGCAGCACTGCCTTTTTCGGCGTACGCAGATTCCAAACAGACGGAGCAGCAGCTGAACAAGGCGAAGGAAGCGGCACAGCAGACGCAGCAGGCAATTGATCAGAACGAGGAGAATATCGACTCTCTCAATGATACGAAAAGCGCTCTCGAGGATCAGAAGAGCGACCTCGAAGGACGGCTCAGCACTTTAAACGAAAGCCTCACGGAAGCTGCGGACAAACTCTCGGAGATTGAGGCGAAGATCGATTCGAAGAACGATGAAATCGATTCGACCAATAAAGAGCTCGAGGAAGCCGAGGAAAAGGCAGAGAGCCAGTACGAGTCCATGAAGCGCCGGATTCAGTTCATGTATGAAAAGGGCAGTACCTATCCGCTTGAGATGCTGCTCAGCGCGGGCACATTCGGCGATCTTCTGAACCGTAAAAACTACATTGAGCGGGTCGAAGAGTACGACCGGAAAATGCTGAAGGAATATCAGCAGACGCAGGCGGATATAGAGAACAAAAAGGCAAAACTTGAACAGGAGAAGAGCGACCTCGAGGATCTGAAACAGGACGCTGAGGCAGAGCAGAACAGAGTTTCTGAACTTGTGAGCAGCACGAAAGGAAGCATCAGTGCTGCCGACAGCAGCATCAGCCAGTATGTGTCGGCCATCAGCAACGCCGAGGATCTGGGCGATCAGCTGGGCGATGTGCTTGATCAGCAGAATGAAGATATTTCCGCACTTGAGAAACAGCTGGCGGAAGAGCGGAGACTCGAGGCACTGTCCAATCAATCTGTCTGGAGAAGCATCGGAGATGTCACATTTTCCGACAGCGACCGGACGCTCCTTGCGAATCTTATCTACTGCGAGGCCGGTGCGGAGCCGTATGAAGGCCAGATGGCCGTCGGAGCGGTTGTCATCAACCGCGTTCTTTCCGGAGCTTTTCCGAGTACCGTTGTCGGCGTCATCTATCAGTCCGGCCAGTTTTCTCCTGTCTCCAACGGACATCTGGCGGCGGCGCTTGCGGCCGACCTGGCGACAGACTCCTGCTACCAGGCAGCGGATGCGGCGATGTCCGGCCAGACCAATGTCGGAAACTGCATCTTCTTCCGCACGCCGATTCCGCAGGTCACACCCAAATACACCATCGGAGGACATATCTTCTACTGATTTTCTATTGATTCGGGCCGGCAGCTCCTGCGCTGTCTCCCATCACCTCGAGAATCGGCCGCGTGAGTGAGTCGAACTGCCTGCTGTAGATGATTTCGAGAAGCCGGCTCAGGTTCCGAAGGGCACGGCCGAGCTGCTCCTTTGTGATGAGCTCCCCGTCGTTTGCATCAGCGAGCTCGTCGAGGTCGACGACCTTGAGACGCCCGTCGGGATAGAGAAGAACATCGGCGAGCAGATCGGTCACAGTGAGCACATTTCCGCCGTCACTGAAATCGTAATCGACGATGTCACAGTACCAGTACATGAGGCGTCCGCGGTGATCGATAAAGCGGCTCACCTTGATGCCGCGCCGCAGATAGTAACAGGAATATCCGCGCGCAAGGTCTTTCTTCGGGTGCAGTGCCTTCCATTCTGTCACAATCATGTTGTCATCCGAACGCAGCACAATGTCATCCTTCAGAAGTACACACTCCTCCGGAATAATACGTCTGCGGTACAGAACCGGTACCTTGCTCATGGGTATGGCTCCTTCGCGGAAAACGTCGCCGGCTCCGCGCTGCCGGACATTTATACAGCTGTTTCTATTATCTTATTCGCGCCGTGGGGCAAAGTCAATTTTGTGTAAAAACAAATGCCGTTGGGAGAGCTTCCCCGGCATTTTCGCAGGCCGTCCCCATGAACCCGCGGAAAGGAGCCGGGACGCCCTCGGATCATTCAGAAAAGCCCGCCTTCGCGGAATGCCGGAGTACAATTCTGCCGGACTTTGAAGAAGAAAAATGTATCCCCGGGGATGAAATGTATTCCTATTTATACACACGTTGCGGAGAGTGCGGCTTCGGGGGCTGTGTATACAAGACGATCATATTGAAGGCCCGAAATGATTATTGTAAAATAAGATCGTTGTGAGTTTGATAATTTGATGTCAATGAGGTACTTCTTCTCACCGTCAAAACTCATCAGACCAGCCATAGGTATTTGAGTAACTGCCGTCATTCTTCCGAGAGGTTGCGGCGGCATGGAGGAATAAAATGGCAAAAGAGACAATCGAAAGGATCCGGGAGGCAGAGAAGGCTGCGGCGCAGTCCCAGTCCGATGCAAAGCGGGAAGCAGAGAAGCAGATCGCGGATGCCGGGAAAAAGGCGAAGGAGCTCGAGGAAGGGATCGTCGCTAAAGCCCGCGATGAGGAAAAGGAATCCGAGAAGGCCGCACAGGCTGAGGCCGAGAAGATTATGAATGATGCGCTCGGCGGTGCGGACGGAGAAATCGCGGACATCGAATCGAAGGCAAGAGCCAGGATGCCGGAAGCCGTAAAGGCTGTTGTGAAGATGATCACAGAGTAACAGCTCCGTTTTTCCCGTTTTGGGAATGCGGCAAGGAGGTAACATGTCAGTTTTACCGATGAAACGTGTCCTGATCGTCGGGCTTAAGAAGGACCGCAAGAGGATTCTTGAGTTTCTTCAGCACGAGGGCGTGATCCAGGTTGAGGCACAGAATTCGGACGATGACGTATTCAAAAGGCAGGACCGTTCGCAGGCATCTGCGCAGTTCCGCAAGAATGCGGATATTGCAGACAGTGCTCTCGAGATTCTCGGCCGGCATGCACCGGAGAAATCGGGACTTCTCGACAGTCTGAATGGGCGCAGAGAGCTCTCGAGGGAGCAGTATGAGACAAAAGTCCTCTCCCGCGATGATATTCTGCGCAAGGCCCAGGAGATCGTCTCACTGGACAAGGAATACGAGGATTCGAGACAGGAGATCCCGAAGATCGAATCGAGAATCGTCGCGCTCAGACCCTGGGCTTCGTATGACCTTCCGCTTGATTTTGAGGGCACAAAGAGCGCAGCCGTCTTCACCGGATCGCTTCCGGGCGGAACGACGCTCGACCAGGCAGAGGCGATGCTGAAGGAATACGCCCCGGATGTCGATGATTGTGAGATCAATCTGATATCGCAGGAGCCGGAGCAGACCTGTGTCTTCCTGATTGTCGGAAGAGATCATGAAGAAGAGGTCCGGGAAGCGCTGCGGAAGATGAATTTCGCAAAGCCGCCGCTTGAAAGTGCGGATCCTGTGCAGGCGGGTAAGGACCTTGAAGCCCGCAGGGAAGAGCTTGAGAAAAATCTCACCTCGATTGACGGCAAAATCAAAGAATATGAGGGCGACCGCGAGGACCTGAAGTTCCTTTCCGATTATTTCAGTCTCCGTGCAGACAAATACGATGTCATCAGCGGACTGGAGCAGAGCGGTACCGTCTTCATTGTCAGAGGCTGGGTCGAAAAGCGGTATTCTGATGCGCTTGAGAAGAGCCTCACAAATAAGTTTGACTGCGTGTATGAGGCGGATGACCCGGACGAAAAGGATGATCCGCCGGTTGCACTGAAGAACAACGGATTTGTAAATCCGGTCGAGAGTGTTGTCGAGAGCTATTCGCTTCCGAACAAGACGGAGTTTGACCCTTCGTCGCTGGTGGCGCTTTTCTATTATTTCCTGTTCGGCATGATGCTCTCGGATGCGGGCTACGGCATCATCATGGTGGTGGCCTGCGGACTGCTTCTTCTAAAGAAGAAGCACATGGAACCCGGCATGAGGAAAACGATGAAGATGTTCTTCTACTGCGGGATTTCCACCACGTTCTGGGGATTCATGTTCGGATCTTTCTTCGGCGATGCAGTGCAGGTTATTGCGACCACATTCTTCGGACGGGATGATATCACTCTGAAGCCGCTGTGGTTTGCACAGCTCGATGACCCGATGCGCATGCTGGCGTTCTGCTTCCTTGTCGGCATCATTCATCTGTTTATCGGTCTCGGAGCACTCGCGTATAACGATATCCGGAATCATCAGTATCTTGATGCATTCTATGATGTCGTGCTGTGGTACATGTTCGTCGGCGGATGCATTCTTTACCTGCTCACGCTTCCGATGATGGCATCGATGCTTGAGATGAATCCGCTCTCCCACACGGTGGGACAGATCGGAAAATGGCTTGCGATCATCGGCTTTATCGGTGTTGTGCTGACCGGAGGACGGGAGTCGAAGAACTGGGGCAAGAGAATTCTCAAAGGTCTCTATTCCGCATATGGCATCACAAGCTGGCTTTCCGATATTCTTTCGTATTCCAGACTGCTTGCCCTGGGTCTTGCGACCGGTGTCATTGCACAGGTCTTCAACAAGATGGGCAGCATGGTTGCAACAGGAACCGGAGTGGTCGGTGTGATTGCATTTATCCTGATCTTTATCATCGGCCACATTCTGAATCTCGGAATCAACGCCCTTGGCGCGTATGTTCACACGAATCGTCTTGAGTACGTTGAGTTCTTCGGCAAGTTTTACAGCGGCGGCGGTGAAAAGTTCACCCCGTTTGCACAAAATACAAAGTACTTCAAAGTCAAGGAGGAAATTTAACTATGGAGAATTTAGGCGTTTTCTTTGCACTGGCAGGAGCTGTCTGCTCAGCTCTTATGTCCGGCATCGGCTCTGCAATCGGTGTCGGCAAGGCAGGTCAGGCGGCAGCAGGTGTTGTCACCGACGACCCGTCCAAGTTCAGTAAGGTCCTTATCCTGCAGCTGCTTCCCGGCACCCAGGGTATTTACGGACTTCTGATCGCTTTCATCACTCTTACACAGATCGGTGTCATGGGCGGAAGCTCCGATATCTCTTTCGCAAAGGGCCTTCTTTATTTCGCAGCCTGCATGCCGATGGCATGGGTCGGCCTGTTCTCCGCTGTTCAGCAGGCAAATGCAGCTATTTCTTCCATCTCTCTTGTCAACAAGAAGCCCGATCAGTTCGGTAAGTCCATGATTTTCCCGGCAATGGTCGAGACCTATGCTATCCTTGCACTCCTGGTCTCCATCCTTTCCATCTTCGGTATTGCATCTCTTAACATCTGATCCGGTTTTGACGGGAGAAACTATGAACGGAGTAGATAAAATCATTGAGGATATCCGCCGGGAAGCCGATGATACGAACGCAAAGGTGCTGAAAGACGCATCGGCTCAGACCAGTGCGGCCCTCGAGGCGGCAAAGAAGCGCGGAGACGAGGAAGCTTCGAGAATCCATGAGGCGGGTGCGCGCAGATGCGAAGACATCAAAGCACGTGCGGCCTCGGCGTCCCAGCTGAAGCGGCGTCAGATGATTCTCAAGAAGAAGCAGGAACTCATCGCGGAAACAGAAGACAAGGCGCTTGAAGCAATTCTGTCCATGCCGGCGGACGAATATTTTGACGCGGTCGTGCGGATGGCAGTAAAGAACGCGCAGACGGGCGAAGGGATTATTTCGTTTGGAAAGAAGGACCTGGACCGTCTTCCCGCAGACTTTGAGAGCAGACTCTCCGCGGCACTTCCGGCAGGAAAGACCCTGAAGCTTTCGAAGGAGCCGGCGGAAATCGGCGGCGGCTTTGTCCTTGGCTATGGCGGAATTGAGGAAAACTGCACGTTCCGTGCTGTGATGGATGCACAGAAGGAAGAAGTGCAGGACCTTATCTGCAAAACGCTTTTTAACTGAAATCCGATTCGTTTAGGAATGGAAACAGAGAATGGCTGACAACGGATATATTTACGCGGTCGCCCGCATCCGTTCCCAGGAGCTTCATCTGCTGAATGCGCAGTTTCTTGAATCGCTCGTATCGAGCGGCAGTGAAGAGGCGGCGCTGAAGATGCTGGCAGAGAAGGGCTGGGGATCTGAGGGACAGAACGCGGAAGAAATTCTCACAGGAGAGGAACAGAAGATCTGGGATCTGATCGGGGAACTGGTGAAGGATCTCTCGGTTTTCGATGTTTTTCGCTATGAGAATGACTATCACAATTTAAAGGCGGCCATCAAGGAAGCCTGCACGGCAGGTACGCATCCCGGAATTTATATGAAGGGCGGAACGATCGATCCCTCCCTCCTGGAGACGGCGATGGCGGAACGCTCCTTTGAGGACATTCCGCAGGAGATGCGCGCACCGGCCGAAGAGGCGATGGATGTTCTCCTCAAAACCCGTGACGGACAGCTGTGCGACTGCATCATTGACCGCGCAGCCCTCACGGAAATCCGGAAGGCGGGGAAGGCGTCGAAGAGCGACCTCCTTGGGCTCTACGGCGAACTTGTCTGTGCGACCGGCGATATCAAGACGGCGGTCCGCGGAAGCCGCACCGGAAAGGATAAGAGCTTCCTCCTTGAGGCACTTGCACCCTGCAGCACGCTGGATGTGACGAGGCTGGCGGAAGCCGCTTCGGACAGCAGCGAGGCTCTGAATGCTTACATCGCGGCGACGTCGTATTCCGACGCGCTGGATGAGCTGAAGAAGTCTCTTTCGGCGTTTGAATGCTGGTGTGACAACCTCCTGATCGAAAAGATCCGTCCGCAGCTGCATAATTCATTCGGACTTGATCCGCTTGCGGCCTTTATTCTGGCGCGGCGCATGGAAATCAAGTCGGTCCGGATTATCCTCACAGGTCTTCGCAATGATATGCCTGGAAACGTCATCCGGGAGAGAGTGAGGGAGACGTATGTCTAAAATTGCGGTGATGGGCGACTGGGACAGCATATACGGATTCAGCGCTCTGGGACTGGATACTTTCCGCATGGATGATGTGAGTGCGGAAGACGCAGCAAAAACGCTGAAGAGACTGGCGGAATCGGATTACACCGTCATTTACGTCACGGAGGCGCTTGCAGCGAAGATTCCCGAGGCTATTGAGCACTACCGTACGCTTCCGACACCGGCAGTGATCCTGATTCCGGGCATTTCCGGAAACACAGGCGAAGGACTTGCAGCCGTGAAGAAGTCCGTGGAGCAGGCAGTCGGCTCCGATATCATCTTCGGAAATGATAATTGACGCAGCGCTTTACGGAGCCGGAGTTTGTGCGGAGAAGAGCGGAGAAACTGGTTTTGACGCGGCTCCGCTGCCCCGGAGAAGAGCCCTGCAAAGAACAGGAAAGGAACTACACCAATGAGCACAGGTATTATCAAAAAAGTTGCCGGACCGCTTGTCGTTGCGTCCGGTATGCGTGACGCGAACATGTCCGATGTCGTTCGCGTGGGCGAGAAAAACCTGATCGGTGAAATCATCGAGCTGCACGGCGATGAGGCTTCGATTCAGGTTTACGAAGAGACCGGCGGCCTTGCACCGGGTGCTCCGGTTGTCAGCACCGGAATGCCCATGAGCGTCGAGCTCGGCCCGGGGCTTATCAGCAGTATCTACGATGGTATTCAAAGACCTCTGGACGACATCATGAAGGTCACCGGCAGCAACCTTCTGCAGAGAGGCGTTCAGGTTCCTTCCCTGAAGAGAGACAAGGTCTGGCATTTCGTTCCGGCCGCGAAGGCGGGCGACAAGGTATCCGCGGGCGATGTCCTCGGAACGGTGCAGGAAACCCACATCGTCACTCACAAGATCATGGTTCCGCCGGAAGTGAAGGGCACGGTGAAGTCCATCGCGGAGGGCGATTTCAAGGTTACGGATACGATTGCCGTTCTGACAAAGGAAGACGGGACAGATGCGGAGATTACGATGATTCAGAAGTGGCCTGTCCGTAAGGGCCGCCCGTATGTCCGCAAGCTTCCGCCGCAGATGCCTCTTGTAACCGGTCAGCGTGTCATTGATACACTGTTCCCGATCGCAAAGGGCGGCACGGCAGCAGTCCCCGGACCGTTCGGCTCCGGCAAGACCGTTGTCCAGCACCAGCTCGCAAAGTGGGCTGATGCGGATATCGTCGTCTATATCGGCTGCGGCGAGCGCGGCAATGAGATGACGGATGTTCTGAACGAGTTCCCGGAACTGAAGGATCCCAAGACCGGCTACTCCCTGATGGAGCGCACCGTTCTTATTGCAAACACATCGGATATGCCGGTTGCAGCCCGTGAGGCTTCCATTTACACCGGCATCACCATTGCAGAGTATTTCCGCGACATGGGCTATTCAGTCGCTCTGATGGCAGACTCCACATCCCGATGGGCTGAGGCTCTGCGAGAGATGTCCGGACGGCTTGAGGAAATGCCCGGTGAGGAAGGCTATCCGGCTTACCTCGGATCGAGACTCGCTCAGTTCTACGAGCGCGCCGGCCGTGTCATCACGCTCGGCAGCGAGAAGAGAGAAGGCGCCCTTTCCGTAGTCGGCGCTGTATCCCCTGCAGGCGGCGACCTTTCCGAGCCTGTCACACAGGCTACCCTCCGTATTGTCAAGGTCTTCTGGAGCCTCGATGCACAGCTCGCCTATGAGCGTCACTTCCCGGCAATCAACTGGCTGACCTCCTATTCACTGTATCAGGATTCCCTGGCGGACTGGTTCGATGAACACGCCGGCAAAGACTGGATGAAGAAGCGCGCGCAGGTCATGCGCATTCTTCATGATGAATCCGAGCTGAAGGAAATGGTTCAGCTGGTCGGTGAAGACGCCCTGTCCGCACCGGACCGTCTGAAGATGGAGACCGCACGGTCCATCCGTGAGGACTATCTGCACCAGAACGCATTCCATGAAACCGATACCTACACATCCCTGAACAAGCAGTATCACATGATGGGTCTTATTCTTGATCTTCATGATGCCTGCAGCAGTGCACTTATGAAGGGAGCGGATATCACAAAGCTCGTTGCACTTCCTGTCCGCGAACAGATCGGCCGTTATAAGTATATCGAAGAGAAAGACGTCGAGAGCGAGTACAGCCGGATCGAGACAGAGATCACGAAGGAAGTGGATGAGGCCGCTTCGAGTAATGAGGAGGAGTTCTGATGCCGAAGGAATATAGAACAATAGAAGAAGTCGCCGGCCCTCTGATGATGGTCAGAGGGGTTGAAAACGTCGCATACGACGAACTCGGCGAGATCGAGCTTGCAAGCGGCGAGAAGCGCCGCTGCAAAGTTCTTGAAATCGACGGCGGGAACGCTCTGGTCCAGCTGTATGAGAATGCGGCAGGTCTGAACCTGGAGAGCAGCAAGGTGCGTTTCCTCGGCAAGAGCATGGAGCTCGGCGTATCGGAAGATATGCTGTCCCGTGTCTTCAACGGACTCGGCGAACCGATCGATGACGGACCGGAAATCATCCCGGAGGAGAGGCGCGACATCAACGGCCTTCCGATGAACCCGGCGGCGCGTGCTTATCCGCAGGAATTCATTCAGACCGGTATCTCGGCAATCGACGGTCTTAACACCCTGGTACGTGGCCAGAAGCTTCCGATCTTCTCTGCGTCCGGCCTTCCGCATGCAAGACTGGCAGCGCAGATCGCCCGTCAGGCAAAGGTTATCGGCTCAGAGGAACCGTTTGCAGTTGTTTTCGCGGCTATGGGTATCACCTTCGAGGAATCGAATGACTTCATTCAGTCCTTCCGCGAGACCGGCGCTATTGACCGTACCGTTCTTTTCGTCAACCTCGCAAATGATCCGGCCGTCGAGCGTATCGCTACACCGCGTATGGCGCTCACCTGCGCGGAATATCTCGCATTCGAGAAGGACATGCACGTGCTTGTCATCATGACGGACATCACGAACTACGCGGATGCTCTTCGTGAGATTTCCGCAGCCCGCAAGGAAGTTCCGGGCCGCCGCGGATATCCCGGCTACATGTACACAGACCTTGCGAGCATTTACGAGCGCGCAGGCCGTCAGAAGGGCAAAAAGGGCTCCATTACCCTGATCCCGATTCTGACCATGCCGGAAGACGACAAGACGCACCCGATCCCTGACCTTACCGGATACATCACCGAGGGCCAGATTATTCTGTCCCGTGATCTGTACCGCAAAGGCATCGAGCCTCCGATCGACGTTCTGCCTTCCCTGTCCCGACTGAAGGATAAAGGTATCGGCAAGGGCAAGACACGTGAGGATCACGCCGATGTTCTGAACCAGCTGTTCGCGGCCTATGCGCGAGGCAAGGAGAACAAGGAACTCATGGTTGTCCTCGGCGAAGCGGCTCTGACGGATGTCGACAAGAAGTATGCGAAGTTCGCGGACAAGTTCGAGGAAGAATTCGTCTCGCAGGGCTACACCACGGACCGCAGCATCGAGGAGACGCTGAACATTGGCTGGAAGCTTCTCGGCATTCTTCCGAGAACCGAGCTGAAGCGTATCAAGGACGAGTATCTGGACAAGTATTACAAGCCATACGAAGAAGATTAATAGAGGCGGCAGGGCACAGAACGCGGCTTCCAAAGTGCGGGATTTCAAACCTGTCCCTGCTTACGTGCGCATGATAGAAGAAAGGTCGATTTGTCGTGGCATCTACACAGGTCAACCCCACCCGGATGGAGCTTACGCGGCTCAAGAAAAAGCTGACGACTGCCCGCCGGGGACACAAGCTTTTAAAGGATAAACGTGATGAACTGATGCGTCAGTTCCTGATTGAGGTGCGCAAAAACAAGGCGCTCCGCGAGAAGGTTGAAAAGGGCATCCGGGAAGCAAACAAGAATTTCGCGCTTGCGAGTTCCGGAATGTCGGACGAGGCGGTCCGTGTCGCCTTCATGACGCCGAAACAGGAAGTCACGCTCGAGACGAGCACGAAAAATATTATGAGTGTCAACGTCCCGATTTATACTTTCAAGACGAGAACATCGGACCCGAACGATATTTACTCGTACGGCTTCGCGTTTACGTCGAGCGATCTTGATGATGCGGTTCATTCCCTCTCGGAGCTGCTGCCGGATATGCTTGAGCTTGCAGGAAGTGAGAAAACCTGCCAGCTGCTGGCAGCGGAAATCGAGAAGACGCGCCGCAGAGTCAATGCGCTCGAGCACGTCATGATCCCGGATATGGAGACGAACATTCGCTATATCACCATGAAGCTGGATGAGGCGGAGAGAAGTTCCCAGACAAGACTCATGAAGGTCAAGGACATGATGCTCGAGGACGCGCATCATTACACGGAAAAGGCAGAAGAGAGAGCAGAGGAAGCAGAGAAAGCAGCAGGACAGTATGCGTAATGCCATTCTCAGGCTGGTGTACGCTGCGGCAGTGTTCGTTCTTGCAGTCTTTCTTTTCGAGTCGCTCATGAATCATGAGAGCACGGATGTCACAGCGGACATGGACGAGGCGACATTCCCCGTAGTCATCATGGAGGAGGGTACGGCCCGGGTGAACGAGCTGCACGGCAATGCTTCTGCCCGGGACATCAGCCATTACAGAACCTGCATAACACCGATTGACGAAGACAGGACGGTAAGCTTCGCAGTGGAGAGCTGCGGAGCGGATATTACCGGCCTGTCTTTTGAAGTACGCACATTGGACGGCGGCAGGCTCATCGAAAACAATTCCATAGATGAAGCGGACTGGAATCGGGACAGCGACGGAAACATCGAAGCTTCGCTGCAGCTGCAGAATCTGATCGAAGACGGAACAGAATATATGTTCATCCTCCTCGTCACGACGACGTCGGATGATACAATCCGCTATTATACCCGCATTGCTGAAACGGCTGCGGACGACCGGTCGGTTATTGACGAAGAGCTTGTTTTCGTACAGCAGTTCCACGACGATGCGATTGCAAAGAAACGGGACATTCTCGATCAGTGTCTGGAGACAGACCAGTCCCTTGACAACAATGACTATTCCCATGTGACGATTAACAGCACGACGGTTCTCGCCATGTACGGAGACCTTGCGGTCAGTGAAGTTTTGACGCCGGTGACGGAAATCCGCGATATCTCCGGAACAGACTGCATGTTCCGGATGAACTATATCCTCACATGCAGCGACGCGGGAACGGACAAGTACTACGAATGCACGGAATATTACCGCGTGCGTCAGGGAACCGACCGCATCTATCTGCTTGACTTTGACCGCACGATGAATCAGATCTATGTGCCGAAGGACAATGGAAGTCTGAGTGAAAACCAGATCAGTCTCGGCATTACCGGTGATGCGGACCTGGTCGAGAGCCAGGGAGGGTCGGCTTTTGCGTTCGTGAATGCCGGCAGACTTTACGGATGTATCCCGGAGCGGGAGACGATTTCGACGATCTTCTCCTTCGGAAATGCGGACAGTACAGACCTTCGGGAGACAAATCGGGAGTACGGCATCAAGATCCTGAACGTCGATGAGACCGGCAATGTCGATTTCATCGTCTACGGATATATGAACCGCGGACGGCATGAGGGACAGACCGGCGTCGCAGTCTATGAGTACAACAATGAATACCGGACGGACGAGGAGATGGCATTCATCCCTTACGACGGCTCGTATGAGCTCCTGAAGTCTCAGGTGGACCGGCTCACCTATTACAATAAGAGCAACCGGCTTCTCATCCTGATCGATGAGACGATCTACAACGTGAACCTCACAAATGCGGCCGTGACAGTAGAGGCAGACGGACTGGCGACCGGTGCCTACCAGGTGTCAGACGATGCACAGATGTTTGCGTACGGCGTGGACGGAATGGACGAATACGGGACGACTGCGGAGATCCGCCTGATGAATTTTCAGACGATGCGGGAGAGCAGCATTACGGCGGATTCCGGCGTGCGGCTGGTCCCTCTCGGCTTCATCTCGGAGGATCTCATATACGGCAAGGTGGGAAGCAGCGATATCGTGCGCGATGCCTCGGGGCGCGTGATCCTGCCGATGTCCGAGGTCCTGATTGTAAGTCCGGATCTGCAGGTACTCGAGGACTACAGTGTTTCCGGCTATTACGTCACGGGCTGCACGATTGAAGGAAACCAGATCACGTTTTCGCGGGTGAGTAAGGACGAAGCCTCCGGAAGCTATGTCGACGCGGAACCGGATGAAATCCTTCAGAACAAGGAGGAGGATTCAGGCTCTGCCTCGATCGTGACGGATGATGACGATATGTATCTTACGGTCCGCAATATCAGCTTCCACAATTTCTCCGGCAGGAATATCACGTATATTGAGCCGAAATTTGTTCTCTTCGAGGGTTCAAGGGATATCGACACGGAGGCTGCGCGGGAGGCGTATACTGCGGACAGCACGGGAAACGCGCAGGAACAGGCGGGAAGCAGCACCGGGACGGCGCAGACGGACGGCAGCGTATTCTTTGTCTACGATCTTTATGGTGTGACCGGTTTCTGCGATGATCTGTCGAGAGCGGTCGCTCTGGCGGATGAAAGCGCCGGCTTTATCACGGATGACAGCGGCCGATACATCTGGAAGAAATACGGACGTCTGGAGAGCAATCAGATCATGGCGATCACGGGCACGGCGGATGACGGCAGCGGCAGTATCGCGGCGTGCCTCAAAGCAATCTTTGATTTCGAGGGTGCTGTGGGAGAAGACCCGGCGTCCGCCCTTGCATCCGGCGGAGATATTCCCGAGATTATTGAGCAGACCGTTCCGGATTCGGAGGCTTTCACGCTCACCGGATGCTCGCTGGACGCGGTGCTGTATTATGTGAGCGTTGAGAAACCGGTTCTTGCACTGTACGGCGGCGCGCAGGAGGCGGAGCTCATCGTCGGCTACAACGACTCGATCGTTGTCCTCATGAATCCGGCCACGGGAAAACTCGAGCGAGTACAGCGCACCGCGGCTGAAGAACAGTTCACCGGCAGCGGCTGTTCTTACGTTGTGTACCTCACAGACAGCGGAGAATAGCCAGGATCGGCGGAACAGACCGAAAGGGATGGGAGAAACGCAGCAAAAGCGCAGTTCACCGGAAAATACAAATTGATCGTCAAAAAAGTTTCTGTTCTGAGAGAACGGGCTGGAAGAGCTGAAATTGATTTCAGCTCTTCCAGCCCGTTTTATTTTTTCTAAAAATATATGCTGTCTTAAAGTCCGTTTTAGGAACAGCCTTCATACTCTCGTGTAAACGATGAAGAATGGTTCTGCTTCAGAGCAGTTCTATTGTCAGGCCCCTTCGCGGGGGTAGCCGCTATGAATATGAGATGAATGTGCTGCTCACCTGTGCATTCCCGCCCCTGAGTACGGAAGATTATTCCGCTGACGTTTCCTGATTTGCGCCGGCCTGCTCCTCGCGGTAGCGGGCGACGGCATTCTGGATGCGGTCGACCGGGTCAAGCAGATCGCTGATCGAGCTGTCGTGGTTCAGTGTGTCGATGATGTATGCGATGTACTTGCTCATGCCGCAGCTCCAGTACCACGGACGCTCGAGAAGACCGGGGGTCTGATAGATGAGGTTCGTCGTGAAAACTTTTGTGATGACGCCGTCCTTATAAGCTTTGTCGAACTCGGAGAGTCCATTCGTGAAGAGACCGAAGGTCGCGAATATATAAACTCTGCGGGCCTTGCGTTCCTTAAGGGCGCGGGCAACCTCGAGGCAGCTTTCGCCGGAGGAAATCATATCGTCGTAGATGATCAGGTCCTTGCCCTCGACATCGGAGCCAAGGAACTCATGTGCGACGATCGGGTTGCGGCCGTCGACAACACGGGTGTAGTCCCTTCTCTTGTAGAACATACCGATATCAAGACCCAGGACATTGGCGAGATAGACGGCTCTCTTCATACCGCCTTCGTCCGGGCTGATGATCATCATGTGATCGGAATCAATGGTGAGATCCTTCTCGGATTTCAGCAGTCCCTTGATGAACTGATAGACCGGCTGGACCGTCTCGAAGCCGGAGAGCGGAATTGCATTCTGGACTCTCGGATCATGTGCGTCAAAGGTGATAATGTTGTCGACGCCCATGCGGACAAGCTCCTGAAGAGCGACAGCGCAGTCGAGAGACTCACGCGTGGAGCGCTTATGCTGACGGCTCTCATAGAGGAACGGCATGATGACGGTGATGCGGCGCGCCTTGCCGCCGACAGCGGCGATGACACGCTTGAGGTTCTGATAATGGTCATCCGGTGACATGTGGTTCACTTCGCCGAACAGCTTGTAGGTCTGGCTGTAGTTGCAGACATCCACCATGATGTAGAGGTCCATGCCGCGCACAGACTGTTTGAGGACGCCTTTTGCCTCACCGGTTCCGAACCGCGGAACTTCGCAGTCCACGATGTATGTCGGGCGCTCATATCCTGCAAAAGCAAGACTGTCCTTGTGCTCACTCTCGCGCTCCATGCGCCACTTGGTGAGGTATCGGTCGACTTTTTCGCCGAGCTGACGGCAGCCCGCAAGCGGAATAAGCCCGAGAGATCCTACCGGGATGCTGTCGAGAACGCGCTTTTCACCTTTTCTGGATGTTTCCATTTGTTCCGTTTCCTCCTTCAGGGACAGGTCCTTACCGGCCATGCCCGGGAACAGCTCCTGACAATTGCCCGCTCTTGCCGTCCTGATCGTAGACCAGGGTCTTCCATACTGTAAAATGCTGCCGGGCTGTTATCAATTGCTGCCGTACCGCTTCTGTATCCGGATATCGACTCCGGTGAGCTTATAGATACCGTAATAACTGAGAATGCGTGAGGAAATACGTTCGGTGTACGCCGAGCTTAAATCCTTCATACTCAGGTTGGACGAGATGATCGTCGGGTGAGAACTCAGATGCCGCTCATTGATGAGCGCAAACAGCTGAGAGACGACAAAACTGTTTGTACCTTCCGTCCCGAGATCATCGATGATGAGAAGGTCGCATGTATAAAGGTCATTCTGCAGACGAAAGAGATCCTCCCTGTGATTTCTGTCGAAGGCGAGAGCGGACAGTCTTCCGAAGAGCTCAGCCGCCGAGAAATAAATCACAGAATGGCCCTGCTGCAGGATTTCATGTGCAATACAAATGGACAGGAAAGATTTTCCGGTGCCTACATTACCATAGAAAAACAGATTTTGATAGAGTCTGCCGAATTGTCGCACAAATGTGCGCGAAGCCTCCTCGGCCCGGACGAAATTTGTGAGATCCTCTCCCTTGTACCATTTCCGGGAGAGGGTTTCAAAGTTTTCAGCCTCTGCGAGTTCCTGAATCCGCGACTGATGATAGAGAAGCGTAATCTCCTTCGCGCGGAAGCAGCGGCATTTCTCATTTCCGACGTACCCCGTGTCATGGCAGTACGGGCAGGTGTAGATGGGATCAAGATAGTGAACGTCAAAACCATTGTCTGCGAGGAGTTTGTGCTGCACCGCCTCAGCCTTCTTCTCTTCGAGGACGAAGCTCTCTCGGTCAAACGATGTGCCGGATCCGAGTGACTTCCGGAGCAACTCCACGCCGCTTCCTACGATGGTGCGTGCAGCATCATCGTAGGAAGGAATCTTCTTTTGGACCTCCGCCCGTCTTCTTGCCATTTCGCGTCTGTTTGAAAGGCGGATGCGGGAGTATTCGAACATGATGCTGTCGTATTGTTCTCTGGTTAATGACATTCGCACTAAGTTTCCTTATTCATGAAAGCGGAACATTTCCCTAAAGAATAACAGGGGAAGAACCGTCAGCTGCCGAGAATTTTTTTCTCGAGCTCGTTCCAGTCGTAACTGCGCTGCTCAAAGCTGCCGAAGGAGCCGGCAGTGCCGTTTTTTCCGGCCTTCTTTCCGCCTGCGCGGGGAGCAGAATTCGTCTGCGCTGCCGCCTGTTTTGGCGTTGTAATGCCATTCTCAGCCCAGTTCACTGCGACCTTTTCGATATAGCGAAAATCCTTCTTGCCGCGGTCGACGCAGTACTGAACGAGATAGTCGATGAGATCATCCGAGAATTTCAGATTCCCGGAAATGAAGCAGATCGTGCGGAGCTCGGATGCTGAGAGCGGCTTGCCGACGTACTGTTCAACGACGAAAAGCAGGTCTCTGCGGTTTTTATTCTCGCGGAAAGCGCGCAGCGCCTCTGCATCGACGGCATCACGGCTGCTGCCGGCGGAGAACCGGACGGCATTGCCGTCTTCTTCCGAAGATGCGCTGCAGGACGGATTCTCTGCGGTATTCCTGGAACTGCGGGCATTTTCGGCACAGACCGGATCGGAGGAAACCCGGGCTTCTCTTTCCTCGCGCACTCTCTCCTCGAGAGCGGGAGCGATCGAGATGATGCGGGAGTCCTGACGGGCGGTCCCGTTTTCAGCAGCGTCAAGCACATGGACACCGCAGAGATTGCCCTTTGAATCGGTGTCAATGGAGAGCAGACCCTTCTTCTCCCAATAGCGGAGCGAGCGGATGACATCCTTTTCAGTATGATTGAACTCATCCGCCATATCGGCGATGCTGGTAGCCCTGCCGGCGCCGAGCTGACGGAGCAGATACAGGTAAATCTTGATCTGCGCGTCGTTCGCATCCTTCATGTAATTATCAATGAACAGGTTCGAGACAACAGTCGATCCCGTCTTGGTGTCGTCGTAAATCGTAAACACTTCCCCCAACCCCCAGGCATTTTACTTCTTCATTCGGAAAGAATGCGACCGCACACGGGCAGGAAGGCGCTGTATGCGGCCGGCACTCTGTAAATTTGACGTAAAGTTCTTTTTGGAATGACTGAAGTATACACCCGGAAATTTTGATCTTAAATGGGCAAACCTCACAGAAAAAAACGCGGCCTTCGGCGGGCGCCGGAAAGATGGAAAAAGTGGATTCTGTGGATATCTCCTCCTTTTTCCGATTCTCCGCGGCAAGTTATCCACAGGCTCATCCACATAAGCTAAAAATCCTTTAAGTGGACAATGTTCGAAAAGCGCTCAGGAAAGAAGATCATCCGCAACAGTGTCGATGTTTCCGGCACCCATGGTTATCAACAAATCATTTTTGTGAAGATTTTTCCGGACATAATCCTCGATTTTTTCAAAACTTCCGAGATAGACCGCCGAGTGGCCCAGCTTATGAATTTCATCTGCCAGAGTTTCGGAGCTGATTCCGAGATTGTCAGTCTCACGCGCCGGATAAATATCGGCGAGCAGGACCTCATCGGCGAGAGAAAGGGCCTTTGCAAAATCACTCATGAGCGCCTTGGTCCTCGTGTACGTGTGCGGCATGAAAGCAACGACGACGCGGTCCTTCTTCAGCTTCTTTGCGGCGTTGATGGTCGCCGCAATTTCAGTCGGATGATGCGCGTAATCGTCGATAATGGTGATGCCGTTCATCTCGCCGCGGTATTCAAAGCGCCGCTTTGCACCTTTGTAATTTCGAAGAGCCTTTGCTGTCACTTCCGGTTCAGCACCGTAGATATCGCCGGCCGCGGCCGCTGCACAGGCATTGTATACATTGTGCTCGCCGGGGATGGAGAGTGTGATCTTCTGCTGTGCGGGGACGGAGGAAGCGTTCCTGCGGTTGAGGGTGAACGTCGGGCATCCGAGATCATCATACGTGATATCACTCGGATAATAGTCGCTCTCCGGCGAGGAACCATAGGTGATGATGCGGGCGCGCACGCCGTCTGTGATCTCGGAGACATTTTCAATGTCCGAGTTGATGATAAGCCATCCGTCCGGGGATATCTGGCGCGCAAACTGATGGAAGGAACGGCGGATGTCCGCAAGATCCTTGAAGAAATCGAGGTGGTCGGCGTCGATGTCCAGAATGATGCCGATGCGCGGATAAAGCGAGAGGAAACTGTTCGTGTATTCGCAGGCCTCTGTCACGAAATTTTCGGACTGTCCCACGCGGATGTTGCCGCCGATGCGGTCGTAGATGCCGCCGACAGAGATGGTCGGATCAAAACCGGATTCCATCAGGATTTCCGAGACAAGGCAGGTCGTCGTGGTCTTGCCGTGCGTTCCGGAGACTGCGGCAGAGAGGTCGTAGTTGCTGCAGACCTGTCCCAGGAGCTGTGCCCGGGTGAGCATCGGAATGCCGAACTCACGCGCGGCGACATATTCCGGATTGTCGGGATGGATCGCCGCCGTAAAAACTGCCGCGTCAATATCCTTTGTGATATTTTCTTTTTTCTGACCGTAATAAACTTTTATTCCGAGACTTTCCAGCCTTTTTGTCATCGCGGACGGCTGCCGGTCGGAGCCGGAAACCGTAAAGCCCTCGGAATGCAGAATTTCTGCAAGGCCGCTCATCGAGATGCCGCCGATGCCGCAGAAATAGATGTGTGCTGAAGGATTTTTAAAGTCAACCTGATACATTGTGTCCCTTTCTGACCGCCCGGGGCGGCCGGCGGAGCCTTGCCCGCTTACTGACGGCGCCAGGCGCCGTACTGTACATATATCTATCTTTATCTATCTTATTCTACTTCATTCGTCCATACCCGTCTTGCTATTATACCGCAGGAGGGCTGCTGTCAGGGAGACAGATCATTTTTTGAAAAACACGAATACAAACATCAAAACAATGTGTGTATAATAGTGCATGAGTAAAAAATCCTTCGGTAAGTTCATTTTGAAAGTTCCATTGAGGAAAAACAGTCAGAAATAGGGCATTTTTTTAATAAGCCGGACAAATTATCACAGAAAATTGTTGAATTTTGACATAAAAAGGGCCGCTTACGGACCGTAAAAGTTCCGTTTCAACAATTGCTGTGTTATAATTTGTATACAGGTTCAAGAAACGCCTCCGCCGCTGATCCTTCAGCGGTCTGTTTCTCTACCCTCAAATAAGACTTAAATCAGACAAGATTTAAAGAATGCGTGTTGGTATGATCAAAAAAGAAATGATTGCCATGCTTCTTGCCGGAGGGCAGGGAAGCCGTCTTGGTATTCTTACATCCAAAATGGCAAAGCCGGCCGTCTGTTTCGGCGGCAAATACCGCATCATCGATTTCCCTCTGAGCAATTGCGTAAACTCTGGAATCGATACAGTCGGAGTTTTAACGCAGTACAGGCCCCTGAAGCTGAATACGCACATCGGGATCGGTATTCCGTGGGATCTCGACAGGAACGTCGGCGGCGTCACGGTACTTCCTCCCTATGAGAAGATGGAGGACACGGAGTGGTACACCGGCACGGCGAATGCAATTTACCAGAACATTGATTATATCGAAACATACAATCCGGACTATGTACTGATTCTCTCCGGAGATCATATTTATAAGATGGATTACGAGACGATGCTCGATTATCACAAGGAGAAGGGCGCGGACGTAACCATCGCAGTCATGCCGGTTCCTATGGAGGAAGCAAAGCGGTTCGGAATCATGGTCACGAATGAGGACAGCCGCATCACGGATTTTGAGGAGAAACCGGAACACCCGCGCAGCAATCTCGCGTCCATGGGCATTTACATTTTCTCATGGCCGGTTCTGAAGGAGGCGCTGCTCTCGAACGCTTCGCAGCCGGGTCTTGATTTTGGAAAACATATTATTCCGTACTGCCGGGATCAGGGCAAGAAGCTGTATGCCTATGAATTCAACGGCTACTGGAAGGATGTCGGAACGCTCACGAGCTACTGGCAGGCGAACATGGAGCTCATCGATGTCGTTCCGGAGTTCAACCTGTACGAAGAGTACTGGAAAATCTACACACGCAATACCACGCTTCCGCCGCAGTACTTCGGACCGAACAGCTCCATCGAGCGCTCGATCGTCGGCGAGGGCAGCGAGATTTACGGACAGGTCATCAATTCCGTCATAGGCACCTGCGTCACCATCGGCGAGGGTACCGTCGTCCGTGATTCTATCATTATGAATGACACCGTCATCGGAGGCGGCGGATATTTCGAAAAGGCGATCGTCGCAGAGAGCGCCGTCATTGGAAACGGGGTTCGCATCGGTGAAGGCGTGGAGGTGCCGAATGAGACGGCACCGAATATTTACCGGGACGGACTTACGGTTGTCGGCGAGAAATCGCATATACTGGACGGCGTGAGCATCGGCAAAAATGCACTGGTGTCCGGAGATACGGCTGCAGAGGATTTTCCGGGCGGATGTCTTGAGAGCGGCAAAAGTCTTGTTAAGGCAGGTGACCAGGCATGAGAGCGATAGGAATTATTCTTGCAGGTGGCAACAGCAAACGCATGAGAGAGCTCTCCGAGAAGCGCGCGGTCTGTGCGATGCCGATTGCGGGCAGCTACCGGAGCATTGATTTTGCCCTGAGCAACATGGAGTGGTCTCACATTTCGAAGGTTGCTGTCCTCACGCAGTACAACTCACGTTCCCTCAATGAGCATCTGAGTTCTTCGAAGTGGTGGGATTTCGGGCGCAAGCAGGGAGGAATGTTCCTCTTCACGCCGGCGCTCACGAACGAGAGCAACAGCTGGTATCGCGGCACCGCGGATGCCATTGCGCAGAATCTGGCTTTTCTGAAGAATTCGCACGAGCCGTATGTTGTGATTTGTTCTGGCGACTGTGTCTACAAGATGGACTATAATGAGGTCCTCAAGTATCACATAGACAAGAAGGCTGATATCACTGTTGTTGTGCGTGAGATGCCTGCGGATACGAATGTCGAACGCTATGGAACCGTCATCATGGATGAGGACGGAAGAATCCGTGAGTTTGAAGAGAAGCCCATTGTGGCAAAGTCCAATACAATTTCCTGCGGCATTTATGTGATCCGCCGCCGTCAGCTCATCGAGCTGCTCGAGAAGGCGCAGGAAGAGAGCCGCTATGATCTTGTACAGGACATTCTGATCCGTTATAAAGATGTAAAGCGGATTTACGGATATCCGATGAAGGACTACTGGAGCAACATCGCCTCGGTTGATGATTACTTCCGCACCAACATGGATTTCCTCAGACCGGAAGTCAGAGACTACTTCTTCCGCCAATACCCTCCGGTCAATTCAAAAGTGCTTGATCTGCCTCCGGCAAAGTTCAATACTGGAGTTTCTGTTCACAACAGTCTCCTGGCAGCCGGATGCATTATCAACGGAACTGTCGAGAACTCGGTTCTGTTCCAGAAGGTTTATGTCGGGAACAACTGTGTGATCCGCAATTCCATCATTCTGAATGATGTGTATATCGGAGATAACACTTATATTGAGAACTGCATAGTAGAAAGCCGTGATACGCTTCAGGCGAATGCATATTATAAAGGAGAGGACGGTGTAAAGATAGTAGTAGAGAAAAACGCAAGGTACATTATGTAATGATCGGTAAGGCACTCTAATTCATACATCGTGATCGTTATATGGTTAACCGTCAAAAAATCGCAGAAAGAGAGAGAAAGCTATGGAAATCACGGATGTGAGAGTTCGTAGAATTGCGAAGGACGGTAAGATGAAAGCGGTTGTTTCCATCACGATCGACAACGTGTTTGTGGTTCATGACATCAAGGTAATCGAGGGGGAAAAAGGGTTATTCATCGCAATGCCGAGCAAAAAATCGGCGGATGGTGAATTCAGAGATATCGCACATCCTATCAACTCCGAAACACGTTCCAGTCTTGAGAAAATCATTCTGGAACGCTACCGGCAAAGTCTCGAGGAGCCGGATGCCAACAATTAAGTAAGTGCTGATCCGGTGCAGTGTCTGCACTGAATCGGCCTGATTGCAACATGAAGATCCTGAGAACCTGCTGCCGGTGTGCGGCAGAGAATTAAACAAGAGGAAAGCATGCAGATTCCTGCATACGATGAATACCGGTGCCGTCTGTTCTGACGCTGTAAAGGGGTCAGATCGGGCAGTGTCGGTATTTTTTTGCCTGCCCCGGCGGATTGCGGCCCCGGGCCGCAGCGTTTATCATTAGCACGGGAAAGACAGGGAGGTTTCCATTCTATGAAAATCATTGCAGGTCTCGGGAATCCGGGCAGGGAATATGTAAAGACAAGACACAATACAGGGTTTGAAGTCATCGACATTCTGTCGGAGGAATATCATTTCCCGGCGCAGACGCGGGACGGAAAAAGCCTTGTTGCAAAAGGATATATAGAGGGAGAGAAAGTGCTTCTCATGAAGCCGCAGACCTACATGAATCTCTCGGGGGAGGCCATCCGCGAACAGGTCGATTTCTACAAGGCGGATCCGGAAACCGATGTGATTGTCATCTGCGACGATATCGACCAGCCGCTGGGGCAGATCCGGGTGCGGCCGAAGGGAAGTGCCGGAGGCCACAACGGTCTTAAGAACATCATATTGAATCTCGGCACGGACGGGTTTACGAGGATCCGCGTCGGAGTCGGCGCGAAGCCGTCGCCGGACTATGACCTTGCAGATTATGTTCTCGGCCATCCGACGGGAGAAGACAGGGAGCTTCTGGATTCATCCGAAAAGCGCGCCGCGGAAGCGGTTCCGGTGATTTTGACGGAAGGCGTCGAGGAAGCCATGAACCGGTTCAATACGAAATGCGGCAGGAGGAAGTCCGGACAATAAGCTGCCGGGAAAACGCCCCGCAGAGCAATGAAGAAGTCAGCATACAATGAAAGCAATATTCAGCCCGCTCCGGGCATCGGAACAATTCAATAATGCGGTAAACGAACTTGCAGAGCCGGAAGGGTATATTCTGGCCGATGGCTGCGTCTCCTCACAGAAGGTGCACTTCTGCTTCGCGCTTGCGGATGCGGAGGAAGTAAAGCCGCATGCAGGCGTGCGGCTTATTCTCACCTACAGCGAGCTTCGGGCAAGGGAAATCGCGGAGGACTGCCGGTTTTATGACCGGAACACGGTGCAGTTTCCGGCAAAGGATCTCATCTTCTATCAGGCGGACCTGCGGAGCCGCGAAATCGAGACAGAGCGCATCCAGTGCCTGCGGCAGCTGCTGGAAGGGCGGGGAGCCACGATTGTCACGACGTATTCTGCCCTTATGACGCCGCAGATTCCGCTGGCCGTTCTGAAGGAGAATATTCTCCATCTTTCCAAAAATGAGACGATCACGGAGGAGACCATCGAGACGAAGCTCACGGCTATGGGCTATGAGCGGAATTTCCAGGTCGACAGTCCCGGCCAGTTCGCGGTGCGCGGCGATATTCTCGATGTCTTCGACCTCACGCAGGAGAATCCCTGCCGTATCGAATTCTGGGGCGATGACATCACTTCTATCCGTTCTTTTGATATCCTGAGCCAGCGCTCGATCGAGCAGTTGGATTCGGTCCATATCTATCCGGCATCGGAGATCATTCTCTCAAAGAGCCGCCTTACGGAGGGTCTTGCAAAAATCCGCAGGGAAGAAGAGGAACGAGTGGCGTCTCTCCGGAAGGATATGAAGACAGAAGAGGCGGCACGCCTTAAGAAGAACACGGACGAGTGCCTCGAGCGCGCAGAGGAGATGAAGGATTATTCGGCCCTCGAGAGCTTCATCCGGTATTTCTACCCGGCGGCGGTTAATTTCCTTTCCCTCTGCCCGCGCGATAATACGGTCATCTTCATGGATGAGCCTGCCCGCATTGCAGAGCATGCGCAGGCGGTCGCGCTCGAATTCCGCGAGAGTATGTCCGAACGGGCACTCGGCGGGTACATTCTGCCGGGGCAGATGGACCTTCTCTTCTCCGAAGAGGAGGTAAATGTACAGATTTCAAAATACCGCCGCGCGGCGGTCTGCAGTCTTTCGAAGAGAGATACGCTCTTCCCGGGGCACGAGATTCACGTCCATGCCCGCGAGACCGCGCCGTACAATAATAGTTTTGACGCTCTCACATCGGATCTTAAGAAGGCCAGGCAGAAGCGCGAGCGTGTCCTGATTCTCTCTGCGTCGCGCACACGCGCAAGACGCCTTGCGCAGGATCTCACGAACGCGGACGCGCTTGCTTTCTACTCGGAGGACCCGGAGCGTGTGCCTGCGCCGGGAGAGGTCGAGACCTGCTACGGACATGCGGGACATGGCTTTGAATATCCCACAATCGGCTTCATGGTCATCGCCGAGACCGATATTTTCGGCCAGGAGAGAAAGAAACAGAAGCATCATCACCGCTTTGAGGGCGGCGAGAAGATTCGCTCGCTGCAGGATCTGAAGGTGGGCGACTATGTCGTCCATGAGGATCACGGCATCGGCATCTACCGCGGCATCGAGAAGATTGAAGTAAACCATATCGCGAAGGATTACATCAAGATCGAGTACGGAAGCGGCGACCTGCTCTACGTCCTTCCGACGGACCTGGGTGTCCTGCAGAAGTATTCGGGCGGTGACAAAGCCTCGCCGAAACTCTCCCGCCTCGGCACGCAGGAATGGAACAACACGCGCAAAAAAGTCGAGAAGGCGGTCGATGAGGTCGCCCAGGATCTTGTCGAGCTTTATGCGAAGCGCCAGGCGGAGCAGGGGCATGTGTTCGGACCGGATACGCCGTGGCAGCGCGAGTTTGAGGAAATGTTCCCGTATCAGGAGACAGACGATCAGCTTGCGGCGATTGCGGATGTGAAGAAGGACATGGAGTCGCCGAAGATTATGGACCGTCTGATCTGCGGTGATGTCGGGTACGGAAAGACCGAGGTCGCACTCCGTGCTGCGTTCAAGGCGGTGCAGGACAGCTGCCAGGTTGCCGTTCTCGTGCCGACGACCATTCTCGCACAGCAGCACTACAACACGTTTACTGAGCGTATGCGCGGATTCCCGGTGAATATTGGCATGCTCTCGCGGTTTGCCTCCGCCTCCGAACAGAAGAAGACCATTAAGGGCCTTGCGGACGGAAGCTGCGATATTGTCATCGGGACACACAGGCTGCTTTCAAAGGACGTGAAGTTTAAAAACCTCGGGCTCCTCGTCATCGATGAGGAACAGCGTTTTGGCGTGGCCCAGAAGGAAAAGATAAAGAAGGTGCGCGAAAACATCGATGTGCTCACCCTGACGGCGACACCCATTCCGCGCACGCTGCACATGAGTCTTTCCGGAATCCGTGACATGAGCATTCTCGAGCAGGCGCCCGAGGACCGGCAGCCGATCCAGACGTATGTAATGGAATACAATGAAGTCATGGTCCGCGAAGCAATCATGCGCGAGCTCTCGCGCGGCGGACAGGTTTATTATGTCTCGAACCGGGTCAATGACATCGACCGCGTCACCCTCGATCTGCAGAAAATGGTGCCGGAGGCGACGATTGCCTATGCGCACGGCCAGATGGATGAAAAACAGCTCGAGGAGATCATGTACGACTTCATCGGCCGGAAGATCGACGTGCTGGTTTCGACGACGATCATTGAGACCGGCCTCGATATCTCAAATGTCAACACCATGATCATTCAGGATGCGGACAGGCTGGGTCTTGCCCAGCTCTACCAGCTCCGGGGACGCATCGGCCGCTCATCCAGGACAGCCTATGCATTCCTGATGTACAAGCGCGACCGGATGCTGAGAGAAGAGGCGGAGAAACGCCTTTCTGCCATCCGGGAATTCACGGACCTCGGCAGCGGCTACCGCATCGCCATGCGCGACCTTGAGATCCGCGGCGCCGGAAGCGTCCTCGGAAAGGCCCAGCACGGTCACATGGCCGAGGTCGGCTATGATCTTTACTGCAAGATGCTGAATTCGGCTGTCGCGAAAGCGAAGGGAGAGCCGGTCACAGAGGAGAAGACTTGCGAAGTTCGGCTTGGCGTCGACGCCTACATGCCGGAAACCTACATCGTCAACGAGGCGCAGAAACTCGATATTTACAAGAAGATCTCGGAAATTTCCTCGCTCGATGACTGCCGTGACTGCGAGGACGAGCTGAAGGACCGGTTCGGCGACGTTCCGGCACCTGCAGCGAATCTGCTGCGCATCGCGCTCATCCGCTCCGTCGCGGAGAAGCTCGATATTGTCTCGATCAACGGCTATGCGGGCAAGATCACGATCAAACCCGCTCCGAAGGCGAATGTCCGCGTCGCGAACATTCCCGCGTTCCTGAACCGGAACCGCCCGAACCTCTCCTTCGTGGCCAAGGGAGAGCCGGTTTTCGAATACACCTACCGCCCGTCGGGCATCACCGAGAAGGACGAGGAGATCCTGCTCGCCACGGTGGAGAAGCTTCTCTCTGACTTTTCTGATCTGCTGCATTGAGACGGAGACTTCGCCAGGCCTGCGCCCGGGCCACGCTGCCGGGTTTAGGAGGCCGCCTTTCGGGTGTAGTTTCCAAATTCATGCCTGTTTATTCCGGAAATATTCCGAAGAGGCGGCAGAACCCGTCCCCCGGCGGCTCTGCCGGGTTTAGGAGGCTGTCTTTCGGGTGTAGTTTCCAAATTCATGCCTGTTTATTCCGGAAATATTCCGAAGAGGCGGCAGAACCCATCCCCCGGCGGCTCTGCCGGGTTCAGGAGGCTGTCTTTCGGGTGTAGTTTCCGGCAAGACTTCAAAAATTTCCGAAGCCTGAGTATTGGGCGCCTCTGAATTTCCGGTCGGGCTTAGAAAGCGAGTCCGCGTCTGCGGGTTTCGGCCAGCTACTGGTAATTTCCGCGGGCGGCGCAGAAAGGTGTTTCCGGAATTCCAGTCGTCTGGAATCTCAGCCGTCTGGTACTCCAGACGGGTCATCTCCTGTCTTACACAGAAATTACATTCATTTTACGAAGCACTGCTATCGGCAGAATTTCTTCCCCAATAGAATTACAACCGTAAGAACATGAAATTGGTTCTTGTACATAGCATCCGGCATAGATAAGCCGGGCATCCAGCCAAGAGGAGGAAATTCTTTATTATGAAAAATCTGTTTGTTAAGAAAATTACTGCTGCTTCCGCAGCAGCACTGATGGCAGCAGGAATGCTCGCAGGATGCGGCAGCTCATCGAGCACCACAACCGCTTCCACAGCAGCAGAGACGACGGAGTCTTCTGCAGCAGCTGAATCAACCGCACAGACTTCAGAAGCTGCTTCTACTGAGGCTGCTTCCAGTGAGGCAGCGTCCAGCGAAGCTGCTTCCGCGGCTGCATCAGCAGTCAGCGGAGAAGTCACCGCAGCAGGTTCTTCCGCACTGCTTCCGCTTGCACAGGCTGCAGCAGAGAGCTTCATGAAAGAGAATCCAGACTGCATCGTAACAGTCAACGGCGGCGGTTCCGGTGAAGGCCTGAAGCAGGTTGCTGACGGAGCAGTCGATATCGGTGATTCCGATGTCTTCGCAGAGGAGAAGCTTGATGCAGATGCAGCGGCAAAGCTTGTCGACCATGAAGTCTGCACCATCACGATGGCACCGGTTGTCAACGCAAGCAACAAGGTAACGGATCTCTCCACGGATGATCTCATCGGTATCTTCACCGGCAAGATCACGAACTGGAAGGATGTCGGCGGTGATGATGTGGACATCGTCCTTGTCACAAGACCTTCTTCTTCCGGAACCCGTGCACTGTTCAAGACCTGGGCACTGAACGGCGAGGAGGAAGCATCGAACGAAGCACTTGAGACCGATGACTCCGGCACACTTCTTCAGACTGTTGAGCAGAACGAGGGCGCAATCGGATATGTAGCACTGAGCTACCTTGTCAACAACGATGCAGTCAAGACGGTTTCGATCGACGGTGTTGAGCCTACCCTTGAGAATACCTACAACGGAACCTACAAGGTATGGGGCTATGAGCATATGTACACGGGCGGCGAAGGCTCCGAGCAGGCACAGGCATTCATCAATTATATGATGGGCGACACATTCGCAGACCAGCTTGAGTCCCTCGGCTATGGCGTATCTTCCAAGATGAGCGATGACGCAGTCAAGGCGCACGAAGCACAGTAATCTCGATCCATTGAATCGGACAGACCTGTTCGAAGAATAGGGCCGGCCGGCCGACAGGGCCCGCCGGCCTTTTTGAAGGAAATCTTTCAGGAACGATCAATCTTCGGGGATGAACCGGACTGGAAACTGGATATGGAATCTGGCAAAGAGACAAATAGAAATACAAAGATCACGAAATCGTATTATTTCCGCAAGGAATACCTTGGGCGCGGCTTTGCGACCGGATGCGGCATCTTCATCATCGTGCTGACATTCGCCATCGGCATTTTCCTGCTGGTCAGAGGAACCGGAACGTTTACAAAGTTCCATCATTCGATTGCGGAATTTCTGTTTTCCGCTGACTGGTCGCCGGTCGACACGGCGCAGGGCAGCGGCGGCGGAGTGGGCGCGGCTATCTTCATCGTCGGTTCGCTTCTCACATGCGGTCTGGCACTCGCCATGATCACGCCGTTCGCCCTGGGGGCCGCGGTATTCATGACAGAGATTGCAACGAAAGCGGGCGAGAAGATTTTCCGCCCGGCCGTGGAAATCTTCGTAGGAATACCTTCTGTTGTCTACGGCTGGATCGGCCTTACCGTTCTTGTCCCGTTCATCCGCAATGTCTTCCACGCAAAAATGGGCGGCTATTCCGTTCTTGCCGCAAGTATCGTGCTTGCCGTCATGATTTTCCCGACCATCACCACCGTTGCGGCCGATGCGATCCGGAGCACGCCGGATTCCTACCGCAAGGCAGGCTACGGCCTCGGATCGACGAGATGGCAGGTCATTTACCGCATTGTCATTCCGGCATCGAAAAACGGAATCTTCACCGGCATCATCCTCGGCCTTGCGAGAGCCTTCGGTGAGGCACTTGCGGTCGCAATGGTCATCGGAAAAACAAAGTCGTTCCCGAAGAATCTTCTCTCCCCGACGAGCAACCTGACTGCGGAAATCGCTGCGGATATGGGCAACACGGCAAGCGGCGGCGAGGCAAACATGGCTCTGTGGTCCATGGCGCTTCTGCTCTTCCTCATTTCCATGCTCTTCATCTTCCTCATCCATCTGATTTCGGGAAGCGGGAAGAAGAAAGAAAAAGACTGAAGGAGGCGCTGGATTAAGCATGATTGCAGATCAAAGAACAACAATGCAAAAACGTGTACATAACGCACAGAGAATGAACCGGGTTATGACGGTCGTCTTTTACTGCATCGGCGGTTTCTTCCTCGTACTCATTCTGGTGCTTGCGGTATATATCATCATTAACGGCATCCGGAGCATTTATCCCGGTGTCTTCGGTTTTGACAGCGACGGCATAGGAAACCAGTTCTTCAACACCGTCTATCTGGTGTTCTGGTCGCTCCTCATCAGTGTTCCGATCGGAGTCCTCGCGGGAATTTACATGGCAGAGTATGCCGGGGACAATAAGCTCACGAAGTTTATTCGGATCAGCATCGAATCTCTTTCTTCGCTGCCCTCCATTGTGGTAGGCCTTTTCGGATATCTGGTGTTCATCCTTTACACCGGTGCGAAATGGAACCTTATGGCCGGCGCGCTCGCCGTTTCCATTCTCTCTCTTCCTTCCATCACGACGACGACAGAGGATGCGATGCGCTCCCTCCCGAAGAGCTACAAAGCAGGCAGTATGGCTCTCGGTGCGACGCACTGGACAACCATTCACAAGGTTCTTCTCCCGGCCTGCCTTCCCAGAATTATCACCGGTGTCATCCTTGCGGCCGGCAGAGGCTTTGGCGAAGCGGCAGCTCTTCTGTATACATCCGGTCAGAGCACGCGCTTGAACTGGAGCAACTGGAATATCACGTCCAAGACATGCCCGCTCAATCCGTTCCGCCCCGGCGAAACACTTGCGCTTCACATCTGGGTCATGCGGACCGAGGGCTCACTGAATGTGCATTCCGAGGAAATCGCAAACGTCTGCGCGATGATTCTTGTTATCTGCGTTCTCCTGTTTTCACTGGCGGCGCGTATGATCACAAAGCATGTAACGAGGAAGCAAACCGGTGATAATGCCTGAACGCATACAGATTCTGAAGAATCGAGGAAGCAATGGAAGAAACATTGAATAAGAATATCAAAACAGAAATCAGCGTGAAGAACCTGAATCTGCATTACGGTGAGTTCCACGCACTCAAGAATATTACGATGGATATTCCGGAACATGAGATCACGGCGCTGATCGGCCCCTCCGGATGCGGAAAGTCCACGTTTATGAAAACTCTGAACCGGATGAATGATCTGGAACAGGGCGTGAAGATTGACGGAACCGTCCTTCTTGACGGTGTCGACATTTATAAAACCATGGATGCCATCGAGCTCCGGAAGCGTGTCGGCATGGTATTCCAGCAGCCGAACCCGTTCCCGAAGAGCATCTTCGAGAACGTTGTCTACGGACCGAGGATCAACGGTATCCGGAATAAGGAAAAACTGATGGAGATCTGTGAGCGAAGCCTTAAGCAGGCGGCGATCTGGGACGAACTCAAGGACCGTCTGAACAAGTCGGCACTCGGGCTTTCCGGCGGACAGCAGCAGAGACTCTGCATCGCCCGCACACTTGCGGTCGAGCCGGAGGTCATTCTCATGGATGAGCCTACATCCGCTCTGGATCCGATTTCCACCGGCAAAATCGAAGAGCTTGCCATGCAGCTCAAGAAAGACTATACGATTGTCATCGTTACTCATAACATGCAGCAGGCGACGCGTATTTCGGATAATACCGCTTTCTTCCTGCTCGGCGAGATGGTCGAGTACGGAAAAACGGATGACGTTTTTGCAAACCCGAAGGACGAGAGAACGGAACGTTACATCACCGGCCGCTTCGGCTGATGGAATCGGATGAGGAGGAGAAAGCATCATGATGACAAGAAGTGCTTTTCGAAAGGAACTCGGCCGCATGAACGACCGGGTCAGCGAGATGGGGCAGGAAACCATGCTCCAGATCGAGAAAACAATTCAGGCATTCAATTCAATGTCTGTTCCGCTCTGCAATGAGATTCTCAAGTGGGATGATCACATCGACCAGATGGAACAGGACATTGAGCAGAGCTGCCTTGACATCGTCCTGAAGGAAGCGCCGGTCGCTTCTGACTGGCGCCGCGTCGCGTCCTACATGCGTATGATCAGTGACATCGAGAGAATCGCGGACAACTGCTGCGATATTGCGGAATACATCAAGCATCTCTCCATGATGGATGAAGTGGCTATCCCGGAATATTTCGATGAGATGTTCCGTGAGATGCGCGAGATGGTCGCAGATACATTTGCCGCATTCCGTGACGGAGACCTTGATAAGGCTTCCAGGGTGATCGACAGCGATGAGATTGTCGACGGTCTTTTTGAGCGGATCCGTGAGGAAATCGAGCAGAAGATCCGGGAAACTCCGGACATGGTATCCCAGTATCTTTCTTATTTCATGATCAGTAAATATATCGAACGGATGGCAGACCATTCGACCAGCATCGCGTCCTGGATCACCTATATCGTCAAGGGCGACCTGGAGATGTACTTCACCGACCGTTACAAGAAGGACCTCGCCCAGGACGAGAAGGATTCATCCGGGGACAGCGGTGAAAACAAATAACAGGAGAGAATAAGCCTTTTTCCGGGAAGAGAGGGGGACCCGTCCGGCCGGAGAAGACAGTCATGAAGTGACATGGAACGAAGCGGTTTTCGCTGAAGTTGCGTGAAATCATTCCGTAGTTTAAAATTTATTATGTATGGCATTTTGTACCGGATATCGGCGGAATCGCTGCCATGTGCGCGGAGGAGCTGATATTCCGGTATATCTGCGAAGCAAACACTTCTTCGGAATGGACGCGGAATGACTATTTTCAATTTTATTGAGATGCTGGGCGGCCTTGCACTGTTTCTTTACGGTATGCAGGTGCTCGGCGAGGGCCTGAAGTCTTCGGCGAGCGGCCGCATGGAACAGCTGCTCGAGAAACTCACGAACAACAAGTGGAAGGCAGCGCTCTTGGGAGCCGGCGTGACGGCAGTCATTCAGTCGTCCGGAGCTACGGTTGTCATGGTCGTCGGTCTTGTTAATTCCGGCATCATGTCCCTTGAGCAGTCCGTCGGCGTCACGATCGGCGCAAATGTCGGCACGACAGTGACGGCCTGGCTTCTCTCCCTTACGATGATCTCGGGCGACAATCTTCTTGTCTCACTCATCAAACCCGAAAATTTCGCTCCGATTCTTGCTCTGATTGCGGTTGCACTGTTGATGGTAGCCAAAAAGGATTACGTGCGGCATGCAGCCACCATTCTTGTCGGTTTTTCCGTCCTGATGATCGGAATGACCACCATGTCGGGTGCGTTCTCCGGGCTGGCAGACGATCCGAAATTCACCGGTATCATGACAGCGTTCGCTGAAAAGCCGGCGGTGGGACTTATGGCAGGACTGATCGTAACCATTATTCTGCAGAGCTCCTCCGCTTCCATCGGCGTTCTTCAGTCCATGTCGATGTCCGGATCTCTCACGGTCGGCGGTATGCTGCCGGCGCTCATGGGCGCGAATATCGGTTCGGCAGTGACCGGCCTCATCGGTGCAATCGGATCGAACCGCAGTGCAAGAAGAGCCGCATGGCTTCAGATGTTTTACTGCATTCTGAAGGCGGGCGTGTTCATGCTGATTTTCTATCCGGTCAATGCGCTTGTCCACTTCGGATTTATGTCGAATCCGATCGACCCCATCGGCATCGCCATCATTCACACACTGTTCAATGTCGCGGCACTTCTCGTGTTCCTTCCGGGCTCCGATATCCTGGTCGCCGTCGTCAACCACTTCATTCCGGTCCTTCCGGAGGAGAAGAGCGATGTGAAGGCGATCCCGATTCTCGACGAGCATTTCTTCTCGAGCCCGAGCTTTGCTCTCGAGCAGGCGCAGACTGCAACCAATGATATGGCGCAGTATGCAAAGGAAGCACTCGAAATTTCGATGGATCTGATCTGGAATTTCAGTGAGGAGAAGGCAAAGGAGGTCGACCGCCTCGAGCGCACAGTGGACAGCTACGAGGATCAGCTCGAATCCTACCTCGTAAAACTTTCACAGAAGACGATGACGAACCGGGACAGCCATACGCTGTCGATTCTGCTTCACTCGATCAATGATTTCGAGCGGATCACGGATCATGCGCTCAACGTGCAGCAGGCGGCGGTGAGTCTCCATGAGAAAAAGCTCGGATTCTCGGCAAGGGCCCGGCAGGAAATGCTGATTTACGCGGACGCGGTCCGGAGCATCATGAATATGACAGTGCTCGCGTTCCAGAACAGCGACCTTGGCCTTGCAAAACAGGTCGAGCCGCTCGAGGAAGTCATCGACGGCCTCGACATGGAGGAAAACAGACGCCATGTGAGACGTCTCCGCAAGGGCAAGTGCAATATCGAGGCAGGCTTTATCCTGTCTGATATCACGACGGACTACGAGAGGATCGCAGATCACTGCTCGAATGTCGCCGTTGCCCTTCTGCAGGTGAATGAGGACGGCTTCGACACACATGAGTACCTCGAGCGCGAGGAGCGGAACAATTCCGAAGAATTCCGCGCGGAAGTCCGCAAATTTGAGGAAAAGTACAGATTCCCGGCTCTGAAGAAAGACGATGAGATCAGGACCATTGAGAGCGAAAAGGCCGAGAAGATTTCCGAAGATAAACAGAAATCCGGAAAGGACAGTAAATCGTCAAAACTCTCCGCAGCCGGAAAGCCGGCAAAAGAGGAAAAGGACGGAAAAGGCGGAAAGTCCGGCAAGGATACCGGCAAAAATACAGGCAAGAAATCTGGAAAGGATGCAGGTAAGGATGCCGACAAGAATGCAAAGTCCAATAAATCCATGAAATCCGTATCGTCCTCTGCATCGGACGGCGGAGCCGGGGACAGAGTTCTGACGCCGGAAGAGAGCGCCGACAAAGCCCGGAAAAAGGCAGAAGAAGAGGCGGCGAAGGCCGCAAGGAAAGCGGAGAAGAAAGCCGCAAAGAAGGATAAGGCGGATCGCCGTGCACAGGAGGAATCTCTTAAAGCCGCCGCGAAGGCGGCGGGCATCCCGGCCGATGAAATTATGGCCGAGGAGCCGGGGCATGATCCGCTTTGACAGGAGGTTTCAAGGTGTCACTGATTTATGTGCTGGAAGATGATAAGAGCATCCTGGAAATTGAGGAATATGCGCTGACCGCGTCCTCCTACGAAGTCAGGGGTTTTGAAACTGCAGCGGAATTCGGTGAGGCGTTAGGACAGAAGCTTCCGGACCTCATCATTCTCGACATCATGCTGCCGGATGCGGACGGCAATGAGATCCTCAAGGAACTCCGGCAGCATCCGAAAACAGCAGACATTCCGGTCATCATGGTGACCGCGAAATCCACAGAACTCGATAAGGTCCGCGGATTTGACCTCGGCGCGGACGATTACATCGCAAAGCCTTTTGGCGTGCTTGAGCTGATCTCGAGAGTCAAGGCAAGGCTCCGCCGCCAGGAGATCATGAAAATGGCGCCGGTGGATGATCCGGTGCCGGCAGAAAAAGTCACGGCACAGGGCAAGACAGCTCCGGCCGCGGAGGAAACTCCGCCGGCACAGGACGGCGGTGCCTTCAGTGATGGCCGCAAACATCTTGCAATCGGGAATATCGTTCTCGATGATGATAAATACGAGGTCACCTGCAAGGGCGAACCTTTGAAACTTACCTACAAGGAATATTCTCTGCTGCGTCTTCTCATGGACCGGGCCGGAACAGCGGTCACCCGCGAGGAGATTTTAAGCAAGGTATGGGACACTGATTTTGCCGGTGAGTCGAGAACGCTCGACATGCACATCCGGACACTCAGAAAGAAGCTCGGAGAGGAAGGAAAGCGGATCCGCACCCTCCGCAATATCGGGTATACGCTGGATAACAGCTGAGGAAACGGCCAATGAAGAAAAAACTCAATCAATATCTCATCGCCGTATCGGTACTTGCCATTGTCCTGACGGTCCTCTTCACGAGCCTTGTTTTCTGGAGACAGATCGAGCATGAGGCAATGAGCCAGGTCAAGTCGACGGTATCCCTGCTCGCGAATTACGTGGACCTTGAGTCCGGCGATGAAGCGGCCATGGAAGCAATCGACGAGAGCATTACAACCTGGAACCAGGGCGAGAATCCGGTGCGAATCACACACATCGCCTCGGACGGCACGGTTCTCTTCGATAATGAGGCCGATGCAGGGGAGATGGAAAACCATCTGTCCCGTCCGGAGGTACAGGAGGCACTCGCAGACGGAACCGGTGAGTCGACGCGTTCCTCCGTGACCATGGGAGGACAGATGACGTGCTATTACGCGCAGCTCCTTTCGGACGGGACCATTCTCCGCGGCGCGTACACGACATCGGGTGCCCGCACGGTATTCCTGCAGGCGCTGCCGTACATCTGTCTGATCGGCGCGGCAATCGTGGGACTTGCGATTCTGGTATCCTGGTATCTCACAAACCACTTTGTACAGCCGATCCGCGAGATGGCCGAGCATCCGCTCGACATGAACGTGCCGGATTCCTATGAAGAACTGAAACCGCTCCTCACAACCATCAAAAATCAGCAGAAGGATGTCATACTTGCGGCCCAGCAGCGGCAGGAATTTACCGCGAATGTATCCCATGAGCTCAAAACCCCGCTGTCAGCGATCTCCGGGTATGCCGAACTGATTGAGACCGGCATCGCCTCCCCGGAGGACACAGTCCGGTTCGGAACGGAGATTCATCAGAATGCGGACCGGCTTCTGAAGCTCATCAACGACATTATCCGTCTTTCGGAGCTCGACATGAGCGCGGGCAGTGACACGGCAAATGAGAAACTCGACCTCTACACGGTCGCGGACAAGTGCATGGAAACGCTCCGTGTCGAGGCAAAGAAGTACAAGGTCTCCATCGAACTCGAGGGACACAACTCGACAATCCGCGCAGACAGGCAGGAGATGCAGGAACTCATCAACAATCTCTGCGACAACGCGATCCGGTACAACAAACCGGGCGGAACAGTAAAGGTCACAGTGGATCATGACGATGAGAAGGTATGGCTGCGGGTCGCGGATACGGGCATCGGCATCCCGAAGGAGCATCAGAAGCGTATCTTCGAGCGTTTCTACCGGGTTGACAAGTCAAGAAGCCGCGCGACCGGCGGCACAGGCCTCGGCCTTGCTATCGTAAAGCATATTGTACAGGGCATGAATGGCGAGATTCAGCTCGAGTCTGAGCTTGATGTCGGAACGACAATCACCGTGCTTCTGCCAAAGCAGAAGGAACAGGAAAAATGATTCTGCCGGCATCCCATTCCTGCCGGCAGCGCTTCGTATGAGTCTTTGTCCGGTGCAGCGATCACTTGTCGCTGTCAGACATCAGCTTTGCGAGTTTGTCATAATAAATCTTCCGGAACTCGGGATATTCGGCGACGCCCTTGAAGATGGACTTTGTCTTGAATCCGGCAGCCTTGATGCGTCCGAGGAATGGATCCGTGTTTGCATCGAGGGTGGAGCGGACGCTGTATCCTGCTCCGATCATGAACGGGACGATGGTAACTTCCCCGCTGTAGCGGTCCGACTGAAGGGAGCCGATCGCCTCGGACAGACCCGGCTTGCCCTTGAGCAGGGCCATGTAAACATACGGATACCCCTTCGCGCGGATGGCGTCCTGAATTTTGACGTAAAGAAGGTCGGCAATGTCCGCCGTGCCGTGGGCAAGGAGAATGTACCCCTTCTCCGGGTCGAATTTCACGGAATTCACCATGGCCTCGGCGACCGGCTCTGCGTCCTCAAGTTCGACGACAGCGGCTTTCGTGCTGTGCATCGCCTTGAATTTTCCGGCGTCCTTATATTTCTTGAGTGTGAGTGCTGCCTTGTAGTACTCGGGGCCGGGGACGAGAAAAGTCATGCAGAAATAGGCATCCTCGATGCCTTCCTTAAGAAGAAGTTCAAGACCTTCCTCGACGGTTGAAAGACCTTCTGCCCTGCGCTTCTCCGCGGGCATATTGATAATACGCGGATTTGTAAAGGACTGGAACACCGGGATGTCCGGATATTGTTCCCTGATTTCCTTATAAAACATGTCTGTGCTCGTAGCACGCGTCTCTGCGTAATCCGAGCCGTAGTTTACGATGAGAATGCCTTTCTTCATTTGTAATCCTCCGATTTTCTGCATGAATCCGGCAGACGGACACCGGGCCCTTTGGAAAAAGTTTTGACGGCCCCGCATCCTGCTGCATTTCCTGCAGAGTTTTATAACATCAGTATACCCTCACGCAGCGGGTTTGTGTGTTATATTCTGATATACACAGGGTGCGCATTTGCCGGATATCGAAACTTTCCAGAATGAATCATGGAAAGTGAATAACAGAAAGCAAAACGCGGAAATCAGGATACGGAAGAGGGAGAACGGCATGAATTGTGTTGCGATTATTACGGCCCGGGGCGGATCCAGGAGAATCCCGAGAAAGAATATCAAAGAATTCTGCGGGAAACCGATCATCAGTTACAGCATCGCGGCAGCGCTGGAGAGCAGAATTTTTGACGAAGTTGTTGTCTCGACCGACGATGAGGAAATCGCCCGGATTGCAAGGGAAAACGGCGCGGAGGTGCCGTTCCTTCGGAGTGCGGATACCAGCGGTGACTTTGCGACGACGGCCGACGTGATCGAAGAGGTAATCACGAATCTGAAGAAAATCGGGAAGGAATATGACAGCTTCTGCTGTCTGTATCCCACGGCACCCTTTGTGACGGCGCAAAAACTCAATTCGGCTCTTCGGCTGCTTGAGGAGAGCGGTGCGGATTCGGTCCTGCCGGTTGTCCGTTTCAGTTTTCCGCCGCAGCGGGGCATTATCATCAAAGACGGAAAGGCTGCCTATGCGATGCCGCAGTATGCTTCCGCCCGCAGCCAGGACCTGACTCCTGTCTATCATGACTGTGGTCAGTTCTATTTCTGTCGGACGGACGCATTTTTAAAGTATCACAGCCTGGTCACGGAAAATACGGTTCCGCTGGAGGTCCCGGATGAAGAGGTTCAGGATATCGACAATCTGTCGGACTGGCATCTTGCAGAACTCAAATACAAGGCATTCATTCTCGATGAAAGACGCGTTTGAAAGTGGCGCAGATTTTGCCTCAGTGAGGAATACAATGAGAACTGTGATACGTGTCGATTCTTCCTGCGAGATCGGGAGCGGGCATCTGTATCGGTGCCTCACGCTTGCGGACAGGTGGAAGAAGGAGGGGGAGGAAGTTCTGTTTATTTCAAGAGACCTTCCGGGAAATCTCTCCTCTCTGGTGGAAGAGCGGGGGTATGTCCTCTATAAGCTTCCGGCTCATCCCAAGGATCCGTCCCTGACCGGGTACGCTGCCTGGCTCACGGTTCCGCAGAAGACGGATGCAGAGGAGACGGCGAAGATTCTGAGAGAGCTTGCGCCGGTGGACCGCCTCGCAGTTGACAGCTATGCGATCAGCGCGGAGTGGGAGACGAGCCTTCGCCCGTATGTGCGGGAAATTTTCGTCATCGATGACCTCGCAAACAGGAAGCACGACTGCGATGTTCTGCTGGACCAGAATTTTTATCTGAATAAGGCAGAGCGCTATCAGGGCCTTGTCCCCGACGGCTGCAGACTGCTTCTCGGGCCGGAGCATGCTCTCCTGCGGGACGAGTTTTACGAGGCCGGAAAGCACATCCGCAAGAGGGACGGCGCGGTGCGGAATATTCTCGTCTTCTACGGCGGCATCGACAAAACCGATGAAACCGGGAAGGCAGTTTTGGCGCTTTCAAAGGTTTGTGATCCTGCGGTTTCGGTGAATGTCATCGTCGGCTTATCAAATCCGCAAAAACTTAAGATACAGGAAGCCTGCCGCCGGTTTGGCTTTCACTATTTCTGCCAGGTGAACAACATGGCGCAGCGGATGAATGAGGCGGATCTCATTCTGTGCGCGGGCGGGACAACGACGTGGGAGCATCTGTACCTGAGAGTGCCGGCAATCGTCACCGCGGTCGCTGAAAATCAGGTAAAAATCTGCGAGGACTGCAGCAAAGCGGGGTTTTTTACGTATCTTGGTTATTGCTCCTCTGTCTCGGCGGAGATGATCGAGGGGGCTGTGCGGGATTTCATGGACAAGAAAAAACCGAAACAGGCTGAGTAAGGATTCCGGGCGAAATTCCGGAAGAAAGAGCCGAAGGGCCTTAAATATCTTCGAAAGGCGGAAATGAAATGACAGAGAATACAGCCGGCCGCTTCCTTCGCCCGGCAGAGGCCTCTGATGAGGAACTGCTTTTAACCTGGGCAAATGATAAGGACACCAGAAAAAATTCCTTCTATACCCGTCCCATCCAGCCAGAGGAGCACCATCGGTGGTTTGCGGGAATTTTAAGCGACAAGTCTGAGCATGTATGGATCATGACGGTGGATGACCGGCCGGCCGGAATGGTCCGGCTGAGCGAAGACGGAAATTCATCCGGGCATATTTTCCGGATATCCTACAGCATAGCGAAACCCTTCCGCGGAAAGGGCCTTGGAACATGTATAATCCGTCTGATGGAAGAAAAAGCAAAAAGAGAATTCGGGGGCGAAGGCGGGCAGCTGTACGCGGAAGTGAAAAAGGACAACATCGCGTCCAGGAAGATTTTTGAAAGTCTCGGATATGCAGAAGGGACAGAGAAAGCGAAAGACTGTATGATATACAGGAAAAATATCGAAGATATCAGGTAAAGACATCAAAGATATCAGGTAAAAGTCAGCGAAAATATCAAGTAAAAGACATCAAAGATATCAATAAAAGACACATCAGTTCCGACTGGCGTACTGCCGTGCATTGGGAAGTACCAGTCAAGGGATCAATCAGTTAAAAGATCAATCAGTTAAAAGATCAATCAGTTAATAGGAGAAAATCCGCCTTGGAAAAGATCGATTTTAATAACAGGAAGAAGCCGTTCATTGTAGCGGAGATGTCAGGCAATCACAATCAGTCGCTTGAGAGGGCACTTTCGATCGTCGATGCGGCGGCTGACGCGGGAGTGGATGCCATCAAGCTGCAGACGTATACAGCAGACACACTCACGATCGATAAATCGGACGGTGAGTTTTTCATTTCAGATCCGGACAATCTCTGGAAAGGGGAATCTCTTTATAATCTCTATAAGAAAGCCTATACGCCGTGGGAATGGCAGGAACAGATCTTCAGGAGAGCGAAGGAGAAGGGAATTCTCTGCTTCAGCACGCCGTTTGATGACACTGCAGTGGACTTTCTGGAGGGACTGGACTGCCCGTGCTATAAGATTGCATCGTTTGAAAACGTGGATCTCGGGCTTATCCGGAAGGCAGCAGGCACAGGCAAACCGCTGATTATTTCGACCGGGATGGCCTCGATCGCAGAGCTCGATGACTGTGTCCGGGCGGCTCGGGAGGCAGGCTGCAAAGACCTGACACTGCTCAAGTGTACGAGCAGTTACCCGGCCTCGCCGGAAGGCACGAACCTGCGGACGATACCGCACATGCGCGATCTGTTTGACTGCAATGTGGGACTTTCCGACCATACACTGGGAATCGGAGCAGCAGTGGCATCGATTGCGTACGGAGCCACGATGATTGAAAAACATTTCACACTCGCCAGAGCGGACGGAGGCGTAGACAGTGCATTCTCCATGGAGCCGGCCGAGATGAAACAGCTCGTCATCGAGTGTGAGCGGGCCTGGCAGGCGCTCGGCGGCATCTCCTACGGTGTGCAGCCGCAGGAGAAGAATTCTCTTCAGTTCCGGAGGAGCCTTTACATTGTGAAAGACCTGAAGAAGGGAGATATGCTCACGAGGGAAAATGTGCGCAGCATAAGGCCTGGCTTCGGTCTGCCGCCGAAGTATATGGATGCAGTCATCGGCAGGCACGTAAACTGCGATATCAGCCGCGGGACGCCGGTGGACTGGACGCTGCTGATGTAGTGACAGAATCTGACACTTAAAAATGAAAAACCGGCTTGTCTCCCTGGATGGATGCGGTGTATCCCGGCCGCGGGTCACGGCGGCAGAGACCTGGAAGACGAAAAGACAATGTTCTTGAAGACGGATTTCTTGACAATCAGGGGACGGTTTGTTAGAACGGTCTCATTAACGGCTGTCAAGAAAGCCGAATATCATTTCGTGTTTTTGGGCTGATGTACAAAGTCATGAAATGATGCGGGGCTGCATTGCAGCCAGGAAAGGAAAATATGGACAGGCAGAATCTTACGCTGCTCACGGATTTTTATGAACTCACGATGATGCAGGGGTATTTTGAGCACAAGGAACAGGACCGTACGGTCATTTTTGATGCGTTTTTCCGCAACAATCCGTGCGGAGGAGGATACTCCATCATGGGCGGCGTCGAGCAGCTCGTGAAGTACATAAAGGAGCTTCATTTCTCCAGTCAGGACATCGAGTACCTGAGAAGTCTTGATCAATTTACACCGGCATTTCTGGATTATCTTGCTGATTTCAAGTTTACCGGCGATATTTACGCGATCCCGGAAGGCTCGCTGATTTTCCCGCGTGAGCCGCTGGTCAAGGTCATCGCTCCGATCATGCAGGCTCAGCTTGTTGAGACGGCGATCCTCAACATTGTGAACCATCAGAGCTTGATTGCGACCAAGGCCGCAAGGATCTGCCATGCGGCGCGCGGAGGCGGTGTCATGGAGTTCGGACTCCGCCGTGCGCAGGGGCCGGATGCCGGAACCTACGGCGCGAGAGCAGCCGTCATCGGCGGCTGTGTCGGAACCAGCAACGTTCTCTGCGGCGAGCTCTTTGGCGTGCCGGTCATGGGAACCCACGCACACAGCTGGATCATGAGTTTTGACTCGGAGCTCGAGGCATTCAAGGCGTACGCAGACCTTTACCCGAATGCGTGCACGCTGCTGGTTGACACGTATGACACTCTGAAGAGCGGTGTTCCGAACGCAATCAAAACCTTTGATTACATGAAGGAAAAAGGACTGCCGACGGACCACATCGGAATCCGTCTGGACTCCGGAGACCTTGCTTATCTGACGAAGAGAGCGAGGAAGATGCTGGACGATGCCGGTTATCCGCAGGCAAAGATCTGCTGCTCGAATGATCTTGATGAGTATCTGATCGATTCGCTGATGAACCAGGGAGCACCGATCGACTCCTGGGGCGTCGGAACGAACCTCATCACATCGAAGGACAACCCGGCTTTCGGCGGTGTTTATAAGCTGGCTGCGGTCGAGGGACCCGGCGGAACGTTTATCCCGAAGATCAAGGTTTCTGAAAACACAGAGAAGGTCACCAACCCCGGCAACAAGAAGATTTACCGTGTCTATGACAAGGCCAGCGGCAAAATGCAGGCAGAACTCATCTGTTTTGTCGAGGAAGAGTATGACGAGAGCAAAGACCTGGTTCTCTTCGACCCGATGGAGCCGTGGAAGAAGACGAAGTACCGCGCCGGCGAGTATATTCTGCGCGAGATGCTGGTTCCTCTGTTCAAGGGCGGCAAATGCATCTATGAGAGCAAGCCGACCATGGAGATCCGCGACTACTGCCTGAAGGAGCAGGATACGCTCTGGGATGAGTCGAGACGTCTCGTGAACCCTCACCAGATGTACGTCGATCTGTCGCAAAAACTCTATGACACGAAGCTTCGTCTCCTCGACGAGGTCGCAGATGCAAATCTCTGATATGGAAAACGAAATGAAAAAAATTATTTCTCCGGACTCCGGGCTCGAAACGGAGGCGGCAGAGGACGCTGTGAAGGGACCGGAAGCCGCGGCAGCCCGTGAAAAGGCGATTGTAAGGACTTCCGTTATCGGAATCGTGGCGAATGTATTTCTCGCGGGCTTCAAAGCACTGGTCGGTGCCGCATCCGGCTCCATTGCCATTATCCTCGATGCGGTCAACAACCTTTCCGATGCGATGAGTTCCGTCATCACCATCCTCGGGACAAAGCTCGCCCGCAAGGCCCCGGATAAGAAACATCCGCTCGGTTATGGGAGGATCGAATATCTCTCGGCGATGATTGTTGCGGCTATCGTTCTGTATGCCGGCATCACGTCATTTACGGAGTCGTTAAAGAAAATCATTCATCCGGAGACAGCCGATTATTCCGCAGCGACATTGATTATTCTGGCTTCCGCAATTGTTGTGAAGCTGATTCTCGGCCGATATGTTAAATCCGTCGGCGAGAGGGAAAAGTCCGGATCCCTTATCGCGAGCGGATCAGACGCAAGTTTTGACGCGATTCTGTCGGCATCGGTTTTGGCATCCGCGATTATTTACCTCCTCACGAAGGTTTCGCTGGAGGCGTGGGTCGGCCTTGTCATTGCCGTGATCATTATCAAATCCGGTATCGAGATGATGCGTGATACCATCAGCCAGGTGCTCGGTGAGCGCCCGGATACATCGGAGGTTGCGGCCATCAAGAAGGCGGTCGCTTCATTCCCGGAAGTGCACGGGGCGTACGACCTCGTCCTGCATGACTATGGCCCGGACAAGAGACTGGGCTCTTTGCACATCGAAATTCCGGACACAATGACTGCCGAGGAGATCGACACACTTGAGCGGCACATTCAGAAGAAGATTTATCAGGAGTATGGCGTCATTCTCACCGGTATCGGAATTTATTCGATGAATACGAAGAATGATGAGTGTGCGAAGATGCGCGACCATGTGCGGAATATGGTTCTCTCCCATGACGGTGTGCTTCAGTTCCATGGGTTCTATGTGAACCGGGACGAGAAATACATGAGTTTTGACGCGGTCCTTAGTTTTGACTGCGACCGCGACGCAGAATATCAGGCGATCATGCAGGAAGTGCAGGCAGCCTACCCGGATTACAGCATTGTCATCACTGCCGACGTCGACACGAGCGGCTCCTACGACCGGCAGGATCCGGACAAAAAGAAAAAGGCAAAGAAGAAAGCTGTTTGAAAGAATTTGTGAATATTTCATAAAACAGATTAAATCTTTGCTGATTAATTGACGAAAATGCCTAATTCCGTGTAGAATATTTTTTGAGTCAGAGCAGGAAGAACGATTTGCGTACCGCAATGGGGCGGGGGCAGGAATCGGTCCGGCATAGACGTACATCGGGAGCAGATGCATATGAAAATTTCCGTATTCTACGATCATGTCCAGCAGGCTGCGAAGGAGCAGGGGCTTGGCATGGAAGAGGCACTTGACTGGGTCAGGGCAAACGGCATTGATGCCGTTGAGATCAACGCAGATAATTTCGACGATGACGGACCGGATGACGCACGGGAGACCGAATTCACGGGAATCGGGCGCCGTTTTCTCAAGACGGATCCGGATCTTCGCCTTTCCGTTTCAAAACTCAAAAATCTCCTGAAGGGAGCAGGCCTTGAGGTCTCGAATGTCGTCTCCTTTTATGACTGGCAGGAGCATCCGGAGGATATGCGGGGATACCGTCAGCTCTCCATCGCAAAAACTCTTGGTGCGCATCTTGTGATGCCGATTCCGGGGCTGTATTCGAAGGAAAATCTCCGGACAGACCAGCAGAAAAAAGAGCACGACAACATGCTCGGGGCCATGCAGCAGTTTACGGCGGAGGCATTAAGGCAGGGACTTTTGCCGGTCATCGAGGATTTCGACAATGTCTTAAGCCCCATCCGCAATATCAGCGGCATGAGGGAATTCCTGGATGCCTGCCCCGGACTTGGGGTCGCATTTGACACGGGCAATTTCCGCTACAGCGCGGAGGATGTTCTGAAGGCATATCCGATATTCCGGGATAAGATAAAGCATGTTCACCTCAAGGACCGTCATATTCCGACGGACCGCAAGGGCTTCCCGGTTATTGTATCGGATACGGCGGGCACCGAGAACGGCGGAGTGATTCCGACGGAGGAGGATCTTGCCCGCAGGAAGAGGCGTTATGGTGAGCCGCTGGTTACTTTGGATGCGCAGTACATGTATCCCTGCGCAGTCGGCTACGGCGAACTTCCGATGCATGACATCATGAGCATGCTGAAAAAGGATGGCTATGACGGCTATGTCGTCATGGAATTCTACGGTGCCTCCAGCTTTACAGATTATATCGAAGAGTCCGCGGAGTGGATTCAGGGGCAGATCAATCTGAAGGAGAGGAAAACCTATGCGGCGAGAAGAGCCGCATGGAAGGCAGAGAGCAAATAATCGGTTCCGAAAAACCGGATTCTAGAAAAAATTGATAAATGATCGCTTACCCCTGTTGACGTATGGTGTCAGCAGGGGTATATTTATAGCTAACACATGAACAAATGCTCATATGTTAAAACGATCATAACGGAGGACTGGAAACATGTCGGACATCGATCAGAGAATGAAGAATGCGGAAGAGAGCGGAGCCGGCGCGCCTGAAAACAACGGGGCGGCTGAAAGCGCAGAAGCAGATGCAAAGAAAGCAGCTGTCGGAAGTGCTGTTTCCGGACCGCAGGCGGCGCCGGACGAAGAGGAGGAAATGGATCCGAAGCACAAGCTGATCCAGATTATTGTCTCCACTGCACTGCTGATTCTTGCTGCCGTCATCACAAAGCTGAATCCGGACCTTGCGATGTGGCAGAAGCTCCTTATCTTCCTCGTACCGTATTTTGCTGCAGGCTTTGATGTTCTGAAAGAGGCGGGTGAGGGAATCGGTCACGGCGAGGTCTTCAATGAGGATTTCCTGATGGTTGTGGCAACCATCGGCGCATTGCTGATCGGCTTTGTCCCGGGCGGCAGTGAAAACTTCGCAGAAGCGGTTTTTGTCATGCTGTTCTTCCAGGTCGGCGAGCTGTTTGAAGGCATTGCCGAGGGCAACAGCAGCCGTGCGGTTTCGCAGCTCCTTGATATCCGGCCCGATACAGCAAATGTCGAACGCGGGGGCAGCGTTCAGGTTGTGAATCCGGCAGACGTCCGTATTGGAGAAACAGTCGTGATAAAACCGGGCGAGAAGGTTCCGATGGACGGCACGGTCATCGAAGGAAAGTCGAGCCTTAATACCGTGGCACTCACCGGCGAGAGTGCGCCGCGCGACGTCGAAGAGGGAGACATGATTCTCTCCGGCTGCGTGAATGAGAGCGGTGTCCTCCGCGTCCGCGTCACGAAGGAATTCGGTGAATCGACCGCGTCCAAAATTCTTGACCTGGTCGAGAACGCCAGCGGGAAAAAGTCCAAGAGCGAGAAATTCATCGCCCGTTTTGCCAAAGTCTACACACCGATTGTAGTTTTTTCGGCGGTCTTCGTGGCATTCATTCCGCCGCTTGCTTCCGGCAATTTCACCGCAAACTTTGCATCATGGCTGATCCGGGCGCTCACATTCCTGATCGTGTCGTGCCCCTGCGCACTGGTCGTTTCCGTCCCGCTCGCATTTTTCGGCGGCATCGGAGCCGCATCCAAGAATGGTGTTCTGATCAAAGGCTCCGGTTTCATGGACTCCCTTGCGCAGACGGATACAATCGTCTTCGACAAAACCGGAACGCTCACGAAGGGTGTTTTTGAGGTGACGACACTTCACCCGGAGTGCATCAGCGAGCATGAACTGCTGCATCTGGCAGCACACGTCGAGCGGTATTCGACGCACCCGATTGCACAGTCTCTCCGCTCGGCATTCGGCGATGAAGACGATGGATGCAGCGTTGAGAATGTTGAGGAAATTTCCGGACAGGGCGTCCGGGCATTAGTCAACGGCAGGACCGTCTGTGTAGGAAATTCGAAGATGATGGACGCTGTCGGTGCGAAATGGAGCAGATGTGAGGAGCCCGGAACCATCATTCATGTGGCGGTGAACGGCAAGTATGTGGGCCACATTCACATTTCCGATGTTGAGAAACCGGATTCGAAGCAGGCAATTGCAGACCTGAAGGGGCTGGGCGTGCGTAAGACGGTCATGCTGACCGGCGACCGCGAAAAAGTAGCTGCCCGCACTGCCGCTGATCTCGGGCTCGATGAGTATCATGCAGAACTCCTGCCTGCGGATAAGGTTTCCAGAGTCGAGCAGCTGCTTGAGGAGAAACCGGAGAACAGTTCCCTTGTCTTCGTCGGCGACGGCATCAATGACGCGCCGGTTCTCGCGCGGGCGGATGTCGGCATCGCAATGGGGGCGCTCGGTTCTGATGCGGCAATTGAGGCGGCGGATGTCGTCCTCATGGATGACAAGCCGTCCAAGATCGCGAAAGCCATCCGCATATCCCGCCGCACGATGAAGATCGCAAAGGAAAACATCGTGATCGCGATTGCAATCAAGATCCTGATTCTCATCCTTGCTGTCCTCGGATATGCCCCGATGTGGCTTGCAGTCTTCGGCGATACCGGCGTTCTCATCATCTGTATCCTGAATTCGGCGAGGGCGCTCAGCACAAAAGAGAGTTAAGATAGACTATGTCGGGGATCCGGAGGAGAGCCGATAAAGAACTGACAGGTCCGGAAAATCCGGGAAAGCCGGATGAAGAGCCTTGCGCACGAGCGCGAAAACAGAAGAAGAGGTGACAGCCAATGCAGCAAAAAAAAGAGTGCAATCTTCCTTCCGAAGAGGAAATGTCGGATCTTGCCGATCTCTTCAAAATTTTCGGCGACACAACAAGACTGCGCATTCTCTTCACGCTGTTTGATGATGAGCGGAGCGTGAGCGAGATCGCACAGATTCTGAACATGACGCAGTCGGCGGTGTCTCATCAGCTGGCCGTCCTGAGGACGTCAAAACTGGTCGGTTCCCGCCGCGACGGAAAGCAGATTTTCTACTTTCTCGCCGATGAGCATGTTCACACGATCGTTGCGGTCGGACGCGAACATATCGAAGAGTAAATATCGGCATGAAGACCATACGAAAGGCGGGAAAATGCTATTTTTTGGCTGCTTGTTTCTCGACAATGAAAAAGACATGATCGTCGATCTCTACCGTGACGGCGACCGCCTGCTCTATGAACTGAAGACCCCGAACCATCACTCGGGCAATCTCATCCGCAACTTCGCGCGCCTCAGCGATCTTCCGCTGAGCACGGATAAAGACGGCATGCCTGTCTCTCGCGGCGAAGTGCCCTGCTACATCGATGCAGAAAACCGCGAGGTCTACATCCTCCGTTTTGCGAATACAAAAGTCGCGAATATTTATCCTGACGGACGGATCGAGCGCAAAGCGTCCGTTCCTGCCATCGCCAAAACTTTGATGAGTCAGACGAAGGACTATCGCGGGAACGCGAATCAGACAATTTTCAAGACTTACATTCTGCGCGACTACAAATTCCGCAGCGACCTTCATACACACATGAACGGCAATCTCGAGCCCGATGTCCTCATCGCCCTCGGAATCGCACATCAGATCCGCTATCCGCGCTACTATGTGAAGAAGCTCGGCCTGAAGCTCACAAAGCGGCAGGAGCGGATGCTCACCGAGCAACATGACCGCGTAGCGCGTCAGTTCGTGAATTCAGGCCTTCAGGGAAAGTATCTCGAGCGGCGCATCAATGATAATACATTCATCAACTTTGCAGACCTCATCCTGAACAATCTCGGGAACGCGGAGCAGAATATCGTCGCAATCCGCAACTCCCTCGCAGTCCTGAAAGATGGTCAGGCAGTTTTTACGAACCTGGAGAAAGTCTACCTGTACCGCTATGTTTTTACGAAGGGCAAGGAATCGGAGAAGAAGATCGAATTAAAGAACATGGACCGTATCCCGGACACCGATGTCCGGAACTATCTGGGGCAGATGCTGCGTGACCGCGAAAACCCGGAATACTGGGACAATTCGATTTTTCAGGACTGTCTTCTCTGGATTGCGAGGCAGTACAGCCGGCAGGGAATTGAGTATGTTGAAATCAGCGACACGACGCTGGTGAAGAAATATGAGTCTTTGAATATGCTGGTTCAGGTTCATCAGGTAATGCCTGCAGTCTATCGCGAGACGGGCGTTCTCATCCGCTTCCTCGCGGCCATGCGGCGCATTCCGCTCACCATTATCAAGGATGCCGTGACACCGGCGGACTACCTCGAACAGAACCTTTCCGTTCTCTCCGCGACGGCACTTGACCCGTACGTAGCCGGGTGCGACTTTGTCGGGGAAGAGATCAATGACATTTCGGAGCTGAAGCCGCTGTTTAAGGAGATCGACAAAATTGCCGCAAGGGATCCGGATTTTGTCATTCGCGTGCATGCCGGCGAGAACGACGCGCTTCGCGACAACGTGGCGCACAGCATCGCCTGCGTGAAGGATTCGCTTGCGCTCGGGCAGCCGATGCCGAAGATGCGCATTGGGCATGGCCTGTACACCTACGGTCTTAAAACACAGAAGGGCAGAGCACTCCTCCGGGAGATCCGCGAAAACGGAGTCGTCCTCGAATTCCAGCTCACCTCGAATGTCCGCCTCAATAATCTCAATGCACTCGAGAATCATCCCCTCCATGACTATCTGCGCGCGGGAATCGGGTGTGTGCAGGGAACGGACGGCGCCGCGCTGTACGGCACGAATCCGATTGACGAGCAGCTTTCGCTTGAAAAGCTCCTCGGCCTGTCGAATGAGGAACTGAAGCAGATGAAGGATACCGAGACCGCGATTATTGAGAATTCAAGGCGGGCTTTTCGGAGAAAGGATCATGCCTTCCGCGAGCTGCTGGCGGGGAGAACGCTCGGAACGGTGCTCCTCGGGCGGATGGAAGAGTATGAAGATGCACACTCGTCGGATGACCTGAAGCTGCGCCGCCGCGGCCGGGTCGATGCGACCGTGGAACTTCGGGACCGGATCCGTGAGCTCCCCTGGGACTGCACGCCGGTCATTCTCGCGGGCGGAAGTTTCAACACGGAGAAGCGGACCACAAAGATCACGGAAGAAGGAAAAAAACAGATCGACGAACTGCTCAGCACACTGGATCCGCACGATTTCATCTTCGTCGTCGGCCATTCGCTGCGCGGATATGAACGGTATCTCATCGAACGGAACAAAATTCTAGGCAGTCCCGCAAGAACTGGAAGCACACCGGATGCCGGCAATATCAGGAACGCCGAGAATACCGGGATTGCCGGGAACTCCGGGACTGCCGGCGGTCCCGGGAAGTTTCAGATCTATTGTTTTGTTCCGTCACTGATTACCGGTGCCGAGCGGAACCGTATCCTGCAGGAAAACGTCAGTGTCCGCATTTCGCCGGAGAGCGAGAGCGCCGGAATCTACAAGAGCTTTAACTATGAAATCTTCGAGCGCAGACCGTCCATCGTCATCGCAATGGACGGCAACTCTGCCGGAGAAAATCTCATTCAGGAGGCCCGCAACGGCAAGGGAGGGTCCGCTATCTTCATCTGGGACAAGGCTGTGCCGCTGCGCAAAAAGGCGGAATCGCTGGAAGGCTACGTTCATATGTTTGGAAAAGACAGCAGCCTGTCGGAACAGATACAGGAGCAGATAGGCAGATGAGCTGAAAAACGCGGAGCTCCCGGGGCAGTTCCGGGAATGATTAAAAAATGCAGGCCGTACTGGGAAAAGAAAAGTGAATCTTTCATTCCGGTGACAGCCTGCATTTTTTATAGCTATATTATTGCCGCGGCGAATTCCTTATTCTACGGCGACGAATTTGTAGCCTGCATCCTCGACAGCCTTTGCAATCTCAGAAGCAGGGACGTCCTTTGTCTCTTCGATGACTGCGGTTCCTGCGGTGTGGGATGCAGTCGCGCTCGTGATTCCGTCGATGGATTCAAGAGCCTTCTTGATATGCATCTCACAGTGTTCACACATCATACCTTCAATCTTTACAGTTTTCGTCATAGTAGTTTCCTCCTTATCGGCCTTCTGGCCATTGTTATTTGCTTTTGCTTCGCTGGCTGTTTTTGCATCTGCCTTCAATGCCGCCGACGGGGCTGCATCCTTGTCGGCAGAACCGGGAACGACCGGGCAGGCTGCGCCGGTTCCGTCCTCAATCCCGGTGCCGACTGCATTCATTTTAAGGGCATCTTCCGGAACGAGAGGTGCACCGTTTGCCTGGCGGCTTCTCTTCTTCTGCGAACGAAGCGGTTTATCACCTGCCGCACTGTGAACCTTAAACAGGTTGAGGCGAAGGGCATTCATGCAGACGGTAAAGCTCGAAAGAGCCATTGCCGCGGCGCCAAACATCGGGTTGATCTTGATGTTCGGGTAGACGCCGGCTGCAACCGGAATCAGGATCGCATTGTAGGCAAATGCCCAGAACAGGTTCTCGTAAATATCCTTCAGAGTTGCTCTGGAAAGACGGATTGCCGCGGAAACATCCGTGAGCTTTGAATTCATGAGAACGACATCTGCAGAGTCAATGGCAACGTCGGTTCCGGCGCCGATGGCAATACCGGTATCGGCTCTGGTGAGGGCAGGGGCATCGTTGATGCCGTCTCCGACCATTGCGACTTTGCCGTATTTCTGAAGCTCGCGGATAACTTCCTCTTTGCCGTTCGGAAGGACGCCGGCCACGACACGGTTGACGCCGGCCTGTTTTCCAATCGTCCTGGCAGTTCTCTCGTTATCGCCGGTGACACAGACAACCTCGATGCCCATGTTCTGCAGCTCTTTCACAGCCTGTGCGGAGTCTTCCTTGATGACATCCGCGACGGCGATGATGCCGAGAAGCCTTCCGTCCTGTTCAAAATACAGAGGCGTCTTGCCCTGGGCGGCGAGAGCATCGGCTTTTGAAGCCATCTCTGCCGGAACGTTGACCAGTGTGGAAATAAATTTTCCGGATCCTCCGTGAACCTCCGCTGCAGAAGAACTTTCTGTCCGGATCCGCCCTTCCAGTCCGTGACCTGCAAGTGCCTTGAAGTCGTCAACTGCGTATGCTTTGCAGCCGTCCCTGTCACCGCGCTCGATAATCGCCTTTGCAAGCGGATGCTCGCTCTTCTGCTCAAGAGAGTAGGCAAGCGTCATGAGCCCGCTTTCGGAAACACCCTCGGCGGGAAGAATATCGGTGACCTGCGGCTTGCCGGATGTGATGGTGCCGGTTTTGTCAAGCACCACGATGTCGACCTTGCCGGCACTCTCCAGCGCCTCAGAGGTCTTGAAAAGAATACCGTTCTTTGCTCCCATTCCATTGCCGACCATGATGGCGACCGGAGTCGCGAGGCCGAGCGCGCAGGGGCAGGAGATGACGAGAACCGTGATTGCCCGCTCCAGGGAATACGCCACATCGTAGCCGAGCAGCATCCAGACGACAAAAACAAGTGCGGCGATTCCGATGACGGAGGGGACGAATACGCCTGAAACCTTATCGGCAATTCGGGCGATCGGCGCCTTGGTCGCCGCGGCGTCGGAGACCATCTGAATGATCTGTGAGAAAGTCGTGTCCTCACCGACTCTTGTTGCCTTCGCGCGGATGAAGCCGGACTGATTCATGGTCGCGGCGCTGACTTTGCTGCCCACTGCCTTGTCGACCGGGACCGACTCACCGGTGAGGGCGGATTCATCGACGGCACTTTCTCCCTCGATGATCACACCGTCGACCGGAATCGACTCGCCGGGCTTTACAACGAAAATGTCACCTGTTTTGACGTCGTCGATGCCGACCGTGACCTGCTGTCCGTCACGCTCGATGACGGCAGTTTTCGGTGCCATCTTCATGAGGTTTTTGAGGGCGTCGGTTGTGCGGCCCTTTGAAAGAGATTCGAGCGTCTTGCCGACCGTGATCAGCGCGGGAATCATCGCCGCGGATTCAAAATAGAGCTGGTTGTGGTAAATCTCCATCAGATCCATGTTGGCCACGCCGTTCGTGACCATCCACGTCATCCGATAGAAGATGTACACGGACCAGCCAAAACTCACGCCGGAGCCGAGCGCCACGAGGGTGTCCATGTTGGGCGCGCCGTGGATGAGAGACTTGAAGCCGGATGTGAAGAATGCTCGGTTGATGACCATGACGATGAGCGCGAGGATCATCTGCGTGAGTGCAAGGCCGAGGTGATTGTGGTTTAAGAATCCGGGAACCGGCCAGCCCCACATGTTATGGCCCATCGTGAAATACATGAGAATGAGCAGGAACACAACGGAAAGCTCAAGGCGTCGGACGAGTTTTGGCGTCGTCGTGTCCTTGAGAGATTCCTCCTCGGCGGCGAGCTTCGCACTAGCCGAGGCACCGCTTTTCTGTTCTGCAAACTTGGGTTTTGCACCGTAACCGGCATCTTCGACGGCTTTGATGATCTCTGCCTCGGATGCGGTTCCGTCGACGGCCATGGAATTCGTGAGAAGAGATACACTCACGGATTTCACGCCGGGCACATTTGCGACGGCCTTTTCAACATGAGCCTGGCACGCGGCACAGCTCATGCCTGTGACGATATATTGTTCCATATTTTTATTTACACCTCGCTGAGGCAAAAACCGCGGATGCGGATTTGCCGAATGCGCAGCCGGTGTGCCCGCGGAGCGGTTTTGCCGACTTGCCTGAATAAAAATCCGGAAATGGAAGTTCTGGCCTGACGTAAGTATGGACTTACGGGCTACTTCATCAGCTTCTGCAGTACATTGCAGAGTTCATCGATGGTCTCATTCCTTCCATCGCGGATATCCTGCGCGACACAGCCGCGAATGTGACAGCCGAGCAGCGTTTTGTTGAAGCTGTTCAGCGCGCTGGTTGCCGCGGAAACCTGAATCAGAATGTCCGGACAATAGGCATCATTCTCGACCATTTTTTCGATACCGCGGATCTGACCTTCAATCCGCTTGAGCCTTGTTATCAGGGCTTTCTGTTCTTCAGGGGTGCGTTTCTTGTGACGCGGGCCGCAGCAGCATTCTGTGCTGAGCTCAGATTCCTGCTCTGCGGCGGCCTCATCCGCAAAAGGGGCTGTATCCTCATTGCCCGCCGTGTCAGATGCAGCAGTCTTTTCACCCGGGGTTACAGAGGCGGAGCCCGGAGCGGAATTCAAAGCTGTGGAGTTATGAAAAGTTTTTTCGGAGTCTTCAGAAACCATTATTTTTCCTCCTCGTCGCTGTCCGTATGGTTTGTTGCTTCTTTGCGTGTACGTACCAAACCATGTCCGGACTTTCCTGTACTGCCTGAAGTTTTCCTGAAATCGGGATGCATCAGGAAGAGGCTGTGGATTTCTCTCGTGAAAAAGTAAGCCTTTTCTAATACCTATATGGGGTATCTTTACGGCCATACTATATACCCACTAAGGGTATGCGTCAAGGAATAAATATGTTTTTACAGAGCGGATGAGTATCTCTGATGTGTTTGATGAGCAGTGAATAGAATAGGAAACTCAGCATATTTTCATCTAGTATTTTCAGAAATCCGCCTATCATGCGCATAATGAGTTGATAATTTGCACAAATTGTGCTATTTTTTCCTATCATAGGAGGAGGTGATATATATGCCTAAAGTAAGTACAAATATCAGTCTCGATGCTGATCTGAAGAAAGAAAGTCAGGAACTTTACTCCGATCTTGGCATGGACCTATCCACTGCAGTGACAATATTTTTGAAACAGTCACTGCGTGTTCAGGGCATCCCTTTCGCCATCACCAGAGAAACCCCTAATGCAGAAACGTTGGCTGCAATGAACGAGTATTATGAAATGAAGGCACATCCCGAGAAATATAAAAAGTACTCTTCGTTCCGTAGTGCAATGAAGGATATATTGGGGGACAAGGATGCTTAATATTGTTCTATCCAACCACTTTAAAAAAGACCTGAAAATGATCTCCAGGCGCGGCTACAACCTTGACCTTCTGAACGATGTCGTAGACAAATTAGCAAGGATGGAACCGCTCCCTGACAAGAACCGGGATCATAATCTTACGGGTGATTTTATTGGCTTCCGCGAATGTCACATCCAGCCAGACTGGCTCCTTGTCTACCGTGTCGATGATGAAGACCTCATTCTCTTCCTTTCTCGGACAGGGACTCATTCAGACCTGTTTTGAGATTCATCATTAAGGGAATTTTTGTAACTGTTCAGAACCCTTAAGCTGTTAATAGTGAGTCGCGCCTGTCGAGGGCAGACTCGATGGAAACGCGGTCTTCACGTGTTAACTGTTTGTATTTTGCCATTTGGAACTCCCTTCCGCCGGGGTATCAGGGATGGGAGCCATAGACTGATTGTAAGTCATTTTTCGGAAGGATTAACATCCAGGCCGCTTCCGGGCACCCGCTGATTTCAGGTAGTAAAAACTACGGAAGGATCGGAGATAAAATCAAAAAATTCTCCGAAAAACGGGTATGCGGGGACGCCCGCTGACACATTTTGCCGCATAATGCCGTGCCTCGTTTTTCGGTAGTAGAGCGGGCCGGTTTTACTACGTTCTGACTACGGAAGCCTGCCGCACACTGCCGCCCAAGGCCTTACTACCGGAATTTTCGGCTCATGGTGTACCTTTAAAAGAGAAGAAGAAATCCCGCAAAAGAGCGCAGAACACGGCGCTTTGCGGCGTCTGAGGAAGTAAGTTTTCTATGACGAGGATACTTTTTGTTTGCCACGGGGAAAATATTGGAAGATGCTGATATTTTAATTCTGCGTAAGATTCTCTTTCTTCCTGTACCTGTGGTTCATGGCGGCTGGTATAAGAATACAGAACCGGGTATGTATAATTAAGGATCGACTCATTCTCATCGGCAAACTGATTGCCGGCTGAAATGCCGCCGGCATCAGTTTCAGTCCACGGTCTCGATCACGACCGGATATGTCTTTACCCTGGTTCCGGCCGGTGCATAATCGATGGCACAGTCAAAACGCTTTTCCGCATCGGCAAGCCGCTTCTCGTCGTTTGCGTAAAGAACGGCAACCGGTTCCCCTTTTTTCACAGATTCGCCGGTTTTCTTCTTCAGGATGATGCCGACCGAGAGGTCGATGACGTCGTCGGCCGTCTCTCTTCCGCCGCCGAGCACCATGGAAGCATTGCCGATTTCATTGCATTCCATGTGGGAGATGACGCCGTCCGAGGGTGCCGTGACCACTTTGTGAATTTTTGCATCCGGCATCTTTTCAGGGTGCCATACAAGATCTTCGTCGCCGCCCTGTGCCTTCACCATTTCCGCAAGGCGCCTCAGGGCGCTGCCGTCCTCGAGATGCTGCTTCATAACGGCGCGGCCTTCCTCAACCGTCCCTGCGATGTCAGAAAGAACGAGCATGCGGCTTCCGAGTGCATAGCAGATTTCCAGGACATCCGCGGGCCCCTCGCCCCGCAGGGTCGCGACAGCCTCCTGTACCTCAAGGATGTTGCCGACAGCATATCCGAGAGGTTCATCCATGTTGGAGATGACGGCACACATTTTCCGGCCGGCCTTGCGGCCGATTTCGATCATGGTTTGTGCCAGATCGACAGCCTGCTCCGGAGTCTTCATGAAGGCGCCGCTCCCGCAGGTGACGTCAAAGACGACGGCGTCCGCGCCGCTCGCAAGTTTCTTGCTTACGATGGAACTGGTGATGAGGGCTTTGCTGTCGACCGTTGCCGTTGCGTCGCGGAGAGCATAGAGCTTCTTATCGGCCGGATCCAGATTGCCCGTCTGTGCCGCAATTGCGCAGCCGATGTCGTTGACCTGGCGGACAAAGTGCTCTTTTGTCATGCCGGACTGAAATCCTGTGAAACTCTCCAGCTTGTCGAGCGTTCCGCCCGTAAAGCCGAGCCCGCGGCCGCTCATTTTGGCGACCTTTGCGCCGCAGGAGGCAACCCATGGAATGAGTGCGATCGAAGTTTTGTCGCCGACCCCGCCGGAGCTGTGTTTATCAACCTTGATTCCCCTGATGCCGGAAAGGTCGTATGTGTCGCCGCTCTTTGCCATGGCTATCGTCAGATGTGTGATCTCCTCCGTGTCCATTCCCTTGAAATAAATAGCCATGGCCATGGCAGACATCTGGTAGTCCGGAATCGATCCGTCCACATAGCCGCGGATGAGAAAATCAATTTCTTCATCGGTGAGCGTCTCACCGTGCTTTTTCTTTTCAATCAGATCAATCATTCGCATAGGTCATTCACCTTTCACGCCGATTTTTTGGGGTACTGCACACATATAAATATTATATAAATATTATAACGCTGAGCCGCCCGGAAATTCGCTTTTCCCTATGTTAAAACTCAGCTGTTCATCGATCCATGATTTTTGCTGAACATCATGAATTTTGTCGCCTTCTCTGTAGTTTCCGATCAGAAATGGAGACTGAGGATCGTGCAGCCGGCTCTGCGCCAAAACGGTTTCCGGCCCGGCATTGGCATAGCAGTATCTGCAGAGATTCTTTCCGGCTCTTCAGACACCTGGCAAAATATATTTTACAACATGGAAGGCTGCGTATGTCTCAAGAAAGCAGGCGGCAAAAATGGTATCATAAGTATACGCTGTAAAAATCAGCAATCCAGAAAGCGGGGTGTATCCTATGACAGCACCGATGAGTGCATCTGAAACCTATGAGCTTTGGCTTAAGAAGCTGCCGGAGAGCAGCGATATGCACAGGGAACTGGAAGCGATCCGCGGCAATGACGCCGAGATCACGGACCGTTTCTATCAGGAAATAGTTTTCGGGACCGCCGGACTTCGCGGCATCTGCGGTGCGGGTACGAACCGGATGAACGAGCTCACGGTCGGCCGCGCGACGCAGGGAATCGCTGATTACATCAAAGAGTCGGGAGAAGACCCGAGCCGCGGTGTCGCGATCGCCTACGACTGCCGCCACCACTCGAAGGAATTCTCAGAGCTTGCAGCCGAGATCCTTGCGGGCAACGGGATCCATGCCTTTCTGTTTCCGTCGCTTCGGCCGACACCGGAACTTTCCTATACCGTCCGGAAACTCGGCTGTGTCTCCGGCATCAACATGACGGCCAGCCACAATCCGAAGGAATACAACGGCTACAAGGTGTACTGGGAGGACGGCGCGCAGATTTCCGGCGCCGTGTCCGACGGCATTCTAGCCAAAATTCAGAGTCACTCGTTATTCGACGATTTCCCGAGGCTTTCCATGGAGAGAGCGAAGGGAAAAGGGCTTATCACCATTCTCGGCGAAGCGATGGACCGCGACTATCTTGATTATGTCGAATCCATGCGCCAGCGCCCGGATAACGAACTGGACCTTTCGGTTCCCATCGTCTACACCCCGCTCAACGGCGCGGGCAGCATACCGCTCGCGACTGTCATGAAAGAGCGCGGTTTCACCGGTTTTTACGTTGTGCCGGAACAGAAGGATCCGGATCCTGACTTCACAACGGTGCCGTTCCCGAACCCGGAGAATCCGGCTGCATTCGGGCTTGCCGAGAAACTCGGGAAGGAGAAGCATGCGGAAGTCCTCATTGCAACCGACCCGGACAGCGACCGCATGGCTGTCGAAATTGCCGACGGGAAAGGCGGTTTCAGGGCTCTGAACGGCAATCAGACCGGCGCACTGCTCATTGCCTATATGGCGATGGCGCAGACGGAGAAGGGCACGCTTCCGAAGCATGCAGCGATGATCAAATCGATTGTCACCGGCGATTTCGGGAAGGCGATCTGCGAAAACTACGGCATCCGGGTCTTCGAGACACTCACCGGATTCAAGAACATCTGCGGCAAAATTCCGGAAGTTCAGAAGGAAGGCTATACGTATTTCTTCGGCTATGAGGAGAGCATCGGGTGCGCGCCCGGCGAGAAGGTCCGCGACAAGGACGGAATCTGCGCGGGCATGCTCATCGCCGAGATGACAGCCTATTATCGCAAGAAAGGAATGAGCGTTGGCGATTTCCTCGATGCGCTTTATAAGAAATACGGATATTATGCGGACGGCGCGGAAAGCATCGTTCTCAAGGGAAAGGCCGGGCAGGAGCGCATCGGCCGCATGATGGATGCCATGAGAGCGAAGATGAGCGGGAAAACCTTTGGCGGATTCACCATCGACAAGGTTATTGATTATATTCACGGCTTCGGGGATATTCCGGCGCAGAACTGCCTTCGTTTCTGCATGACCGACGGAAGCTGGTTCGCGTGCCGCCCGTCCGGCACTGAGCCGAAGATCAAATTCTATTACTACGCAGTTTCTGACAGCGCAGAGGTTTCTGCGGATCGTGTTTCGCGGCTGCAGGATGCGGTGAAGGCTGTGACAGATGCTGTGAAATAGCGCAAAGGCTGTGACAGGCGCGGTGAAACAGCGCAGCGGCTGCAGCAGGTGTGGTGAAATAGTGCAAAGGCTGCGGCAGGCGCGGCGCAGAGTGTAAAGGACAGAGCATGGAGAACGGAAAAACAGGGACACAGATGACGGATCTTTCCGTCCGGGATTTCACGGAGCAGCTCGCGGCGAAGGTTTCTGTCCCCGGGGGCGGAGGGGCTGCGGCGCTGGCAGGAGCTCTTGCTGTTTCGCTCGGCGCAATGGCGGCGAATTTCACCACGGGAAAGAAAAAGTATGCCCCCTATGAGGATGAACTGGAAAACCTGATTCATGAATCCGAAGAAATCCGGGAACAGCTCCTTGATCTCGTCGGGCAGGATGCCGCCTGCTTTGAGCCGCTTTCGAAGGCGTATTCGATTCCGAAGGATGACCCGTCGCGCCCGGAAATTCTCGAGAAGGCGACACGGGAGGCAATCAATCCCCCGCTGAATATGTGCCGCTGCATCGTCCGGTCAATCGTCATCCTTGAGCGGCTTGAGAAGATCTGCAGCGTAATGATGATATCGGATGTCGGATGCGGGGCAAATTTGGCGGAGGCAGCGCTGAAAAGTGCTGCTCTGAATGTTTTTGTCAACACGAAGACGCTGAAGGACCGGAGAACGGCGGATGCACTGGAAAAGGAGACGGAGTCCCTCCTCGAGGAGTACGTTCCCAGAGCCAGGAAAACTGCTGAGTCGGTGAGAGAGCGGGTTTTGGGGCGGGCATGAACCCAATCCGTGCGGTGAGCGCTTCAGGCGGGAATCTGACAGAATGGACGGAGAATGGAATGGCTGAAATTTTAAAGGGAAAACCGGCTGCGGACGCAATTGATACGGCGGTGAAGGCACGGGCGGATGCACTAATTCAGCGCGGCATCGCGCCGACACTTGCAATTATCCGCGTCGGAGACGACCCCGACGACTGTGCCTACGAGCGGGGCGCGATGAAACGCTGCAGCAGGCTGGGAATTTCTGTCCGGAACGTTGTTTTTACGGACAGCGTCCGTCAGGAAACCATCATGGATTCCATTGATGTCCTGAATGAAGACCCAAACGTGGACGGAATCCTGATGCTTCTGCCGCTCCCCGGAAATCTCAATACCCGCAAAGCCTGTGAGGAACTCAGCCCCTCCAAGGACGTGGACGGTGTGACGCAGGGGTCCTGTGCGTATCTCTATTCGGGTTATGGTACCGGGTTTGCTCCCTGCACGGCGGAAGCCTGCATCGAACTGCTGAAATATTATCAGGTTCCGATGAAGGGAAGCCGCATCGTTGTGGTCGGCCGAAGCCTTGTCATCGGAAAGCCGGTTTCCATGCTGCTTCTGAATGAGAATGCGACCGTCACGGTCTGCCATTCAAAAACAGTGGATCTTCCGTCCGTTACGAGAGAGGCGGACATTGTCATCGCAGCGCTCGGCCGTCCGGAATTTCTGGATGGGAAATACTTCCGGGAAGGCCAGACCGTTGTGGATGTCGGCATCAACTGGAGCGAAGAGAAGCAAAAACTCGTCGGCGACGTCCGTTTTGACGAGGCAGAGAAGATCGTTTCCCGTATCACTCCGGTTCCCGGCGGAGTCGGATCCGTCACGACAGCGGTTCTCTGCGCTCATGTGGTGAAAGCGGCGGAAATGAGACTCTGAAGGCAGTACAGGACAGCGGCGGAAATGAGGAAATGAGGCCTTGCAGCAGGATAAAGCAGCGCCGGAAATCAGGATTTTAGACTAAACAGGACAACATCAGATGAAATACAGAGCAGCAATTTTTGACATGGACGGAACAATTCTCAACACAATCGGCGATCTGACGGATTCACTCAATCATGTGTTCGCGCAGACCGGCCATCGTCATGATTTTACAGAAGAAGATGTCAGGACATTTTTCGGAAGCGGCGCGCACGTGGCGATTCAGCGGGCGCTGGCCGTGGAGCTCGGTGCTCCGGCGTCCGGACTCGAGGGGATCGGCGCGGGAACAGATCCCGCGATTTACGGTGTAGACGAGAAAGAAGTGAAGCGGATCGAGACAATTTTCACTCCCTGGTATGCAGCACACTGCAATTTGAAAACCGGTCCGTATGCCGGGATTCCGGAGGTAATTGGCAGGCTTCGGGCAGCAGGTGTGAAAACGGCGGTCGTATCGAATAAACCGGACATCGCCGTGCAGAAGCTGGCAGAAGAGATCTTCCCCGGCTCCTTTGATGTTTCCATAGGCGAGCTTCCTGAAGTGAGGAGAAAGCCGGCTCCGGACATGACCGACAAAGCCCTCCGCATTCTCGGAGTCAATCGGGAGGATGCCGTTTACATCGGCGACTCCGAGGTTGATATGCAGACCGCGGAAGCCTCCGGCCTTCCCTGCATCAGCGTCTCGTGGGGATTCCGGGGCAGACAGTTTCTTAAGAAACATCATGCTTCCATCATCATCGACCGGCCCGAGGAACTGGTCAGAGAAATTCTCTGATGAGCCCGGCTCACGGGAAGAAAACTATGGATAAAAAAGAACTTGCGCTCGAAGTTATCGCGCGCCTGAAAAATGAATATCCGGATACGCACTGCACGCTTTCCTACGACGATGCATGGCAGCTGCTGGTGAGTGTGCGGCTCGCAGCACAGTGCACGGACAAACGGGTGGATCAGACTACGCCGCTGCTCTATGCAATGTTTCCAACCGTCAAAGCTCTTGCGGACGCGCCGGTGGAGGAGATCGCGGAGATTGTGAAGCCGTGCGGGCTTGGCAACAGCAAGGCCCGGGATATTTCCGCCTGCATGAAGGTGCTGCACGAGAAATATAATGATCACGTTCCGGATACGATGGAAGAACTCCTGAAGCTCCCCGGAGTCGGCCGCAAGAGTGCAAACCTTGTGCTCGGCGATGTTTTCGGCAAGCCGGCCATTGTCACGGATACACACTGCATCCGGCTCTCAAACAGAATCGGACTTGTGGATGATATAAAAGAACCGGTAAAAGTCGAGAAAGCACTTCGGGAGATAGTCCCGCCGGAAGAAGGAAACCAGCTCTGCCACCGGCTCGTCGATCATGGCCGTGCTGTCTGCACTGCAAGAAACCCGAAATGCGGCGAATGCTGTCTTTGCGACATCTGCAGGTATAGAAAAGAACAGGAAGCAGATGAATCCATTTAATGCATCTGCCGTCCAGCGATCAGCGCAGTTCTCCGGGCTTTGCACATGGCTCAGTTGACCTGGCGGATCTGCTGCTTCGTGATCAGAGGATAAGATGCGAGGCTGCTGCCGTCCAGGTCTTCACGGTGCATATCCACTGCTGAAATCTGGCTGTTGTCGTAGGTGCGGTAATAATAAATACCGCGATCCATGTTGCAGCAGGAGGAATAGATTGTAATCTCATATTTCCCGTCTCCGAGATCGCAGCAGCCCCGCTGCTGTTCGACGGAGCCGAGGATATGGAAGAACTGGCTGACAGAGGAATCCTCGCTGTCGTCCGAGACAGAGTTCATCTTTGTGAAGGCCACCTTTACGAAGCGTGAACCGGAGGAAAGATCACCGGGGATGCCGATTCCGCCCATGCCGCGGCTGTAGGCATCGAGATCAAGGCCTTTTGCGAATGTATTTTCGGACGCAGCGGCCGATACACCGCGGTAGTCGTTCAGACGGAAAAGCTGAATGTCAAAGGTGGGATTGTTCGTCATGACACCGACCGGGTTGTCGTAGATATGAAGGCCGTCCCGGACGGACTCGACAACGATGCATCCGTTCTGATCAGCGATCATCCAGTGAAGCGGTGTGATCGGAAGCTGGCTGCTGAAAGGAATATTCACGAGACGAATATTGCCGAGCAGAGTTTTGGCTTCGGAAAGGTTTTTGCACTGGCCCAGTATCCACGGAATGAATTCGAACGGGGATATATTGTCCTTCCCGTCGGCTTCCGGCTCACCGAAGAAGCCATTTCCCGGGAAGTTGAGGCCTGCCATCGAAAGGCCGAACTCATTGGTTGCATCATAATAAAGAGGGAAACCGCTGCACACAAACGCCATGCCGATCAGGGCATAATGATGTGTGAGGGTTTCCTTCGTACGGAACGGAATCGGAAAATTCCTCGGCGTGACTGTCACGGTTTCCTGATAGGAAAATTCCAGATCCAGATTGCGCCCGAAGTAATGATCTTTTGTCTTGTAAGTCGCACACGTGCACATGATGTCTCCTCCTTCCGCTGGTGCGGGGTGAATTCAAGTATTGAATCCTGGTATTGAGTCTTAGGATTGAAACCTGGTATTGATTCCAGCCGGCCTTATCCTGCCGGTCTTTGTTTTTACGAATACACTCTAATAATACACCCGAAACAGACGGTGTGCATGGGTGCAGATGGCCTTGGATTATCACGGAATCTTTGGACATAATGCCTATCCCGAAAAGGATCGGCATGGCATATACTAGTAGCGGATAGTTTTGACAAGTATGTTTCCAAAAGCCATCCGGAAACGGCTGTTCATTCTGCATTGGATTTTCATTCAAGCCTTTGAAAGGGGGACACTCATGAGTGATTTAAACACGAATCAGGCCATAGAAGAAAAAGGCCCGATCACCGATGAACTGCTGGAGAAGATGAACCGCTATTGGCGCGCCGCAAACTATCTTTCGGCCTGCCAGCTCTATCTCCTGAAGAATCCGCTGCTTAAGGAACCGCTTACATGGGACATGATCAAGAAAAAGATCGTGGGACACTGGGGCACGGTTCCGGGACAGAATTTTGTCTTCGTTCATTTAAACCGTGTCATCAAGCGGTATGACCTTGACCTCATTCTTCTCTCCGGACCCGGTCACGGCGGAAACTTCTACATTGCAAATGACTATCTCGACGGCTCCTACAGCGAGATTTATCCGAACATTTCGCAGGATGAAGCGGGTATGCAGAAGCTGTTCAAGCAGTTTTCGTTCCCGGGCGGCGTGCCGTCGCACTGCGCTCCGGAGACACCCGGCTCCATCAATGAAGGCGGCGAGCTCGGATACTCCATCGCCCATGCGTTCGGCGCTGTTTTCGATAATCCGGACCTGATTGCGGCTGTCACCGTCGGCGACGGTGAGGCAGAAACCGGTCCGCTGGCAACTTCCTGGCAGAGCAACAAATTCCTCAATCCGGTGAGCGACGGTGCGGTTCTTCCGATTTTTCATCTGAATGGTTACAAGATCGCGAATCCTACGATTTTTGCCCGCATGAGCCACGAGGAAATCACTGATTTCTTCCACGGCTGCGGATGGGAGCCTTATTTCGTCGAAGGCGATGACCCGATGACGATGCACCGCAAGATGGCTGAGACGATGGATACGGTCATCGAATCCATCAAAGCGATCCAGAAGCATGCCCGTGAGACAGGAGATACGACAAGACCGGTATGGCCGATGATCATTCTCCGCACTCCCAAGGGATGGACCGGTCCGAAGGTGGTTGACGGAAACCGTATTGAAGGCAACTTCCTGGCACACCAGGTGCCGATCATGATGGACAAGCCGGAGCATCTTCAGATTCTCTCCGACTGGCTGCACAGCTACCATCCGGAAGAACTGTTTGATTCTGAAGGACATCTCCTTCCGGAGCTTGCGGCACTTGCACCGACCGGCGAACACCGCATCGGCGCGAATCCGCACGGCAACGGCGGCAAACTGCTCCGCGATCTGCGTATGCCTGATTTCCGCGATTACGCCTTTGACATCGGTGAGAAGCATGGCAGCAAGGACGGTCAGGATATGACCGAGCTCGGCAAGTTTGTCCGCGATATCTTCAAGCTCAATGATGATGCAAAGAACTTCCGTATCTTTGGGCCTGACGAGACGAATTCGAACCGTCTCAATTCTGTATTCGAAGTGCAGAACCGCGACTGGAACTCCGAGCATCTTGACACGGATGATCATCTCAGCCCTTACGGCCGTGTCATGGATTCGATGCTCTCCGAGCACATGTGCGAGGGCTGGCTTGAAGGCTACCTTCTTACCGGCCGTCATGGTTTCTTCGCAACCTATGAATCCTTCGCCCGCATCATCGATTCGATGGCGGCGCAGCACGCAAAATGGCTGAAGGTCTGCAATCAGCTTCCGTGGCGCGAGGAGATTGCATCGCTCAATCTCATCATGTGCTCGACGGTCTGGCAGCAGGATCACAACGGCTTTACGCATCAGGATCCGGGCTTCATGGATCACATCGCGAACAAGAAAGCAGACGTCGTCCGCATTTATCTTCCTCCGGACACCAACTGCCTGCTGTCGACCATGGATCACTGCCTGCGCAGTAAGAACTATGTGAACGTCATTGTGGCGTCAAAACACCCTCGCCCGCAGTGGCTTACGATGGATGAAGCAGTCACGCACTGCACGCAGGGTATTGGCATCTGGGAGTGGGCATCGAATGATCAGGGCTCTGAGCCGGATATCGTTTTTGCGTGCGCAGGCGAGACCCCGACGCTCGAAGCACTTGCGGCAGTGGACATTTTGAATAAGGAGCTTCCGGAAGTGAAGATCCGCTTCATCAACGTGGTCGACCTGTTCAAGCTTCAGCCGCACAGCGAGCATCCGCACGGGCTCACCGACGAAGAGTACGACATGCTCTTCACGAAGGATAAGCCGGTCATCTTCAATTTCCACGGCTACGCAGGACTGATCCACGAGCTCACCTACCGCAGACATAACAACCGTCTCATTCATGTCCGCGGCTACAAGGAAGAGGGGACCATCACGACACCGTTTGACGTCCGTGTGCAGAACGACATCGACCGGTTCCACCTCGTTCAGCTCGCACTTCGCAATCTTCCGCAGCTTGGCAACCGCGGCGCATACCTCTACCAGCAGATGAGCAATAAGCTTGTTGAGCACAAGAGCTACATCCACGAGTATGGCCAGGACCTTCCGGAAGTCGCGGACTGGAAGTGGGAGAGAAACTGAAGAAGCGGAATAGAAAAGAAACAGGAACGGAAGAATACGCAGGAAGCAAAGGACTAAGGTAAGAAGCAAAGGACTGAAGATTCCCCGCCCGGTTTTGACCGGGCGGGGAATTTTTTGACAGACCAAAAAACCACCTGCTAGGCAGGTGGGTTCCCCGATCGGCTTTAGCCCTAGATGAAAAAACCTCCGATGCTACAATGATGAGGGTCTCAATCCGCATCAAAAAGCAAAGGAGGTAACC
>Ga0256406_1000246_pt1 | contig 103017 bp, 83 predicted proteins | sample RumenRJG_03DNA_FD_185986 | JGI IMG/M metagenome (GOLD analysis project Ga0256406, IMG submission 185986) | Bovine rumen microbial communities from Lethbridge, Alberta, Canada - RJG_03 | ecosystem: Host-associated > Mammals > Digestive system > Stomach > Rumen | place: Canada: Alberta...
CCGCAGGAGATTACCTTGGTAAAGAACTTCAGAAGTATTTCTGAAGATCATCGGACGGACATATTGGAAATCGCTAAGGCATTAACATATTTGGATCAGAGTACGAAAGTGCTCTCTTAGAGGAGGATGCTATCAGCTGACAATGAAGCTTCAGCCGGCAGTCAAAAAGGAAACGGTACATGTAACTCTTGGAACGGGCATCGTCACGGTGTGCATGGTGGTGATCTTCTATCTCCTCCACAAGGTCATGCCGGAATCCGTACCCGCAGGTTACCGCGTCATTCTCGCCGCCATCTGCGGCTGGATTATCGCAAGTCTCAATTTCTTTCTCATGGCCATCACCGTGCAGAAGGTGACGGACATGACCGATGAAAAGATGGCAAGAGGCAAGATGACCGTCTCTCTTCGCTATCGCACGATCATGCAGGGGATCTGGATTGTTCTTTCGATCGTTCTTCCCTGCTTCAACTTTGTGGCCGGCATTCTGCCGCTGTTCTTCCCGAACTTCGTCATCAAGTTTCTGGCGGCGAGGGAGAAGAGAAAGAACGGTTCCGTGGCCACACCCTCATCAAAGGCATCAGATGTTTCATCCGATGGCAATCAAAGTCAAGAAGGAAAGGAGGTACAAACCTAGGGAATGGATACAACGTTCACAGTAGAAGGCCCGCGGGTATTCTTCTCGATCGGTCCCGTGACGATCACGGAGACCGTGATCGTCACCTGGATCGTCATGGCCATCATCACGATCACCTGTATCGTGCTGACCCGCAACATGAGGGTCACGAACATCTCCAAAAAGCAGGCGATCGCGGAGTTTCTGGTGGAGACGGCGGAGAAGTTCGTCCGCAACAACATGGGCGGCGGACACCGGTTCGACTACATGATTCCGTTCGTTGCGGCACTGTTCTCGACGAGCCTCATCTCCAACCTGATCAGCCTTGTCGGTCTTCGGAACCCCACCGCGGATCTGTCGGTTGAGGCTGCCTGGGCGGTTGTGGTCTTCATCATGATCACCGCGATGAAGATCAAGACCAGCGGTCTTGGCGGATACCTGAAGGGCTTCACGACCCCCATCGTTGTCATGACGCCGTTCAACATCCTCTCCGAACTTGCAACCCCGGTCAGCATGGCCTGCCGTCACTTCGGCAACATCCTCTCGGGCATCGTCATCGACGGACTGATCTACTGGGCACTGGGACTTGCCAATGCGGCACTGTTCGGGCTGATCCCCGGCATTGTCGGCAAGGTGCTCGGAGAACTGCCGATCCTGAAGATCGGCCTGCCCGCCATCACCGGACTGTACTTTGACTGGTTCACCGGATTCATGCAGGCATTTATCTTCTGCATGCTGACCGTCATGTACATCTACAACGCGTCCCAGGCGGACTGACAACAACTTCATACGTAGCTACTTAAATAATCAAGAAAATCAAATCCACAGGAGGATTGAAGAGATGACAGATTATCAGTTACTTGCAAGAGGTATTGCTCTGGCAGGCTGCGGCATCGGCGCCGGGTGCGCTCTGATCGCAGGTATCGGACCCGGTATCGGCGAAGGCAACGCCGTGTCCAAGGCTCTTGAGGCCATCGGCCGTCAGCCCGAGTGCAAGGGTGATGTCACGAGCACGATGCTGCTTGGCTGCGCCATTGCAGAGACCACCGGTATTTACGGTTTCGTCACCGGCCTTCTGCTGATCTTCGTCGCACCGGGCATGTTCATGAATTATCTGAAGTAATGCAGAGTTTTGTCACAGAACACAGGTACGACATGGAAGGAGAACAGTAATGGCAACAGAAGGTCTGGTATCACTGGATCTGTGGACATTTATTGCGACCATCATCAACCTGTTCATCCAGATGTGGCTTCTGAAGAAGTTCCTGTTCAAGCCGGTCCACAAGGTTCTCGAGGAGAGAAAGAAGCTCGCGGATCAGCAGATTGAGGACGCAAAGACGGCAAAGGCCGAGGCGGATTCGATCAGGGCAGAGTACGAGAAGAACATGGCCAACGCCACCGCGAAGGCTGCTCAGATCGTAACGGATGCCCAGAAGCAGGCGCAGAAGCGTGCGGATCAGATCGTGCAGCAGGCGGAGCAGCAAGCTTCCTCCATGAAGGCAGAGGCTGCAGCTGACATCGCACAGGAGAAGAAGAAAGCCGTCAATGAGGTCAAGGATCAGATCGGGGGTCTTGCGATGGATATCGCGGGCAAGGTCGTCGAGAAGGAGATCGATCCGAACGATCACAGAAAGCTGATCGATGAGTTCATTGACAAGGTGGGTGAGGCATCATGACGGACACCGCCGGAATCTACGGGAAAAGCCTCTACGATCTGGCCATCAGCGAAAACCTGACGGAGGAGCTCCTCCCCCAGATGGAGATGGTCCAGCACCTGTTTGAGGAATATCCGGACTATGTCCGCCTCCTGCTTGAACCTTCGGTGAAGAAGAACGAGAGATTATCTCTTCTCGACAAGGCGTTCGGAGAGGAGATTCACCCGTATCTTCTGAACTTCCTGAAACTCCTCACGGAAAAGGGACTGCTTCGCAGCTACAGCGGGTGCCTGAAGAGGTTCCGCGCGCTGTACAACCAGGATCACGGCATCACGGATGCCGTGGTAACGAGTGCAGTTCCGCTCGATGAGGCGCAGGTCAAACGACTTCGGGATAAGCTCGAGGAGGTCACCGGCAAGAAGGTGATCCTCACGCAGAAGGTCAGCCCCGATGTCCTTGGCGGCATGCGCGTGGAGGTCGACGGGAAGCTCCTTGACGGCACCGTGAAGGGAAGGCTTTCCGACATCAGAAAGACAGTGAACAACACCGTTTTATAAATGAGGATGTGGCGCAATGGAATTGAAACCTGAGAAAATATCCGAGGTTATCCGCAGCCAGATCAAGTACTACCAGAATGCGATTATCCAGAACGAAACCGGCACGGTTCTGACCGTCGGCGACGGCATCAGCCGCGTCAGCGGACTCATGAACTGCATGGCAGGCGAGCTTCTGGAGTTCGAGAACGGTACGTACGGCATGGCGCAGAACCTCGAGGAGAATACCGTCTCCGCGATCCTGTTCGGCACGGACGTCGGCATCAGCGAGGGTCAGACCGTGAAGCGCACGGGCCGGGTCGTTTCCGTCCCGGTCGGTGAGGCGCTCATCGGCCGTGTCGTCAATGCAATCGGACAGCCGATTGACGGCGCGGGACCCATTGATACAAATGAATTCCGCCCGGTGGAATCCCCGGCACCCGGAATCCTGGAGAGACAGAAGGTCAAGGAGCCGCTGCAGACCGGCATCAAGGCCATCGACTCGATGATCCCGATCGGCAGAGGTCAGCGTGAGCTGATTGTCGGCGACCGGCAGACCGGTAAGACCACCATCGCGATCGATACGATCATGAACCAGAAGGACACGGGTGTCATCTGCATCTACGTGGCCATCGGTCAGAAGAGATCGACCGTTTCCTCCCTTGTGGATCAGCTCCGCAGGGCAGGCGCGATGAAGTACACGATCGTCGTCTCCGCGACGGCATCGGAGCCGTCCCCTCTGCAGTACATCGCACCGTATGCGGGGTGCGCGATGGGCGAGTACTTCATGAACAACGGAAAACATGTGCTGATCGTCTATGACGATCTGTCCAAGCACGCCGTGGCATACCGTGCCATCTCCCTGCTGATCAGAAGACCGCCGGGACGTGAAGCATACCCCGGCGATGTCTTCTACCTGCACTCCAGACTCCTCGAGAGAGCCGCAAAGCTCTCCGATGAGAACGGCGGCGGTTCGATGACGGCACTGCCGATCGTCGAGACCCAGGCAGGCGATGTCTCCGCCTATATCCCGACCAACGTCATTTCCATCACCGACGGACAGATCTTCCTGGAGACCGAGATGTTCCACTCCGGCATCATGCCGGCCGTAAACCCCGGTATCTCCGTATCGAGAGTCGGCGGCGATGCGCAGATCAAGGCGATGAAGAAGGTCGCCGGCACCCTGAAGCTGGTCTATTCCCAGTACCGCGATCTGCAGAGCTTCGCACAGTTCGGTTCCGACCTCGATGCCGATACGAAGGCGCGTCTTGCACAGGGCGAGCGCATCGTGGAAGTTTTGAAGCAGGACAAGTCCTCCCCGGTCCCCGTCGAGAAGCAGGTGGCGATCCTCTATGCCGTCATCAACAACTATCTCGCCGAGATCCCGGTCGAGAAGGTTCGCGACTACGAGGCAGGACTCTACCAGTACCTCGATGAGAACGCCCAGGGCTCGAAGGCCATGGACGCGATCCGTGAGACGGGACTGCTCTCCGATGAGACCAAGTACAACCTCGAGGAGGCCTTGAAAGCCTATACGGAGCAGGTCAAGGCAAATCTTGCGCAGGATACGAAGAAAGCCGGCTGAACGGCACCTGATTAAAGGAGGATTTTCATGGCAGCTGCCAATATGAAAGCTGTAAAACTCCGGATCAAGAGCGTTCAGAGCACGATGCAGATCACCAAGGCAATGAAGCTGGTCGCAGGATCCAAACTGCGGAAGGCAAAGGCAAGGGCCGAGTACAGCAAGCCCTACCTGAACACCCTGGTAAATACGCTGACCGACATCGCAGAGCAGAACACCGATTTCGTCTCCCCCTACACAAGGGAGGGAGAGAACGAGAAGTGGCTCTACATCGTGATTGCAGGTGACAGAGGACTGGCAGGCGGCTACAACAGCAACCTGTTCCGGTTCATGGAGTCCGAGACAAAGGACAGGGACTACACCGTCCTGCCGCTTGGCAAGAAGGCCGTCGAGTACTTCAGGCACAAGAACGTGCCGATCCTCACCGAGGACTTTGCCGAGGTCGGCAAGATCTCGGTGTCGGACTGCTTCGAGATCGCAGATCTCATCTGCGGGGAGTACAAGAAGGGCACGTTCGGCCATGTGTTCCTGTGCTTTACGGACTTTGTATCGATGCTCTCACAGGTCCCGGTGGCAACGTCCATCCTGCCGCTCTCGGATCTGAAGAAGGAGAAGACAAAGGAGCCGGAGGGGAAGGCACGCACACTGATCCTGTACGAGCCGGATTCGGAGACCGTGTTCAACACGATCGTGCCGGAGTACCTCGCAGGACTGCTCTACACCTCGGTCAATGTCTCGGTGGCGTCGGAGCTGGCAGCCCGCAGCAATGCGATGCAGGCCGCAACCGACAACGCGCAGGAGATGATCGATTCCTTAAGCCTCTACTACAACAGAGCGCGCCAGGCGTCGATCACGCAGGAGATCACGGAGATTGTGGGCGGTGCCGAAGGCACCCAGTAATGGAGATAGCATATGAGTGACAGACACATCGGAAAGGTAGTACAGGTCACGGGGCCTGTCCTTGATGTGAGATTCAAGGAGGGCGAGCTGCCCGATCTGAATCATGCGCTGGAGGTGAAGATCGGAGATCACACGATGATCGCCGAGGTCGCGCAGCAGATCGGCGACGACGTGGTTCGCTGTGTTGCCATGAGTTCGACAGACGGACTCGTACGAGGAACGGATGCGGTGGATACGGGAGCACCCATCACGGTTCCGGTCGGCGATGAATGCCTGGGGAGAATGTTCAACCTCCTCGGCGAGCCGATCGATCACAAACCTCCCGTTGAGACGAAGGAACACTGGTCCATTCACCGCCCGGCACCCTCCTTTGAGGATCAGGTGCCCGCACAGGAGGTCTTTGAGACCGGTATCAAGGTCATTGACCTGATCTGCCCCTACGCAAAGGGCGGCAAGATCGGTCTGTTCGGCGGCGCCGGCGTCGGCAAGACCGTCCTCATCATGGAGCTGATTCACAACGTCGCAACCAACCACGGCGGTATTTCCGTCTTCTGCGGCGTCGGTGAGAGAAGCCGTGAGGGCAACGACATGTACGGCGAGATGACCGAGTCCGGCGTCCTGGAGAAGGCAGCGCTGGTCTACGGCCAGATGAATGAACCGCCGGGAGCAAGAATGAGAGTCGGTCTCACGGGACTGACCATGGCAGAGTACTTCCGTGATGTGAAGCATCAGGACGTGCTGCTGTTCATCGACAACATCTTCCGTTTCACCCAGGCAGGTTCCGAGGTTTCGACCCTGCTCGGACGTATGCCGTCCGCCGTCGGCTATCAGCCGACGCTGGCAACCGAGATGGGCGCTCTGCAGGAGCGCATCACCTCGACCAAGAACGGATCCATCACCTCGATTCAGGCTGTCTACGTCCCCGCAGATGACCTGACCGACCCGGCACCGGCAACGACGTTCACGCACCTCGATGCAACCACCGTCCTTTCGCGTGACATCGCATCGAAGGGCATTTACCCGGCCGTCGATCCGCTCGATTCCACGAGCCGTATCCTCTCGCCGGAGATTGTCGGCAAGGAGCACTACGAGATCGCAAGAGGCGTGCAGCGTGTGCTGCAGCGCTACCGCGACCTGCAGGATATCATCGCCATCATGGGCATGGATGAGCTGTCCGAGGAGGACAAGATCACCGTGTACCGTGCAAGAAAGGTGCAGAACTTCCTGTCTCAGAACTTCTCCGTCGCAGAGCAGTTCACCGGCCAGCCCGGCAAGTACGTTCCGCTCAAGGAGACGCTGCGCGGCTTCAAGATGATCCTCGACGGACAGTGCGATGATCTGCCCGAGTCCGCATTCCTCATGGCAGGACCCATCGACGACGTGTTCGAGAAGGCCGGAAAGAAAGCACCGGATCGCTGATCTTAAGGGTTCGAGGAAGGAGTCCCCATGGCACAAACCTATCATCTGCAGGTCGTCTCGATGGACGGCCTCGAATATGACGGTCAGGTCCAGAAGATCCTTCTGCGCACCGTGGCGGGCGACGTCGAGATCCTGGCGCGGCACATCAACTACTGCACCGCGATCGGCATGGGCACCGCCGTGGTCACCGGTGAGAACGGACAGCAGCGCAGAGCCGCCTGCATCGGCGGCATGCTCTCCGTGATGAACGGAGAGGTGCGCGTTCTGCCGACCACCTGGGAGTGGGCGGACGAGATCGATCTCGAGCGCGCAAAGAGCGCAAAGGAGCGGGCAGAGGAGCGCCTGAAGGATCAGCAGATCCCGGAGGCAACAAGGGTGCGCTTCGAGGCAAAGCTCTACCGCGCCCTGGTCCGCATCGGCACCGCGGAGAACAGACAGAACAACGGATAGACCAAAGAAGAACAAAAAGACCTGCTGCAGCACATGGCTGTGGCAGGTCTTTTTCTATGCCCGCACGGGGCGGGACTTTATTGGAGGAGCAGGTTCTGATCAGTGAGAATACACCATCCTGTCGAAGCGGCGGAAGGCGAAGAAGCCAGGCACTGCGATCCAGACGATGATTCCGGGGATCGTGAGGGCAAGGGGCAGGGACTCCACCTGCACCGTCATCACGGCGCGGAGGGCTTCATTGACCCAGGTCAGCGGATCGATCAGGGTTACGACCTGCATGACGGGGAGAGGAGAGAACTGCTTCCAGGTGTAGAAGATACCGCCGAGGAACACGACGGGCATCAGGAATCCGGGGAACATCGCGGCGACCTGGGAGGGCTTTACGATCGTGCCGACCAGGAGCCCCAGTGCTGCGGACAGGAGCGCTGTCAGGATCAGGACGAGGATCAGGAGAAGGACTCCGTGCGGGGCAAGCTCAAGGCTTATCGAGGAGCCCATGAAGATCAGGCTGATCGGCAGGACGATGAGGCCGCCGATGAAGGACTCCAGGACACCGACCGTCATCTTGGCGATGGCGACGGTCCTTGTGGAGACCGGTGCAAGGAGACGGTCCTCAATCTCTCTGAGGTTGTGGAAGTCCATCGAGGTCGGAACGGCGGTTCCGTGGATGCCGGTGATGACCATCGACATGCCGACCATGCCGCAGAACATGTGCGTCGGGAAGGACTCGGGCAGGATGCCGACCCTCGGCAGCATGAAGCCGTAGGTCAGGATCAGGATAAAGGGGAGCATCGCAACGCGGAAGACAAACTCCCAGCGATCTCTCCACTGGACCAGAAGGTCTCTGTGGACCATTGCGAAAAAGGCGGTTCTTGTTCTCTGTGCTTCAGTCATTTCTATTCCCTCCCGTTTGCGCTTTTTCTGTCATCCACGCCGTCGTGATCCGTCAGTACCAGGAACACGTCGTTGAGTGAATGCGTACCGGTCTTCTCCTCGAGCTCCTGCACGGTTCCCCGTGCGAGGATCGATCCCTGCTTCATGATCGCCACATGGGAGCAGAAGTGCTCGACCTCTTCCATGTAGTGGGTGGTAAGGAAGATCGTCGTACCGTTCTTGTTCATCTCCAGCATCTCGTCCCAGAGGATCTGCCGGTAGTTCGGGTCAAGGCCCGTCGTCGGCTCATCGAGGAAGAGGATCTTCGGGTCGTGGAGCATTGCGCGGGCGATCTTCAGGCGCTGCGCCATGCCGCCGGAATAGCTGCCGACGTAGTCATTTCGTCTCTCCCAGAGGCCGAAGCGCTGCAGAAGATCCTCGGATTTTTCTTTGATCTCTGCCTTCGACATCGCAAAGTAGCGGCCGTGGAAGTAGAGGTTTTCCATTGCGGTAAGTCGCCGTTCCAGGTTGTTATGCTGGGCGACGACACCGATGTTTCTACGGATTTCCGCGGTGTTCTTCGTCAGATCCTGTCCGCCCACCACGATGTGGCCGGCGTCCGGCAGAAGCTGTGTCGTGATCATGCCGATGGTCGTCGACTTGCCCGCGCCGTTGGCGCCGAGGAACCCGAACACCTCGCCGCGCTCTACGTTGAATGAAATGCCCTTTACGGCGTTCACGACGCCGTTCTTTGTGTGGAAGGTCTTTGTCAGTCCTTCGACTTCAAGGATCGAATCCTGTGCCATTTCCTGCTCCTTTCAAATACCCCGTGGGGGTATGCTCTGTTCACGAACAGCATCATATACCCCGTGGGGGTATTTGTAAAGCCCCATTTTCAAAATTCTCCGGGGGAGCAAATCATGGTAGAATGTTTCCCATGGAGTACGACAAATGAAAAACCTGATCTTTCGAATTCTCTATCCGGTTCTGGTCTTTATCGCCGCCGTTTTTGTGCTGGAAGCGGTTTCCTTCCATGAGGGCGGCAGCACGACGACGGCCATGGCGGCCCCGACACTGCCGGTGGTCTCCATGGAGACAGAGGACGGAGTCCTGTTCAACCGCATGACCGGCTATACCTCGGCGAGATCCCTCTCGACCTTCCGCCCGGACTACACCCCGCTCTCAACGGACCGCTCCGGATCCTTTGTTGTGGATCCCAAGGGGCAGACCATCACCGGGATCACGATTGAGGTGCGCGACAGCTCCGGAGAGGATCTCATCGAGAACACGGATCTTTCCGATTACACGACAGCCGACGACGGCACGATCACGGCATCGTTCACGTTAAAGGATCTCATCAGTCCGGACACGCCCTATCTTCTGGTGATTCTCCTCGACACCGAGGATCAGCAGGATATCCGCTACTACACGAGGGTCTCCTATTCGGAGGACGAGACGATCGCAAAGGACTCAAACCTTCTACTGTACGAGTCCGCCCTGGACTTTGTGACGAAGTTCCATACCTACGCGGTCGACGGTTCGAACGAGGCCTGGATTACGACCTATATCGAGCCCGATGCGGCAAAGGACAACTCGGACCTGTCCTTTGTGGACATCACCTCGTCCTACACGGCGGTAAGCTACGGCAGCATGAACGTCACACAGGTGACAGCCCCGGTGTTCGGTATCCGCGGGTGCACCTCGGACACATATGTGCTCTACGGCACCTATACGCTCTCGGCACCGGATTCGAACAACATTACCTGCTACTTCGACTGCACCGAGACCTTCCGCATCCGCGAGGGCTTTGACGGATTCCATCTCATCAGCTACAGCCGCTCGATGGAAGAGGTCTTTGATCCGCAGAACGCGGACTATCAGGCAAGCAGCGTCCCGCTCGGGATTGCCGATGACAACATGCAGGTGGAGGCAAGTGAGGATTCCTCCTGTCTTGCTTTCGTGCAGGCGGGGCGCCTCTACAGCGTCATGAGCTCCGACAGCGCGGTGGCAACGATCTATTCCTACGGCACTGGTGCCGAGGCGGACTGCCGCATTGAGAATCCGAATCACGGCATCCGCGTTCTGTCGGTGGACAATGACGGCAACGTCGATTTCCTGGTCTACGGCTACTTCAACAGCGGGGAGCACGAGGGACAGGTCGGCGTCTCGGCCTGCACCTATTCCGGGGCGCACCACACGATCGAGGAGAAGGTGTTCCTGAACTACGAGGGCTCCGCCGATGTGCTCGACAAGCAGGTGGAGAATGCGACATATCTCTCGGACGACGGGAGCCTGTATCTTCTGCTTGACGACATTCTCTATGAGATCTCCCTGAAGAACAGCACCGTAAAGCCCATCGAGGAGGACCTCGAGGCCGGAGAGGGCATCGTCTCCGCCGGCGGGAGGCTCATCGCCTACAAGGAGATGGGAGAGGACGGGAACCCCACCGGAAACATCATCCTGCTGGATCTTTCGGACCTCTCGAGGCAGACGATCACGGCAGCGGACGGCGAGGAGCTGCTTCCCATCGGGTTCATGAACGAGGACCTGATTTACGGCGCTGTCCGGAAATCGGATCTGTCCTCGGATGCGGTCGGCACGATATACACGCCGATGTACGCGATCTACATCGTGGACTCGGATCTCAATACCCTGGAGACGTATCAGAAGGACGGCATCTATGTCTATGAGGCGGTGCTCGAGGACAATCAGATCCAGCTGCACCGGATCGTAAAGGCGCAGGACGGCTCGTTCGTGACAACGGACGATGACCAGATCGTAAGCTCCGGGTCGTCCGGCAGCCGCTCCTCCTACCTGCAGAGCGCATCCTCGGATCTGTTCGGCACGACGCTCACCCTTTACGTGAATGCCTTTGATCCGGACAACTACCGGTTTTTATCGCCCCGGTTTGTGGTGACAAAGAGCGCGGACTTTAAGGTCAGCGACCTTGCTTCCGGTGTCGAGGGAGAGGATACGGCGGTGCGCTTCTATGTCTACGGCATGGAGGGGTACCTCAGGTCCTACTACGATGCATCCTCTGCCGTCCGAAGCGCTGCGTCGGATATGATGGGCGTTGTCGTCGACAAGGCAGGCCGCACGGTCTGGGCGGCAACAAGTGTGGACCGGTGTCAGATCGACGGCATCGGCGACAGCGTCGATGTGGCGGCAGATGGCAGCACGGTGGCTGCCTGCCTTGATGCGATGCTTCGCTATGAGAACGTCTCCGCCTCGGTGGCAGATCTCGTCTCCCAGGGCCTTACCACGGGGCAGATCATGGAACAGACCTTGAGCGATGCCGAGGTCCTCGACCTCACCGGTTGTGACATGGACGATGTGCTCTACTATCCGAGCGTCGATATTCCGGTGCTTGCGATGACGGGCAGCGATTCCGCGGTCCTCATCATCGGCTACGGCCCGGAGAAGGTGGCACTCTATGATCCTTCGACGGGAGATTCAATGACGCTGATGACAAGAGAGGACGCCAAGAGCCTGTTTGCGGGCTACGGCAACCGGTTCCTGTCGTATGTGAGATAGCAGCGAGCAATCCAAACAGAATATTGGATACAGCAATCGCCTCTGGCAGAAATGCAGAGGCGATTTTTTATAGGCTGCGAGAGATGGTCGGAAACACCTTCAGGTTTTCGGAGGGCAGAAACGAGGATGGAAAATGCCAAAAAAGGTTGATTCCGCAAGAAAAATCGTAAGATGAAAATTTTCTGTCAAAGAGTAAATATTTGGACACAAGAAATTGAAAAAAGTAGTATCATGATAAAGAGACAGAATCAGTGCGAGAGTGGCGGTCAGGGCAGTCGGCACCTAACAATTTTAAGTGTCTTCCCCGCGCAAGCGGGGGTGAGCCTGATCCGGGGGATGCAGATGGCACTCGACCTCCGTCTTCCCCGCGCAAGCGGGGGTGAGCCTATACTTCAATCATGGTTTATCTCCTAATATGAGTCTTCCCCGCGCAAGCGGGGGTGAGCCTTTCGGTGCGATCTACGGAGGAACAAAGGCTATGTCTTCCCCGCGCAAGCGGGGGTGAGCCGCAGAACGCACTGCTCAAGGCAGGTGTTCTTCGGTCTTCCCCGCGCAAGCGGGGGTGAGCCCTACGGGCAGATGCTCGAGAACGGAACCTATGAGTCTTCCCCGCGCAAGCGGGGGTGAGCCCCATTAAATCCTTAATCGTTGGTTTTATCACAAGTCTTCCCCGCGCAAGCGGGGGTGAGCCGCAATCGCACCATGCGGCCGGAAAATCCATCACGTCTTCCCCGCGCAAGCGGGGGTGAGCCTCAGTGAAATCGGACTGCTTCAGATCCCGTCTGGTCTTCCCCGCGCAAGCGGGGGTGAGCCTAATGCGCTGAACTCAGCCATCAATCAGACGGCGTCTTCCCCGCGCAAGCGGGGGTGAGCCTGCAGATTTCATCCCGGAGTTTGGAGCAGATCAGTCTTCCCCGCGCAAGCGGGGGTGAGCCTGTGAAATGTCCGTGTGCATACGTCCGACAGACGTCTTCCCCGCGCAAGCGGGGGTGAGCCCCACAGCGATGCAAGATCTCCGGGACTCATAACGTCTTCCCCGCGCAAGCGGGGGTGAGCCTCCGTGTGGCTACCGTGAGACGCCATCCAGCCGGTCTTCCCCGCGCAAGCGGGGGTGAGCCTGAGTATATGGATACCGTCACCGGGTTTTCATCGTCTTCCCCGCGCAAGCGGGGGTGAGCCTTGCTACATCGTTATCGTCACAGATAAGTGTGAGTCTTCCCCGCGCAAGCGGGGGTGAGCCTGGCAGCCGGTACGGCAGGACTCGAGCGGGAAAGTCTTCCCCGCGCAAGCGGGGGTGAGCCTCCGTGGGGCGACCATGAGACGCCATCCAACTGGTCTTCCCCGCGCAAGCGGGGGTGAGCCGGACCTCTTCGGGGCCCGAGAAAAGAAACCGGGGATTGCCCTGCATTAGCGGTAGTTGGGTGGCGGCTTATGAAGGCAAGAGGCGTTTCTGCATTGAGAGGGGTTTGCTCGTTTTGCGTGGCCGACAGGCACTGGAGGAGAGAGTATGCAGCAGGTTTCGGAACAATTTCAGGCGATGTGTGCCAAGAGCTGCAGAGAAACTCCGTCCTTCTATCTGCCTCTCTGGTGCCATCTCCTGGATACTGCATCGATGGCAGAACTTCTTTTTGCCCACTGGATTCCGGCCTCCGTTACTCATGCTGATTCCTGCCTGTCAGAGCAGGACTTTGTCCGGACCACGGAATTTCTCTGTCTTGTGCATGACATTGGCAAGGCAACGCCTGTTTTTCAGTCCCGCATTTCCGACCATGTGGACGGGCAGAAAGAACGACTTGACTCTGTTGGAGTGGAACTGCCTGCAGGGTTTCGCACACCGCAGGCGACGCCTCATACGATTGCCGGGGAGATTATTCTGAATGATCTCCACTGTCCCTGCGGTCTGTCTTCCGTTGTCGGTGCACACCATGGCAGACCGCAGGGATATGAAAAGCTGACGACGCTGGAGGGGACACCCTGGAAAGAAAACTTCTATGAGGAACAGCCTTCGCTGTGGAGAGGACTCTGGAAGGAGTGGTTTGCCTTTGCACTCCATCGTTACGGTTTTGAACAGGCCTCAGATCTGCCGGTTGTGCAGCAGTCGACCCTGATCCTGATGACGGGGATCGTGATCGTCTCAGATTGGATTGCAAGTAATCAGGAACTGTTTCCTCTGATTTCAACTTGGAAAGCTGAGAAACTGCTGGATCCTGAGGCGAGAGCCGAACAGGCATGGAAGGAACTGCATTTCCCGGAGCGGTTGAAATCCGGTTCCATAGTCATGGGTGATTCGGATTTCCGGAGGAAGTTCGGTTTTCTTCCCAATGAACTGCAGAGGGAGGTGCTGCACATCTGCAACACCGAACAGCCGGATCTTCTGATTATTGAGGCACAGATGGGTGTCGGTAAGACTGAAGCGGCACTGTCGGCGGCAGAAACGATGGGAAACTTCCATCAGGACAGCGGACTGTACTTTGGCCTTCCGTCTCAGGCAACAGCGGACGGCCTGTATCCGAGAGTGCGAAGCTTTACAGAGGATCTCTCACAGCATGGCTCGCATACCATGGATCTGATGCACGGAAACGCCGCCCTGAACCGGGAATACACATCCCTGTTTCAGACAGGAGCATCTTCCGTTGCAGAGGACATGCCGGATGCTGGTGTCTATATCAATGCCTGGTTTGATCAGGCAAAGACGGGGCTTCTGGCAGATTTCGTAGTCGGGACTGTCGATCAGATGCTGATGGCATCGGTTCGAACCTCTCATGTGATGCTTCGGATCCTGGGACTTTGCGGCAAGGCTGTTGTTGTCGATGAGTGCCACGCTTACGACGCCTATATGAACTACTACCTGGATCATGTGCTCACCTGGCTGGGACATTACAGAGTGCCGGTGATTCTGTTGTCTGCAACACTTCCTTCCATAAGGCGTCGGGAACTTCTGACCGCGTATGAGAAGGGGGTCTGCCTAGAACAGAAGACGGAAAAACCGCACTTCCCGGAGGAGACAAAGATCGGGTATCCGCTTCTTACCTGGTCGCGGGGAACGCAGGTTCTTCAAAAGCGTATGGAAATCCCGGAGAGTGTCACAGCAGTCACGATGGAAAAGCTGGCGGAAGAACAGCTTGTCCCCCGCCTGAAGGAGGCACTGGACGAGGGCGGCTGCGCCGGCATTATTGTCAACACGGTCCGGAAGGCACAGGAGATCAGCCAGCTGGTTCAGAACGAATTTCCGAACTTTGATGTGATCCTTACGCACTCTGCCTTTACCCGTGAAGACCGGGCACGGATCGAACAGAACCTGCTGAAACGGATCGGCAAAAAGTCGGGTGTGCGGGACCGGAATCATTTGATCGTTATCGGAACTCAGGTGCTGGAGCAGTCGCTGGACATTGACTTCGATTTTCTGATCACACAGATCTGTCCCATGGACCTTCTGCTTCAGAGAATCGGGAGAGAACACCGCCATCAGCGTGTCCGGCCGCAGAAGCTGAAGGAAGCCCGCTGCGCTGTACTTGATGCCGACGATGGAACAAGGGCGGTCTACGGGGACTGGTTGCTGATGCAGACGAGGGAAGAGCTGGATCATCTGAAGGATCAGCAGATCCGGATTCCGACGATGATCCCGGGACTTGTAGAAAGCGTTTACCGGGAACCGGAAGAGGAAACACTGCCCGAAGAGGCCAGGGAGTACTGGCATATATATCGCAGTCAGATAGAAGAGAAGAAGGCACGGGCACAGGCCTTCTGTATGCCGGTACCCCGGCGGCTGAATCCAGGCAGGCCGGAGCGAAGCACTCTGGACGGTCTTCTGGAGAGCCTGCCGGATACCGATTCGCAGCAGGCACAGGCAGTGGTCCGTGACGTTGCTCCGTCACTGGAAGTGATTGTTCTGAAGAGTGCACAGGACGACATGGTGTGTACGGTCTCAGGAGAGCCGGCATACTTTTCACGTCTGAATCCTCTGCAGGACGAGGAACTCGAGAGCGTACTTCTGCAGACGGTAAAACTCCCGTCCGTGTTTACACGAAGGTGGGGGCAGACAATGACGGAACTGAACGATCGCGCATTTGATGCATGGAGAGAGGGCAACAGTGCCTTCCGGTACAGGCATTTCCTTCTGCTTGATGCTGATGGCAGGGGAAGGCTTCTGAGCTATGACATCATGTACAGCAGTAAAAACGGCTTCTGCTATCGAAGGGAGGAAACAGAGCATGAGTGAGTTCAATCTGCTCGATGAGCAGTGGATCAGGGTCATGACAGAGGAATACAAAACGGAAGAGATCTCCCTGTCACAGGCCCTGCTTCATGCAGACCGGTATATCGGACTCAGAGGGGAACTGGAGGCACAGAACACCGCCATCCTCCGGATGATGCTGGGGCTTCTGTATGACGTTTTCTCGGAAGTTGACGGTGACGGAACACCGGCGCCCTTTGAGGATCCGGACGATGCACAGGACCGGTGGGAAGAGCTCTGGAACCGCGGCAGTTATCCGGAAGAGCCGCTGGAAGAGTACTTCCGGAAATATCACGACCGGTTCTGGCTGTTCGATGAGAAGTTCCCATTCTACCAGGTGCCAGATGCCAAAATCGGCACACACAATCTGGCAGCCAAGCTGATCGGCTCCATCGGAGAGAGCAACAACAAGGTCCGGATGTTTGCGGAAAGGGGAGGCGAACACAAGGAGAAACTCTCCTTTTCAGAGGCGGCGAGATGGCTGCTGTACATCAACGGATTCGATGATACTGCAGCAAAACCGAAGGGAAAGGGGCTTCCTTCTCCGGGAGCCGGCTGGCTTGGAAAGCTGGGCCTGATTGAAGCCCTTGGCAGCAACCTGTTTGAGACGCTGATGCTGAATCTTGTTTTCCTCAGACCGGACGGTGAACTTTGGGATCAGACGGACAGGAAAGCCGGAAAATGTGCGGCATGGGAACTGGCTGTTCCACGCTCAGCGGAACGTGTACAGATCCCGCAGCCGACCCATTTCGGTCAGCTGATGACACTGCAGAGCAGAAGAATTCTGCTGGAGCGCGAAGGAGATTCCGTGATCGGTTACTGGCTGCTCGGCGGGGATTTCTTTGAGCGGGAGAATGCTCTGTGTGAGCCAATGACCCTGTGGCGTGTAACCGAGGATAAAGGCAGAAAGACGATCACACCGAGGCGACACAATCCGGCCCGACAGATCTGGAGAGAGTTCGGATCCATCACGGAAACTGCAGCCGGCAATGAAAGACCCGGCGTAGTGGCATGGACGTCGAGACTCGTTCATGATCACAGTCTCAGTGAGAACGCACAGATCCGATTCCGGATCGTCTCCGTACAGTATGGCGACAAGGACTTCTTTGTCACGGACGAATACGCAGATACGATTGCCATGTATTCCTCCATTCTGACGGAAGCGGGGAACGCATGGAGAAGACGAATCGAGGATGATATTGTCAGGTGCGATCAGTGCGCAAAACTGGTCTACGGACTTTCGATCCGTCTCCAAAAGGCTGCAGGTGCGAGCGGAGATCTCACCGGTGCAGCTGCCACGCAGCGATTCTATGCGATGATCGATCCTCTGTTTCGCAGATGGCTGATGAATCTGGATCCGAAGAATTGCACGACGGATTATGAGCAGGAGCTTTTTGAAGAAGTCGAACAGACGGCATTTCGACTGGGACGGGATCTTGTCCGGGAGGCAGGACCGGCGGCGGTCCACGGGCGAATCGTGAAGGAAAAGATGCCCGGCGGTGCGCAGGAAAAGGAGAATTTCTACTGGGCACCCGGTGAAGAGGTGACATTCCGGGCGGGGATCCGGAAGATCTGTAATGGAGGTGCGCTGAATGAGCAGAGCAGATGAGGTAAAGCATTTCACAGAAGGCAGGCTGAAATGGCTTTCGGGGCTGCCGGAGAACCGCCGCAAGGCGGTGCTGTCGCAGCTGCGGCATGGCGTCGGGAAATCACCGGAGGAGAGCCCGAAGACCTGGGGCATTCTGATGCTGGATATGCCGGATGCCTGGCTGCATGAGGATGGAAAGGTCAGCTATGAAGAAAAGGCCATCTATGATGCACTGACACTGTATGCCCTTCACATGCAGGGCGTTGACGGTGCCTCGCGCTCCATGTATGACCCGGAGTGCAGAGTTGGCAGTGCCATCGCAAGACTTGCAACGGACAAGGACGAGGAGGAACGAATCCGAAAACGCTTTGTCATTCTGCTTTCTGCTTCCAATGAAGACGGATTTGCCTATTATCTGCGGGAGATGATCCCACGGCTTTCCAAGGCGGGGATCGGACTCGATTACGGCACGCTGGTATCGGATCTTTATCGGGCATGTTTTACGGACAACATTCCGACAGTAAGTTTTTCCTGGGGACAGGATTATTACAGAACGCTGACTCACAGCAAGGAGGGTAACTCAAATGCGCAGAACTAACCTTTACATTGATTTCCATATCGTACAGACGGTACCGCCGAGCTGCATCAACCGCGATGATACCGGTACGCCGAAGACCTGCACCTATGGCGGCACGACAAGAGCCAGGGTTTCCTCGCAGGCCTGGAAGCATGCAATGCGTGAGGCATTTCGCCAGGAATTTGATGCGGAAAAGATCGGCAGCAGAACCAAGCATGTACAGGAACTGCTTGCAGGCAAGATTCGTGAGATCAGCAGTCTGTCCGAGGAGGACGCAATGAAGAAGGCAACGGAAGTCCTGAAGGATGCGGGACTGTCCGTCTCCGAGAAGACTAATACGCTGGATACGTTGCTGTTCATCAGTGAGGATCAGCTGAAAGCACTTGCAAAGTGTGCCTGTGAAGCAGGTGATAAGAAGGGCAAGGAGAGCAAGGAGGCCTACAAACATGCGCTGAAGGAGAATCCTTCCGTGGACATGGTGCTTTTCGGTCGAATGATCGCCAGCGATCCCTCGCTCAATTATGATGCAGCAGCTCAGGTGGCACATGCCATTTCCACCCATGCTCTCCAGCAGGAATATGACTATTTCACGGCTGTAGACGACTGTTCACCGGAAGACAATGCCGGAGCCGGTCATATCGGAACGACGGAGTTCTGCAGTGAAACGCTTTACCGCTATGCCTCGGTCAATGTGGCAGAACTTGAGTCACATCTTGGAGCAGACAGCGCGGAGGCGGTGACCGGATTTGCAAAAGCCCTGATCCTGTCCATGCCCACCGGAAAGCAGTCAACCTTTGCAAACCGCACCATTCCGGATCTTGTCTATGTAACTGTCCGCAGAGATCAGCCCGTCAACCTGTGCGGCGCCTACGAAAAGGCAGTGCCGGCAAGCAAAAACGGCTATGTTGAGGAATCGGAGAAGAGACTGTTCTCTTATGCAAAGAAGGTGTATGAGGATTTCGTGGATCAGCCGGAAGCCGAATATCTCATTGGCGGCGAGGAGAGCGGCCGGAACGGAGTTACCCTGAAGGAACTTCTCTCTGCACTGGAGGAGACCGTAAAGTCGTACACCAGAGAACTCTCAGACTGATGGGAGGTAAGTATGGCAACACTTTTATTACGGCTTGCGGCGCCATTGCAGTCGTATGGAACCGGATCGAAATTTGAAATCCGGAAGACAGATGCCCTGCCATCAAAAAGTGCTCTGATCGGTCTGCTTGCTGCAGCTTTGGGAAGACGCAGGGATTCTGACCTTCAGGACCTGAATGCCCTTCGGTTCGGTGTCCGTGCGGATCTGCCGGGAGAGGTGACATACGACTTTCAGATGGCAAGACTCGTCCGAAAAAAGAGAACCGGCGACGATGTCGTTCCGTACATCACCTACCGGTACTACATTCAGGACGGGATCTTCCTTGTCGGTTTTGAGAGTGAAGACATGGCATTTCTGAGGGAACTCGACGAAGCAATGCATCACCCGGTATTTCATCTGTTTCTTGGCAGAAAGTCCTATGTTCCGACACCGCCGATCAGCCTGGGAGTCCGTGATCTTTCTCTGGAAGATGCCCTGCGGCAGGAAGCCTGGCTGGTACCGGACTGGAGACAGAGCAGGGCAGACCGCCATCTTCTTCTGCAGTTTGAATCTACAGAGGGAACTGCGGTTGACGGGCTTCGAAGAGATCATGCGGTATCGTTTGATCCGGCGCAGCGGCTCTATGCCGACCGGGCCGTGTATCAGGACATGATGACGATTGATGCGGCAAAGCCCACAAACGAGGACACGGAGCACGATATTTTTGCCGCACTGGAAGAGGAGGAGTCATGTACCTGAGCAGAGTAGAACTGGATCTTGGAAAACGGAAGACTCTGCAGGCACTGGCGGTGCCGAACCTGTTTCATGGTGCGGTGGAGTCATCTTTCCAGGAAGAGGAGAGAGCAAGGAATCTCTGGAGAATTGATCGAATAGGCGGCAGATGGTATCTGCTGATTCAGAGCCCGCAGGTTCCTGATCTTTCGCAGCTGGTACATCAGTTCGGAAAAGAACCGTTCGATCCGTCAAAGGCAACGAAGAATTATGACCATTACCTGGACCGTATTGAGACGGGGCAGGTAATGCGCTTCCGACTGACAGCTAACCCGACAACCTCGGTATCCTGCAAGGGTCAGGACAGGGGAAAGATCATGGCGCACATCACTCCGGAATACCAGAAGAAATGGCTGGTGGGAAAGCAGGAAGCCTGCGGATTCCGGCTGGATGAGAATGATTTCGATGTCAGTGAAAAGCAGTGGTATCACTTTCGGAAGAAGGCAGGCATGGAAGTGACCCTTCTTGCGGTCAGTTTTGAAGGTGTGCTGAAGGTGGAGGACGCCGAGATCTTCCGGAAAACGCTGATATCCGGCATCGGACGGGAGAAAGCGTACGGAATGGGGCTGATGACAGTCATCAGTGTACAGTGATGGAACTTCCGGGGATCAGAAAACCGGATCTCAGTACCATGCCCCAGATCAGTGACCGTCTGTCGTTTCTGTATCTGGAGAAGTGCGAGATCAGCAGGACGGACAGCGCCATCACGGCGACAGACCGCAACGGGACGGTGGAAATTCCCGCGGATACACTCTCGGTGCTGCTTCTGGGACCGGGGACAAGTATCACGCATCGTGCGATTGAACTGATCGGTGATGCAGGTGTTACTCTGATCTGGACAGGTGAAAATGGCGTCCGCTATTATGCTGCCGGCCGTGCACTGACACAAAGTTCCAGATATCTGCAAAAGCAGGCAATGCTTGTCAGCGATGAGAAGAGTCACATGGAAGTCGTCCGGAAGATGTACATCATGCGTTTTCCGGACGATGATGTTTCCGGCCTTACGCTGCAGCAGCTTCGTGGCAGGGAAGGAGCCAGGATCCGTGAAGTCTATCGCAGAGAATCTAGGCAATGGGGTGTTCCGTGGTCGGGCAGGAGATATGTACCAGACCAGCTGGGAGCTTCAGATACGGTCAATCAGGCACTTTCCATTGGCAACAACTGTCTGTATGCACTGGCTCATGCGGTCATCAGTGCCCTGGGGTGTTCTCCGGGACTTGGGTTTATCCACGTGGGACATGCCCTGTCTTTTGTATATGACATCGCGGATCTCTATAAAACGGAGATCAGCATTCCGGTAGCTTTTGAAATCGCTTCCCAAGGGACCACACAGGTTGAGTCGATGACAAGAAGACGTATCCGGGATGAACTGGTAAGGCAGCATCTGCTGGAGCGCATGACGAAAGACATCAAAACACTGTTGGACGTCGATGACCAGGACGAGGAAGAGATAGACCGCCCGGCGCTGTGGAATGGAGGTGGAGCGGAAACCCCTCAGGGAGTCAACTACGGTGGGGGAGATGGATCGTGATCGTCGTCGTGCTTTCGAAGTGTCCTCCAGCACTTCGCGGGGATCTGACAAAGTGGCTTCTGGAAGTAAGCCCCGGGATATACTGCGGCAACACGACCGCCAGAGTTCGTGATGAACTCTGGGAACGGATCGTCAAACACCTGAAAACCGGGCAGGCAACAATGGTGTTCAGTTCTGACGGTGAACAGAGGCTGGACTTCCGGGTTCATAACACCGAATGGATCCCGGTGGATTATGAAGGAATCAAGCTGGTACGTCATCCGAGCAATGCACGGGTAGAAGGAAAAAGCAGGCCTTCAGAAGATCGGGAAACAACGGGGCAGCGGGAAAAGAAATGCAGTCAGCCAAAAGCAGAAGTAAAATCAGCCCTCCCATCTGATTACTGCCTGCTGGATCTTGAGACAACCGGACTGAAGCCAGAAGCAGACGAGATACTGGAAATCGGTCTGCTGAGAGTACGACAGAATCAGGTGACGGACCAGTATCAGGCCATATTGAGGACAGAAGCGGATCTGCCGCAGTTGATTACGGATATCACCGGAATCACGACGGAAGAGATGAAGGCAAACGGCAAAGATGGTACAGAGGCACTGAAAGAGGTGCTGCATTTCGTGGGACGGGATCCTGTTCTTGGCTATAATCTGCCGTTTGACATGGCATTCCTGCAGCATGGATTCGTGAAGTTGCAGATGGCAGGACTTGCCCAGAACCGGACGGTCGACGTGTTGTCACTGGCAAGATTGAAGATGCGGGGACTGCAAAACTACAGGCTGGCAACTGTTGCAACACATTTCGGCATTGAGCGGAAGGAAAAGCACAGGGCCATTGAGGACTGTTGGACAACTTTCCGAATATACGAGCGGCTGAGGACTATCGACACCTAACAATTTTAAGTGTCTTCCCCGCGCAAGCGGGGGTGAGCCCAAGTGTCTCACATAGGAGGTGAACAGATGACAGTCTTCCCCGCGCAAGCGGGGGTGAGCCCTCGTCAAAGCAGATCGTCGTTATGCCTGGGTAGTCTTCCCCGCGCAAGCGGGGGTGAGCCTTAGTGTAGGCTCTTCGTCCTCCCATTTGATAGGTCTTCCCCGCGCAAGCGGGGGTGAGCCTTTTAACTGGCAAGATGAACCGTATGAAGTTGCGTCTTCCCCGCGCAAGCGGGGGTGAGCCTACGTCGCAGATCAATATTAAAATGCCGGATAAGTCTTCCCCGCGCAAGCGGGGGTGAGCCTGCAGATAAGGGCATGGTCGCACGTGATCTAAGGTCTTCCCCGCGCAAGCGGGGGTGAGCCTACGATGTGACCATCGAGCAGCTCGGAGTTCGGGTCTTCCCCGCGCAAGCGGGGGTGAGCCCGAGAACATCGTCTCCTCCGACTTCACAGAGGAGTCTTCCCCGCGCAAGCGGGGGTGAGCCATAGACGCAGACGCGGAACTTGCAGAAATGTTGGTCTTCCCCGCGCAAGCGGGGGTGAGCCCCACAGCGATGCAAGATCTCCGGGACTCATAACGTCTTCCCCGCGCAAGCGGGGGTGAGCCTCCAGACGGCCCTTGAAAGCCGACCGCCATGTGGTCTTCCCCGCGCAAGCGGGGGTGAGCCTAAGGCCACGGAAACATCCGTGGTCTTATATGAGTCTTCCCCGCGCAAGCGGGGGTGAGCCCTTGAGAGGAGCTTTGCAAGGCGCTCGGCTTCGGTCTTCCCCGCGCAAGCGGGGGTGAGCCCGATTCCAGGAGGTGGTTTGTCTCAGAGGCGAGGTCTTCCCCGCGCAAGCGGGGGTGAGCCTGAGTCTCGACAAATTCAGGAAGGAACTGGAAAGTCTTCCCCGCGCAAGCGGGGGTGAGCCTTCGAGTGCTGATATACACAGTCTTTCTCTTACGTCTTCCCCGCGCAAGCGGGGGTGAGCCTTAGCCCGGAAGCACAAGAGGACAGCCCCTTAGGTCTTCCCCGCGCAAGCGGGGGTGAGCCTACAACCGCGTTTTCGTTCATATCGTTGAAATAGTCTTCCCCGCGCAAGCGGGGGTGAGCCCGAGCCGCTCGACTGCCGGAACTACGCGAACGCGTCTTCCCCGCGCAAGCGGGGGTGAGCCCAGGCTGTACAGCGCAAAGAGGATCACGAAGGCGTCTTCCCCGCGCAAGCGGGGGTGAGCCTCATCCTCCAGGCCTCCATAGGTCACTGTCTGAGTCTTCCCCGCGCAAGCGGGGGTGAGCCTGCCGGCAAGGTCGTGGCATACTACGGTGATGCGTCTTCCCCGCGCAAGCGGGGGTGAGCCTGAGCAGGGTTTTACCCTGGGATCCGACGCGGAGTCTTCCCCGCGCAAGCGGGGGTGAGCCCAGATTATTTTCTCCGCTATCCGTCCCCGATGAGTCTTCCCCGCGCAAGCGGGGGTGAGCCTAAACCGTCTGGTACATTGCTCTCAGCGTTCGGGTCTTCCCCGCGCAAGCGGGGGTGAGCCTGATCTTGATGTTGTTTTCCTGACCAAATACGGGTCTTCCCCGCGCAAGCGGGGGTGAGCCCGGGACCATGCCGCACGGCAATAACAACTTTGGGTCTTCCCCGCGCAAGCGGGGGTGTTTGATGGCACAAAGCTGAAATTTACCTTGAAACCGGCAAAAACTTTGCAGGTTTCCCGGTGATCTTTTTGCCGTATTGGTCCAATTGGAGACGAGAACTGTACAAATCCGGGAAAGAAGAGTAGAATAATACGAGTGATTAGGCCGGCAGGTCTTGAAACATTGCAAGGGCGAATAGAGGGTAGAGGCAGAAATGCCTGAAAAGAAAAGAGCAGTGGCACATCGGTGCACTGCTCTTCTTTATAATCAGGACGAACCGGGAGCGAGGAAAAAATGTCATTCAAGAGACAGGTAGTCAGTGACATCGTGGACATGTACCACGACAAGATCGCAGATGCGGAATGCAAATATACGCGCGGCGGAGAGATTGATGCGGGACTTCTTCGCTGGATTCAGGTGGGCTTTGATCCCGCAATCGATAGGGAGGAGATCGCGGCCTACTTTGACACAAGGCTTGTGGGCTTTAATCCGGCGCTGGCACAGCTCTCCGCCATTCGTCCCCGGGGAAGTCAGGGGCTGCTGTTCATGAGCGACGGGTTCTACTACAAGGACCGGAACCTCGGCGGGGTATACGTCAGATATTCGGACATCGACCGGGTGCACCCGGCACCGAAATCGCTCTCGCCCCTTGTCACGGGACTTGTGGTCACGGTGCATTCCCAGACGCTCCGGACAGTGACCATTCGCTCCGGCTTCCAGATCGAGAAGACGAAGGAGCTTCTCGAAAAGCTCCAGGAGGTCGACAGGGCGCATGGAAAGACAATGTCAAAGACCACGGGGAAGATCGGACTGCTCCGGAACCCGCTGCCATATTGCTGAGGAACAGGACTGCTGCACAGTGCGGCAGTCCTTTTTGGATGGATCAGAACAGGAAGCAGAGAAAACAGTTCTTTGGTCTTCCTGCCACCACATCGGCAAAAATGCGGTAATTTGCCGATATGGTGGCGGACGACAAATTCTGCAGAACGGAAAAAGGAGCACCCGCTGCGGATGCTCCTTTTCTTGATTCGATATTGGTTTGTCTTACTGCCCTGCTTTATTCGTAGCCCTTCAGGGACTTGCCGCCCTTGTTGTAGCGGTCCACGATGTTCGTGATGCGGTTCACCGGATCGAGGAGATCGCTGATCGAGCTGTCGTGGTTTAACGTGTCGATGATGTAGGCGATGTACTTGCTCATCGAGCAGGAGATGTACCAGCTTCTCTCCAGAAGCTCCGGCTTCTGGTAGATCAGGTTGGTGGTCAGCACGCGGTCGATGATGCCGTCGCTGAAGGCCTGATCGAAGACGGACAGACCCTGGGTGAACAGACCGAAGGTCGCGAAGATGAAGATGCGGTTTGCCTTGCGCTCCTTCAGAGCCTTTGCAACCTCCAGGCAGCTCTCGCCCGAGGAGATCATGTCGTCGATGATGATCATGTCCTTGCCGGCCACATCGGAGCCGAGGAACTCATGGGCGACGATCGGGTTCTTGCCGTTGACGACGCGGGTGTAATCCCTTCTCTTGTAGAACATGCCGACATCAAGGCCGAGGACGTTGGCGATATAGATCGCACGCTGCATGCCGCCCTCATCCGGGCTGATGACCATCATGTGGTCGTTGTCGATGTTCAGGCCCTCGACATTCAGAAGAAGGCCCTTGATGAACTGATAGGACGGGCGGACCGTGTCAAAGCCGGAGAGCGGAATCGCGTTCTGGACGCGGGGATCATGGGCATCGAAGGTGACGATGTTGTCGACTCCCATGCGGTCGAGCTCCTGCAGCATGATCGCGCAGTCGAGGGACTCGCGCTGGGTTCTGCGATGCTGACGGCCCTCGTAGAGGTAGGGCATGATCACGGTGATACGGCGTGCCTTGCCGCCGACGGCTGCGATCGCGCGCTTGAGGTTCTGGTAGTGGTCATCGGGGGACATGTGGTTCTCTTCCCCGAAGAGCTTGTAGGTCTTGGAGTAGTTGACGACATCCACCAGGATGTACAGATCCATGCCGCGCACGGACGACTCCAGGACGCCCTTGCCCTCGCCGGTACCGAACCTGGGCAGGTCGCAGTTGATGATGTAGGACGGGCGCTGATAGCCGGCAAAGGCCAGGGAGTTCTTGTGCTCTCCCTCGCGCTCCTCACGCCATCTGACGAGATGGCTGTCGATTTCTGCGCCGATTTCCTCGGTTCCTTCCAGAGGAATCAGTCCCAGAGAGCCGACCGGGATGGTGTTGAGGTTTCGCTTGTCATGTCGCTTAGTCTGTTCCATTTCTCTCCTTTACTCGAAAGACGCAAGGTCTGTCATGAATGTTCGGAACGCGAAAAACGCTGCTGAAACCGGATATCCTGACCCGAGAATTTCAGCACGACGTAATTGGTGGTAATGCGGGAGAGGACACGGTCGGAATAGCGGTCCTGCAGATCCCGCAGCGATAAATTGGTCGAGATAATGGTGGATTTGCCGTTGTTGTGCCGCTCGTTGATCAGCGTGAAGAACTGACTGGAAACGAACGAATTGGTCGATTCCGTCCCGAGATCATCGATGATCAGAAGATCACACCCGTACAGATCCCGGCGGAAGGCATCATAGGTCTCCCGCTGCTGATAGTTGAAGGCAAGCGTCGAGATGGAAGAGAACAGCTCTTCCGAGGAAAAATACAGGACGCTGTGGTTCATCTCCAGAACTTCGCGGGCGATACAGACGGAAAGGAACGATTTTCCGGTACCGACTGTACCATAAAAATACAGGTTTTCATAGTCTGAGTTTTTTCCGAAGTTCGCAAGAAACGCCTTTGCGGCGGACACTGCGCGCTGGAAATTCTGGAGATCCTCTCCCTTGTAGTAGTCGTAGCGAAGAAGCGAGAAGTTGTTCTTCGGGAACAGGCGCTTTAAGTGCGACTGATCGTAGAGCACATCGATTTCCTTCTGCACCAGGCAGTGGCATTTCTTCCCGTCGATGTAGCCGGTATCTCTGCAGTCCGGGCAGGTGTACTGCATCTCCAGATAGTCCGCAGGGTATCCGCAGGTGACCAGGAGCTGCTTCTTTCTCTTTGCGATCTGGTTCAGCTCCATGCGAAGGGCCCGGTTCGAGCCCTCCTGATCCTTTGCCCCTTCCGCAAGGGATGCCTTCAGGGACTCCATCCCAAGACGCGGGACGCAGTCCTCAAGCTCCCGGTACTCCGGGATTCTGGCATAGATTTCCTTTTTGCGTTCTGCAAGCTCATGCATGTGCTGATCCCGCGTCTGCGAGTAGCGCATCATGATCCTGTCGTACTGTTCCTTGGATAATCCCATAGATCCTTATTACTGATTGAGCAGCTTCTTCTCGAGCTCGTCAAAGTCATACTGATTCTGCTCGAAGCGGTTGAAGCTGTTGGCGGCGCCGGTCTTGGCCGTGCGCTTTTTCTTCGGCCCGCGGGCGGTTTCGTTCTTCGCCTGGGATACCGTTGTGATTCCTTCCTCTGCCCAGTTGATGGCAACCTTCTCGATGTAGCGGAAATCCCGCTTGCCCATGCCGACGCAGTACTGCATCAGATAGTCGATGAGATCCGGGGAGAAGTGCAGCTCATCACGGATATAGTAGATGGTCTGCATCTCTGAGACCTGCAGGGGCTTGCCGATATACTGCTCGCAGACAAACAGAAGCTCCTGGCTCTCCTTGTCTGGCGTGTCGGGAACCGGCTTCTTCTCCGGCTTTGCGGCACTCTTCCTTGCGGCAGTGCGCTTTGCGGCCTTCTGCTGGCGTGCGGCGCTGATCGAGATCACCTGACTCTCACTCTGCCCGGGCTCGAGATCATTTAAGTGGATGCCGAGGATGTTGCCGCGCTCGTCCTTCTGGAGCGTCAAAAGCCCGTGGTTCTCCCAGTAGACGAGAGAGCGCACGACTTCCTTCTCGGTGTGATTGAACGTGTCCGCCATCTCAGTGATGCTCGTCGTGCGGCCCTGGCTCATGGTGCGCACAAGATACAGATAGATCTTGAGCTGCGCATCGTTTGCGTCCTTCATATATTCATCGATAAAGATGTTGGAAATCGCCGTAGAGTCCATGTCTTCATCACTGTCCAATACATCCGTAAATGCTACTTCACCCATCATAGCCTGAAATCACTCACCCTCTGTATAAATTGGCGGACCGTTTCCGGACCGCCTCACGCGTGAGTATACAGCGGGGGCTCAGGACGCGGAATGGGCAACCTGAACAGAAAAAATCTCAGGGGTTTCCGGTGCGGACAATCGTCTGAAAAGGGGATTGTGTGGATAACGTGGATAAGTGCCGCAAAAGCCCTCATCTGCATACGGGTTATCCACAGTGGATTCCCGGCCCTTCTCTGTTCATTGTGTGGATAACCTTCGGGTCAGGCCTTCTCACCTGTCAGATCTGCCGCAATATCCGTGACATTTCCGGCTCCCATCGTTATCAACACATCGCCCTTCCGGCAATTTTCACGAACGAAGTTTTCAATCTTCTCGAAGCTGTCAAAGTAGTAGGTCTTGTCATGGCCGAGCTCTTTGATCTTCTCTGCAAGAAGCTCTGAGGATACGCCGAGGGTATCGGTCTCCCGCGCCGCATAGATGTCCGCAAGGATCACCACGTCCGCAAGGCACAGGGCCTTTGCGAAGTCATCAAAGAGCGCCTTCGTTCTCGTGTAGGTGTGCGGCTGGAAGATGACGTAGAGCTTCTTGTGAGGAACATGACGGGCTGCCGTGAGGGTTGCCCGGATCTCCGTCGGGTGGTGGGCATAGTCATCGATCACCGTGACGCCGTCTCCGAAGGTGCCGCGAAGCTGGAACCTTCTGTCCGTGCCGCCAAAGGAGGCGAGGGCCTTCGCCTCATTGTCACGGCCTGCCTCGAGGAGGTCGCCGACTGCGATTGCCGCCATGGAGTTGAACACGTTGTGCTCTCCGGGGACATCAAGCCGGATCGTCTGCTTCGAGCCGTCCGCCTTCCGGACCAGCGTATAGGTCGGGTGTGCGAGGGCATCAAAGGAGATCTCCTCCGGGTGGTAATCGTTCTCCGCCCCTCTGCCGAAGGTCACGACTTTGCAGGAAAGGCCGTCCGTGATCTCAGAGAGGTTCTCGATATCACCGCTTACAACAAGCGTTCCGTCTTCGGGGACAAGCTCTGCAAACTTCCGAAAGCTTCTCCTGATATCCGCAAGGTCCTTGAAGAAGTCGAGGTGGTCGGCGTCGATGTCGAGGATGACCGCGATCTTCGGGAACAGGGAGAGGAAGCTGTTCGTGTACTCACAGGCCTCCGCGACAAAGTATCTGTCGGAGCCAAGGCGTACGTTTCCTCCGATGTCCTTCAGGACACCGCCCACGGAGACCGTAGGATCCGCATCGTCTGCAAGAAGGATCTCCGAGATCATCGAGGTCGTCGTGGTCTTTCCGTGGGTGCCTGCGATGGCAACGGGGACCTTGTAGAACTTCATGACCTGTCCCAGGAGCTGTGCCCTTGTCAGGTGCTCGAGATGAAGACGCATCGTCTCCTGATACTCCGGGTTGTCCGGGTGAATGGCACTCGTAAAGATGACACAGTCGATGTCCGGCGTGATGTTCTCCTTCTTCTGGCCGATCATCACCGGGATCCCGCTCTCTTCGAGGTGCTTTACCGTCGGGGACTTGGCGCGGTCGGAGCCTGTGACATCAAAGCCGCGGCTTTTCAGGATTTCCGCAAGTCCGCTCATCGAGATGCCGCCGATGCCGCAGAAGAAGACCTTCTTCGGCTGTGTAAGATCTAATTCAAACATGGTTATCTGCCTGCCTTCCAAATAGGTTTTTTGGCTATCCATACCATTTTACAACATATGGGAAGCAACAGACAGTCCCACATGACAGTGCGTGAATGCAAGACCAAAAATAGACAGGAAACGTTTCGAAGACCCCTCTGACGTTGTCGAAATACACAATGAAACGAGTACAGATTTTTCACCGTTTCAAACATCATGTGCTATAATCGGAACTGAAGATAGAATGAATACGTCAGAAGTGACAAAGCTGTCGATCCCCGGGCAGAAGAAAAATGATCCCATTGCCTGAGGATTTTTCCGTTCTTTATCCGGCACTTTTTATTTTGTAGTGACAGATCTGTGGTTGAAGTGCTAAAATGAGTGGAATTTGCATTGCAAGGGGCCTGGAATCGTCACTTTGACGATTCTGCACGGGAATACAGCAGACGACAGCCATTTCTGCAGTACCTTGTGACAGAAAATATTCTGCATTTGAGGTGAGGGTATGATCAAGAAAGAAATGATAGCCATGCTGCTTGCCGGCGGCCAGGGAAGCCGGCTCGGAGTTCTGACCTCGAAGATGGCAAAGCCGGCCGTGCCGTTCGGCGGAAAGTACCGCATCATCGATTTCCCGCTCTCGAACTGCATCAATTCCGGTATTGACACCGTGGGCGTGCTGACCCAGTACATGCCGCTCAAGCTCAATACGCACATCGGCATCGGAATTCCGTGGGATCTGGACAAGCTGGTCGGCGGCGTCTCGGTTCTTCCTCCCTATGAAAAGAAGGAGGGCACCGAGTGGTACACCGGCACGGCGAACGCCATTTACCAGAATCTCGCCTACATGGAGACCTACAACCCGGACTATGTGCTGATTCTCTCGGGCGATCACATCTACAAGATGGACTATGAGTCCATGCTCGACTTCCACAAGGAGAACAATGCGGATGTGACGATCGCGGTCATGCCGGTTCCGATGGAAGAGGCAAAGCGCTTCGGCATCATGATCGCCGACGAGGACAAGAGGATCACGGATTTCGAGGAGAAACCGGAACACCCGCGCAGCAACCTCGCGTCCATGGGTATCTACATCTTCTCCTGGAAGGCCTTAAAGGACGCGCTCATCACGAACAGGGAGATGCCCGGGCTTGACTTCGGCAAGCACATCATTCCGTACTGCAAGGACAAGGGCGAGCGGCTGTTCGCGTATGAGTTCAACGGCTACTGGAAGGATGTCGGCACGCTGACGAGCTACTGGGAAGCGAACATGGAGCTGATCCAACCGATTCCGGAGTTCAATCTCTACGAGGAGTACTGGCGCATCTACACGAACGTGTCGAGTCTTCCGCCGCAGTACTACGGACGCAACTCCCACGTGGAGCGGACCATCGTCGGCGAGGGGAGCGAGATCTACGGCAGAGTCGAGAATTCCGTCATCGGCAATGACGTCGTGATCGGCGAGGGAGCTTATGTCAGGGACTCCATCATCATGAACGGCGCCAGAATCGGCAGCGGATCCGAACTCGAGAAGGCGATTGTTGCGGAGAACGCGGTGATCGGAAACAACGTCCGCATGGGCGTCGGTGAGGAAAAACCGAACGAGACGGCACCGACCATCTACACGGCCGGCCTTGTCACCGTCGGTGACGGCGCGGTGGTACCGGACAATGTCGTCATCGGAAAGAATGTCATGATCAACGGCACCACAGTGTACGGGGATTATCCCGGCGGCACTCTGGACAGCGGCAGAACGCTGGACAAGGGGGGTGAGGCACAATGAGAGCGATCGGAATCATTCTTGCCGGGGGCAGAAGCAACCGGATGAGGGAGCTGTCGAAGAAGCGCGGCGTCTGCGCGATGCCGGTGGCGGGCAGTTACCGCGCCATTGACTTTGCGCTGAGCAACATGGAATACTCCCGCGTGCAGAAGGTTGCGGTCCTGACGCAGTTCAATTCACACAGCCTGAACGAACACCTCAGTTCCTCCAAATGGTGGGACTTTGGCCGCAAACAGGGTGGTATGTACCTGTTTACCCCGTCCTTTACAAACGAGAACAGCAACTGGTACCGAGGAACAGCCGATGCTATCGCACAGAACATCAGCTTTCTGAAGAACTCGCATGAGCCCTATGTGCTGATCGCATCGGGCGACTGCGTTTACAAGATGGATTACAACGAGGTGCTGGAGTACCACATCGCAAAGCGGGCCGACATCACGGTGGTGGTGAAGGATGTCCCCGTGGACACGAACGTGGAGCGCTACGGTACCGTCAGCATGGACGATGACGGAAGAATCACAGAATTCGTGGAGAAACCGCTGATTACGAACAGCCACACCATCTCCTGCGGCATCTATGTCATTCGCCGCAGACAGCTCATCGAGCTGCTCGAGAAGTGCGAGGAAGAAGGCAGGTTCGACTTTGTCCAGGATATCTTGATTCGCTACAAGGACATCAAGAGGATTTACGGCTATAAGATGAACGACTACTGGAGCAATATCGCTTCGGTGGACGACTATTACAACACCAATAGGGACTTTTTGAAGCCGGAAGTGCGGAACTTCTTCTTCAAGCAGTATCCTGAGGTTCATTCAAAAGTCAAGGATCTTCCTCCCGCGAAGTACAACACCGGCGGCAACATCAGAAACAGTCTGCTGTCGTCCGGCTGCATCGTCAACGGGACGGTCGAAGATTCGGTGCTGTTCCAGCAGGTTTATGTTGGAAACAACTGCGTAATCAGGAATTCACTGATATTGAATGACGTTTACATCGGGGATAATACATTTATAGATAATTGCATCGTGGAATCTGACAGCACAATACAGACAAATTCTTATTATAAGGGAGAAAATGGTATCCGAATCATCGCGGAAGAGAAAGGCGAACGCTACACGTTTAGTTAGGAGTTTGCGCGATGAAAATCACAGATGTGCGTATCCGTCAGATCGCTTCTTCAGGAAAAATGAAGGCGGTTGTTTCGATCACCGTGGACGGTGACTTTGTTGTCCATGACATCAAGGTCATCGAGGGTGAGAAGGGGTTGTTTATTGCCATGCCCAGTAAGAAGACGGCGGATGGAGAATACCGCGATATTGCCCATCCCATCAACCAGGAGACGAGAGCCATGCTGGAAGATGTGATTCTGAAGAAGTATCGCGAAAGTCTGGAAGCGGACAGCGAAGCCGCTCCCCAGTAACCCATGGAAGATGGGAGAGTGCGCGGAGAGTTAAGCCGCGGCACTTTAACGGAACGACGAAACCAACCCGGAAAGGTACTGTGCGACAGGAAGAGAGAGGCATGAAACCTCTCTCTTTTTGTTGTACCTTTTTGGTGCTTGGGGTAAAGTACCTTAGTGAAAATGGCAGGAGGACGCATTTCTATGGAAGAATTCTGGCTGATTGCAGGCCTTGGAAACTATGGCAGGGAGTATGACGGCACCCGCCACAACGTGGGTTTTGAGACCCTGGACCGCCTGCTCTCCGACTACAACATGTCCTGCGACGAGCGCTTCGGAAAGAGCCTCATCGCAAAGGGCAGGATCGGGGATCACCGGGTGATCCTCATGAAGCCGCAGACCTACATGAACCTCTCCGGCGAGGCGGTGCGGGAGGGAATCGACTACTACAGGATCGATCCCGAAACGCATCTTATCGTGATCTCGGACGACATTGATCTTCCCGTGGGGAAGCTGCGTCTTCGGAAGAAGGGAAGTGCCGGCGGGCACAACGGCCTCAAAAACATCGTGCTGCACCTTGGAACCGATGCGTTCCAGAGGGTGCGCGTCGGGATCGGCGCAAAGCCGAACCCCCAGTATGACCTTGCCGACTGGGTCCTCGGCCGCCCGAAGGGAGAGGAGAGAAAGACCCTGGACGAGGGAATGGACCGTGCCGCAAAGGCGGTGGTCGAAATCATGGACAGCGGCATCGACAAAGCGATGTGCGATTTTAACGGCTGACAGGTAATTCATGAAAACACTGAGCGAACCGCTCCGGGAATCGGAGTCTTACAACAGAATCGTGGGCGCCCTGAAGGGCGAGGCCGGGCAGGTACTTGCCGACGGGTGCGTCGGCACCCAGAAGATGCACCTCGTGGACACCGTATCGCGGGATCCCGCGCTCTCGATGCACGCGCGCTACCGGCTGATCCTTGCCGATTCCGAGCAGAGGGCAAGGACGATTGCGGAGGAGTACCGCTTCTATGACCGGAACACCTTCGTGTTCCCGGCAAAGGACCTCATCTTCTACCAGGCGGACCTTCGGTCCGGACAGGTGGAATCGGAGCGCATCCGCTGCCTTCGAAAGCTCATGGACGCAAAGCCCGTCTGCATCGTCACGACCCTCGCCGCCCTGATGACCCCGCAGGTGCCCTTAAAGGACCTGAAGAAGAGCATCCTCACGATCAAAAAGGGCGATACCATCGACACCATGGATCTCTCAAAGAAGCTGATCTCGATGGGATACCAGAGGAATACGCCGCAGGTCGGGGGACCGGGGCAGTTTGCGATCCGGGGCGATATCATCGACATCTTTGACCTGACCGGCGAGAACCCGGTGCGCATCGAGCTTTTCGGCGATGAGGTGGACAGGATCCGAACCTTTGATGCCTTAAGCCAGCGGCAGATCGAGCCCCTCGATGTGGCAAGGATCTACCCCGCGTCCGAGATGATCCTGCCAAAGGACCGCCTTGATGCCGGTCTTGACAGGATGGAACGGGACCTTGTAAAGACCGCGGAGGCTCTCCGCTCCCAGGGGAAGATGGAGGCCGCCCATACCCTCGAGGAGAACGTCGGCGAGACTCTCGAGGAAGCAAGGCAGTGGGGACACTACGAAAAGCTCGAGGGATACATCAGCTACTTTGCGGAACAGACCGAGAGCTTTCTCGACCTGTTTCCGAAGGACATGACCCTCGTCGTCCTGGATGAGCCCTCGCACCTTTCCGGCTCCGCAAACGCCGTGGAGGAGGAATTCCGTCAGAGCATGATCTCGAGAGCGGAGAAGGGTCTTTGTCTTCCGGGGCAGATGGACCTCATCAAGGGGACGGAGGAGCTCACCGCAAAGCTGACATCCTGCAGGAGGCTTGGCCTTACGACCCTTGCGGAGAACAACCCGTTTATCGACAGCGCATCCATCGTGCGGCTCTCCGTCCGGGAGGTTGCAGCCTACAACAAGCGCTTCGACCTTCTCGTCTCGGACATCCGGCGCTACCGGAAAGATGGCTGGCGCGTCGTCCTCTTTGCACCCTCGAGGACGAGGGCAAAGCGCCTTGCGGACGACCTGAAGGAGCAGGACGTTCCCGCCTTCTACAGCGAGAACCCGGAGAAGGTCCTCGAGAAGGGCGAGGTGATGACCTACTACGGCCACCTCACCCGGGGCTTTGAGTACACGGACATCCGCTTTGCCGTCATTACGCAGAGCGACATCTTCGGGCAGGAGAAGGAGAAGAAGGCAAAGAAGAAGCGCTACGAGGGCGACGGCGCCATCGCAAGCTTCCAGGACCTTCATGTCGGCGACTTCGTGGTCCATGAGGACTACGGCATCGGCATCTACCGGGGTGTCGAGAAGATCGAGGTCGAGGGAGTCCGGAAGGACTACCTGAAGATCGAATACGGGGATCACTCGATCCTGTACATTCTCCCGAACGAGATGAACGTGCTGCAGAAGTACGCATCCGAGGGAGAGGGGAAGCCGCGCCTCAACAAGCTGGGGACCAGGGACTGGCAGAAGACAAAGAACAAGGTCAAAGGTGCCGTCGAGGAGGTCGCGCAGGATCTTGTCGATCTCTATGCAAAGAGAGCCGAGGAGAAGGGCCATGCCTTCCCGAAGGACAGCCTCTGGCAGCAGGAGTTCGAGGAGATGTTCCCCTATGAGGAGACCGAGGATCAGCTCGCGGCGATTTCCGCTGTCAAGAAGGACATGGAGTCCACGAAGATCATGGACCGCCTCATCTGCGGAGACGTGGGATTTGGCAAGACGGAGATCGCCATCCGCGCGGCCTTCAAGGCCGTGCAGGACGACTGCCAGGTGGCGGTTCTTGTTCCGACGACCATCCTTGCACAGCAGCATTACAATACCTTTACGGAGCGCATGAAGGACTTCCCGGTGACCATCGAGATGCTCTCGCGCTTCAGGACGCCCGCGGAGAACAAAAAGACGATCGAAAAGCTCGCAAAGGGGCAGGTCGACATCGTGATCGGCACCCACCGGCTGCTCTCGAAGGACGTGAAGTTCAAGAAGCTGGGCCTTCTTGTCGTCGACGAGGAGCAGCGCTTCGGTGTCACCCACAAGGAGCGCATCAAAAAGATGCGTGAAAACGTGGATGTCCTGACGCTCTCCGCAACCCCGATCCCGAGGACCCTGCACATGAGTCTTGTGGGGATCCGGGACATGTCGGTCCTTGAGGAGGCGCCGCAGGATCGGCAGCCGATTCAGACGTATGTGTGCGAGTACAACGAGGAGATGGTCCGGGAGGCGATCCTTCGGGAGATCTCAAGGGGCGGACAGGTCTACTATGTCTACAACCGCGTAAACGACATCGACCTTGTGACGGCGCGCCTGCAGCAGGCGGTGCCGGAGGCGAGGATCCGCTTTGCCCACGGGCAGATGAGTGAGCAGGAGCTCGAGAAGGTGATGTATGATTTCATCTCCGGAGAGATCGATGTCCTCGTCTCGACGACCATCATCGAGACCGGCATGGACATCTCGAACGTGAACACGATCATCATTCACGATGCCGAAAACATGGGTCTCTCCCAGCTCTATCAGCTCAGGGGCCGTGTTGGCCGCTCGAGCCGGACCGCCTATGCGTTCCTCATGTACAGGAAGGGAAAGATGCTGACCGAGGTCGCCCAGAAACGTCTTGCGGCGATCCGCGAGTTCACGGACCTTGGCAGCGGATTCCGCATCTCCATGCGGGATCTCGAGATCCGCGGCGCGGGATCGGTCCTCGGCCGCGCCCAGTCGGGGCACATGGCCCAGGTCGGCTATGATCTCTACTGCAAGATGCTGGAAACCGCGGTGCGCACCGCAAAGGGCGAGACGGTCGAAGAAGAGAAGAACACCAGAGTCAGCCTTGAGGTCGATGCGTTCATCCCCGAGAGCTACATCACGAACGAGGAGCAGAAGCTCGACATCTACAAGAAGATCTCCGAGTGTCAGAGCCTCGAGGACTGCGACGACGTGCGCGATGAGCTGCGCGACCGGTTCGGAGACAAGATCCCGCAGGCGGCCGAAAACCTGCTCCGGATCGCGCTGATAAGGTCCATCGCATCAAAGCTCGACATCGAGGACATCACGGGAGGCGGAGGATCCTGCCGCTTTACGATGCGGGCAAAGGCGGATGTCAGGGTGGAGAATATCCCCCGGCTTCTTGCAATCTACAACCATGGAAAGATCCGCCCTCTGCAGTTCTTCCCGAACGGCATGGCGAAGGGGGATTATAAGGGGCAGCCGTATTTCGAGCTTGCCGTGAAAGTCGAAAACATCAGCATCAAGGACGAACAGAACCTGCTGTCCGCGGTCGAGGAGTTCCTCGTGAACTTCTCTGCAACACTTCGGGCGGCAAACTAAGGAGACGAACATGAATCACAGCTGGAACATCACCGTGGCACTGCCGATGACAAAGGAGAGAAGAGAGATCCTCGAGGCGGCTTCTCCCGCGTCCACGTTCACTTACGTGGAGCCGGGAAAGGCAACGGAGGAAGATGTAAAGGACGCCGATATCCTCATCGGACTCATTTCGCCGGCAATCTGCCATGCGGCGAAGAACTGCGTCTGGTACCAGGCAAATGCCGCAGGACCGGACGCCTATGTAAAGCCCGGCGTGTTCCCGAAGGAGAACGTCATCGTCACGTCTGCCGTCGGCGCCTACGGGCCGGCGGTCGCAGAGCACATGCTGGCGCTGACCCTTGCGGCGCAGAAGAACCTCGGGCTCTACCGGGACAATCAGAACAACGCGATCTGGCGCGACGAGGGCAGGGTCGGTACCCTCTACAACGCAAATGTCCTGGTCCTGGGACTCGGGGATATCGGGAGCACGTATGCGAAGTACTGCGCGGCCTTCGGAGCAAGGGTCGTGGGCTTTCGGCGCCACAAGAGCGCTATCCTGCCGGAGGGCGTTCGCATGGTCTGCACGATGGACGAGCTCGACCTGTACCTGAAGGATGCGGACGTCGTCGCCATGTGTCTTCCGGGATCGAAGGAGACGTATCACGTGATCGATGAGAGAAGGCTTTCCCTCATGAAGCCGACGGCAGTCCTTGTGAACTGCGGGCGCGGCAATGCCGTCGACTGCATGGCCCTTGCCGCGGCGCTTAGGGAGCGGCGGATCTTTGCCGCAGGCCTTGATGTCACGGAGCCGGAGCCTCTGCCGGTGGGACACCCGCTCTGGAGCGAGAAGCACTGCATCCTGACACCCCACAGTGCCGGGTGGTTCCACATGGACGAGACCGTGGACCGGATTGTCCGGATTGCCGCGGAGAACCTTCGGCACTTTGAGCGGGGCGAGACCATGAAGAACGTGATGACAGGCGCCAGGGGATGAAGAAGGCGGCAAAAACTGCAGAACGGATCGCTGCCTTTCTCCTTGCCGTATCGATTCTCCTTGTCCTTGTCTGGTGCGTGCCGCAGTTTGCGGGATACCGGCCGCTGACCGACGGAAATAAGGTCCTGTACGTAAAGGAAGGAAAACTTCCGGACCGGAATACGGAAACCTCCTACTACTATGAGGACAAGGAGATGGTTCTCGGGACCCTGACAAAGGAGGCAAACAATACCTACGCTGCAGAGGACGGGACGATCATCGGCGAAAAGCAGGTGATCGGGACGGTGGCTTTTACGGTGCCGTATATCGGCGCGTTCTACCGGCACTTCACGCCTCCGCGCACCGTGGCGGTACTCCTTGTCCTGATCCTGGTCTTCGGCCTTTTGCACGGCAGCGGGAAGGACAAAAAGCCGCAGAAGGAAGAAGAGAAGAAGACACAGCCGGCGAGGGAAGAGAAGAAACCGGAGATGGCAGCGGAAGAACAGAAGGCACCTGAAGAGCCGAAGCCGGAGGAGAAAACGGCAGAAGAAAAGCCGGAGAAGAAAGAACCTTCGCCTGCTCCTGTTTCTGCACCCGCCCCTGCACCCGCCCCTGTGGCTCCGGACGAGGACGACTTCTTCGACCTTGCGGACGGGAACAAAACGGATCCCCTGAAAGAAGACGATCAGGGGAGTCGGAAAGAGAAGACCAAAGTCAGAGAGGAAGACGGAAAAGCCAGAGAGGAGAAGAAAGAGGAGACGGGGAAGACTCTTCTTCCCGAGGACGAGGAAGAGAGCTCTCTTGATATGGTGGATCTCGATGCGCAGTGGGGCATGGATGTCACCGATGATCCCCACTGGGCGGATGATGTCCCTGACGATACGCCGGAAGCTGTTCCCGGCAAAGAGGACAGTACAGACGGGAAGACGGAAGAGAAGGAGACCTCCGATGACGAGGAGGACTACCCCGAGGATCCGAATCCCGATGATGATTTTGACATTTAGTTACTGGAAAGTGCTGCTTTGCAATGAGCTATAAGACATCAGATCCGCAGTATCTTCGCATGACCGGGGAGCCTGTGGGGAAGCTGATCCGGGAGCTCGCCGTGCCGACGATCCTCTCGATGCTGGTCACCAATATCTACAACATGGCCGATACCTACTTCGTCTCGGGCCTTGGTACCTCGGCATCCGGGGCGACGGGCGTGGTGTTCTCGCTGATGGCGGTGCTGCAGGCTTTCGGATTCATGTTCGGGCACGGAGCGGGCTCGAACATCTCAAGGCACCTCGGGGCAGGGCATCTCGACGATGCACGCACCTACAGTGCGGTGAGTTTCTATCTCTCGATTGCCGCGGGGGCTCTTGTCGGTGTCGTGGGAATCGCCTTCCTCGACCCGTTCATGGTGCTTCTTGGCAGTACGCCGACGATCCTTCCCTATGCGAGGATCTACGGATTCTACATCCTCATCGCGGGACCCGCGATGACGGTGTCCTGCGTCATGAACAATATTCTTCGCTATGAGGGCAAGGCCTTCTATGCGATGGTGGGCCTGACGCTCGGCGGCGTGCTGAACATCTTCGGAGATGCGCTGCTGATCCTGGGGTTCCACATGGGGATCGCAGGTGCGGGACTCTCCACCGCGGTGTCCCAGTACATATCCTGCGTGGTGCTGATCCTGCCCTACCTTCGGGGAAAGACAAAGAGCAGCTTTCACCCGAAGTACTTTAAGCCGACGCCCCACATCGTGGCGGACATCATCATGACCGGCTTCCCGTCCCTGGTGCGCCAGGGCCTCAATGCCGTCTCGACGATGGTGCTCAACAACTGCGCCGGCGTCTACGGCGATGCGGCCGTCGCGGCGGTCTCCATCTGCAGCCGCGTGGTCATGTTTTTCTCCTGCATCACGATCGGCATCGGCCAGGGCTATCAGCCGGTGGCGGCGTTCAACCAGGGCGCCGGGATCTACAGCCGTGTGAAGAAGGGCTTCTTTGCAGCCTTAAAGGGCGGCCTTTGTGTCATGATCATTCTTGCGGTGATCTCCTTTGTCTTTGCAGGCCCCATCGTCGAGATCTTCCGCGATGACCCGGAGGTCATCGACATCGGCACCGTGATGCTCCGGATCGAGGCACCGGCAATCGCCGTCTGCCCGCTGTCCGTGTTCGGAGACATGATGTTCCAGGCAACCGGGCATGCGGGACGCGCGTCCTTTCTTGCCGGCCTTCGCCGCGGAATCCTGCTGATCCCGATTCTTCTGATCCTCACGCACTTCTTCGGACTGACCGGTCTTGAGTGGAGCCAGGGCATTTCCGAGATGCTGACGGCCCTCATCACCCTGCCGCTTGTGGCATCGTTCTTCAGGACGCTGCCGCCGGATGCGGCGCAGGAGGAGTGAGACTCCCCAATACTTGAAAAAATCCAGGAAAGATTTTTGGGACCCCTGCCTCCGGACAGGGGCTTTATTATATGATGGAGCAGGAGGCAGTTTTGCCCTGTCATGGAACCTCCAGAGGAAAGGAAACATCAGATGATCTATACGGTCACATTCAATCCGGCGATCGATTACGTCGTTCACATGAAGGGAGAGCTGGTTCCCGGCAGTACCAACCGCACGGTGTCGGAGGAGATCTACTTCGGCGGCAAGGGCATCAACGTCTCCATGGTCCTTCAGGAGCTGGGACTTGAGACGACAGCTCTGGGCTTCATCGCGGGCTTTACCGGACGCGCCATTCGGGAGGGTGTGGAAAAGGCCGGCATCCACGCGCAGTTCATCGAGCTGCCGGATGGAAACTCCAGGATCAACGTGAAGATCAAGGGAGAGGAGGAGACCGAGATCAATGCCCAGGGACCGAGGATCCCCGGGGCGTGCATCGACAGGCTCTATGAGAAGCTCGATGAGATCCGCGCAGGTGACCTGCTCGTCATCTCGGGCAGCATTCCGTCCTCTCTTCCGGATGACATCTACGAGAAGATCCTGCAGCGCCTGTCGGGGCGCGGCATCGACTTTGTGGTCGATGCGACGGGAAAGCTTCTTTGGAACGTCCTGAAGTACCACCCGTTCCTCATCAAGCCGAACCGCCAGGAACTTGGCGGGATGTTCGGCGTAGAGATAAAGACGGAAGAGGATATCCTGACCTATGCCAAAAAACTCCAGGAGCAGGGCGCGGGGAACGTCCTCATCTCCATGGCAGGCGACGGCTCGATGCTCCTTACAGAGGACGGACAGGTCCTCCGGAAGGGTGTCTGCAGGGGCAGGGTTTTGAACTCCGTCGGCGCCGGCGACTCGATGGTTGCCGGGTTCATTGCCGGGTACAAGAGGAGCCATGATTACAGGGTCGCTCTCGATCTTGGCACGGCGGCCGGAGGAGCGACGGCCTTCTCCGAGGGGCTTGCAAAGAAAGAGCTCATTGAAAGGCTGTATCAGACGCTTGTGTAGAGAGCAGCAAGGGGATTCGTTCAGAAAGCAAGAGGGAAGATTGAGATGAAGATCCAGGACCTTCTGAAACCGGAGGGCATTCGGCTCGGGGTGACCTGCAGGGATCAGATGGAGGCGATCGATACACTGGTATCGCTCCAGGAAAAGAGCGGGAACCTCAAGGATGCGAAGGCCTACAAGGATGCGATCCTTTCCCGTGAGGCCAGGGGCACGACGGCGATCGGCATGGGCATCGCGGTGCCGCATGCAAAGACGGCCGCGGCAAAGCGCACGGGGCTGAGTGCGATCACCGTTCCGGAGGGCGTGGACTACAAGGCTTTTGACGGAGCGCCGGCAAAGCTCCTGTTCATGATTGCAGCGCCCGAGGAAACCCCGGACACACATCTCGAGATCCTTTCCGGGCTGATGACCATGCTGATGGATCCGGCCTTCACGGAAAAGCTCATGGCCGCGGATACGGTGGATGATTTCCTGAAGGCCATTGATGAGAAGGAAGCAGAGAAGGACGGGGAGGACGCGGAAGAGGAAGCGCAGCAGGAGGCTTTGGCAGAGGGGAAAACCGCAAGGATCCTTGCGGTCACGTCATGCCCCACCGGCATCGCTCACACCTTCCTGGCGGCGGAAGCCCTTGAGAAAGCGGCCAGGGCAAGGAACCTTTCGATCCGGGTCGAGACCGACGGACAAAGCGGCGCCCTAAACAGGCTGACCGAACAGGAGATCGCCGGCTGTGACTGCATCATCTGTGCAACAGATAGGAAGACCGAAATGGCACGTTTTGACGGAAAGCCGCTGATCCTGACGTCCACCAGAAAGGCCATCAGCGAGCCGGACGCTCTCCTGGACAGGGCACTTTCCGGAAATGCCCCGGTGTATCACCACGCGGGAGACAGGGCAAAGAGCAGCCCCTCCTCCGGCTTCTCCCCGGGCGGGGAGAAGGGCTGGCGCAGGATCTACAGGAACCTGATGAACGGTGTCTCCCACATGCTGCCGTTTGTCATTGCGGGCGGTCTTCTGACCGCCATCTCGTTCCTCATCGATACGATCGCAGGCTACGGCGGATCCGGAAGCTCTTCCTTCGGTTCCATGACCCCGCTCTCCGCCCTGTTCCGGTACATCGGCGGTCTGTGCATGGGTCTTATGGTACCGGTTCTTTCGGGCTTCATCGCAGAGTCCATCGCCGACAGACCGGGGCTTGTAGCCGGCTTTACCGGCGGTCTTCTTGCCGCCAACGGTAATGCCGCTGCTCAAAACTTCCTGTCCGGCTGGGGTGCGGACAGCATCGGGCAGCTCCCGGGCGCCTCACGCTTCATCGCACGGTTTGCCTTCCAGGGCAGCGGCTCCACCGTCTCCGGATTCCTCGGCGGCATCGCCGCGGGCTTTATCGCAGGGGGTCTGGTCCTCTGGCTTACAAAGGTCTTCCGTCATCTGCCGTCTTCGCTTGAGGGCGTGAAGTCGATCCTTCTGATCCCGCTTCTTGGCGTGCTTCTCGAGGGGCTTCTGATGTGCTTTCTCCTGAACCCGGTCATCGGCCTCATCAACACCGGGTTCTCGGCAATGCTCACTGCGCTGGCCGATGCAAACCTGATGTGGCTTCTGGGTCTCGTGCTTGGCGCGATGATGGCGACCGACATGGGCGGCCCCATCAACAAGGCAGCCTACGTCTTCGGTACGGCGATGCTCTCCAACGCGGCGGATCTCATTGCGGCAGGAGCGCAGGTCTCCGATCCGAAGGTGCAGGCCTGCTACATGATGATGGCATCGATCATGGCCGGCGGCATGGTTCCGCCGACGGGCATCGCCCTTGCATGCATCTGTTTCCCGGACAGGTTCACGCAGGTGGAGAAGGATACCACTGTCACGAACCTCATCCTGGGCGCGTCCTTCATCACCGAGGGTGCGATCCCGTTTGCGGCAGCGGATCCGAAGCGCGTGATTCCATCCTGCATGGCAGGCGCAGGGGCTGCGGGCCTTTTATCCGCGATCTTCCACTGCACGCTGGTGGCACCACACGGCGGCATCTTCGTCTTCACGATGATCGGCAACCCGGGACTCTATATCCTGGCATGGGCTGCAGGCTCCGTCATCACCTGCGTGATCCTTGGCATGAGCCGGAAGGAACTGCCGGAAGAGACGCGGCAGGAAACAATGCGGTAACGGCGGCAGGCAGGAAAGTCATCTGTTTTTTTCGATAGGGGGAATTATCATGGTATCTGAAAAGGTCAGGGTCATCAACAAAGAGGGGATGCACATGCGCCCGGCAGGTCTCATCGCACAGACGTGCGGTCTGATGAAGTCATCGGTCAGGATCTCCTACAACGGGAAGTTCTATGACTGCAAGTCGATCATCATGCTCATGAGCGCCGGCATCGGGTACGGCGCCGAGCTCGAGGTCATCGCAGAAGGCGAGGACGAGGAGGAGGCACTGAAGGATGTCGTGGACCTGTTTCACGCAGGCCTTGGCGATCGTACAGCGTGAACCGCCTCCTGTGCTGACGGATCGCTGCACGACTGGCAGGCAGCCGGAAAAAGCAGCGGCAGAAAAAGAGCAAATGGGGGCAATTTAGTGGTTCAAGAAGTCCCGAAAGTGTGCTATTCTAACAACATAACGGGAACCGATAAGGTCCGATCACGGAAACAGCAGCACCCGGTTTTAGGCTAGTTTGGAAGATTCAGAACAGTTTTTCAGAAGATTCGTAATACAGAAGCAGAAAATTCAGGGGGCTGATGTCTCATCTATATGAAATTCCCGCACGGAGCAGAAACTCACGTGCGGGATTTCTCTATACAGAAAGAATGCGCCGCAGATGCAGGATCTGCGGCGTTTTTTCGGAGGAGAAGCGAAAGCAGAAAAACGCCGCCGACTTACAACACCATCTGTGCTGTACGCCGGCGGCTTACTATTATCCTGACTCATTTGGGGATTCCCTTCTCTTTCCTGTCTATCCTCTTGCATACATGTGATTCGGGAACAGCTCACCAAATCTCATCAGAAAATCAGCGATTTCTCTTAAAACCTTCATACCTGTACCTCTCTTCCTGGTTTTTACTCTGTGCGTTGCACTTCTTCACTTCAGCCCTTTGCGTACATATGCTCCGGGAACATTTCACCGAACTCTTTCAGAAAATCGGCGATCTCTCTTAAAACCTTCATTTTATCCTCCAATCCGGTGTCCCTTATGTGGAACACCCTGTTGTTGTTTCTCTTTGTGCCTAAAGAATATCACCAACCCGTTATCATGTTAAATACATATTGTATAGGTAAAATTATACGAATTTAATATAATAGCGCGGGCCGCTGCGGGATGATAGAATCAGGACAGAACGACACAGATTGTTGGAGATCAGGGGAATGGAGGCTGTTTTGGAAGCACTGGTTCTGATGATTCTGGCACTGCTTGGCTGGGCACTGCCGCGTATTCTGCGCTGCCGGAATGAACAGGAAAAGGACAATGAGGGAAAGGGGAAGGCAAAGAGCCTGAAGGGGCTGAAAAAGCGCCTGTTGCGCCCTACCGGGGTGGATATCCGGCGGTTTCTGCTCTCGCTCCTTATCACCCTGGTGATTCTTGCCATACTCTATTACTTTACGCTCCCTGCCATGAACCCGAAGAGTGCGGGCTTCTGGGTGTTTCTGTTCGGGGCGGTGCTGCTTCTCGATCTTAGCTACCGGGGGCTTTGCGCCATTCTCGTCTACCGGCATGCAAAGGGCGGGGATCATGCGTTTTCCAGGGCGCGCTTTGGCGCAAGCGGTGCGATCCTTTTCATCCTTCGGGCAGCACTCCTCGCCCTTATTGCCCTGCCGCTTCTTATTGCCCTCTTTGGCAGTGCGCCCTTCTTTCATGCAAGAGCCTACAGCAGGATTCTGACCGTTACGGACGGGGACGTGACGGATATCCCGTCCGTTGAGGGAACAAGTTCCATCGCCCTCATGGACACCCAGTCCGCGGCAAAGCTCGGAAGCCGGGAGATGGGATCCCTCTCGTCCGTCATCAGCCAGTACGAAGTTTCCGCCTACACGCAGATCAACTACCACGACGCCCCGGTAAAGACCTCTCCCCTTCGCTATGCGGGATTCTTCAAGTGGATCGGGAACCACAAGAACGGCGTCCCGGGCTATGTTCTCGTAGATCCGGTGCGCATGGAGGCGGACTACAACGCCCTGCCGCAGGGCATGATCTATGTCCCGTCTGCCTATCTTCAGGAGGACCTCTCCCGGAGGATTCGCTTCCGGTATCCCACAAAGATGTTTACGAACGTCCACTTCGAGATCGACGAGGACGGCAATCCCTGGTACGTGGCAAGCGTCTGTGACCACACGATCGGCCTTTTTGGCGGAACGCAGGTCGTCGGTGCGATCCTTGTGAATCCCGTGACCGGGGACATGGAGTACTGCGACGTCTCTGAAGTTCCGCAGTGGGTGGACTGCGTCTTCCCGGGGGAGCTCATCTGCGAGCAGTACAACAACTACGCCCAGCTCTCCGGCGGGTTCTGGAACTCGATCATCGGGCAGGTCGGGTGCCGCAGGGTGACCGAGGCGGCGGGAACGAGCGAGCAGGACGCGGCCTCGGACTACGGCTACATCGCAAAGAACGGGGACGTCTGGGTCTACACGGGTGTCACCTCGGTAAACACGGACTCCAGCAACATCGGCTTCATTCTCTCAAACCAGAGAACGGAAGAGACGCTGTTTATCACCTGCGCCGGGGCGGACGAGTTTTCCGGCATGGCGGCCGCCGAGGGCGAGGTGCAGGAGAAGGGCTATCAGGCATCCTTCCCGTCCCTCATTCTCGTCGACGGCAATCCGACCTACATCATGGTGCTCAAGGACGACAACGGCCTCGTGAAGATGTACGCGGCGGTGAATGTCGAGCAGTACAACATGGTTGCGACCGCGGCAACGCAGGCGGATTGCATCGGGAAGTACCGGGCACTGGTCGGCGGCGAAATCAGCCAGGAGGAGGCAATCGGCGAGGAGACTCCGGAGACCGAGACGGACACTTCGGGGTATGAGACAAAGACCGTTACGATCCAAAAGCTCCAGACCATCGACCGGGACGGCAACACCTGGCTCTACCTCGTGGATACCGACGACAACATTTACTGCGCAAAGTACGAGGACGTCATCGGCATGCTGCTGTATGAGGAAGGGGACCGGATCACGATCCTTACGGACGGCACGAACTTTGCCCTGCCGGATACGGCGGACTAGGAAGGATACGCCACGTTTCCCCGGAAATGGTGTTTTCCATTTCAGCGGGGGTTCGTATAATAAAGGGCATGAATCAGACGGAATGCAAAACACTGCTGGAATCGTATAAGAAGGGGGAGGTTTCCGAGGAAGAGGTGCTGCTGCGCCTTCGGGAGGCTCCCTATGAGGACCTTGGCTTTGCAAAGCTCGATCATCAGCGCGCGATGCGAACCGGAGCAGCCGAGGTGATCTACGGCGCCGGAAAGACGAAGGAGCAGATCGCTACAATCGCAGACGCTGCCTGGAGAGCGGGGCAGAAGACCATCCTCATCACGAGGATCTCCAGGGAGAAGGCGGACTATCTCATCGCCGGAGAACACGGATTCTGTGTCTCCTACAACGAGACCGCGCAGGCGGCGATCGCGGGCAAGGTGCCGGAGGCTGACGGACTCGGGAGCATTGTCATTGCAACCGGCGGGACGAGCGACCAGAGAGTTGCGGAGGAGGCCTATGTGACGGCGAGAGCTCTTGGCAACGATACGGTGCGCCTTTATGACGTCGGTGTTGCGGGACTCCACCGTCTTCTCGACAACCTGGATCCTCTGATGGAGGCCAATGTCGTCATCGCGATCGCCGGCATGGAGGGCGCTCTTGCCTCCGTGATCGGAGGGCTTGTCGACTGTCCCGTCATCGCGGTCCCGACCAGCGTCGGCTACGGCGCGAACTTCGGCGGACTCTCGGCACTTCTCTCCATGCTCAACTCCTGTGCGAGCGGGGTCAGCGTCGTCAACATCGACAACGGCTTCGGCGCCGCCTTCCAGGCGAGCATGATCAATCACCCGAAACATCTGAACTAGAAGAAGGAAACGTATGCGCACCCTGTATCTGGAACTGAACATGGGGGCTGCGGGGGACATGCTCTCCGCGGCCCTTCTTGAACTTCTGCCAAAAGACAGGCAGGAAAACGTCCTGCACACCCTGAACGGCCTCTTCCCCGGAAGAGTGCATGTGGAGAGGCAAAGCCTTGTAAAGTGCGGCATCCCCGCAACGCATCTTCAGGTGATCGTGGACGGAGAGGAAGAAGAGAGCGTGGACGAGAACGCCCATGATCACGGGCATGAACACGAGCATCCTCATGACCATGATCATGAGAACGGCCATGACCATGATCACGAACATCACCACCACCATCACACATCCCTGGCCCAGATCGAAGAGATCGTAAACACTCTTCCGGTAGATCCTGCCGTGAAGACGGATATCCTTTCGGTGTATCATCTGCTGGCCGAGGCGGAGGGACATGCCCACGGGATGCCGGTGGATCAGATCCACTTCCATGAGGTCGGAAGCCTCGATGCGGTGGTGGACATCTCTGCTGTCTGCGTCCTGATGCATGAGATCGCACCGGACGTCGTGCTCGCTTCCCCGGTCCACACGGGACAGGGAGAGGTGCGCTGCGCCCACGGAATCCTCCCGGTGCCGACGCCTGCAACCGAGTATCTTCTCCGCGGGATTCCGACCTATGCAAGGGAGGACATCACGGGAGAGCTCTGCACTCCGACCGGGGCGGCACTTCTCCGGTACTTTGTAAAGGACTTCACATCCCGTCCGGTGATGAGAGTTGAACAGACAGGCTATGGCTGCGGGAAGAAGGACTTTGCCCTGGCAAATGTCGTCCGGGCGTTCCTCGGGGAGACGAAGGAGGAGCCTGTCGATCAGGTGGCAGAGCTTTCCTGCAACGTCGATGACATGACGGCCGAGGAGATCGGCTTTGCGACGGAGGCCCTCTTTGCCGCGGGAGCACGGGATGTGTTCACGGTGCCGGCATACATGAAGAAGAACCGCCCGGGGACGCTGATTACGGTAATCACCGACAGGGAACACGAAGAGGCGATTGTCCGGACCCTCTTTGCGAACACGACCACCATCGGCGTCCGCAAGACGGTCTGTGAGAGGTATGTGCTGAATCGCACCGAAAAGACGATGGACACCGCATACGGGCCGGTCCGCGTGAAGACATCCACCGGGGACGGCACGACCCGCACAAAGGTAGAGTATGACGATATCGCCAGGATCGCGAAGGAGCAGAACAGAAGCCTTCGGGACATCAGAGAGGAGCTGAAACTTTGACCACCGACGAAAAGTACCGGCAGCTGCTGGAGAATCTCCGTTCTTTGGGGAGCGTGATTGTTGCCTTCTCCGGGGGCGTTGATTCGACATTTCTTGCAAAGGCAGCCCATGAGGCCCTGGGAGATCACATGATGGCGGTGACGGGAACGTCCCTTGCCCTGCCGAAGATGGACGAGAAGGAGGGCGAGGCGTTCTGCAAAAAGGAGGGCATCCTGCACCGGGAGATGCCGGTGAACGAGCTCTCCATTCCGGAGTACGTCGCAAATCCCTCGAACCGCTGCTATTACTGCAAGAAAAACCTGTTCCAGCACCTTCTGGAGCTGGCAGAAAAGGAGCACTACGCGGCAGTCTGCGAGGGCTCCAATGTCGATGACCTTTCGGATTACCGCCCCGGCCTTCAGGCCATCCGTGAACTTGGCATCCACAGCCCGCTCCAGGACGCGGGCCTTACGAAGGCGGAGATCCGGGAGCTCTCGAAAAAGCTCGATCTCCCCACCTGGGACAAGCCATCCGCTGCCTGCCTTGCCTCGCGCTTTGTCTACGGCGAGCACATCACAAAGGACAAGCTCCTGAAGGTCGGAGAGGCGGAGGAGTATCTCCACGGCCTCGGGTTTACGCAGCTGCGGGTGCGCATGCACGGAGAGAGCCTTGCCCGCATCGAGGTGCTGCCGGAGGAGTTTGCAATGCTCCTTTCCCACAGGGACGAGATCGTTACAAAGCTCAAGTCTCTCGGATTTCTCTACGTCACCATGGACCTTACCGGCTACCGGACAGGGTCGATGAATGAGGCACTGAAAAAGAAGGCCTGAGACACCGGAACAGAACCATATGGCAAACGAAAAGGAGAGGGGCTGCCTCTCCTTTTTGCGTATCCGGATTGCTTTGTTCTGTTCTGTCAGGCCGTGGTTTTCGGCTCCGCTCCGCCGTGGGCATCTGCATAATCCGTGAGATATCCTTTGATCTCGGATAAAAACTCATGGCCGTAGGCCTCCATTTTCTTTTCTCCGACGCCGGAGATGGCGAGCATCTCCTCCTCATTCTGCGGAAGCTTTGCCGCCATCTCAAAGAGGGTCTTGTCATTGAACACAAGATAGGGCGGGACGGACTCGGACCTTGCGATCGTAAGCCGCAGCTGCCGGAGCCGCTCTGCCAGGGCATTGCCCTCATCGGAGAGGACCGTGCTGCCAAAGGAGCGGCTTTTCTTCTTTCGTTTCACACTGCTTTCAGCCGTTTCCGTCTCCGATTTCTTCTCCCGTTTCCAGAGGATGGTCTTACCGGATGCGACCTCACCCGCCCATCTGCCGGGGAGGATGATCTGATAGGCATCCTCCGACTGGCGAAGATACCCCTCGTCCACAAGAAACAGGATCAGATCCCTTATCTCCATCTCGGACAGGTGGCTCAGGGCTCCGAACTCTTTGCTGTTTTGCAGCTCGCTTTGTCTTAGCTTTGCACTCGTGTGTCCCGCAAGGGCTGCAGCGCACAGGCTCTTTCCGTAGTGCCGGTGTGCTCCCGTGACCAGGGAGATCACGGACTTTGCAGCCTCCGTGACATCAAGCTCCTCATACTCCTTGTCGCAGTTTCCGCAGTGGCCGCAGGGTTTGTCCACCTGCTCTCCGAAGTAGGAGAGGATATAGTTTCGAAGGCACCCGGTCCCGGTGCAGTAGTGCTCCATCTTCGAGAGACGGACGAGGTCCTGGCGCCGGATGAGATCCTGCTCGTCCGCGGTCAGCTGATCATTCCCCTCTTTGTTCTCAATGAGGTACCGGTCGATCATGACGTCCTGAACGCTGTAGAGGAGAATGCACTCCGCATCCTCCCCGTCGCGCCCTGCCCGTCCCGCCTCCTGATAGTAGTTCTCGATGGAGGAAGGCATGTTGTAGTGGATGACAAAGCGCACGTTCGACTTGTCGATGCCCATGCCGAAGGCATTGGTCGCGACCATGACGCTGGTCCGGTCATAGATGAAATCGTCCTGACTCTGCGCCCGGTCCGCGGCGTCCATCCCCGCGTGATACCGGCCCGCCGGGATGTAGACATCGTTCAGGGCATCGCAGAGGGTGTCGACGTTCTTTCTTGTCGAGCAGTAGATGATGCCGCTCTCCTTCTCGTGCTGATGAAGATAGGCGATGACAAAGGAGGTCTTGTCCTTTGGTTTCTCGACGCGCCAGTAGAGGTTTTTCCGGTCAAAGCCCGTGACGAGAACCTTCGGATCCTGAAGCTCCAGGACGCGTATGATGTCGTCCCGCACTGTGTGGGTTGCGGTCGCCGTGAAGGCGCTGACCACAGGGCGCTTCGGGAGTTTTTTGATGAAATCGGTGATGGCAAGATAGGACGGGCGGAAATCCTGCCCCCACTGGGAGATGCAATGGGCCTCGTCGACCGTGACCATGGAAATCCCGATCTGATGCGTCAGCCACTGAAAGCGCGGTGTCTCGAGGCGCTCCGGGGCGACGTAGATGATCTTGTAGCGGTTTGTGGCAGCAAGGGAGATCGCCTTTGCGATCTGTCCCTCGGTGAGGGACGAGTTCAGATAGGCCGCATGGACGCCGGCCTCGTTCAGGGCCTGCACCTGGTCCTTCATGAGAGAGATGAGAGGAGAGATCACGATGGTGATTCCGGGCAGCATGAGCGCCGGCACCTGATAGCAGATCGACTTGCCGGCGCCGGTGGGCATGATGCCGAGGACATCCTGTCCTTTAAGAATCGCATCAATCACCTCTTCCTGTCCCGGCCTGAACGAGTCATAGCCGAAGGTCCTTCGCAGTATGTCCTGTTTTGTCACTCCCATGAATCCGCCTCCATCGCCACAGGGCATTGTACCATATCCGGCAGGCTGAACGGGCTTTACCTGCTGCTTACGTGGATTTAACCTGTTGCTAACGAGAATTTAATATTGTAGTATCTTTGTATCTTGAGATTTGTGCGCATAGTGAACGTTCCGGCATTTCGGAGGCTCCACAGATGGATTTCCTTTCAATACTGTCACTGCTTGGCGGCATCGTGCTGTTTCTGTTCGGTATCGAGATCATGGGCGAGAGCCTGAAAAAGGTCTCCGGCGGGCGCATGGAGCAGGTCCTTCAGAATATCACTTCCAGCAAGTGGAAGGGGGCACTGCTCGGCTGCCTTGTCACCGCGGTCATTCAGTCGTCCGGTGCGACGATCGTCATGGTCGTCGGCTTTGTCAACTCCCAGATCATGACGCTGCAGCAGGCGGTCGGCGTGATCATGGGCGCCAACATCGGCACCACCGTCACCGCCTGGCTCCTCTCCCTGTCCGCCATCGACAGCTCGAACCTGTTTCTGCAGCTGATGAAGCCCGCGAACTTCTGTCCGATCCTGGGGGTTGTCGGTCTTGGCATGATGATCGGCGGAAAGAAGCAGCGGACGAAGGACATCGGCACCGGCATCGCGGCCTTTGCGACCCTGATGCTTGGCATGAACCGCATGTCCGCGGCCATGTCCCCGCTCTCCGAGGATCCCGGCTTTACTTCCCTGCTGACTGCCTTTTCCAATCCGTTCATCGGCCTTCTCATCGGTCTTGTGGTGACGGCTGTTCTCCAGTCTTCCTCCGCATCCATCGGTATCCTGCAGGCCATGTCCCTGTCCGGCACGATGATGATGTCCAGTGCGATTCCGGTCCTCATGGGCGAGAACATCGGCTCCGCAATCACCGGCATCATCGGCTCCATCGGCGCATCGAGAAATGCCCGCCGCTCCTCCTGGTTCCAGATGGTCTACTGTATTTTGAAGACCATGACCTTCATGGTGCTCTTCTACGGGCTCAATGCGATCTTCCACTTCTCCATCATGACGGACATTGCATCTCCGGTGAAGATCGCCATCTTCCACTCCGTCTTCAACATCATCGCGGTGCTGGTATTCCTCCCGCTCTCGGATTTCCTATTAAAGATTGTCTATAAGCTGATCCCCGTGACCGAGAAGGAGAAGGAGGAGAGCGAGAACCGCAAGGAACTCCAGCTCCTCGATCCGAAATTTGTCACCACTTCTTCCTTTGCGTTAAAGCAGTGCCGCACCGTCATCAACCGCATGGCGGATTTTACCCGGGAGGCCGTACAGCTCTCGACCGAGATCGTGCTCTCCTATGACGAGGAGAAGGCAAACCGCGTCCAGCAGCTGGAGGTCACGGTCGATGAGTATGAGGATACGCTGAACAGCTATCTCATGAGGCTCACCGGAAAGAACTACTCCGATGCGGACTCGAGGCTCTTCACCCTGATGATCCACTCGATCGGAGATCTCGAGCGCATGACGGACCATGCCCTCAACATCATGCAGTGCGCCCAGCAGATGAACGAGAAGAAGCAGACCTTCTCCCCGAAGGCCGTCGAGGAGATCACGGTGTTCAACAGGGCCCTCAATGACATCGTATCCCGCACGGTGAAGGCCTTCCAGGAGGGGAACCTTTCCCTTGCCTCCACGGTGGAGCCCCTCGAGGAGGTCATCGACGGCCTGAACATGCAGATCAAGAAGCGGCATGCAAGGCGCGTCCGCCGCGGCAAGTGCTCGATCGAGCTCGGCGTTGTCCTCGAGGACATCACGACCGACTACGAGCGCATCGCCGATCACTGCAACAACATCGCGGTGTACATGAACCAGACGCAGGACAATGAGCTGGAGACGCACGACTATCTCGAGCACCTCGAGGAGAGCGACAGGCTCGAGTTCCGCGAGATGGCCTACGAGTTCGAGCAGCAGTACCAGCTCCCGGCTCTCAAAAAGGACGATGATGCGGCCGCTCCCGCGCAGGACGATGACAGTACAAGGATCGCCCCGGAGGAGATCAAAAAGGACAAGGACAAGAAGACAAAGAAGAAGAAAAAGGATTCGAAGCCGGACAAGGGCAACTGATCGGATACAAAAAAACTCCGTGACCTGTGAGAGATTGCAGCAGGTCACGGAGTTCTTTGTTTTCCGTGTTGTTTCTTACCGGATTCGGACGGCGTTTTCATCGGAGTTGTAGTCGATGTGAAAGGTCAGATCCTCTGTGTTGCCGTTTTCGTCGGTTACGGGCATCACAAAGTCCATCGCCGCAAAGTCCGCCTCCGTTGCATCGGCGGCGTTGTTCAGGATGTAATCCGAGATGTTGAAGTCTTCTGTCGTCACGGCAAAGAGGCCGCTCTCCTCATCGGCAAGTTCCATGCTGCCGGTGCAGGAGATGTTCTTCCCGCCGACGCTGCAGGTGATGCCGGGACCGAAGGTGAGATCTTTTCCGGTGTAATTCTTTGCAAAGAAGTACAGGGTATCCGTCGGTGTGGGATCCGAGACCGCAGTCAGGGTCAGGCCGTTCTCGGACAGGGCCTTGATGCCGATGACGTCTGTGGTGGTCATGCCGGCATCCGAAAGGGCGGCCGAGAAGGACAGCGTTCCGTTTGTCGTTTCGTCCTCATCCACCGTGCAGTCAAAGGAGAACGCCGCGATGGAATCCCCGGAGATGCCAAGGGACGAGAAGGCGGTATCGGATACCACGGAGGACGGGTCCACCTCAAAGACGGCCCGGCAGTCCGGGAAGAGGACCATGGTCTGCGGCGTATAGGAGGCGTCCGTGATCTTTACCCCGTTGACGCCAAAGCCCGCCATCGTCACGGTGTGGGATACCGTGTCTTCGTTTAGTACCTCGACCAGAGCCACCCGGTCGCTCCAGCGGTCGGTGAGGATGGCTGCGGACTGTGCGCTCACATCAAGGGCACTGACGTCCATGCCGGTCTCAAGCCCCATCAGCTGATCTCCCCAGCTCCTTGTCAGGGAGGATGTCTGTATGGCGGCAAGATAGGTGTCCGGAAGGGTGGTGTCCGCATCTTCTCCGGTGCTGATCACGACAATGTCCCCCTCTGTCCCGGAAACCGAGAGCTGAAGCGTGAGGTCCGTGATTGTTGAGATGCCGTACAGGGAGAGCTCCCCGCAGGTAACCGTGATGGCAGAGGTATCTTCGTCCAGCCCGGCTGCCTCGATCATGTATCCGTTGACGGCAAGGCCGGTGAGCGAAAGATCGGAGAGCTTTGCCCCGGTGACGGTAAGTGCGATGGTCATCGTGTCCGGATCATCCTCTGCATCAAAGGAGATGCTGTCCGCAGTGACCTTCACGCCGTCCGCATCATAGAGAACGGACGATGGGATGGACACGCCGGTGTCGATGCCGCCCGTGATCGCGGAAATCTCGTCCTTTGTCGGTGCCGGGTCGATCCCGGTATAGGTGTCCGGCTTCCCGCAGGCGGAAAGGACGAGGGGAATCAGAAGGAGAGAAAGAGTCAGAGAGCGGAGTCGTTTCTTCATCGAAGATCCCCCTCAATGAGGCCGGTCTTTACAAAGCCATTCCAGATGCCGTTGTCGTGGATATCTGTGGTGACAAGGTCTGCTGCTTTCTTTAACGGCTCCACCGCATTGCCCATCGCGACTCCGATGCCGGCGCTCTCGATCATCTCGTTGTCATTCGGCCCGTCGCCGAAGGCGATGGTGTCCGCAAAGGTCGCGCCCACGTGCTTTAAGTACTGTTCCATGCCAAAGCTCTTCGGGCAGGAGGCGATGGTGATCTCCCCGTCGTGCGTGATGTTCTCCCCTTTTGGGAACTTGAAGCTCGAACCGGTGACCGTAAAGTAGGGGCTGATCCTCTGTCTTGCCTCTTCCAGGGTGCCGGGCAGGTTGTAGTAGACAAGCTTGTTGCAGTTCGTGAGGTCTTTCGGGTGTTCCGTGATGTCGGTCCGTCCGAAGCGCTCCTCCCGGTCCTTTGGTGTCAGTCTCCCGTTGCCGATGAGGTTTGTCCCCATCTCGACCGAGGTCTTTGTCCCGAAGATGCCGTCCGTGCACTGCAGGAAGTAGTAGCAGCCGGTGCTCTCGAGAAAGTCGACAAGAGGGGAGAGTTCCTTTTCGGGGATTGTCTCATTGCACAGGATCTTCCCGCCTTCAAGGACCAGAGCGCCGGCGGCGCAGACAATGCCGGAAAAGAGGGGCGAAGTCCGAAAGAAGGGCCGGATCTGGGTAAGGCCGCGCCCGGAGCAGATGACCAGGAGATGCCCGTTCTGATGCGCCATTTTAAGGGCCTCCAGAGCCGAGTCCGGAAGCTTTCCCTCAAAGTCGGTCAGAGTGCCGTCGATATCGAGAAAGACGATTTTACGCATGGGGTTTCTCCGATCCCGTTTTCTTCTTCCTGCCGGTGTTCTTCTGCCAGATGCAGCCAAGACCCTTCAGCAGGAGGTGGTTGTCGATGATGATTTCATGGCGGCACCAGGGAGCAATGAGGTGCCCCAGGCCGCCGGTTGCAATGATGCTGCCGCAGGAGCCGACGGCCTCGATGTAGTGGTCGAGAAGCCCGTCGATTGCCCCGGCGCTGCCGTAGACGATGCCGCTCTTCATCGCATCGACGGTGTTCGTGCCGATGGTCTTTTTCGGTGCGGAAAAGTCGATGGAGGGAAGAAGAGAGGTGTTCTTTGTCAGTGCAGAGAGCGAGATCCCGGCGCCCGGCATGATGCCGCCGCCAAGGTAGGAGCCGTTTTTGTCGACCACGGTCACCGTGGTCGCCGTGCCCATGTCGATGATGAAGGCGGGAAGCGGATACTCTTCCTTTGCACCGACTGCCGTTGCCACAAGGTCGCCGGCAATGGTACCGGGGTCATCGAGGCGGATGTCAAGGCCGGTCTTTACACCGGCTCCGAGGACCATGGGACTGATTTTGATCAGCCGCCGGATGGCCTCCTGCATGACCATCGTCAGCTCCGGGACGACCGAGGAGATGATGGCGCCCTCGATGGATGAAAGATCGATCCCGATCATCTCGAGGATCTCCCTTACGCGGACGGCATATTCCCAGGAGGTGGCGTCCACCTCGCTGAGAAGCTGTATGGTCTCCTTTACGGTGACAGGCGATGTGGTCACGTCGAGGAGACCCAGGACGGTGTGTGTGTTTCCGATATCGACAGCCAGTATCATAGAGCAGTTCCTTTCTGAGCGGAAAGTATGGCACACCTCATTTTGAATTACAAGAAGACGGGAAAGACAGCAGGAAAATGAGAGGATGAAAAGAGCCCGCCATGCGGCGGGCTTTGCTGTCTTATTCTGTTCTGTCGTCCATCGGCGTGTAGGAACGGTGCTTTGCAATCGTAAGATATGCCGGGCGGATGATCTTGCTGTTGTTTGCCAGCTCCTCCATGCGGTGCGCGGACCAGCCGACGATTCTCGCACAGGCAAAGAGCGGGGTGAACAGCTCCATCGGAAGGCCGAGCATTTTGTAGAGGAAGCCCGAGTAGAAGTCGACATTCACGCAGACGCCCTTGTAGATTTTCCGCTCGTTTGCAATGACCTGCGGCGCCAGGCGGGAGACCTTGTCATAGAGCGCATACTCCTCATGCATGCTCTTGGCCTGTGAGAGCTTTTCGACGTAGACTTTCAGGATCTCGGCTCTCGGATCGGAGAGGGAGTAGACCGCGTGGCCGACGCCATAGATGAGCCCCGAGTGGTCAAAGGCCGCTCCGTGCAGCAGGCGGCGGAGGTAATCGGAGATCTCATCTTCATCGTTCCAGTCATGGACGTTCTTTTCCATGTCGTCGAACATGTGCACGACCTTGATGTTCGCGCCGCCGTGGCGGGGACCCTTGAGAGATCCGAGCGCCGCCGCGATCACCGAGTAGGTGTCGGTGTGGGTCGAGGTGACGACGTGGGTCGTGAACGTGGAGTTGTTGCCGCCGCCGTGGTCCATGTGCAGGATCAGCGCGATGTCCAGGATCTTGGCCTCGAGATCCGTGTACTTCGAATCCGGGCGCAGGATGTGCAGGATGTTCTGGGAGATCGAGCCGGTCTCGAGCGGGGGATGAATGTACAGGCTCTGTCCGTTCTGATAGTGGTTGTAGGCCTGGTACCCATAGATGGAGAGCATCGGGAACAGGCTGATGAGCTGCATGCTCTGGCGAAGGACGTTGGGCAGAGAGATGTCATCGGCCCGGTCGTCATAGGAGTAGAGGGTCAGTACCGAGCGCGCAAGGGTGTTCATCATGTCGTTCGAAGGAGCCTTCATGATGATGTCGCGCACAAAGCTCGTCGGCAGGGAGCGGTAGAAGATGAGCCGCTCCTGGAAGGCGGAGAGCTCCTCCTTCGTCGGCAGCTCGCCGAAGAGCAGCAGGTAGGCGATCTCCTCAAAGCCGAAGCGGTCGTCCTTTATAATGCCGCGCACGAGATCGTTGATCTCATAGCCGCGGTAGTAGAGATGGCCAAAGTCCGGCACCTCCTGCCCGTCGATCATTTTTTTGGCGCTGACCTCCGAGATGTTGGTGAGTCCCGCGCGGACGCCCTTTCCGTTCAGGTCGCGAAGACCGCGCTTGACGTCGTACTTCTGAAAGAGGGAAGGCTCGATGAGGTCCGCATTCTGCGCACGGGCTGCCATGCGGTCGATTTCCGGGGTGATCTCGGAATAGATGTTGGTACCTGTCAGGTTGTCATTGATCATGAAAAGAACTCCTCTCCTGTAGTATTCCGGTATTTCTCTCCCCGCGCGTCTTTTTCCCAAATCGATTGATGAGAGTTATTTTATCATAGATCTGTGACTACAGGAAGATGTATTACCAGTTTTCAAAAATTTTAGAATAATGGTCAGTTTTATCCCCGCTTCCGGGTATGTCTCCATGACTCAGGATTTAACAATTCCCGCCGCGCAAAAGAGAACCCCCTCCTTTATAATGGAACTATTTCAGGCAGTACAGGTGGAATAAAGGAGATCGCCGCATGGCAGCGGAAGAGAGAAATTCCGAAGAGGAAAAGGAGAGAACAAGAGAGCTTGAGCTGGAGAAGCTGCGCACTCTGCTGGAAAACCACGATGCAGAGGGACTCCACGCGTTTGTCGCGGATGAGAACGCCATCGACTTCGCCCAGCAGGTGGACGAGCTCTCCGATGAGGAGATCGAAAAGCTCACTCCGATGCTCACCGATGAGGAGCTCGGCTCTGTCATGGAGCAGTCGGAGGAAGAGGAGCAGGCCCGCATCGCAAAGACCCTGGACAATGGCCGGATCCTCAACGGCTTTGCCACGATGCAGAAGGACGACATCGTCGATATGCTGGGTGAGATGCCGATCGGCCGGCGCAAGGAGCTGATCAACGCGATGAAGGCGGACGACCGCCAGATCATCACAAACCTTTTGCAGTATCCCGGGGACTCCGCGGGAGGCCTCATGACCACCGAGTACATCGCCCTTCGCGAGGACCGGACAGTGGGACAGGGCCTCTCCAAGATCGAGGAGATCGGCCCGAAGACGGAGGTCATCGAGACGATCTTCATCGTCGACCCGAGGCGCCGGCTCATCGGCTGGTGCGACCTTCGGGATATCCTCTCTTCGCCCAAGGATACGATGCTTAGGGACATCATGCACGACGACGTCATCAGCGTGCAGCCGGAGACCGATCAGGAGGAGACGGCAAAGCTCGTCTCCCGCTATGACCTCAAGGCCCTGCCGGTGGTCAGCGCAACGAACCAGATCCTCGGCATCATCACCGTCGACGATATCATCGATGTCATCGTCGAGGAGTACGACGAGGACATGATGCAGATGGCCGGCGTATCGAGCGAGGAGAGTCTCGAGACGACGCTGTGGCAGTCGGTAAGGCTTCGCCTTCCCTGGCTTCTCGTAAACCTTGCGACGGCGTTCCTTGCGTCCTTTACGGTGCGCGCCTTCGAGGGGACGATCGAGAAGGTGGTCGCGCTCTCGTCCATCATGACGATTGTCTCCGGCATGGGCGGCAATGCGGGCTCCCAGACGACCTCGATCCTGATAAGGGCACTCTCACAGAACAAGCTGCACTTTAAGGACTGCATCAGACCCCTCTTCAAGGAGGTGCTTCTTGCCGTGATCAACGGCGCGGCCTGCGGTATCGTGACCGCGATTGTCGTCTACTTCATGTACGGCAATGTATTCCTCGGGATCATCGTCATCATGTCGATGATCGGAAATCTCCTGGTCGCCGGCGTCTGCGGCTTCCTGATTCCGGTGATCCTCTCGGAACTGCATCTCGATCCTGCGGTGTCGAGTTCGATCTTCCTCACGACCGCCACCGATGTCCTGGGCTTTTTCATCTTCCTCGGCCTTGCGACCCTGTTCCTGCCCTATCTTGTGTAACGAAAACCTTGAAATTTACAAAGTGCCCGCCTCCGGTTCTTCCGGGGCGGGCACATTCTGTCTCTTCTGATGATGTTTTTTGCTTACCTTCCGAAGAGTCCCTTCTTCTCATAGGGTTCGCAGATGTATCCTCTGTAGTGATACCCGGTCTCCTCGATGGCCTGTTTCAGGTCATCGCCGTTGATCTTCTCATCCGTCAGGAACGTGGACTCGTTCTTCTTATGAGAAGAGGAAACCTTCTTCACGTTCGGGAAGGTCTTCCGGATCACGTCATTGATGTGGGACTCGCACATCCCGCATGCCATACCTTCGATTCTTACCGTTGTTTTGTACATCTTTTTTCTCCTTTGCGGTTGACAAAGCATTTTCGGACCGCTAAAGTATTGTACTGTAATTAGACAAGAATAACAAGCAGTAAAATACTAAAATTAGAACGTACTAACTTTAACACGAATAAGCGTGTATTGATCAGAAGAAAGGACACAGAACAATGCTTCCACTTTCGATGGCACAGGCCGGAGATCAGCTGATGGTCGTCCGCATCGGCGGGAACGACGAGGCGAAAAAGCACCTCGAGGATCTTGGTTTTGTCGTCGGTACACCGGTTCAGGTGGTGTCCGCACCCGGCAACGGCAACGTGATTGTCGCCCTCAAAGGTGCCCGGCTTGCCATCACCTCGCAGATGGCCGCAAAGATTCAGGTGACAGAGGGTGAAAAGCAGTAGGTCTTTTTATCAGGCATATGAGTTAGCAAACACTAACTACTGTTTGTTGGCTTGTATATAGAATGCAGTATCAAATCTTGTATGGAGGAGACAGCATGAAAACACTCAGAGATGTGCCTGTAGGGCAGACGTCCACGGTTCTGAAGATCCATGGCGACGGTGCCTTAAAGCGCAGAATCATGGACATGGGCATCACGAAGGGAACAGACATCTACGTCCGCAAGGTGGCTCCGCTCGGCGATCCGGTTGAGGTCACCGTCAGAGGGTATGAGCTTTCGCTTCGGAAGGAAGATGCAGACATCCTGGAGATGAGCTGACAGGGACCAGCTTTTTCAAAGCATCAGCAGTACAACGTTTCGATTGGAAATACGTACAGAAAAGAGGAAAACATGGCAATTAAAATCGCGCTCGCAGGAAACCCGAACTGCGGCAAGACCACACTGTTCAACGACCTGACCGGCAGTACGCAGTACGTCGGCAACTGGCCGGGCGTCACCGTTGAAAAGAAGGAAGGCCGGCTCATCGGCCACAAGGACATCGTGGTCCAGGACCTTCCCGGTATCTATTCCTTAAGCCCCTACACGCTCGAGGAGGTCGTCTCCAGAAACTACCTCGTCAATGAAAAGCCCGATGTCATTCTGAACATCGTCGACTCCACCAACATCGAGAGAAACCTGTACCTCACCACCCAGCTGATTGAGATCGGCCGCCCGGTGGTCCTGGCCTTCAACATGATGGATCTGATCCGCAAGAACGGTGACAAGATCGACACGATGGCCATTGCAAAGGAGCTGGGCTGCGAGAGCATCGAGATCTCCGCTCTCCACTCCCAGAACACGAAGGAAGCCGCGGAGCTTTGTATCAAGGTCGCACAGGAAGCAAAGGAGAGAAAGGAACTGCCGCATGTCTTCACCGGAAGCGTTGAGCATGCGATCGCCCACATCGAGGAGTCCATTCAGGACAAGGTTGATCCGTCCCAGCTTCGCTGGTTCTCCGTAAAGCTCTTTGAGCGTGATAACAAGGCAACCGATCAGCTCCATCTCGACGCAGCCACCAAGGCCCACATCGAGGGACACATCAGGGACTGCGAGAAGGAGATGGACGATGATTCCGAGAGTATCATCACGAATCAGCGCTACACCTACATCCAGGAGCTGATGGCAAAGACCGTAAAGAAGAAGAGAAAAAAGGGCGAGATGACGGTGTCCGACAAGATCGACCGCATCGTCACGAACCGTATCCTTGCACTTCCGATCTTCGCCCTGATCATGTTCGGTGTGTATTACGTCTCCGTCACGACCCTCGGCACGATGCTGACCGACTGGACGAACGATGTCCTGTTCGGCGAGTGGATCCCGAATGCAGCTTCCGCAGGACTCGAGGCGATCAGCTGCCCCGGGTGGCTGGAAGGCCTGATCGTTGACGGTATCATCGGCGGTGTCGGCACGGTCCTGGGCTTCGTGCCGCAGATGGTGATCCTGTTCCTGTGCCTGGCAATCCTTGAGGATTCCGGATACATGGCACGTGTCGCCTTCATCATGGACCGTATCTTCCGCAGATTCGGTCTGTCCGGCAAGTCCTTCATCCCGATGCTCGTCGGTACCGGCTGCGGCGTGCCCGCCATCATGGCTTCCCGTACGATCGAGAATGAGCAGGATCGCCGCATGACCATCATGCTCTCGACCTTCATGCCCTGCAGTGCAAAGATGGAGATCGTCGCCATGCTGACCATGACCTTCTTCCCGGGCAATCCGTTCGTTGCACCGGCCATGTACTTCATGGGACTTGGCATCGTCGTCTTTGCAGGTATTGCATTAAAGAAGACCAGGTACTTCTCCGGCGATCCGGCTCCGTTCGTCATGGAGCTGCCGGCTTACCATGTACCTACCGTGAGAGGCGTTCTGATTCACGTCTGGGAGCGCACCAAGGCCTTCCTGGTCAAGGCAGGTACCATCATCTTCGCAATGTGCATCGTCCTCTGGGTTCTGATGCATCTTGGCCCGTCCGGATATCTGCCGGATGAGGAGCAGGTCTCCGTATCGTTCCTTCGTTACATCGGCGAGGTTCTCGCATGGATCTTCGTTCCGCTGGGATTCGGTTCCTGGCAGGGCGCCGTGGCAGCGGTCTCCGCAGAGGTCGCAAAGGAGCAGGCAACGGCAACCCTTGCAATGCTCGCTCATGCAACCTTTACGACTGCAGCCAGTGATGAGGAAGCGATTTCGCTGCTGTTTGGCGGAAGCTCTCTGGTAGGCTTCTCGTTCCTGGTCTTCAACATCTTCGATGCACCCTGCATGGTCGCCATTGCAACGGCCTTCCGTGAGCAGGGCACCCGCAAGTGGGGCTGGATCACTTTCGGCTTCCAGATGATGATGGGCTACTGCCTGGCATTGTGCATCTATCAGATCGGCTCTCTTGTGAATGGCAACGGCTTCACTTTCGGTACTCTTGTTGCCTTCCTTCTGATCGCTGTCTCGCTGTACTTCATCTTCCGTCCGAATCCGTACAAGGACGTGAGAAAGCAGAAGGTCAACGCAGTAGAAGCACATTCATGATTCAGGCATAAAGAGTCGGGTTATCCATGGACAGCACAGAACTTACCGGAGCGATGACGAAGTACCTCGCGACCATCGTGGAAATCGAAGAAGAGGGCGCGAAGATCCGGGCGATTGACATTGCAAACCGCAACGGCGTGAAGAAGCCGAGTGTGTGCAACGCAGTGGCGGTACTCAAGGATCTTGGCTTTATCACCGCAGACGGCGGCCGCAATATCCGCCTGACCGAGAGGGGCAGGCAGATCGGACAGAGGGCAAGGCAGAAGGAACAGTTCTTCTGCGAACTTCTTTCCGATGCGGGTCTTGACAAAGACAGCGCAAAGCTGGAGGCTTCCAGGTTTGCCTATTCGGTGAGTGAGAAGGCATATCTGGCACTTCGAAACTACGCGGACAAAGAGCGTGACTCATGAGATGCGATAATGCAATGGAATCACTTGTGTATGGTCTGGTATCTCTGATGGTTGCCGGAGGAATGCTCCTTCTGATGCACGGCATCCGGGAGTGGGCACTGCGGCAGCTCCATCACAGGAGGAAATGAAATGTTCGGGTTTGGCAGGAAGGACGACACGATCGTTCTCAATAAGACGAGAAGGACGCGCTTTGTGGCGATCGCCTTTCTCGGGGACGGCGATGTGCCGACTTTCGAGAGAACCTGTTACTTTGAGTTTCACACCATCCTGAACGGAAAGAGCCAGCGCAAGGACATGCTCTCCATTCAGGATACAAAGACCGACGCCGTGGTGAAGACCCTCAAAGACATGAAGGTCGACACGGTGGTTGCAAGGGCCTACGGGCCCCGGGCGATGCATGCGCTGAAAAATGCCGGCATCCGGTGCTGCGTATTTGACGGCGGTCCCCATGCCGCCATCAATGCCTACCTCAAGGATGCACTGGTAGAGGTCTGAAAAGCAATTCTCCTGAACAGAAGGGGCGGCCAGATCCGATTGGATTTCGGATCTGGCCGCCCTTTCGCTGTCTGAAGGAGAAATGCAGGCGGTCTTTTTTGCTACTCCTCTCCTGCGAGCTCACTCAGGTGCCGGTACTGGCGCGGAGACATGTGGTAATGGTCCTGGAAGACGCGGTTGAAGGTCTGCTGGCTCTGGAACCCGGCGTCGAGGCAGATCTCGGTCACCGGCTCATCGGTGCGGGCAAGAAGAGCGCAGGCGTAGTCGAGGCGCACCTCATTGAGATAGCGGTTGAAGTTCCGGTGGAAGGTCGAGGAGAATACCCTGGAGAGTGCGTAGGGGCTCACGCCGAGGTCCTTTGCCATGCCGGTGAGGGTCAGGTTCTCCCGGAAGTGCTGCGCGATGTAGTTCACCACCTGATAGACGATGTCGTACTTTGCGGCATCCTGCCGGTCCTCCAGAGTAAGAAGGTACAGGGTTCTCGAAAGGACAAGCTGCAGCATCGCCTGCAGCTCCACGAGGCGGCTCTTGGTCTTCAGATCCTGCCGCGTGATCTGCTCATTGCCGGCGGGCGCCTGTTCCAGGGAAAGCTCCCGGGCACCCTTCAGGGTCCTGTGGTGGCGCTTCGGGAAGGCGGCAACCAGGGAGAGCAGGGTGTTGATAACGAGCGGCGCAAGATCCTTGCGGCGGATCACCGGGTCCTTTGGCTGTGTCGAGTTCAGAAGGTAGGTGAAGGGCCCGAGGTAGAGAGAAGCCGCCAGGATGTGCACGGCGCGGCATTCGGCGGTATCAAACACCTGGAAGTGGTGGATCAGATTCGGAAAGATGATCCCGAGATCCCCTTCTTCCATGTGGAAGAGGTTCATTCCGACGCCAAGCTCCAGCGTTCCCTCCGTGACGTAGACGATTTCTATGGACTTGTGCAGGTGCGGACTCTCGTGGCGGGAGCGGATCTCGCGCGCATCGAGGGCGTCCTGACTTTCACTGTAGGTTGTGATCATGGCGATTCTGCAAGATCTGAGTACTTTTGAATGACATTTGGTGAGAAACAAAGGAGGAGGAGCGGTATCCTTACAGCGTAAAGATCAAACGAACAAAAGACCGGAATCCCCTCCGGTTTTCGTCATCATACCACAGAAATGTGACTGAGACCTGACGCATTTGATTTTTCATCAAGAAGCTTTTTATAAGCAATATACCCTCCCTTTCACCGCACTGCCGTCTGTCCACGGCGGTGCGGTACTTTTTTGTCTTGCGGTAAGGTTAGAAAAATTTTAGTTTTATTAATCGAATTCATGTGCTATGATACGGACGGAAACAAAGAACAGATCCCCAAAGGAGGTTATCACATATGAACGACTATCTTCAGATCGAAAAGGTCTACGGACGTCAGATCATTGATTCCCGCGGCAACCCCACCGTTGAGGCGGAGGTGACACTTGCGGATGGCACCGTCGGACGCGGTGCATCGCCCTCCGGCGCATCAACCGGTGAGTTCGAGGCACTGGAGCTTCGTGACGGCGACAAGAGCCGTTTTGGCGGCAAGGGCGTGACGAAGGCCGTCGACAACATCAACAACCTGATTGCTCCCGCACTTGTCGGTGTTGATGCGTCCGATACCTATGCAGTCGACAAGGTCATGCTCGACCTTGACGGCACGAAGGACAAGTCAAAGCTTGGCGCAAACGCAATCCTTGCCGTCTCCATCGCGGCGGCAAAGGCGGCTGCACTGTCGCTGGACATTCCGCTTTACCGGTTCCTCGGCGGCGTGCAGGCAGACACTCTGCCGGTGCCGATGATGAATATCCTGAACGGCGGCGTCCATGCAACTAACTCCGTGGACACCCAGGAGTTCATGATCATGCCCGCCGGTGCTCCGAGCTTTTCCGAGGGTCTTCGCTGGTGCACCGAGGTGTTCCATGCCCTTCAGAAGCTCTTAAAGAGCGAGGGCAACACCACCTCCGTCGGCGATGAGGGCGGTTTCGCGCCGAACCTCAAGGACGACGAGGACACCATCGAGCACATCCTGCAGGCCATCCGCAACGCCGGCTATGAGCCCGGCCGCGACTTCGTCCTGGCAATGGATGCGGCATCGAGCGAGTGGAAGAGTGAGAAGGGCAAGGGCTTCTATCATCAGCCAAAGTCCGGAAAAGACTTCACCTCCGATGAGCTCATCGCTCACTGGAAGAGCCTTGTCGAGAAGTACCCGATCTACTCCATCGAGGACGGCCTCGACGAGGAGGACTGGGAAGGCTGGCAGAAGATGACCAAAGAGCTTGGCAACAAGGTCCAGCTTGTCGGCGATGACCTGTTCGTCACGAACACCGAGCGCCTGAAGAAGGGCATCGAGCTGCACTGCGCAAACTCGATCCTCATCAAGCTCAACCAGATCGGATCGGTCTCCGAGACCCTCGATGCGATCAAGATGGCACACAACGCGGGCTACACCGCAATCGTCTCTCACCGCTCCGGCGAGACCGAGGATACGACCATCGCGGATCTGTCCGTTGCGCTGAACACGGGCGAGATCAAGACCGGTGCACCGAGCCGCTCCGAGCGTGTGGCAAAGTACAATCAGCTGCTGCGCATTGAGGAGCAGCTTGGAAACCATGCCGTGTACCCGGGCAAGGGCGCGTTCCACTTCACAAGGTAAAACAGGCCTTACAGGGAAAGCCCCTGTCTCAGCTTTAGCTTTGGTTCATCCTCCATAAACACATATCGCAAGAAGAAACCCCTTCTTCCGGCAAGCAGCCGGTGGAAGGGGTTTCTTCATATCCGGATATCAGAGCTGTCTTTCGGATCAGTGACGGTCCATTACCCGAGGGCAACGTCCAGTGCCATCATCAGCGTGAAGCCGAAGGCAAAGGAGAGAACGCCGATGTTGGAGTGCTCGCCCTCTGACATCTCCGGGATCAGCTCCTCGACAACCACGTACATCATGGCGCCTGCGGCAAAGCTTAAGAGGTAGGGCATTGCCGGGATCATATAGCGGGAAAGGAGCAGTACCAGCAGAGCTCCCGCGGGCTCTACGGCGCCGGAGAGGAGGCCAAGGAGGAAGGATTTTCCCTTCTTCATGCCGCCTGCGTGAAGCGGCATGGAGATGATGGCGCCCTCCGGGAAGTTCTGGATGGCGATGCCAAGGGACAGGGCAAGGGCTGCCGAGGCGGCGATCCCCTCGGACCCTGCAAGATACCCCGCATAGACGACGCCGACCGCCATGCCCTCCGGGATGTTGTGGATGGTCACGGCAAGGAGCATCAGGGTCGTGTTCCGAAGGTGGGACGAAGGTCCCTCGGGGGCGCTGGCAAAGCGGTGCAGGTGGGGCGTTGCGTGGTCGAGAAAGAGCAGGAACAGGATGCCAAGCCAGAAGCCGACAAGGGCGGGAAGGAACGAGAGGCGCCCGAGGGCAGCCCCGTCCTCGATGGCCGGGATGATCAGCGACCAGATGGACGCGGCGACCATGACGCCGGCGGCAAAGCCGGTCATGAAGCGCTGCACATGATCGGAGAGCTCATTCTTCATGAAAAGAACAGCGGCAGAGCCAAGGCTCGTGCCGAGAAACGGGATCAGAATCCCGAGAACAACACTGGTGATCACAAAAACCTCCTCTGTGAATGACTTATGATTAAATCACTACTACATATCTTAAAGGAAGACGCTTTTCCGTGCAAGAAAAGCGCCATCTGACTTTCCGTTTCCCTTCTCCGGCATATGTCTGCATCCCGTGCGGATGAATGAAAAGTTTAATAATGGTCAACTGCAGCTGACATCACAGCGGACCATGAAATGTCGGTTACGGTTGACAAACCGGCCGGATGTTTGGACACTTAGGATGTAAAGAATTCAGAAAAATTAGCATGATTTAACTTATTTACAGTAAAGTTAAACACAACTGGCTTTCATGGCATGGATAGAAAGGAAGATTTTAAATGAGTGCCTGGAAAAATGTTCGTATGATCACATATGGTTTTCTGATTGGAACGGCGGGTGTTGCCCTGCTCTCCTCTGATGATGCAAAGAGTGCCTACACACACATCACGGCAGCGGTCAAGCGCGGCGGCACGAGCGTCATGAAGACCTTCACGACATTAAAGGAGAACTGCGAGGACGTCGGCGCCGATGCAGATGACATCAACAGAAAGCGCGCCGAGAAGAAGAGAGCGCAGGAGATCGCGGATGCAAAGGAGACCCTTCGCCGTGCAGCCGAGGAGGACGCCGTAAAGGCCGCTGAGGAAGCGGACGCGGCAGCAGCAGACGAGGCCTGACGCCGTATGAGATGCACGATCTTACGTCAACTGCTCACGACCCTAAAGGGTCGGAGCTTGCAGCTGGTCCGGAAGTACAAACGTGACGCGTAGAGCGTCCTCCTTCCTTTGATAGATGGGATTGCACCCTTATACCGCCGCATCGTCGGGTGGCTGACTGCACCCGTGAGTTAGCCTCCTGTCATGCAGGAGCTTCTGCTGTAAAAGCTGGATTGTCTGTGCCGGATGCCCAGAGTGTTCCGAGAAGCCATATGTTCATGGCACCGACCCGGTCATCATTCGTCTGGAATCCGCATCTGTCACACACATATATGTGTGTGTTATGGTGACGGTTCTCTTTGCAAATCCGCCCACAGTGCGGGCATCTCTGCGACGTGTAATGGGCATCAACCTTCAATACCTCAGAACCTGTCTCGTGGGCCTTATAGGTGAGTTTGGTCTCCAGATCATAGAATGCCCAGTTCCGGAGATCATGCGTCTGGCCTGCGGATTTGAAATTCTGCTCGTTTGTGGAGACGTCCTCCAGATCTTCCAGGACATACAGCGTACCGGATCCATATTTATTGACGAGTGCCTTACTGAGACAATGGTTTACATCGCTCATCCAACGGTTCTCTCGTCCAGAAATACGCTTCAGAGTACGCTTCGCTGATTTGGTGCCCTTTGCCTGGAGCTGTGCCCGGACACGATCAAAAGAATTCCGCTTCAGAAGGATCTGATTCCCGCTCTCAAAGGACGTATGATGGCTGCTGTCATATACAGTTTCCAGAAAGCGAAGTCCGCGGTCAATCCCGACGACCTGTTTTACATCGTCTCTGGTAAAGTCCGGAACTTCCTTTGTGGCGGATATATGCAGATACCAGATGTTCTTCATGCAGACCAGTTTCGCTGTGCCGAAATGCCATGACCCGTCAAGAAATTTCTTCATGCAGTCCGGCACAGTAAACGGGCAGATTACACGCCTGCCAAGAGTATTGATGGAAATCTCCCGTCCTTCATGTACGAAACTATAATCGCGGTTTTTGACGAGATCAGCCTGCGGGCGGTGGAATTCAAGCGACTTTGTAAGCCAGCGCATGTCCCGCTGTACGGAATACCATTTGCCATCTGCCTGAAAACGGTAAGGTTCCTTCTGCAGCTGGGTATTGACCGTCTTATACCCTGCCGTTACGGTGCGGACAGCGGACTGTGCCATCTGGGATTTCAGAAGAAATTTCGATCTGAGATCTCTGTACAGTTCTTTTGAGAGGGCCGCCGAATTTATCTGAAACTCATGTTCAAAGACATACCGGGAGATATAATCACACGCCAGCATGTACTGATACGATGTGTTCTCAAAGGCTTTGTCCATATCCGGATCGGTATTCAGTTTCAGCTTAAGAACCTCTGCCAGCTGCATATCGGTTTCCTCTCAATATGGTAAAATCATATTGAAATCGTACAATAAGTATGTTGTTTGGACAAGAACGAAAACAGGCTTATGGGCAGAAATTTTATACATCTGCATGATAGAGATGGCTATCATCACAGAGCGCATAATAAGACGCGTCTCCTCGTACATCTGATATTTGTCACAAAGTATCGGAAGCCGATCCTGTCCGGAAGTATCAGGCAGAACACAAAGCAGTTGATATTCGAATCTGCCAGGAGGCATCATTGGTATATTGACACCATGGAGACAGACAGGGACCATATACATATCCTGTTGCAATATCCTCCTACGGTCAGTGTGACTGATATCGTCCGCGCTCTGAAGCAGGAAAGCACGTATTACACGTGGAGACATCATGCAAATGTTTTGAAACGGCATTACTGGGCAGAACAGCTAAGCTATGGTCTGATGGATATTTTGCGGCCAGTGTAGGAGAGGCATCAGCCGAAACGATCCAACAATATATCCAACACCAGGGATAAGTAAAAACGCCCCTGAAGGGGTGACGTTTCCTTATAAAATTTATGAATCCAGCGGCAGAATGCGGGTGCATCTTCATCAGTGCTATATGACCTTCGAGGAAGCGGACAAGGTGCAGTACTACCTGCAGTCTCTGCCGGGCGTTGTGCGTGCAAAGGTCTCTGAGAGAACCTGCGATGCCACGATTTACTACGGCGGAACCGCAAAACAGAGAGCAAAACTTGTCCGTGCGCTTTCCGGCTTCGACTATGAGACGACAGAGGTTTCCGTGCCAGACCACACAGGACGCGAGCTCAACCACAAGTTCGAGGACCGGATGTTCTGGCACATCGCGGGACGCTTTGTCACAAGACTCTTCCTGCCGCTCTCCATTCGGAGCATCATCAGCTTCGTAAAGGCTGTTCCGTTCGTGATCCGGGGACTGAACTCCCTCATTCACGGGCGCATCGATGTCCACGTGCTCGATGCGGCGTCCGTGACCTTTGCGATTGTACGCAGCGACTTTGATACCGCAGGCTCCGTCATGTTCCTGCTCGGCATCGGCGACATCATGGAGGAGTGGACGCACAGGAAGTCGGTGGACGACCTGGCAAATGCCATGAGTCTTCATGTCGACAAGGTGTGGGTGAAGACAAAGAGCGGCGAGGAGGTCCTCGTCGGCGTAGGTGAGGTACACAGGGACAGCCGCATCATCGTCCGAACCGGAAACATGATTCCGCTCGACGGCCTTGTCGAGAGCGGGGACGCCATGGTCAATCAGGCCTCCATCACCGGAGAGCCGCTCTCGGTCCGGAAGACGGAGGGTGGTGCGGTCTTTGCAGGGACCGTTGTCGAGGAAGGCGAGCTTGTCGTTCGCGTGACAAAGGATGCGGGCACGGGCCAGTACGACCGGATCGTGTCCATGATCGAGGAATCGGAAAAGCTTCGCTCCGACACGGAGGCAAAGGCATCCGATCTTGCCGACAAGCTGGTCCCGGTGACCTTCGGAGCTGCGGTTCTGACCTATCTTCTGACAAGGGACATCAACCGGGCGTACTCCATCATGATGGTGGATTTCTGCTGCGCCTTGAAGCTTGCCATCCCGATCAGTGTGCTCTCCGCGATGCGGGAAGCACAGGAGCATCAGATTTCCGTCAAAGGCGGCAAGTTCATGGAGAACTTCGCAAAGGCCGAGACGATCGTGTTCGACAAGACCGGAACGATCACCAGGGCCGTACCGAAGGTCAGGGACGTGGTGGCCTTCAACGGACAGGATCCGAAGGAGATGCTGCGTCTTGCCGCCTGCCTCGAGGAGCATTATCCGCACTCCATCGCGAACGCGGTGGTGCGCTGCGCAAAGGAGCAGGGGCTTTTCCACGAGGAGAAGCACTCGAAGGTCGAGTACATCGTGGCCCACGGCATTGCAAGTACCGTTGACGGCGTGAAGGTGAGGATCGGAAGCTGGCACTTCATCTTCGAGGACGAGAAGGCAGTGCTGAAGGAGGACGAGAAGGAGAAGTTCGACAGCCTGCCGGATCAGTACTCCCATCTCTACCTTGCAATCGGTGGGGTTCTCTCCGCGGTCATCCTCATCGAGGATCCGATCAAGGACGAGGCAAAGGACGCGATCAGAGCGCTGCATGAGGCCGGGTTCTCCCGCGTTGTCATGCTGACCGGCGACTCCGGGCGGACGGCAAAGGCCGTCGCAAAGCTCATCGGTGTGGACGATTTCCGTGCCGAGGTTCTGCCGGAGGACAAGGCTGCGTTCATCAAACAGGAGCATGAGGCCGGACGCAAGGTCGTCATGGTTGGCGACGGCGTCAATGACTCGCCGGCGCTCTCCGCAGCCGATGTGGGTGTTGCCATCAACAGCGGCGCCGCGATTGCCAGGGAGATTGCCGATGTGACGATTTCCGAGGACGATCTCAAGGCGCTGGTGACGCTTCGGAGGCTGTGCAACGGCCTGAATCAGAGGACTACCCGCAACTATCGCTTTATCCTGACGTTCAACTCGGGACTGATTGTCCTCGGTATGCTGGGGCTTCTGCAGCCGACGATGACGGCACTTCTCCACAACATGTCGACGATTCTCATCGCACTCCACAGCATGACCAACGTGCTGCCGGAGTCGAAGAACTGAAAAAGAGCAGAACTTCAAAGTTTACAGATACAGAAAGGGCTGTCCGGAACAAACCGGGCAGCCTTTTCTGCGCGTTCAGAAAAAAGAAAGGAACAAGTATCGTTCTGCAACAGAGATTTCTCTCTGCACACAGCTATGTCAAAGTGACAATGTTCAGAAGGACATTGTCTCAGGCGAGCTTCTCGCCAAGCGCCTCGCACTCCGCATCGGCGGCATGGTCAGGCTCGTTGTTGGCGGTCACGGTTCCCACAAGGTCCGCACCGGTACTCTCAGCATCAGACGTCCAGTCTTCCATCCAGACGCCTCCGCCCCAGCCCCAGGAGCCGAACAGGCCGATCTTCTTTCCCTTGATGGCGGGTTTGACCTCGTCCCACATGGGCTGGAAGACGGACTCCTCGAGAACCTCGGCGCCCATGGCGGGGCAGCCGAGGGCGATCGCATCATAGGAGGCAACGTCTCCTTCGTGGAAGGAATCCGCGAAGATCTCCGTTACCTCGGCGCCTGCCTTCTTTGCGCCATCGATCACCTTCTGCGCCATCTTCTGGGTGTTGCCCGTGCCGGTCCAGTACACAACTGCTACCTTACTCATTTGATTATCCTGCCTTTCTGATCTTGTCTTTGATCTGCTATCCTGCAACGGTGAGCTGAAGAATGCTTCTTCGACCGCTCACCCACAGCTGCCAGTAAATATGATGGCACTTGTTGAGCCGCGAAAACGTGCGTCCTGCCTCTTCCTTTCCGGTATAGGACTTCCAGAGCCCCGACACCGTGTAGTTCTTGCCGCAGTTGTCGATGAACCCCGTGACGTCGCAGAGGGGATATCCCAGGAACACCCCGATCTCATGCGGGAACGTGGAAGACGAACAGCCCCGCATCCTTTCCTTCAGGTGGCTGAGGCACAGGTACAGATCCCCGGTTCCCACGGGATACCCGTAGCGCAGAAGGAAATCCCGGTTCTTCGGATCCTCCAGCGTGCGTCGCAGCTGGGAGATGCGGAAGACATAGACGAGCGCACAGGATTCGCAGCGCTTCAGGACATACAGGTGAATGCCCCGTGTGTTGAGCTCTGCGTTCTTCTCTGCAATCCAGTCGTTGAGGTCGGCATCGCACTCCGGCGTGCAGCTGAACAGGCTGGCACATTTGATGGCGGCCAGTGTTCCCGAACAGCAGTCCACAAGGTATTTGTCGCTCATGATCTCCCCCGGTGTCTTTGATCCAGGTGTTATCTGCAACACGGTTATATTACTTTAATCGTGAATAGATGTCAATTACCATGATGAGAGATATTGACAAGCAGGACTGAATTAGATATATTTAAGCACAGTTAGACACAAACAAACCCCACGCAGACTTAAAAAGGAGTGCGTCATGTGTGTTGTCATTATCGGAGGCAATGAATGTATGGAGCGAAAGTACCGGGACCTGTGCCAGGCACATGGCTGCGACGCAAAGGTCTTCTGCAAGTATCAGGGAGGCCTTGCTGAGAGAATCGGCAGCCCGAATCTCCTGATTCTGTTCACCCATACGGTTTCCCACAAGATGGTAAAATGCGCGCTGCAGGCCGTGGACGGGAACACCACGGTGGTGCGCTGCCACTCCAGCTCGGTATCGTCCCTTCGCCAGATCCTTGCGGAAAACGCGTAAGAAACGGCAGGGAGAAAGAATACGGTTTGAATCATGCTGTCACAGCACATGTCTGCGGCAGTTTTTTTTGTGCCTGCCAATGCTTTACAAGTCCACTCCTGGCCTTTAGACTACAAGCCCGGAGGTGCAGATGATGACACATTCGAAACAGATGTCGGAATCCATGCGGCTGGGCATTGCGCTTGCCATGTCGGGCGGGCTTATGGACGCCTATTCGTATCTGGAGCGGGATCATGTCTTTGCAAACGCCCAGACCGGCAACATGCTCCTTTTTGGCGTCAACCTCTCTCAGGGAAACTTTGACAGCGCCTTCCACTACTTTCTTCCGGTGCTCTTCTTTGCCCTCGGCATCGCGGTGGCGCAGAACCTTAGGATTCTCTTCGGGAAGAGAGATTTTTCCGTCCACTGGCGGCAGGCGTGCGTTCTCATCGAATGCCTGGCGCTGTGCGTTGTCGCATTCCTTCCGCTTTCCGTCAATGCCCTTGCCAATGCGCTGACCTCCTTTGCCTGCGGCATTCAGGTGCAGAGCTTCCGCAAGATCCACGGCAACGGCATCGCCACCACCATGTGCATCGGCAACATGCGCTCCGGCGTCGACAACCTCGTCTCTTTCGTCCACACGGGAAAGAGAGAGCATCTCTCCGCAAGCCTCATCAGCTTCGGGGTGATCCTCTCCTTTGTCATCGGCGCGGTGATCGGATCTCTCCTGATTCCGCACCTTGGAACCTATTCGATCCTGGTAAGCTCCGGGATCCTGCTTGCGGCCTTCGGCGTCATGTTCCGGGAGCCGGAGGAATAATCGGATCCGTACGGGAAACCATCAGACATAAAAGAAAGGCCTTCCGGTTTGTCCGTAGGGCCTTTGTGTCTGGGACGATATTTGGTTTCTGCAGGACTACTCCGCGTTCAGGTGCTTTCCTGCCTGGAAGAAGTCTCTTGTCTCCTTTGCAACGACGCCGTTTAAGGCGAACAGGGCGATCATGTTCGGGATGGCCATGAGACCGTTGAAGATGTCGGCGATGGTCCAGACGGCGGAGACGGTCATGTAGGGTCCGATGAAGACCGCGAGGATGTAGAGCCAGCGGAAGATGTGCACGGCCTTATTGTTTCCGTGGGTCAGGTACTGGAGGCAGCGCTCCGAGTAATAGTCCCAGCCGAGGATTGTCGTGAAGGCAAAGAAGATCAGGCAGATCATGAGGATGAAGGCCGAGAACCTTGCCGGGAAGGGAAGACCGTTCTGGAAGGCATAGGTTGTCACCGCAACACCCTCGAGACCGTCCACCTTCCAGGCACCGGTGATGACAATGGAAAGGCCGGTCAGGTTGCAGATGATGATGGTGTCGAGGAAGGTGCCGGTCATGGAGACCAGGGCCTGACGGACGGGCTCCTTCGTCTGGGCTGCCGCCGCGGCGATCGGGGCGGAGCCAAGGCCTGCCTCATTCGAGAAGATACCTCTCGCGATACCCTTCTGCATGGCAACAAGCATCGTACCGACGATGCCGCCGGTGATGGCTCTCGGGTTGAAGGCGCCGACGACGATCTCGCGGAAGGCCTCGGGAACCTTTGTGATGTTCATCAGAATGAGCAGGAAGGCAAAGACAAAATAGGTGATTGCCATGAAGGGGACGATGACCGATGCCACCTTCGAGATGCGCTGCAGGCCGCCGATGACGACGAGTGCAACGACCACGGCAAGCATCAGAGATGCGGCGATGGTCACGTAGCTGTAGCTGCCGATGCCGGGGATGGAAACGGGCTGTGCGCCGTCCGGATTGAAGAAGTTGTTTACGGCGGAGACGATGCCGTTGACCTGCGAGAACGTGCCGATGCCGAACAGGCCGACACAGACACCGAAGAAGGCAAAGAGCTTTGCGAGGAACTTCCACTTTTGTCCCATGCCCTTTTCAATGTAGTAGAAGGGGCCGCCGAGGGTCTTTCCGTTTTTGTCGATGTCCCGGTACTTGACCGCAAGCAGGGCCTCGGAGTACTTCGTTGCCATGCCGAAGAAGGCGGCAAGCACCATCCAGAACAGGGCACCGGGACCGCCGGCACAGACGGCGGTGGCGACGCCGACGATGTTGCCGGTGCCGATGGTCGCCGACAGGGCGGTCATGAGCGCCGCAAAGCTGGAAACCTCGCCGTTGGAGTTCTTCTCATTGTGAAAGACCCAGCGGAAGGCAAGCGGCAGGCGCCTCACCTGCAGAAGGTGCAGACGGCAGGTGAGCAAAATGCCGCCGGACAGGATCAGTACCATGAGCGGCACGCCCCAGACAAAGCCGTCGATGGCGTCAAGGACGTTGTTGACAGTTGACCACATGGATATATTCTCCTCCTCTTCACATGCGCAGGACACCTCAAAAAAGACAGCAAAAAGGGAGCCGGATCGCCGACTCCCTGGAATGTACTGGTTCACGCATGCACGGGAAGATGCCTTATTGCGGCTTCCCTTTTTGCAGCGCCACTCCGTCCTTTTGCCTGAGAGATTCAGGATTGCTCCCTTTCCCCTTCGGCACCAGGGCCAACAGCCCGTGGATTCTCCAGAGTCACGATCCATCTGCGGTATGGTCCTCAAAGGACACCTGAGAGTTTTACTCCTACGGCGGGCAATAAGCCTCTTTCCTGCAGACTTCTTCTCGTATGCCTGTTCACTTTTTTCGCACGGCTATTACGTTAGTGCTAAGCGGCCGATCTGTCAACGAAAACGCGGCAGCTGTTTTGCAAGCTGTTTTGCAAAACAGCTGCTATCTTGCCAAAACGATGCCGCGTCCGTACACTGAACTTCAGTGTTCGAAAGAAAGCTCAGGAGGAAACCATGGATCCATATCTTGCAGAATCAAAGCGCGTCCGCGCGCTCACCGATGTTCACTACAACTGCGCCCAGGGCGTTCTCATGCCCTTTGCAAAGGCGAAGGGTCTCAACGAAGAGCAGACCTTTGCCCTGTCCGGGGCCTTCGGTGCCGGCATGCGCACCGGCAGAACCTGCGGCGCCATCACGGGAAGTCTCATGGTGCTGGGGCTCTACGGCCTGTCCGACCCGCAGACGGTAGGAGAGTTCTTCCGTACGTTTGAGGAGAGGCATGAGGGCATGACGAACTGTAAGGATCTTCTCCGCACGAGCGCGCAGCGGGGCGAGGTCAAGAAGCAGCACTGCGACGGACTCGTTTTTGAGTGCGTGGAGATCCTCGTCGACATGCTCTCGAAGAGAGGGCTTCTTGATCCGGAAAAGATCTGAGGAGAAGAGAAAAGGCGGACCAGGAAGAAGCAGGAAAGCAGAAGAGAGAAAAGAAGCGGCAGGAACTGCATGGGATTGCAGTTCCTGCCGCTTCTTTACCCGGAAAGCATTTCGCTCTCCGGAAGACTTGTAGGTTTTTATCTTCAGAACAGCCTGTTGTCGTCCGTGATGTTGTCCATGACAGCCTTGCGGACAGCCTGCATCACGCGGGGATCGAAGGCATCCGGAAGGATATGATCCTCGGAGAGCTCCTCATCGGTGACGACGGCAGCAAGGCCCTTGGCAGCTGCCATCTTCATATCCTCCGTGATCTGTCTTGCCTTGCCGTCGAGGGCACCGCGGAAGATGCCGGGGAAGACGAGGACGTTGTTGACCTGGTTCGGGAAGTCCGAACGGCCGGTGCCGACGATGCGGGCGCCTGCCTCCTTGGCAAGATCCGGCATGATCTCGGGGACCGGGTTTGCCATGGCAAAGAGGATGGCGTCATGGTTCATCGTCTTCACCATCTCAGGGGTGACAACGCCGGGAGCGGAGACGCCGATGAAGATGTCGGCGCCCTTCAGGGCATCGGCGAGCGTTCCGGAGATGTCGTTCTCGTTCGTGACCTGGAGCATCTCCTTCTTGATCCAGTTGAGACGCTCGCTCTTCGAGGAGACGATGCCCTTCGAATCGCAAAGGAGCAGGTGCTTGAAGCCGTAGGCGAGCAGAAGCTTCGAGATGGCGATGCCGGCGGCACCGGAGCCGTTGACAACCACGTGGCAGTCGGCGGGATCCTTCTTCACGATCTTCAGTGCGTTGATGATGCCGGCAAGGACGATGATGGCCGTGCCGTGCTGGTCATCGTGGAAGACCGGGATATTCATGGTCTCCTTGAGGCGCCGCTCGATCTCAAAGCAGCGGGGCGCGGAGATGTCCTCGAGGTTGATGCCGCCGAAGGTGGGCTCAAGGAGCTGAACCGCATGGACGATCTCATCGACGTCCTGGGTCTTCAGGCAGATCGGGAAGGCGTTGACGCCGCCGAACTCCTTGAACAGGACCGCCTTGCCCTCCATGACCGGCATGGCAGCCTCCGGTCCGATGTTGCCAAGACCAAGAACCGCAGAGCCGTCGGAGACGACGGCGATCGTGTTCTGCTTGATCGTATAGGTGTAGGCGTCCTGCACGTTCTCATGGATCTTCTTGCAGGGCTCTGCAACGCCGGGCGTGTAGGCAAGAGCCAGATCCTCTCTGGTCTTTACCTCACACTTTGCTTCCGTGGAGATCTTGCCCTTCCACTCCTTGTGCAGCTCGAGCGCTTTTTCCGCGTTTGTCATGGTGTTTTCTACCTCCATTCATGCGGGACAGTCCGTATGACTGTCCGAACTGTGACCATTGTAGCATTCCGGAGTGATTCTGCAATGGAAGAAGAGGCGGAAAAAGGACGAAGAAACAGGACTTCCGGGCAGTTCCTGTGCATAACTTTGTGGATAGTGTGGAAAAAACTGCATTATGCTTCCCGGCAGGACACATTTGTCCGGCGGACGGGCAGAGACGTTGGTATAATGTTGCCGTGAATGAATCTTCAGCGATGCGGTTTCGGAGGTGCCATGGACAGGGGCTTTGATGAAAACAGGGAAATGGAGCGGAAGGTTGCCTTTACAAAGACCTATGACGATGTGCCGCTCTCCTTTGCAAGGAAGGAAGACCCCATCCCGGAAAAGATCCTTCAGATGCAGAAGATCTATGATCCCGTGGACGTAAGAAGGGATGCGAGGGAGTACTACTTCTACACCCAGGGAAAGTTCATGGAGGACTACACGGACGACTACACGGGACGGGCGCAGATGACGCGCTATTTCCCGACCTACCACAGCATGAACCCTTCGCAGCTTCGCTTCTACTTCACCTGGAGAACAAATCTCCGGAAGAGAGAACAGGACGAAGAGAAGGCGGGGAGCGTGACACCCTGGACGACGGAGGAGGTGCTCCAGCAGCGGTTTCTTATCGGACTGTACCTCGATGAACTGATCGGCAACATCGGCTGTACAAGGGAAGAGGGCTGCCGGAAGCTCGAGGCCCTGAAGGTCCGGGCCGGTGCGGACGAGCTGTTAGCAAAGAGAATTGGCCAGGCGATGCAGGACTACCGCATCTACTACGGGATCCGGGAAGAGAAAACCAAGGACATGACCCTGCCACGGGCGGTGCACGTCCTTGAGGTGTTTGAGAGCTATCTTTCCGGAAAGGCTAAGGAGCTGCCCTTTGATGAGATGACCATCTTCCGGGCACTCTGCAAAGGCTCCGGCTATCCCTTCGGGAATCCTGCAAAGAAGGACATTCCCCTTCTTGCCCATGTATGTGCCCAGTGCTTCGGACAGGTGAGCGGATACTACACGGGGCACGGCATGCGGAGTCTGACGGAGCAGTTCTTCGGGCGAAAGGGCAGCCGCCTGTACTTCCTTTTTGAGGACGAGGTCTTCTACGATCACCTGCACTATCAGGACTACACCTTTGCGCTGGACGAGGACGACATCTTCACCTGCACGAACGGCACCTGGCACAAGCTCTCCCATGCCTGGAACTACCGGGACAGTTCTGCCCTGGCCACCCTCTGTCACGAGATCGACCGGCAGTTCAGGGATGCCTTTCACACAAAGTCGCCCCTCAAGGATGCCGGAATCGATTCTGCGGTGGAAAGCCTGATCACGGGGGTCATTGCATCGGTCCTTGAGGAGCGGAAAAAGGCTGCCTACGAGGCGGCACACCCGAAGGTGGAGATCGACTTTGCACGCCTGTCCGGGATCCGGAGCGATGCGGAGCATACCTTCAATCAGCTGAATGTCGACGGGGAAGCGGAAGACTTCGTCTCCGCGCCGGCTAAGGCTCCTGTGCCTGCACCTGAGCCCTCACCCGCTGTTTCTCCGGCGCCGGTCCTGACACCGGTCTCTTCTCCTGCCCCGTCTCCTGTCCGGGAAGAGAGGAAAGAGCCATCGGATACAGTTCCTGCTTCTTCTGTTACACTGACAGACATTCAGAAAACGTTCCTGTCTCTTGTCTTACGGGGAGAGGACGCGGAAGGGTATGCAAGGGAGTGCCATCAGATGCTCTCGGTCCTTGTCGATGGCATCAACGAGGCGTTCTACGATGAGATCGGGGACTCCGTTCTCGAAGAAGACGACGGGAAGGTAAACCTCATCGAGGATTACAGAGAAGACGTGGAGGGATATCTTGGATCAGACACTTGAACTTTGCGGAAAACAGATCCGGCTGCACAGGACCGCGGAAGGAGAGAGGCTGCCGCTTGTTCTCTACAACGGGTTTGACGACGAGGAGACGAACGGAGTACTTGCAAATCTTTCTCTTCCCTGCGTTCTTGCCATCGTGACGGGAATCAACTGGGAACTGGAGCTCACCCCCTGGCCGGTGTCCGGGATCGGAAAGGGCATTCACGGGGACGGCGGTGCCGGGGAATATCTCACCTGCATCAGAGATTCGATGATCCCCGCAATCGAGGCTGCGGCGGGAATGGATCCAAAAAGGCGGATCCTTGCCGGGTATTCCCTTGCGGGACTGTTCGCGGTCTGGGCAGCAATGAACACCGATGCTTTCTGTGCCGTATGCAGTGCTTCCGGTTCCCTGTGGTATCCGAAGCTTCTCGACTACGCAAAGGCAAAGAAGCACCCGGTAAATCCCGCGGTACAGACCGCCTACTTTTCGGTCGGAGACCTCGAGGCGAAGGTGAAGAATCAGATCCTGAACAAGGTGCAGGAGAACACGGAAGAGATGGAGAAGCGCTTTGCCGCGCAGAACGTAAGGACTATTTTTGAAATCAATCCCGGAAACCACTACGTGGACGCCGGGAAGCGCACCGCGAGGGGTATTTCGTGGTGCCTGAAGGAGTGTCAGATTGGAACAGACTGAAAACAGACCGAGGAAAATCCCGAGGCGCATTGCAAGCGCCGTGATCCAGTCCCTGAAGGGCGGCGTCGTGCCGAGAATCGGCCTTCCCTACGTGACGGTCGGAAGAAAGCATGAGATCGATGCCCTGCTCTCCGATGTCGATACCATCGCCGAGGGCGGTGCCTCGTTTCGCTTCATTGTCGGCAAGTACGGATCCGGCAAGAGCTTTCTTCTGCAGACCATCCGCAACTACGTGATGGAGAAGGGCTTTGTCGTCGTCGATGCGGATCTCTCCCCGGAGCGGCGTCTCCAGGGAACCCACGGACAGGGCCTTGCGACCTACCGCGAGCTTGTCCGGAACATGTCCACGAAGACAAAGCCCGAGGGCGGCGCCCTCTCCCTGATTCTCGAGAAGTGGATTCAGGGCGTGGAGTCAAAGGTGGTTTCCGAAGGCATGGCACCTTCGGATCAAGGCTTTGCCTCCGCCGTCGAGAAGAAGATCTATGAGGTCATCTACTCGATGAACGAGATGGTCCACGGCTTTGACTTTGCAAAGCTTCTGTCTTTGTATTTTCAGAGCTACATGGCAGGAGACGAGGAGGGTAAGGCGAAGGTCCTCAAGTGGTTTCGCGGGGAGTATGCGACCAAGACCGAGGCGAGGAAGGATCTTGGCGTGACGATCATCATCACCGACGATGACTGGTACGAGTACATGAAGCTCTTTGCCGTGTTCTTCCACCAGGCAGGGTATGCCGGCATGATGATCATGATCGATGAGCTCGTGAACATCTACCGGATCCCGAACGCGATCACGAGGCAGAACAACTACGAGAAGATCCTCACGATGTACAACGACACCATGCAGGGGAAGGCACAGTACCTGGGCTTTCTCATGTGCGGAACGCCCCAGTGCATCGAGGACACAAGGCGCGGTGTCTACAGCTATGAGGCCCTTCGTTCCCGCCTGCAGGAGGGCAGGTTTTCAAGAGATGGCGTGCGCGATCTTTTGGGACCCGTGATCCGGCTCGAGCCCCTGACCGCAGAGGAAATGCTGGTTCTTTGCGGGAAGCTCACGGACATCCACGCACAGCTTTACGGCTATCAGGCAAAACTGACCGATCAGGATCTTGCGACGTTTATTCAGATCGAGTACAGCAGGATCGGCGCGAACACGCACATCACCCCGCGCGAGGTGATCCGCGACTTCATCGAGGTGCTGGACATCCTCTATCAGGATCCGAAGATGAGCGTAAAGGAGCTCTTAAACTCCGATTCCTTCGAGTTTGCAAAGGACGAGCTCTCCGAGCAGGAGGACGATGCGGCCAAGACGATTGCGGCGGAGCCCGCGCAAGAGAAGCGGGATTTTTCCTCGTTTTCTCTGTAAAGGAAGGTGTCCATGGACGTATTCAACCGGTATGCGCCGTTCGTGCAGGACTTCATCTACAAAAACGGCTGGAACAGCCTTCGGGGCATCCAGGTGGCGGCGGGAGAGGCGATCTTCGGATCTGACGACAACGTGCTTCTTTGCGCCTCGACGGCATCCGGAAAGACCGAGGCGGCGTTTTTCCCGATCCTGACGCTGATGTCCGAGGACATGCCAAAGTCCATCGGCTGTATCTACATCGGGCCCCTGAAGGCACTCATCAACGATCAGTTCCAGCGGCTTGGTGACCTGTGCTACGAGCAGCAGATCCCGGTCTGGCACTGGCACGGCGACGTGCCTCAGTCCCACAAGCAGAAGATGCTCAAGCACCCCTCGGGGATCCTCCAGATCACGCCGGAGTCTCTCGAGGCGCTGCTCCTTCACAAGCACGCGGCGATCGCAAGCCTCTTCTTCGATCTTCGCTTTGTCGTCATCGACGAGGTGCACTCCCTGATGCGGGGAGACAGGGGCGGGCAGACGCTGTGCCTTCTGGAGAGGCTCTCCCGCATGGCAGGGTGCCACCCGAGGCGCATCGGCCTTTCCGCAACAATCGGAGATCTCGAGGCGACGGGGCGGTTTCTCGCATCCGGCACAGGGCGGGGAACCGTGATCCCGCGGGTCCGCGAGAAGGCTCCCGTCTGGCGCCTTTCGATGGAGCACTTCTATGTCACAGGCCCGCAGGCAGGAGAGGGTGAGAAATCAAAGCGGGCAGAAGAGATGGAAAAGGACGGCGATGTCATCGACGTCGACGTCACGAACGTGGTCCACACGGACGAGGGTCTCTCCGATGCGATGAAGCAGGCCTTCGAGAACACCGAGCGGGGAACGGAACATGAGGTCCGGACCGATTCCACGGACGGCCTTAACATCCTCCCGAACGCCGAGGAGGCGACAGACCATGCGCCGAAGGCGGCGGATCCGGGCATTGCGTACATCTTCGAGCACACGAGGGGCAAGAAGTGCCTCGTCTTCTGCAACTCCCGCGAGGAGGCGGAGACGGTGACGACAACGCTCCGGCAGTACTGCGAGGCGAGGCACGAGCCGGACCGGTTCCTGATCCACCACGGAAACCTCTCCCCGTCCCTTCGGCAGTCCGCCGAGGAGAAGATGAAGGACGAGGACAACTACATGACTACGGTCACGACATCGACCCTGGAGCTTGGCATCGACATCGGCCGTCTCGAGCGGGCGTTTCAGATCGATGCGCCGTTTACGGTCTCGTCCTTCCTGCAGCGCATGGGCCGCACGGGACGGCGGGGAGATCCGCCGGAGATGTGGTTTCTCATGCGGGAGGATCCGCCGGAGCCAAGAGCCATGCTGCCGGAGTACATCCCATGGAAGCTGATCCAGGGCATCGCGCTGGTGCAGGTCTACCTCGAGGAGAAGTGGGTCGAGCCCCCGCGACTCGACCGCCTGCCCTACAGCCTGCTCTATCATCAGACGATGGCAACGCTGGCCTCCGGAGGCGAGATGACGCCGGGAGAGCTCGCACAGAGGGTGCTCTCCCTCTCGTACTTTTCGAGAATTTCCGCCGACGATTTCCGCGTTCTTCTCCTGCACCTCCTCGACATCGATCACATCGAAAAGACCGAGCGCGGGGGACTGATCCTCGGACTTGAGGGTGAGCGGGTCACCAACTCGTTTCGCTTCTATGCGGTCTTTCAGGAGAACGAGGAGTTCACGGTGCGGTGCGAGTCCGAAGAGCTCGGCACCGTCGTCAAACCGCCGCCGATGGGGGAGAAGATCGCGATCGCGGGCCATGTCTGGGTCGTCGAGGAAGTCGACATCAAACGGCACACCGTCTACTGCCATCAGGTGAAGGGAATCGTGCCCGCGTATTTCGGGGACGAGCCGGGGGACATTCACACGCACATCCTGGAGAGAATGAAGCAGGTGCTTTCCGAGGACCTGTCCTACCCGTACCTGAAGCCCCACGCCGTTGCCCGCCTTGCGATCGCAAGGAACATGGCGCGAAAGTCCGGTCTTCTTGACGATCCGCTCATCTGTCTTGGCGGGGACATGTGGGCGCTGTTCCCCTGGCTTGGAAGCTATGCGTTCCTTGCCCTCGAGCGGTTCATCCGGATCAAGTGCGGGCCGCTTCTTGGCATCAAGGGATTTGACAGCGCGCGCCCCTACTACATGCAGTTCACGATGAAGGCCTCAAAGGGAGAGTTCTTTCGGGTGCTCGTGCATATGGCAGAAGAGCCGCTCGATCCGATGGAGCTCGTCTATCCGAAGGAGATCCCGTACTTTGAAAAGTACGACCAGTACGTCCCGAAGGAGCTGATCCGCAAGGGCTTTGCACTGGGCGTTCTCGACGTCGAGGGCATGAAAAAGCGCGTGCTTTCCTGGAAGGATCTTGCGGTCGAGGGGATCGATCACAACGAAGAAGAACGGAAGGATCCCACAGTTGATCCGAAGGTCCTGGAGAGACTGAACCGCCTGTCAGGGCCAAAGCTCCCGGAAGGAGACGACTGACCATGGTACACATGAAAAAGGATCTTCGCGCGAAGAAGTCGGCGCAGCTTCTCCTTGAGGGGCTGATCTACTGCATGAAGCGCGCGGAGAGCTTTGATGAGATCCACGTCCTGGATGTGGTCGAAGAAAGCGGTGTGTCGAGGGCAACGTTCTACCGGAACTTCGACACCCTGATCGACCTCCTTGTCTGGTGGTGTGAGGAGCTGTTCAGAACGCTTGCGAACGAGTGGCAGAACAGGCCGGTTCATGATGAGATGCCGCTGTCCGCGTACGTTCTGGCAGGCTGCATGAAGGCGGAGAACGCGGATCTTCTGGAGGCGCTGTACCGGCAGAAGAGAACGGATGTGATCTACGAGTCGTTCCTTGCAGGCCTTGGACCGGTTTTTGCGGACGCAGATCCCGGGGACCTGCCTCTTATGGCAGGGCTCTTTACCGGCACTCTGCAGGCGTGGTTTCAGGGCGGCAGGAATGCCTCTGTACAGGAGATCCTGGAGAGGGTTTCCGCATTCGGCAGGAGGCTGGAAGAGATGCCGTAAAAACAGGATCCGGGAGAGAAACTTAAAAATCCCGGGACTATCGGTCTGATTTTTGGGGTATTGGTCTTTTGTGAGACCGTGTATCATTCAGACTGACACAATATCAGGAGGAGGATATGTATGGCTGAATTTCAGAACTGTGAAGAGAAGGGGCCCGTTACGGAAGAACTTCTCACAAAGATGAACGCCTGGTGGAGGGCGGCAAACTATCTCGCGGCAGGGCAGCTCTACCTGCTGGACAACCCGCTGCTTCGAAGACCCCTCGAGTGGTCCGACGTCAAGAAGAAGATCGTCGGCCACTGGGGCACGGTCCCGGGACAGAACTTCGTGTTCGTTCACCTGAACCGCGTAATAAAGCGCTATGACCTCGACCTGATTCTTCTGTCGGGTCCCGGACACGGCGGAAACTTCTTCATTGCCAACGACTATCTCGACGGCAGCTATACGGACATCTATCCGAACATTACCCGCGACGAGAAGGGCATGCAGAAGCTCTTCAAGCAGTTCTCGTTCCCGGGCGGTGTGCCGTCCCACTGCGCTCCGGAGACGCCGGGCTCCATCAACGAAGGCGGCGAGCTGGGGTACTCGATCGCCCATGCCTTCGGCGCGGTGTTCGACAACCCGGATCTGATCGCGGCGGTGACAGTCGGAGATGGCGAGGCGGAGACGGGGCCTCTGGCAACAAGCTGGCAGTGCAACAAGTTCCTGAACCCGGCAAGCGACGGCGCGGTGCTGCCGATCCTGCACCTCAACGGCTACAAGATCGCAAATCCGACGATCTTCGGTCGAATGAGCCATGAGGAGCTTACGGATTTCTTCCACGGCACCGGCTGGGAGCCGTACTTTGTCGAGGGCGATGACCCGATGACGATGCACCGTCTGATGGCGGAGACGATGGATCAGGTGATCGAGAAGATCAAGGCCATTCAGGAGCATGCGCGTACCACGGGCGACACCACAAGACCCCGCTGGCCGATGATCGTCCTTCGCACCCCGAAGGGCTGGACCGGCCCGAAGTACGTTGACGGAAAGAAGATTGAGGGGTACTTCCTGGCACATCAGGTGCCGGTCATGATGGACAAGCCGGAGCATCTGCAGATCCTCGAGGACTGGCTCCGCTCCTATCATCCGGAGGAGCTGTTCGATGAGAACGGGACCCTGCGTCCCGAGATTCAGGCACTGGCACCGGAGGGAGATCACAGGATCGGTGCGAACCCGCACGCAAACGGCGGAAAGTTCCTTCGGGATCTTCGCATGCCGGATTTCAGGGACTATGCTTTTGACATCGGGAAAAACCACGGCGCGAAGGACGGGCAGGATACGACGGAGCTTGGAAAGTTCGTCCGCGACATCTTCAAACTCAACGATGACGCCAGAAACTTCCGCATCTTCTCGCCCGATGAGAACAACTCGAACCGCCTGAACGCGGTGTTCGAGGACGACACGAAGAGAGACTGGAACAGCAGAATCATCGACACCGATGATGCCTTAAGTCCCTACGGACGCGTGATGGACTCCATGCTCTCCGAGCACATGTGCGAGGGCTGGCTTGAGGGTTATCTTCTCACCGGCCGCCACGGATTCTTCGACACCTATGAGTCCTTCGCCCGCATTATCGACTCGATGGCAGCGCAGCACGCGAAGTGGCTGAAGGTCTGCAACCAGCTTCCCTGGAGACAGGATATTGCATCCCTCAACATCATGCTGTGCTCCACGGTCTGGCAGCAGGACCACAACGGATTCACGCATCAGGATCCGGGCTTCATGGATCACATGGCAAACAAGAAGGCAGACGTGGTGCGCATCTATCTGCCGCCGGACACGAACTGCCTGCTCTCCACGATGGATCACTGCCTGAGAAGCCGCAACTACGTGAACGTGATCGTCGCCTCGAAGCACCCGCGTCCGCAGTGGCTGTCGATGGACGAGGCGGTGCGCCACTGCACGCAGGGCATCGGCATCTGGGAGTGGGCATCGAACGATCAGGGACAGGAGCCCGACATCGTCTTTGCCTGCGCCGGTGAGACCCCGACCCTCGAGGCTCTGGCTGCCGTGTCGATCCTTCGAAAGGAGCTGCCGGAGCTGAAGATCCGCTTTATCAACGTGGTCGATCTGTTCAAGCTGCAGCCCCACGAGGAGCACCCGCACGGGCTGACAAACGAGGAATATGACATGCTGTTCACGAAGGACAGACCGGTCATCTTCAACTTCCACGGCTACGCGGGACTGATCCACGAACTGACCTACAGAAGACACAACAACCGCCTGATCCACGTGCGCGGCTACAAGGAAGAGGGCACGATCACGACGCCGTTTGATATCCGTGTGCAGAATGACATCGACCGCTTCCACCTGGTGCAGACGGCGCTGACGTATCTGCCGGAGCTCGGCAATCGCGGCGCGTACCTGTACCAGAAGATGAGCGACAAGCTCGTCGAGCACAAGCAGTACATCCATGAGTACGGCGAGGATCTTCCGGAGATCCGTAACTGGAAGTGGGATCTGTAAGGTGTTAGGAATGTGCCGGAGCAGGGTGAGATTTTCCGGCCGGAAATCAGCAATCTCACCTTTGAAAGAAACGCTCCTTTCGTGTTAACATGTCATGACGCGAAAGAAACAGGCGTAACAAGTACTGAGCAGCAATTCAATGCGTAAGTCCAAGTAATCTTGGACCTGCGCATTTTTTGTTGCTCTTTTTTGTGGTGAGGTGTGTGAAATATGGCAGAAACAAAAGCAGAATCAGGTAATATCCTGGGAACGGAGAAGCTGGGGACGCTCCTTCGGAAGTTCGCTGTCCCGAACGTCATCGCGCTTCTGGTGGCGGCTCTGTACAACATCGTGGATCAGCTGTTCATCGCGAACGCAAGCTATCTGGGATCTTACGGCAATGCGGCAAATACGGTCGTCTACCCGATGACCGTCATCGCTCTCGCACTCGCCGTCATGGTCGGCGACGGCACCTGCACGTTCATGTCCCTGAGCCTTGGCAAGGGCAACAGGGAGGACGCAAATAAGAGCGTCGGCAATGCGATTGTCGCGGTGCTTGTGATCTCCGTGATCCTGACAGCCCTGTACTTTATTTTCATGAACCCGCTCCTCAATGCGTTCGGCGGTCGTGTCAATGCACAGACTTTTGAGCAGAGCAAGATCTACTTTACGTGGATTGCGATGGGCATCCCCGGATACATGTTCGGGCAGGCGATGAACTCCATCATCCGTGGCGACGGCTCCCCGAAATTTGCCATGGCGGCAACGCTTGCAGGAGCCGTGGTGAACATCATCTTCGACCCGATCTTCATCTTCGGCATGCACTGGGGCATGATGGGCGCGGCCATTGCAACCATCATGGGCCAGTACCTGACAGCAGCCCTGTCGATCTGGTACCTGTTCCACTTGAAGACCGTTACGCTGAAAGCGTCCGGTTTCAGGCCGGATCAGAGAATTCTGAAGAACTGCACCATCAACGGCATCACGAGCTTCCTCGCACAGATCTCCCTGGTCGCCGCCATGCTTGCCATGCAGAACATGGTCGTGAAGTACGGCGGCATGGATCCGGTCTTCGGACAGGAGCAGTACGCGCAGATCCCGATGGCCGTCCTTGGCATTGTCATGAAGTTCTTCCAGATCGTGATTTCGATCGCCGTCGGTGTCGCTGCAGGCTGCATTCCGATCGCCGGCTACAACATGGGTGCCGGCAGAAAGGACCGCGTGCAGGGACTCTTCCGCATGGTTCTTCTCATTGAGTTCCTGGTGGGGTGCGTTGCCCTGTGCATCGTCGAGTTCCTGCCCCGTCAGCTCATCGGACTCTTCGGTGCGGCGAACGAGTCGTCCTACTACACGGATTTCGCCATCCGGAGCTTCCGTCTGTATCTTTGCATGATGCCACTTGCCACCGTGAACAAGGGCACATTCATCTACCTGCAGGGCATGGGCAAGGCCTTCGAGTCCACGCTCCTGTCGATGCTTCGTGAGATCGTCTTTGGTGTCGGCTTTGCACTCCTTCTGCCGCCGATCTTCGGCCTTGACGGCGTGCTCTACTCTATGCCGACATCCGATATCCTGACCTTCATCATCTCGGTGATCATCATCGTCCGCACGATGAAGGAGCTCTCGGCAGGCATGAAGAAGAGTGAGACAAAGACTGCTGCAGAGGAAAACGCCTGAGCAATACGCTCCGGGCTCCTCTGAAAACTGAAAGGAAACAGGAAATGCCGCAGCTGCACAGGATCCAAAAATCCCGTGTGCTGCGGCGTTTTGCATGCGCGGAAGAGCCTGCGCCTGCCTGCAAACCTGTCTCTTTTTCTGCATTTCTGCTATCATGGCCCGTGGAGGCTTGTAATGAACGCGGAGGAAAAGAGAGTACATGAGGCGCTGGTGAAAAAGATTGCCGGCATGGGATATCCGCCGGAATTTGGCGAGCTCATTGCACAGAGCCTCAGGACCGAAAAGATGATGCGGCGCATGCTCGGGTACCTGAACAACGCGCACCCAAGGACAGCCGAGGAGATCACGGACGAGATGCTTGCAATCTGCGACGACAGGGACCGCTGGGTGCAGAAGAAAAAGGCGGAGTATTACAACGAGAAGTACAACGAGCTTCTGTACTACGGCCTTGAGGGCTATCAGAGTGATACCGATATCAGACATGTATACGAGGAGACAGATGATGAAGGAGATTGAGACAAGAGACTTTGATCCGGTCTTTGAGAAGATCGGAAAGCAGTGGATGCTGCTTGCTGCGGAGAAGGACGGAAAGGCCAACATGATGACCGCGTCCTGGGGCGAGATGGGAGAGCTCTGGGGGCAGTACGTGGTGGTGTTCCATGTCCGCCCGCAGCGCTTTACGAAGACACTCATCGATGCGACGGACCGCGTGTCGGTCTCGTTCCTTCCGGAAGAGTACCGGAAGGCGCTGAACTACTGCGGGTCGGCTACGGGACGGAACGAGGACAAGATCAAGGGCTCTGGACTTACCCTGACATACGTGGACGGCGTTCCCTGCTTTGAGGAAGCCGAGGCAACGCTCATCGTAAGGAAGCTCTACGCGCAGGAGATGGATCCGAAGTGCTTTATCGACACGTCCCTTCTTTCCCGCTGGTATCCGGACAACGACTTCCACACGACGTATGTGGCTTCCATCGAGAAGGTTTTTGTTAAGTAGACAGGTGACAAGACAGTGTGCTAAAATAAATCATTAAACACACGTGAATCCGCATTTTTGCGGGAGGAAAGAAGAGAAACAATGGACAGACAGAATCTGACGCTGCTCACCGACTTCTATGAGCTGACGATGATGCAGGGTTATTTCAAGCACAAGGATCAGAACAAGACCGTCATCTTCGACGCGTTTTTCCGTGTCAACCCGTTCAGCGGCGGCTACAGCATCATGTGCGGCGTGGAGCAGCTGGTCAAGTACCTCGATGAGCTGCACTTCTCCAGCCAGGATATCGAGTACCTTCGGAGCCTTAACACCTTTGACGCCGACTTCCTGGACTATCTCGCGGACTTCAAGTTCACGGGTGATGTCTACTGCATCCCCGAGGGATCTCTGATCTTCCCGAGAGAGCCTCTCGTCAAGGTCGTTGCGCCGATCATGCAGGCGCAGCTGGTCGAGACGGCCATCCTGAACATCATCAACCATCAGTCCCTGATCGCCACCAAGGCGGCGCGCATCTGCCACGCGGCAAACGGTGCACCGGTCATGGAGTTCGGTCTTCGCCGTGCCCAGGGCCCGGATGCGGGCACCTACGGCGCAAGAGCTGCTGTCATCGGCGGCTGCTGCGGCACCTCCAACGTGCTGACCGGCGAGCTGTTCGATGTCCCGGTGCTCGGCACCCATGCGCACAGCTGGATCATGTCCTTTGATTCCGAGCTCGAGGCCTTCAAGACCTATGCACAGCTGTATCCGAACGGCTGCACGCTGCTCGTCGATACCTACGACACCTTAAAGAGCGGTGTCCCGAATGCGATCAGGACCTTCGAGTGGATGAAGGAGCAGGGGCTGACGCTGAATCACATTGGCGTGCGTCTCGATTCCGGCGACCTTGCCTACCTCACCAAGAAGGTGAGAAAGATGCTCGATGATGCCGGCTTCCCGCAGGCAAAGATCACCTGCTCCAACGATCTCGATGAGTACCTCATCAATTCGCTGTTCCAGCAGGGCGCAAAGATCGATTCCTTCGGTGTCGGCACGCATCTGATCACTGCAAAGGATACGCCAAGCTTCGGCGGTGTCTACAAGCTCGCCGCCGTCAAAAGACCGGACGGTACCTTTGAGCCGAAGATCAAGCTCTCCGAGAATACGGAGAAGATCACGAACCCCGGCAACAAGAAGATCTACCGCGTGTACGAGAAGGATTCCGGCAAGATCAAGGCGGATCTGATCTGCCTCGAGGACGAGACCTTCACCGAGGACCAGCCGCTCGAACTGTTCGATCCGCTCGAGCCCTGGAAGCGCACCACCCTCCAGCCCGGCGAGTTCACGCTGCGTGAGATGCTGATCCCGATTTTCCAGGGCGGCAAGTGCGTCTACAACTTCCGCAAGACCATGGAGATCCGCGACTACTGCCTGAAGGAGCAGGATACGCTCTGGGAGGAGTCGAGACGTCTCACGAACCCTCACCAGATGTATGTCGATCTCTCGCAGAACCTCTACGACATGAAGATCGGCCTGCTGAACCAGATGTCCAAGCAGTAAAGTTTCAGAGAAATGGAAAGCCCTTCCGGACTCCCTCAAGAAGAGAGAGCCGGGAAGGGCTTTTTTCATGCCCGGATTCTGCCGGGACGGCTGATCCGGGTAAGAACTTGCGGATTTGCTCCGGAAAGTATAAAAATCTTATAGTTACCGGAGCAAATCCTGCATTTTTTAAGGAGATCTCATGCTGAAGTCGACGCAGATGCTGCGCAATGATTATCGGGACTACAAGAGCCCGCAGACAAAGATCAGCCGGGAGAGAGACAGGGGGACGTATACGAAGATCATCCGGGGACTTTACGAGACGGACGCCGATACGCCGGGATATGTCCTTGCCGGCGCGATCTACTACCCGTCGTATCTGTCCTTCGAGTTCGCCCTTGCCTGGTATGATCTGATACCGGACAGGGTTGAACTTTTTACTTCTGCGACCTTCCGGCACCGCAGGAAGAAGGAGTACCATACCCCTTTTGGAAATTATCTGTACAAGGACGTCCCGGCTGACGCTTATCCGTACGGCATTCGGATCCAGACGGAAGGAAAGTACATGTTCCAGCTGGCGGATCCGGAGAAGGCACTGTGCGACACCCTGTATGACCGCGCGTCGGTCAGGAATCTGAAGGAGATCCGGGAACTGCTTTTTGAGGATCTGAGGATAGACGAGGAAGCCATGATGTCCCTCGATCTGGAGGCAATACAGTTTCTTGCAACGAAGTACCACAGCACGAATGTGCGGAAGCTGGCGCAGGTCATGGCAAAGATGAAAAAGAAAGGAACCTGACGATTGACACAAAGATCCCACCTGGCGAGCTGTCAGGTGGGATCTTTGTATCAGGTTTTGCTGCCATGTACCAGTTATCGACAGACCTGTTTTTAAGAAGGATTTCACAGCAGTTCCATGCCGATGTCGCAGCGCTTTCCCCCGATGGCATCGATGAGCCATCTTGCCATGGAGACGCCGGACTGTTTCTGCGGAAGGAGAAAGTACGGTTCCCGCACCACCGTGTGGATGGTGCCGCCCCTGGTCAGGGGACTCGTCCAGTCGTTGATAAAGAACGAGATCCCGGGGCAGATGTCCCGAAGACTCTTTACCATCTCTTTCAGCTGTTCGTAGAAGATCTCCTGCACCTCGGCATCTGTCTTATAGGTCTTTGTCGTCACGTCGTTGTAGTAGGCGGAGAGGACGTAGTCGCGGGTGGAGCTTGCGTACAGGCAGCGAAACCGTCCCTGGTTTCTTCGCATCAGCATCTCATACCAGTCGAGGGTGATGTTCTCGGAGTGGATCGCCTTCCAGATGTTCTCCTTCGTCTTCCAGAGATCCCGTGCAGTGTGCTTCCAGTGTCTGTAGATCAGCTGTCCGCTGTCGGACAGGAGTGTCACGTCTTCTGCCATCGGGTAGTAGTCGTCCGCGATCTCTCCTGCAAGGGCTGGCACCGCAAAGGCACCGGCGCTGTTGCCGGCAATGAGGAGCTTTGTGCAGGACGGGAAGAGCCTTACCGCCCGGTCCATGGAGGCACGAAAGTTCCGGTGGCCGACAAAGTGGAGCACCTCCTCTTTCCCGTCCTCTGTCTCATAGTGGAAGTCACTCTCCCCCACGTGGAAGTCTCCGGTCGAGTAGGTGATGACGATGAAGTTCCAGTCGTGGAAGGGATTTTTTTCCACGTTCGAGGTGATCCCGAGGTGGATGTTCATCAGCTGAGTCACCGGGCGAAGATTCGACCAGTAGTAGTTCGGTGCATCGGCGAAGATTCTCCCCGTGGTGATCGGGTGGGATGCAGTATAGGCGTTCCAGGCGACCCCGCCTCCGGAGAGGAACACGCACAGGTGGTCGGTTCTGCCGCGGCGCACATAGATGTGGTACTCGGAGCCATCCCCGGAGAGCCCCTCCGGGATGGGAAGGCGGTACCAGACGCCGGGGGATGAGAGGGCTGCGGGGGAGGTCGCAGCCTCCGGGGAGAGCTCGGGCGCTTCATACCGGGAGTTCTCGATGCGCTCGCCGACCTTTGACTCCATGAAATCCCCGGCCTTCTCGAGAAACTGCTCCCTCAGCCTTTCCCTTTCTTCCTCACTTCGATGTCCGAACAGGATCAGCCCGTGCCGGGCACTGCTTTTGTTGAACAGGTCTTTCTTCATGGAACTCCTTCAGATGTTCAGAAACTTGCTCGAGGCATTCCGAAGATCCCGCGCCCGGAAGATCACCGCGTAGGCGACATAGGACAGCTGCAGCGCGATGCACAGGATGGCGGGAACGGGGAACGGATTCCAGTGGATGGCAATCGGCAGGATCTGCAAAAGCCCCAGGATCGTATCGATGATCAGATACACCCCGTAGTCCACAAGGTGCATGCCCATCCCGTGGCCGACGCAGACCGCGATGACCTCAAGCCCGACAAGGCCTGCGGGAACCACCCATTCGACCGACCAGGACAGGCCCCTGGAGGTGAAGGAATCGATCACGAGGCAGCAGACCATCCCGATGATCGCCTGCACCTCGATGAGGGAGATCACGTTGTTGCGGTAGTAGCGGGCGATGAGAAGGTCGAGCCAGGCAAGGAAGACCCCGATCATCACAAAGAAGGGGGAACGAATCAGCTCCCCTGTCATCTGATGCACCATCACCACGGTTGTCACGGCGGCGATCTCGATGAGTACCATGAGGAAGGTCAGCACCCGGAGCTTGGTCACGGTGCGCTCGCGTGATACTTTGAGCACCGGAAAGCTTGGCGGCAGGTTTTCCCCTTCGATTGTCGCAAGGCTCCCGTGGCAGAGCGGGCAGCAGGCCTTCTCGCCGCGGATCTTTACCTTACATCCGGGACAGTACTGCATGGCCGTTCTCCTTCCTTAAGTCGCAGTCGTTGGATCCGATTTCCACGTCAAGGCCTGCCTCGGTGAGCTTTCGCACGAACGCGGGAAGTAGCGTGTACTCGGTGTAGGCCGTGACGATGCCGAACACCATCCGATCCCCGAAGGTGGAGACGCAGATCTGCATGTTCGGGGTGGACATGTAGCCCGCAAAGAGACGGATATAGGGAACGGTCTTCTCCGGCATCGAAATCTTCCCGAGGTTTGAGAGCGTTGCCGTGATCCCCGCCTTCGAGAGATAGAAGAACCGGTTGATGCCGATGTCCTTTAAGAAGAGCGGGATCGCGCGGACGGCGAGGTTGTGGATCAGCGTGCTGTAGCGGTTCATCGTATCTTTGATCCTCTCCGGAGAGAGCTGCTCCTCAAAGGATTTCCGGACCACAGGGAGAATGGAATCCAGGGTGCCGTCGTATTCGTGCGGATCGTAGCGCACGTTGATGGTGTTGAAGAAGTTCCTCGTGGTCTCGGAGGGAAAGTACTGCCTGAGGTTTACCGGCACGCTGATGACGATCGGGCGCTTCGCATCGCGGGCGTTCATCGTCTCGCACAGTGCCTGGATATAGACGGCGACGACGTCGATGCCGACCGTCGCCCCGTGGCTTTTTGCAAGCTCCCGGTAGCGGGAGGCGGAAACCGTGCACTCGACGCAGTGGCAGCGAAGGGAGAGATCCTTCTCCATCGGGATGTGATACGCCCGCTGGGTGGTCATGGAAAAGAGCTGACTTTTTGTTTTCTTTTTCTTTTCCTCTTCGGGCTTTTCCTGTCCTGTCTTTGCGCTTCTCTCATAGTTGTGCACCGCCTGCTTCCCCGTCGTGTAGTAGCGGCGGAAGGCATCCTCTGCCTTGTCCCGGATTGAGGACGATTCGTGCTCGCAGGAGGGGATGCTGAGGTGATGTTTCTTTTCCAGGTAGCGGCAGATGAGCTTTCGAAGGAAGACAAGTCCCCCGGTGCCGTCCGCCACCGCGTGGAACATCTCAAGGCTGACTCTGTTTTCCGTGTAGACGACGCGAAAGAGCATGCTTCTTCTGCCCGGGATGTAGAGCGCCGCGCAGACGGGGCGGTTGTCCTCCTTGACCACGGGCTTCTCCGGGGTCTCGTCAAAGTAGTACCAGAAGAACCCCTTCCGGAGGCAGGTGCGAAGGTGCGGGAACTCCTCCATTGTCTCGTCCAGGGCTTCCTGCAATACTTTCGGGTCCACTCTCTCGGTGAGCTCGCAGGTGATGCGGAATACTCTTGTGTCCGCGCCGTGGGAAGTCGATGGGACAATCATCGCCGCATTGTCGAGCCGGTACCAGCGGTAGTTTCGATGCCCTTCTGCTGTTTGATTGGAATCTGTCGTTCTGTTCACGGTAGCTCCCTGTACAAAATGTTCTGATGTGTTCATTCTACCATGAAGGACAGGGGATCTGTTGAACAATGCGTGAAGGTGCTGTGGCAGCGAAGGAGCCTGCCTGTTCCTTATGAAACACCCATAAAATGCTTTTCACGCCGCCTTCCTCCTTGCTTGCGCGGGGGTTGCACAGACGTTATAATGACCCTGTTTTGCAGACAAACGGCTTCTGGCCGCAACATTCAGCCGCCGGCTGACGAGAAAGGCCGGCGAGGAGGTTTTATGTACAGAAAAGTAAACTCAGATCTGAACTTCGTCCAGCGAGAGGATGAAGTCCGCGCGTTCTGGAAGGAGAACCACATCTTTGAAAAGAGCGTGAAGGAAAACGAGGGCCATCCCATCTACATGTTTTATGACGGACCGCCCACGGCAAACGGCAAGCCCCACATCGGGCACGTCGAGACGCGCTGCATCAAGGACATGATTCCCCGCTATCACACGATGAAGGGGGAGCAGGTCCCCAGAAAGGCCGGCTGGGATACCCACGGTCTTCCGGTCGAACTCGAGGTCGAGAAGGAAATCGGCATCGAGGGCAAGGATCAGATCGAGGAGTACGGCATCGAGCCGTTCATCAAGAAGTGCAAGGAGTCTGTCTGGAAGTACAAGGGCATGTGGGAGGAGTTCTCCGACCGCGTCGGTTTCTGGGCGGACATGGACAACCCGTATGTCACCTACTATGACGACTACATCGAGTCCGAGTGGTGGGCCTTAAAGGAGATCTGGAAGAAGGGACTGCTCTACAAGGGCTTCAAGGTTGTCCCCTACTGCCCGTCCTGCGGCACCCCGCTCTCATCCCATGAGGTCGCGCAGGGTTACAAGACCATCAAGGACCGCACCGCCATCGTCCGCTTCAAGGTAAAGGACGAGGACGCCTACTTCCTTGCCTGGACGACGACGCCCTGGACGCTGCCCTCCAATATCGCTCTTTGCGTAAACCCCGATGACGAGTACGCAAAGGTTCGCTGCATCGACGGCTACACCTACTACATGGCAACCGCTCTTCTTGACAAGGTCCTCGGACCTCTTGCAAAGGACGGGGAGAAGGCCTATGAGGTACTCGAGACCTTCAAGGGAAGCGATCTTGAGTACAAGGAGTACGAGCCGCTCTATCAGTGCGCGGCAGACTGTGTTGCAAAGCAGCACAAGAAGGCCTTCTTCGTCTACTGCGATACCTATGTCACGATGACAGACGGCACCGGCGTCGTCCACATCGCACCGGCCTTCGGTGAAGACGATGCGAGAGTCGGGCGCAAGTACGACGCTCCCTTCGTGCAGATGGTGGACGATCACGGCCGCATGAAGCCGGAGACCGGAAAGTTTGCCGGCATGAGATGCAAGCCCACCCAGAAGGAAATCGAGGAGGGGGCCATCTCCTGCGATCCAGAGGTCTTAAAGGATCTCGACGAGAGAGGAATCCTCTTTGCAGCGCCGAAGGTCGAGCACGACTATCCGCACTGCTGGAGATGCGAGACGCCGCTCATCTACTATGCGCGTGAGTCCTGGTTCATCAAGATGACCGCCGTCCGCGATGACCTCGTCAACAACAACAAGGAAATCAACTGGGTTCCGCCGACGATGGGCGAGAAGAGATTCGGCAACTGGCTGGAGAACATCCAGGACTGGGCAATCTCCCGTAACCGCTACTGGGGCACCCCGCTTCCGGTCTGGACCTGCCCGGACTGCGGAAAGCAGATCTGCGTGGGCTCGAGACAGGAGCTTGCAGACCTCTCCGGCGATCCGAAGGCTCTGACCTGCGAGCTGCACCGGCCGTATGTCGATCAGTTCACGATCAAGTGCCCGGACTGCGGAGGCACCATGACGAGAGTTCCGGAAGTCATCGACTGCTGGTTCGACTCCGGTGCCTGCCCGTACGCAGAGCTGCACTATCCTTTTGAGAACAGGGACCTGTTCGAGAAGCAGTTCCCGGCATCGTTCATTTCCGAGGCCGTGGATCAGACGAGAGGCTGGTTCTATTCTCTGCATGCCGAGGCAACGCTTCTGTTCAACCGCCCGGCCTTCAAGAACGTCATCGTCATGGGTCTTGTCCTCGACGAGGACGGCAACAAGATGAGCAAGTCCAAGGGCAACGCCGTCGATCCGATGGAGTCCCTGAACACCTATGGCGCCGATGCGATCCGCTGGTACTTCTACACCGCGAGCGCACCGTGGCTGCCGAAGAAGTTCTCGGGCAAGGCGGTCAAGGAAGGACAGAGCAAGTTCCTGGGGACGCTGTGGAACACCTATGCGTTCTACACGATGTACGCGGACATCGACAGCTTCGATCCAACAAAGTACACCCTGGACTATGACAAGCTCTCCGTCATGGACCGCTGGATCCTCTCCCGCATGAACACGATGATCCGCGATACGGACGCGAACCTTGCGTCCTATAAGATCCCGGAGGCGGCAGCTGTTCTCGAGGACTTCGTCGACGACCTGTCCAACTGGTATGTCAGAAGATCCCGTGAGAGATTCTGGGCAAAGGGCATGGAGCAGGATAAGATCAACGCCTATGAGACGCTGTACACCGCCCTCAAGAACGTGTGCCTTTGCGCGGCTCCGATGATCCCGTTCATGACCGAGGAGATCTACCAGAACATCGTCCGTCCGGTCGAGAAGGATGCAAAGGAGAGCATTCATCTTTGCAGCTATCCGGTCGCGGATGAGTCCAGGATCGACACAAAGCTTGAGTCCGACATGGACGAGGTGTTAAAGACCGTCGTCATGGGCAGAGCCTGCCGCAACACGAGCAACATCAAGAACCGCCAGCCGCTCTCCCGCATGTATGTCAAGGCGCCGCACAGGCTCGACGACTACTATGTGGAGATCATCGAGGACGAGCTGAACGTGAAGGAAGTTGTCTTCACCGATGATGTGAGGGACTTCACGACCTACACCTTCAAGCCGCAGCTTCGCACCGTCGGCCCGAAGTACGGAAAGCATCTGAATGCAATCCGGAAGGTCCTCTCTTCGCTTGACGGCAACGCCGCAATGGACGAGCTCGAAAAGAACGGAAAGCTTACCTTCGAGGATGCCGGCACGACGATTGAGCTTACAAAGGATGACCTTCTGATTGACATGACCCAGAAAGAGGGCTTTGTCACGCAGGAGGACGGCGAGGTGACCGTCGTCATCGACACGAACCTGACCGATGCGCTCATCGAGGAGGGCTACGCTGCCGAGCTGATCAGCAAGATCCAGACGATGCGCAAGGACTCCGGCTTCGAGGTCATGGACCGCATCCGTCTCTCCCTGTCCGGCAACGAGAAGCTCTACGCGATCGCCAAGAAGAACGAGAAGGCGATTGCCACGAAGGTTCTCGCCGACGGCATCGAAAAGGATGTGACGCTCGATCATGAAAAAGAGTGGAACATCAACGGGGAAACGATTAAAATAGGCGTGCAGAAGCAGTAGTTTCCGGAAAAGAAAATTGAAGTAACATGCCATGGTACCGCGATGGTGTGGTGCCATGGCATGTTGTCGTGTTATCCGGGAATTTCGATTTTTTCGTTTCCCGGAGGAAACTTAAGAGGAGGATACGACAGCAATGAAAACCCCGCAGTTCAAATTCGACAAGGATCTGTTCAAGCGAAGCGTTGTCTACAACGTCCGCACAAGGTACCGCCGCGAGATGTCGGAGGCAACCGAGCAGCAGGTCTTCCAGGCGGCAGCTCTTGCCGTGGAGGATCAGCTGATCGACTGCTGGATGCGCACGCAGAAAGCCTTCGAAGAAGAGAATCCCAAGACCCTCTACTATCTTTCCATGGAATTCCTCATGGGCCGCGCCTTCGGCAACGACCTGGTAAACCTCGAGGCCTTTGATGAAGTAAAGTCCGCCCTGAAGGAGCTTGGCTTTGACATCAACCGCATTGAGGATCAGGAGCCGGATTCGGCGCTTGGCAACGGCGGCCTCGGACGCCTTGCTGCCTGCTTTCTGGATTCCCTCGCAACGCTCAACTACCCGGCCTACGGCTGCGGCATCCGCTATCGCTACGGCATGTTCAAGCAGCAGATCCGCGACGGCTATCAGGTCGAGGTCCCGGACAACTGGCTTGAGAACGGCAACCCGTTCGAGCTGCGCCGTCCGGAGTACACGCAGGAGATTCACTTCGGCGGCTATGTGACGTCCTATCAGAAGGACGGCCGCACGCTGTTCCGCCAGGAGGGGTATTCTGCAGTCCGCGCGATTCCCTACGACATGCCGGTGGTCGGCTACGGCAACGGCTTCGTCGATACCCTGCGCATCTGGGATGCGGAGCCCGTCGAGAGCTTCCATCTCGATTCCTTCGACAAGGGCGATTACCAGAAGGCCGTCGAGGAGGAGAACCTCGCCCGCACGATCTGCGAGGTCCTGTATCCCTGCGATGACCACATCCAGGGCAAGGAGCTGCGCCTGAAGCAGCAGTACTTCTTCGTCTCCGCTTCGGTTCAGCTGGCGGTCAAGAAGTACATGACCCGCAACAAGGACATCCACAGCCTGCCGGAGAAGGTCGTCTTCCAGATGAACGACACCCATCCGACGCTGACCGTCCCGGAGCTGATGCGCATCCTCATGGATGACTATGAGCTCGGCTGGGACGAGGCATGGCAGATCGTCACGCACTGCACGGCCTACACGAACCACACGATCATGAGCGAGGCACTGGAGAAGTGGCCCATCGAGCTCTTCTCGAGACTCCTGCCGCGTGTCTACCAGATCGTCGAGGAGATCAACCGGAGGTTTATCGAGGACCTGCACAGACGCTATGACAACACGGGCGTCGATGTAAACCAGAAGATCGCCAAGATGGCCATTATCTACAACGGGCAGATCCGCATGGCGAACATGGCCATCATCGCCGGCTACTCCGTCAACGGCGTCGCACGTCTGCACACGGAGATCCTGAAGAAGGAGACCCTGCACGACTTCTACGAGCTGTATCCGGAGAAGTTCAACAACAAGACGAACGGCATCACGCAGCGCCGCTTCCTCCTGCACGCAAACCCGCTCCTCTCCGACTGGATCACGGATCACATCGGGGACGAGTGGATCACGAACCTGTCCGCAATCTCGGGCCTGAAGGTTTACGCCGACAGCAAGAGAGCGCAGAAGGAGTTCATGACCATCAAGTACAAGAACAAGGTCCGCCTTGCGAAGTACATCGAGGAGCACAACGGCATCACCGTCGATCCGCACAGCATCTTTGATGTGCAGATCAAGCGCCTGCACGAGTACAAGAGACAGCTCCTGAACATCCTGCACGTGATGTATGTCTACAACCAGCTGAAGGCCAACCCGAACATGGACTATCCGAAGCACACGTTCATCTTCGGCGCAAAGGCTGCTGCCGGCTACCGCAACGCAAAGCTGACGATCAAGCTCATCAACTCCGTCGCGGACGTCATCAACAACGATCCTTCGATCAATGACCGCATCAAGGTCGTGTTCATCGAGGATTACCGCGTCTCCAACGCGGAGCTGATCATCGCCGCAGCCGATATCTCGGAGCAGATCTCCACGGCTTCGAAGGAAGCCTCCGGCACGGGCTGCATGAAGCTCATGCTCAACGGCGCGATCACCATCGGCACGATGGACGGCGCGAATGTCGAGATGGCCGAGGAGATGGGACGCGAAAACATGTTTGTGTTCGGCCTCTCCTCTCAGGACGTCATCAACTACGAGAACCACGGCGGCTACGATCCGAACGAGATCTTCAACAACGACGGAAATGTCCGGCAGGTCCTGGTGCAGCTGATCAACGGCACCTACTCCCACGACAATCCGGAGCTGTTCCGCCCGCTGTACGATTCGCTCCTTCGTGCAACCCCGGGCTGCCCTGCAGACCGGTACTTCATCCTCAAGGACTTCGAGTCCTACGCACAGGCACAGCGCGATATCGTCGCGGCCTATGAGGATCCGGAGCGCTGGGCGAAGATGGCGATTCTCAACACCGCAAGTGCCGGCAAGTTCTCGTCCGACCGCACGATTCAGGAGTACGTCGATGACATCTGGCACCTGACGCCGGTCTATCCGGACGGCCTGCCGACCAGAAAGATCACAAAGCCGGCCGCAAAGAAACCGGCTGCGAAGACCACCGCAAGAAAGACCACGGCGGCTGCAAAGAAGACAACCACGGCAAAGAAGACGGCCGCAAAGGCAGCAGGGACCACGGCTGCAAAGAAGCCTGCGACCCGCAGAACCACAAAGAAGACAACGGAATAAGTTCCGTGGAATAATATCCGCTCTCATGTAAGACAGAAAGACGCTCACAGCCAGGACAGCTGTGGGCGTCTTTTTTATTGTGCGCCCGGCGGCGCACGTTTCTAACCGGTGAAAGTCCGGAATCCGCCCGGTAGTGGGAAGGATACAGCCGAAAGCAAGGGTGTCCATCGCGAGATGGAATCTGAAGGAAGCTGGATTCGGGGA
>Ga0256406_1000247_pt1 | contig 102987 bp, 95 predicted proteins | sample RumenRJG_03DNA_FD_185986 | JGI IMG/M metagenome (GOLD analysis project Ga0256406, IMG submission 185986) | Bovine rumen microbial communities from Lethbridge, Alberta, Canada - RJG_03 | ecosystem: Host-associated > Mammals > Digestive system > Stomach > Rumen | place: Canada: Alberta...
AAGTACTGCTCATATCCCTACCTCCATGAGATGAAAAATTGACAAGAAAACTACAAAAACATACCTTACTAATATAACCGAATTTATTGTGTATTTCAACAACCTGAGGCACCATATTTGGTTACTCTTAACACTCATCCTCTCCCGGAATACAGACGCCTCCACCCGCAACAGAGCGATGAGCACTTGCTGAGAGCGACCGCAGGGAAGCTCGAAGCTACGTGCGACGCCTGTCGGCGCAGTTAACGAGCTTGCGGGTTGGAAGCATCTGTGTTTCTGGGTCTCTTGCCCGAAACTTTTTATATGCATGCCTCATTTTTGATCACATACATGAGTGTGTATATTATCCCTTAAGGCCCCGGGTCTGCCTGTCCATATCCTCTACAACGATATCAAAGATCTCACCGAGAGATCTGCCGTATTCAAGGATCTTCCACGGCTCGTTGGTGTGAAAATGGATTTTGATCAGATCCTCATCACCAGCGGCGATCAGGGAATCGCCGTCGAAATGCTCTGTGATGTAATCGGCGATCTCGTCTTCATCCAGATCCTCACCCTCGATCAGGAGCTGTGTGTCATAACGATATTGCAGTGTCTGTTTGGGAAGCTTCATACGTATCTCCTTTTCCTGATGGCTGTTGTTGCAGCCTGTCATATGATGATTATTAAGTCCTAACCTGATCAATGAACTGTATAAGCTGCGGATTCGAAACCGCATCCAGTCTCTTACACACGCTCCGCGTGTGGCGGGCCTGTCTGCGATTCGAAGAGCTTATACACTATACATACACTATACCTCAACTTTGACGTCAGCTTCGGCTTCCGCCTCCGCCTTGAAATCTTCAATCTGCACTTCAGAAAGCTGTGGCAGATCATCCGTGGAACTCACGCCGAAATAGCGCAGGAAATTTTCCGTCGTGGCAAAAAGAATCGGCCGACCGGGAACATTCAGTCTGCCGACTTCCTGGATCAGATCATATTCGAGAAGTTTGTTCACCGCATGATCGCAGCTCACGCCGCGGATCTGTTCGATCTGCGCCTTGGTAACAGGCTGCTTGTAGGCAATGATGGAAAGTGTCTCCATGACGGTGTCCGTAAGCTGAGGTTTTCTGGGCGTTCTGGCGATGGCGATCAGGGAACCGTAATACTGCTTTTTTGTGCAAAGCTGCCATGCGTCATTGAGATCAAGCAGCATGATGCCGGAAGCCGGTGTGTTATAACGGGTCTCCTGCATATGCTCAAGAATCGATCTCGTCTCATCCGGTGTCTTGCCGATGGCCGCGGCGAGCTGCTTCAGTTCTACCGAACTTCCCATGGCAAAAAGAATCGCCTCCAGCGTTCCCTCATCAGTACACAGCTCTACGCTGGACTGGCAGGTTGTATCAGCTGTATTTGAATCTTCTCCGGTCTGTTTTGCTGTATTGTCCATATTCAGATTTTCTTCGTTCTGCCGCTCTGTCATTCCAGTATCTCTCTATGCGTAATCCGACATCACGGGTGTCTCTCCCGCTTCTGCCCTGTAGGCATCGCCGACAAGTGATGTTTCATGCTGATCTTCTGCAGAATCAATGATGATATCGCCGAAATTCGCATCCTGCTCGCATGTGATCTTTCCCAGTTTCATCAGTTCAAGAACAGCAAGAAAAGTGACGATCGTCTGCATTTTGGTGTGCTGCTTCTGCAGCAGTGAACGGAAAGAAATCCTTCGTCTTCTCCTTGCTGTGATCTGCACATAATCCAGTTTATCGGGAAGAGACACTTCTTCGCGCTCGATATGGCCGAATTTGCTTCGGATCGGGTCTACTTTTTCCTCCGATCTTCGCATGACGTCGTCAAAAATTTCCTTCAACTTCGAAAGAGTCACGCCGTCCAGAAGTTCATCCATGTCAACGGGCGGCACATATTTTTCCACTTCCTCCGGAAGACATCTGCCCCGGGTTACCACATCCCCGGCTCTTTCCGAACATTCCCTGAGTTCCTGCGAGATGGCCCGATACTCCTTGTATTCAAGAAGCTGTCTCACCAGTTCTGCCCGGGGATCGATCTCTTCGCCCTCATCATCCACCTCTCTGGGGAGAAGCATGCGGCATTTGATATCGATCAGGGTAGCTGCCATGACCATGAATTCACTCGTGGTCTCCAGATCCTCATGATCCATCCCGTTTACGTAAGCCAGGTACTGGTCCGTGATCTCAGCGATCGGTATGTCATAGATGTCTATTTTATTTTTATCGATCAGATGCAGAAGTAGGTCAAGCGGTCCTTCAAATACTTCCAGTTTCACTTCAATTGGCAAGCGATCTGCCTCCCTGCTGATATAACCACAGAAAAATGTCCTGTGCCTAATGATTCGTGTGGCCGCCGCGCACATGAAGCGTGATGCTCACGATCTCTCTTGGATTTGCGATTCTGACAGGTATCGTGTGCTCGCCGGCACCGGATGTAATAATAACATGTTTTCCACCGTTTTCAAACCAGCCATAGGCATTCGGAGAGAAAATGCGGAAATCAGGTGTGACTGCGCCGCGGTGTTTTCCGATGCGCATAATACCGCCATGATAATGCCCGCTGAGGGTGAGGTCCGCGCCCCATTTCACGCAGGCATTCCGGCAGGCGGGATTGTGTGCAAGCAGCATATTCACCGCTTCCGGATCCGGCACTCCCAGAGCTTCCCTGAGTTCCACCGGCGGCATCTCGACGTGATGCAGCCGTGCATAATACTTCGCACGCATGGTAAACCCGTAAATACGAACGGGAATACCCCGGATATCCATCTCCGCGTTTCTGTTATCAAGAATCGTGATATTATCCGTATGCAGGCTGTTGATAAAATCATCATACCTGTCTCCGAACCGCTCTCTCTGCGCCCGCATCCGGGTCTCGTGATTGCCAAGTGCCAGATAAAGCGGGTAGTCAGCAGCAATGCGGTTCAGCATCGATGCCATCTCCTCCAGGTGATCATCATATCCACGCTGGGCTGCGTATACATCACCCGGACAGGTCTGATTTCCCTGTTGTGCAGTATATACATCATCGGGATGACTCTGCTTTTCCCTCCGTTCAGTGTATACATTATCTGAATGCTTCTGCATTCCCCGACTGAAAGCGAATGAGTCAGCATCGACACAGTCTCCGCCGCAGAGTACCAGATCCGGCTCTTCCTCATGCAGAATCCCCATGATTCTCTCCGGCTCTCCGTGCGTCACACAGCAGTGAATATCGGAGAAGAAGCAGATCTTCATTTCTCCCTGCGTAAGCCCGGGACGCGTGACCGTCAGATTGTAGGAGGTATCAGTGATATTCTTCGGAAAAATTTCGATCAGGTTTTGCATCACAGACGAGGATATGCACGATTTAATATTGATCATAGAGTTTCTCTCATCCATTTCATCAACTCAAACTTTTCTATAAATAGACGCTTATCATTACCTATAGGTCACGGCAGCCAGTTCACGGCTGACACAGATGGACCTCGAACAGAAAATCGTGCAGTGAGCCGCCCACTGTGTCAGCTGTGAACTGTGCCGGAAGTTGATTATACGGAAAGAAGCTCTGGCAGTTGCCTGTCAGAGCTTCTTCTTAACATTCTGAACCAATCAGATCAGTTGTATTTACGCTTTCTGGCTGCTTCGGATTTCTTCTTGCGGCGAACACTGGGTTTCTCATAGTGCTCTCTCTTGCGGATCTCCTGCTGGATACCAGCCTTCGCACAGTTTCTCTTGAAACGGCGGAGCGCGCTGTCAAGTGTCTCGTTTTCTTTTACGATTACTGTTGCCATATGCCCAAACCTTACCTCCCTCCAGTTGTGAGATTGTGCCAAATACAACTGTTTGGGTATTTGCACTAAAACTGTAGTTCATTATATCAGATTTATCTGATTCGTCAAGGTTGTTATTTAGCGATCTGCTGCGCAAGCACTTCTTCTGCCTTTGCCATCGCATCCGGGATCTTTGACGCATCTCTGCCGCCGGCCTGTGCCATATTCGGACGACCGCCGCCGCCACCGCCGACAACCTTCGCCGTCTCACGGATCAGATTGCCCGCATGCGCGCCCTTCTTCATCGCGTTGTCAGAGGCCATGCACATCAGATTGACCTTGCCGCCGTTGTCTGCGATCAGCAGGATCACTCCGTCGACCTTTGCCTTCAGCTGATCACCCAGATTTCTGAGTTCTCCGCCGTCAACGTCCTTCAGCGCACGTGCAAGGAAAGGCACACCGCCTAACTCCTTCACACTGCCGGCTACATCACCGAGTGCGCTCTGCGCCGCCTTGCTCTTCAGCGACTCATTTTCACTGCGGAGTGCCTTTGTCTCCTCCTGCAGTTTGCGGATATGATCAGACAGAGATGACGGCTCAGCCTTCAGCAGTGCCGCTGCATCGCGCATCTCCTGCTCCATCTTTTCGTAATAAGCGAGGACATTGGCACCTGTCAGTGCCTCAATTCTGCGCACGCCGGCCGCAACACCGCTCTCGGAAAGGATCTTGAAGGATCCGATCTGCAGCGTGTTTTTCACATGGGTACCGCCGCAGAGCTCTGTGGAAAAATCGCCCATGCGGACAACGCGGACGGTATCGCCGTATTTTTCTCCGAAGAGCGCCATCGCGCCGGTCTTCTTCGCATCTTCCAGACTCATGATGTCCGTGCGGACCTCAAGGCCTTCCATGATCTTCTCATTGACCAGATCCTCGACCTTTTTGATCTCATCTGCTGTCATCGCCTGGAAATGGCTGAAGTCAAAACGCGTTCTCTCTGCATCCTGATAGGAGCCTGCCTGCTCCACGTGTGTACCGAGTACTTCGCGGAGAGCTTTCTGCAGCAGATGCGTAGCGCTGTGGTTGCGGCAGATTGCCATACGTCTCTCCGCATCTACCTTCAGCGTCACGGCGTCACCAACTTTGAACATGCCTCTGACTACGCGGCCGATGTGTGCGATCTTGTCGCCGGCCACATGCTCCGTTGCCTCCACCTGGAATACAGCAGCGCCCTTGCCGAGGGCAGCAGCGTTATCATTTTCATCCGCATCAGGTCCTGCCATGACGATCACGCCGGTATCGCCGACCTGTCCGCCCATGGTACCGTAAAACGGTGTCTCATCGGTGATGATCGCACCGGTATCACCGTCGGAGAGAGCCTCGACAACAGCATCCTCTTCATCGGAATCAGCCGGCGTCAGAGAAGCCATTGCGACGATTTTACCCGGTGCTGTCAGTTTGTCATATCCGACAAATCTGGAATTGACAGCGGGATCCATCTGCTCATATACAGTTGCTGCTGCGCCCATGTAGGTCGCGGCTTTACCGGATTTCTTTCTGTCCTCGCGGGCAGCATCACGCTGCTTCTTCATCGCGGCCTCAAAGCCCTTATCATCGACCGTGTAGCCGTTCTCTTCCAGAATTTCCTTCGTATTGTCCAGCGGGAATCCGTAGGTATCGTACAGGCGGAAAGCATTATCACCGGAAAGCTCCTTGCTGCCGGAAGCCTTCAGATCCTCTTCCATGCCGCGGAGAATATCCATTCCCTGCTCATAGGTTTTCTCAAACTTGTCTTCCTCAGCCTGGATCACCTGAAGGATAAAGTCGTGCTTCTCCTCCAGTTCCGGATAGCCGTCCTTCGATCCCTCAATAACGTTTTCAGCGAGTTTTGTCAGGAAGGATCCCTCAATGCCGAGCTTTCTTCCGTGACGGACAGCACGGCGGATGATTCTGCGGAGCACATAGCCGCGGCCGTTGTTGGAAGGCATGATGCCATCCGAGATCATAAACGTCATCGCACGTGCGTGATCGGTGCAGATACGGACAGATACATCTGTCTCTTCCGTACCGGGTTTCTCATAGCTGATGCCGCCGGCCAGCCTGCACACCTCATCGCGGAGCGACTTCACGGTATCCACGTCAAAAATAGAGCCGACTTCCTGCACCGCGACGGCCAGACGCTCAAGACCCATGCCGGTATCAATATTTTTCTGCACGAGGTCTGAATAGTTGCCATTGCCATCGTTGTTAAACTGGGAGAATACGATGTTCCAGACCTCCATGAAGCGGTCGCCTTCACCGCCCATGACGTCCTCCGGTCCGTTGCCGAACGCCGGTCCTCTGTCGTAATAGATCTCAGAGCAGGGACCGCAGGGGCCTGAGCCGTGTTCCCAGAAGTTATCCTCTTTGCCGAACTTGTAGATTCTCTCTGCCGGCACGTGCATATCGTTCAGCCAGATATTGTAGGCTTCGTCGTCATCCACATAGACAGACGGATACAGGCGCTCCGGATCCAGGCCGACGCGCTCCGTGAGGAATTCCCACGCCCACGGAATGGCTTCCTTCTTGAAGTAATCGCCGAAGGAGAAATTGCCCAGCATCTCGAAATAGGTACCGTGACGCGCGGTCTTGCCGACATTCTCCAGGTCACCCGTACGGATGCACTTCTGGCAGGTTGTCACTCTGCGCCTCGGCGGAATCTCCTGACCGGTGAACCACGGTTTCATCGGTGCCATACCGGAGTTGATGATCAGAAGGGAAGTATCATTGTGCGGAACGAGCGAAAAGCTGTTCAGCCTGAGGCACCCCTTTTCCTCAAAAAATGAAAGAAACATCTCACGGAGTTCGTTTACGCCGTATTTCTTTTTCGGTGCCATCTGTCAAGCCCTCACAATCTTTTTGATATTTTTCTTGCCTTTTTTCACCAGGATACCCTCCGCAGGAATGTCATCCTTCTTCAGCTCCCAGGTAAAATCATCGATCTTCTTATCGCCGACGGTAATGCTGTGGTCCTTGGTGATGGAGCGGCGCGCGTCGGACCGGGACGAGCACTGTCCGGACTTCACCAGAACGGTGATGATATCGATCGCACCGTTCTCATTGAAATCCTCATCCTTCAGTTCAACCGACGGAACGGTGTCCAGAGAACCTGCGCCGGCAAATACTGCCTTCGCGCCGGCCTCCGCCTTCTTCGCCTCATCCTCTCCGTGAACCATGGCTGTCAGTTCATAGGCGAGAATGCGCTTGGCCTCATTGAGCTGCGATCCCTCCCATTTATCCATCTCGTCAATCTGCTCGAGCGGGAGGAAGGTCATCATCCGGAGGAACTTGAGGACATCGGCATCGTCGACATTCCTCCAGTACTGATAGAAATCGTACGGTTTGTACTTGTCCGGATCGAGCCATACGGCACCGCCGGCCGTCTTGCCCATCTTCGTTCCGTCATGCTTGAGGAGCAGATTGATGGTCATGGCGTAAGCGTCCTTGCCATCTTTTCTGCGGATCAGGTTGATACCGCCAAGCATATTCGACCACTGATCATCGCCGCCGAACTGCATCTGGCAGCCATAATCATGATACAGGCGATAAAAATCATAGCTCTGCATCAGCATGTAGGAGAACTCCAGGAACGTCAGTCCCTGCTGCATACGGTTGACGTAGGCACGCGCGCGGAGCATGTCATTCACGCTGAAATACGATCCGATATCTCGCATGAAATCAAGAAAGTTCAGATCTCTGAGCCAGTCGGCGTTGTTGACGATCAGTGCCTTGTTATCGGAAAAATCAATGAACCGGCTCATCTGCTTCTTGAAGCATTCCACGTTGTGGTCGATGGTTTCGACGGTCATCATTTTTCTCATATCGGTCCTGCCGGAAGGATCTCCGATCATGGCCGTGCCGCCGCCGACCAGGGCGATCGGTTTGTTGCCTGCCTGCTGGAGTCTCTTCATCAGCGTCAGCGCCATGAAGTGTCCAACGTGCAGAGAATCCGCCGTGGGGTCAAATCCGATGTAAAATGTTGCCTTTCCGTTGTTGATCAGATCGGCAATTTCCTTTTCATCCGTCAGCTGGGCGAGCAGTCCTCTCGCCTGAAGTTCTTCATATAAAGTCATTGTCATTTCCTCGTCAGTTTATGCTGTATTATGTCTCATACAGTATGGCTCTGCCTGCCGTTTCGTATTCCATTCTCATACTTTACTGAACGGCAAATCTGCCTGTAAAGCCAGCCATACTGCATCAAAGTATATTATTCCATGATGATAAAATCAAGCGCCCGGATCCTCGAGCAGATCACTGCCGTCAGCTGCCGATGTGGCCAGCGTGTCGCAGCGCTCGTTCAGATCATTTCCGTTGTGACCCCTCACCCATACAAACTGTACGTGATGCGGTTCCATGGCTTTCAGCAGCCTCATCCACAGGTCCTGATTTTTCACCGGTTCTTTCTTGCTGTTCTTCCAACCCTTCTTCTGCCATCCTTCGATCCAGTGGTCGTTAAATGCCTTCACCAGATACTGCGAATCCGAGTGAAGGGTGACGTCACAGGGACGGGTGAGTGCTTCCAGACCCATGATCGCTCCCATCAGTTCCATGCGGTTGTTTGTCGTCCGCACGTAGCCCTGTGAGAGTTCCTTCTGATGAAGAACTCCCCTTGTATCGGTGTAGCCGAGAACAGCTGCGCAGCCGCCGGGACCGTCGGGATTGCCGCGGGCAGCGCCGTCCGTATAGATTTCCACGTGCATCATACCTGTATCCTCATCAATAAGATAATAGTCTTTCTGAACGCCATGCAAGAACTATTATTAAATTCTTTATCTCAGCATAGAATGTCTGTGCGGTATTCACGCAGCGATTTCTGAAAGAATACGCTTTCTTCCGGTGTACAGAATACGAGGATCCTGCCGTCTTCAGGCCTGCCGCCTTTTTTCTGCGCATGACGGCGCAGGTGATCATAAAAGTACTGCCGTGCTTCTTCCGACGGATCCTGCTGTTCAGGATCATCTTTTGTCAGTTTCTTCTCTTCAGCGCTTTGTGCGGTATGATCAGATGGCTCACCAGAATGCGTACCCTGATCATTCAGCGGTACGGCGGGCAGACAGAGATCCGGACAGATATGCTCTGTTCTCAGGCTTTCTGCTGTTTCCCTGCCGACAGCGGCAACCATCACACCGGCCATGTTCCGCATATCGATTTCCTGCGTCTGCATCTCTGCCATCACACGGCGGACTGCTGCAGGCGAAGTAAAAATCACCAGATCATATACGCTGATCTTCTGCAGACTCATGATCAGGCGGAGATCCCTGACTGTGTCTGCTGCATCCTCTTCCGCATTTTCCTGCGTAAGGAAGAAATCGCACTTGGCCGGTTCGCCTTCCGTGAAGACCGGAATACCAAGGCAGCGGCACGCTGCGTAAATATCACGATTGACCGTTTTTTCGGAACATGCAAAGACCATGCCCGCATCAAGGATCTGTTCTCTTCTGTAAGGTTCTCTGATCAGACGGATCAGACCGTTCTTGACCATGCTTTCAAGACCCGGATAAGGTCTCTCAGAGATCACGGTAATGCTGCATCCGCAGGGGAGCAGCGCACGAACAGCCTGCATCGCCATATCATCTTCGCCGACGACAAAGACCTGCCGACCGGAAATATCCACACTGATATCAAGCCTTTTCATCAGTTTTTCTCCGCAAGCTCCGCGGCGACATCCTCCCAGGTCAGTCCTTTTTCCGCCATCAGCATCATGCTGTCATACAGCACATCCGCCACGCGGTCAATGATGCCACTCTTCGTTCCTCCGGCTGCTTCCAGGATCAGCGCTGTATCGTCCGCGCCGAGTTTCTGAAGTACATTCTTTGTAGCATCTTCCGTGCTTTCCGCATCCACCGGACGGCTGTTTCTTTGTTCGCAGATAGCGTCAAATGTCTTCTGCAGCACATGCGTCGGCGGTACATAGCTTTCTTCCCGGCTGACGATTGTCCGGTAAAAACAGGAATAATGTCCGGTGTGACAGGCGGCGCCCACCTGGGCCACTTTGGCCAGAAGCGTGTCATTATCGCAGTCGAGCCTCAGTTCCTTCAGATACTGAAAATGACCGCTCGTAAGTCCTTTCATCCAGAGCTCCTGACGGCTTCTGCTCCAGTACGTCATCCTTCCCGTCCTCAGCGTCGTCAGGAAGGCTTCCTCATTCATGTAAGCTACCATGAGGACCTTATCCGTCCTGAAATCCTGTACAACGCAGGGAATCATGCCGTCGCTGTTCAGCTTCAGATCTTTCCAGCTGACCTCGGACTCAAAATCCTTTTTTCTGTAATTTGCTTCCAGACATACACTCTGCTGATCATCATGCAGAAGGACCGCCAGCTCCGTCTCCTCGACGATCTTTTCATCGTCATCATCATCACGGTCCGTGAGTATCATGGACGCCAGTTTTTCAATGTCTTCCTTCTGCATCAGAAAATCATTGTAATCGGACACATATACACCGATCCTCTTCTTTCCGAATCTCCTGGAAACGTCGGCCAGAATCTCACGGTTGGAATCCTTCACTGAATTCAGGATCACCCTGGCACAGCCCGCGCTCAGGTAGTCCTTCACATCATCGGCCGTGTGCACAGCGCCTGCTGCAAAGACGCGCATCTGCGCATTCCTGCAGATGGCCTTGATCATCTCCAGAGATGCCGCATGTCCGCTTTTTTCCTCGGAAAAATCAAAGATCATGAGTCCCTGCGCATCCGTCTGAGCGCACAGTTTCTCCGCCTTTGCAATGGGATCCGTGCCGCCGTCCTTCGGCGCATCTTCATCGCTCACGCCGAAGTAATAGCCCTCGACATCCTTACCGTTGTTGAGATACAGACAGGGTATGCTGATCGTGTCCATCAGAGTGTTCCTTTCGTTGACAGGACGTCCTGTATTCTGGGATCCAGCGACACCGCCTGATCCAGTGATTTGGCAAAAGATTTGAACAGAGCCTCCGCTTTGTGATGGTCGTTCATGCCGTCGAGCACCTTCATATGCAGATTCATCTGCGCAGAGTAAGATATGGCATAGAAAAATTCACGCACCATCTGCGTACTCATGTCCCCGATCCTGTCGGAGGCAAAGGAAGCATCATAGGAAAAATACGGCCGTCCCGACAGATCAATGGCAGTCAGAACCAGCGTCTCATCCATCGGAAGGATACAGCTGCCGAACCGGCGGATGCCCTTCTTATCTCCTACCGCCTTCAGGATCGCCTGCCCGAGAACAATGCCGGTATCCTCGATCGTGTGATGATCATCCACGCGCAGATCACCGGTCACCTTCACCTGCAGATCGAACAGGCCATGCCGTGCAAATCCGTCCAGCATATGATCAAAAAATCCGACACCCGTATCGATCTCCGCTTTACCCGTGCCATCGAGGCTAAGCGTGAGGGAAATCTGCGTCTCTCTTGTATTTCGCGTCACCGAGGCTGTTCTGCCTTCCATGATTTCTCCTTTACTCCTTGTCATTTTCAAAGCGAACCGCAATCGAATTGGCATGCGCCGTCAGCTGCTCGCACTTTGCAAACTGCTCGATATCCTTATGCACAGCCTTCAGAGCCTCCCGTGAATAGTGGATGATGCTCGATTTCTTCACGAAATCATCCACAGAGAGCGGTGAGAAAAATCTGGCCGTTCCGCTCGTAGGCAGAATGTGGTTCGGGCCGGCAAAGTAATCGCCGAGCGGCTCGCTGCTGTATTCGCCGATGAAGATCGCACCTGCGTTGCGGATCTTTGTCATCACCTCAAAGCCGTCCTTCATGACGATCTCCATGTGCTCCGGTGCAAATTCATTCGCCGCATCGATCGCTGTCTCGCGGTCCGGCGCCACAAGAATACGTCCGTAGTTATCCAGAGATTTCTGAATGATCTCACGGCGGGAGAGTTCTTTGACAAAACCGTCGACTTCACGGCTCACATCCTCCGCAAGCTTCCGGCTCGTCGTAATCATGAGCGCCGTAGCCATCTCGTCATGCTCTGCCTGTGAGAGAAGATCCGCAGCAACGTATCTGGCATTGGCCGTCTCGTCAGCCAGCACGAGGATCTCACTCGGTCCTGCGATGGAATCAATGGACACGCTGCCATACACAGCTTTTTTCGCCAGGGCGACAAAAATATTGCCCGGCCCTACGATCTTGTCCACCTTCGGCACGCTCTCTGTCCCGTATGCCATGGCAGCGATTGCCTGTGCGCCGCCTGCCTTGAACACACGGTCAGCGCCCGCCTCATGAGCAGCCACCAGAACAGCGGGGTTGACTTTTCCCTCCCTGTTGCAGGGCGTCATCATGATAACCTCATCGACACCGGCGGTCTTCGCCGGAACGATATTCATGAGCACGGAAGACGGGTAAGCAGCTTTTCCGCCGGGAACGTATACGCCCACGCGCTGCATGGGTGTGATCTTCTGTCCGAGGATCGTGCCCTCAGGCGTTGTTGTGATCCAGCTGTTCTGCTTCTGTTTCTCATGAAAATCACGGATATTGCGGAGCGCTTTCCTGATCACACTGACCAGCTCCGGTGCAACGTTGTCATAGGCCTCACGGATCTCTTCCTCTGTTACTTCGAAATTATCCGCATGAATATCCGCGTGATCAAACTTCGCCGTATAGGCAAAAAGTGCACTGTCTCCATTTTCCTTCACGTCCGAAATGATCTCACGGACGGTCTTCTCCTGATCGCCGAACTGTGTGGGCGTTCTGTCGAGGATTGTTTTTCTGACAGCCTCTCTGTTCTCTTCGTTCAGTTCAATAATCTGCATAGAAGCCTCCTTTATGAAACTGCATCCTTCAGACGAAGGATCAGATCGCGCGTCCTCTCACTGTCCATCCGTTATGAAACCGCATCCTTCAGCCGAAGGATCAGATCGCGTATCCTGTCATTGTCCATCCGCATGCTCACGGGATTCACAACAAGTCTGGCGGACAGGGGACATACCTCCTCCAGCACTGTCAGCCCGTTTTCCCTGAGCGTACTGCCCGTCTCCACGATATCCACGATCACCTCAGACAGCCCGACAATCGGTGCAAGCTCGATCGAACCGTTCAGCTTGATGATCTCTACGTTCTGATTTTTCTGGTTATAGAAAAAGTCACGCGCAATATTCGGGTATTTGGTCGCCACACGGATCATCTGATTGTGCTCCAGATAACTCCTTGCCGACGCCGGACCGCATACACACATGCGGCATCTACCGTAGCCAAGGTCCAGGACTTCATAGATCTTTCTGTTTTCCTCAAGGATCGTGTCCTTGCCAACAATACCCAGATCAGCAGCGCCGTACTCCACGTAGGTCGGTACATCCGGCCCCTTGGCGAGGAAAAACCGCACGCCGTATTCTTCATTGGTAAAAATCAGCTTGCGGGTATCCTTATCCTTCATCTCATCACAGCGGATACCGATTTTTTCAAACAGCTCCATCGTCTTCGAAGCCAGACGCCCCTTCGTGAGGGCAATGGTAAGCTCACGCATCACTGTTCACCTCCGTCCGCTGTGCCTGTCATTTTTACTGCGGCGGCACTGCCTGCCGCTTTTGCTGTCGCGGTATTTCCTGCCATGGTGGTATTGTCTGACATACCGTCTCTGTCTGCCCTCATGGCTGTCCCGTCATTTGATTCGCTGTCGCAATCCTCTGCAAACGATGCGATCATCTCCTCGCTTCCGTCATTCAGCCGGATCAGCTTTGCATCCTCTTTCGAAGAAAAATAACGGATCTCGCGGAACTGGTTTCTCTTTCCATAGGCGATGTAATCCGAAAGCTCTCTCTCATCGTCAAAACGCACACACGCGGCATCATTGCCCTCATCGCGAAGCCTGTCCGCATAATGGACTGCTTCTTTTTCCATCTTCTCCGGATAGAGGATCATGATCTTGATATCCGTCACCGGCAGGCTGAGCTTCTGACGCTCGATCGCGGTCAGCAGAGAATCGATGTCGGCCGCAAAACCGACGGCCGCCGCCTTTTTGCCGAAATGCTCGATCAGGCGGTTATAGCGTCCGCCGCTGATCAGCGCATCACCGGAACCATAGGTGTATGCCTGAAAAATAATTCCCGTATAGTATTTATACTCCGTAACCATGCCGAGATCATACATCACATAATCTCTCAGGCCGTACATATCCAGGACATGATCGATCTTTCTGAGTCTGGCAATTGCTTTTTCCGCCTTCTTGCCGACAGCAGATTTCTCCGCGCGGTCCAGCACATCCCGTCCCCCGTACAGGTCCGTCATGCTGTTGAATGCATTTTTGAGCTTGTCCGATATCGGAAGTCCCTCGATCAGTTCCTGTGCGCCGAAACGGTTTCTGGTCTTGAGCAGTGTCCGGAGCTCATCAACGGTATCACTGTCCAGATCGGCTTCCTTTACCAGCGAATGAAAATATCCCACGTGGCCGATGCTCACCTGAAAGTTCTCCAGACCCGCGCGCTTCATCGTACGCACGACCAGAGCGATCACCTCGGCATCTGCCTCCGCGCTGTCATCATTCAGATACTCCACGCCCATCTGGGTGCTCTCGCGGAGACGGCCCTGCAGCGAATGATTATTGCGGTAAACGTTGCCGTGATAGCAGAATCTGAGCGGCATGTCCTCTTCCGCGAAGTACATGGAGACCGACCGCGCCACGGAAGGTGTGAAATCGGGGCGCAGAACAAGCGTGGACCCGTCTCTGTCGATTACCTTGTACAGATCCTTCGTCGATGTTGTTCCCACTTCCTCCGAAAATACGCGGAAAAATTCAAAGGCCGGCGTCTCGATCGACTGATAGCCGTAGGAGCGGTAGAGCTTTTCGATCCTGCGCTCCAGATATCGCTTCCGGTCGCATTCAATGCCAAAAATATCCCGGAATCCCTCCGGTGTGTGAATCAGTTTTTTCTTCATCTGCCGAAATATCTCCTGTTTTGATTTGCACTTTAGTACGGTGATATATTACCAGATAAAACTTTCCTGTCAAGTCTGTGCTGCCTCTTACATTAGTATTTCAGAATATTCTCCTCTTAATCTCAGTCTTCCCGGGTCTGCAGGTCACGGTTCAGACCGACCAGATAGGGAACAAGAATGCCGGGCGAACGCGGCAGGTAGTATGCCGGTGCCAGCTCACTGACCGTGAAGTGCTTCGATCCGCCTTCCTCCGCACGCCGCCAAAAGTGATCAAGCTCGGAAAAGCGCATGTAGTAGATCTCATCCCTTGCGGTAAACATGATCAGCAGAAAAGCCATGCCCTGCTGTTTTTCAAAATCCCTCATGAATACATACTGGTGTTCATGGATATTGGCGAGCGGAAATGTATCGGAAGCGCACTCCTTGGCGTCGAAGCAGACCGGTATGCCCTGTACGGCACCGATGTAGTCGACCGTGCTCTTTTTGTCGAAGTACGCGAGTGTGATCTGCCTCGTCTCCTTGTCCATGCGGACGGGCGTAATCGGTGTCGGCACCTTCTGTATCAGCGCCAGACCCTGCTCTCTGTACTGTTCATTGGACCTGTTGATCATTTCCTCCAGGGTCGATCCCCTGAGGCCTCTTGTCTTCCATGCTGTCACGGATCAGCTATTCCCTTCATACAGCGGATTGGTGGATTCATCCGGCTCATAATAACTGTCTTCCGCCCCATGAATCACGCTGATCTTGTTCAGCGGCCAGTAACGGAAAATGGCTTTGCCGACGATTTCATCCTTTGTCACGAATGTATTCGTCCAGTAGCGCGCATCATGAGAATTCATCCTGTTGTCGCCGAGCACAAAATAGGAATTTTCCGGTACCGTGATCGGGTAGACGAGATCTCCGCCTGCCGTGGAATCCGGCAGTGCACAGAAGTCATCAGACAGCGGTGTAGGATCACCGTTGATGTAGACATCGCCGTCATGAACATCTACCACATCACCGGGCAGTCCGATCACACGCTTGATAAACAGTTCGCTTTCATTGTCCGGATATTTAAAAATGATGATGTCGTATCTCTTTACATCAGAATTGTTATACGCAAGACGGTTGCCGAAGATCTGATCATTCGTCATGATCGTTGGCTCCATGGATTCACTGGGAATTTTTGCATTGACGAGAAAAAAAGTGAAGATGACGATCATGGCTGCAATGACACAGCCAAAAACAAGGATGTCACTGATGATTTCTCTCTTCCATCCGCCCTTTCCGTTGTTTTTTTCTTCGTGACTGCTGTCCGACATTTTTTCTTCTGTCATACCTGCATCGTCTCCGACGGCTGACCCTGTATACTTTTTCTCCGCATCCTCAGCATCATGTCCGGCAGAACTTTCTGCATCCGTAGCATCACGTCCGGCAGAACCTTCTGCATCCGTAGCATCACGTCTGGTATAACCTTCTGCATCCGTCAGATCGTGTGCCTGTGCGGTTTCAAATTCTGTATCATGTTCATGACGGTTCATCTGTCATGTCCTCCCCTGCATCCAGTATTGTCCGGAGTTCTTCCGGAAGCTGTGCTGTCAGCGCTCCGCCGGGAACCCATGGCGCACTGCCCGGTTCCGGGTCCGGAAAAACCATGCGGTGTGCATGCAGAAACTGGCGCTTCAGCCCATAATGTTCCCGCAGCACGCGGTTTGCATCACTAAGGCCATATTTTACATCCCCCGCTATCGGATGTCCAATAAAAGATAGGTGCGCCCTGATCTGGTGCGTCTTTCCCGTGATCAGTTCAACGTTCAGCAGTGTGTAAGGTCTGCCACAGAGTCTCAATACCCGCACGGGTTCAAAGGCTGTACGGATATGCGAAGCTCCCTCTTCCTCTTCTGCCGCGACACGGACAGTATTGGTTTTCCGGTCCCTGATCAGCCAGGCGTCCATCTGTCCACTTTTTCTGCAGATGCCACTGACGAGCGCCAGGTAATATTTCCTGACCGTTCGGTCTCTGATCATGCAGGACAGTTCCTGCGCAGCCGGAAGCGTTTTGGCTGCCAGGATCAGGCCGCTTGTATTCCTGTCAAGACGGTTTACTGTACCCGGACGGTATCGGCGGAAATCCTCTTCCGTCTTCTGCCCGCTCCTGAGAAGATAATCCCTGACCATACTGTCGATGGATACATCTCCCTGCGCAGACGCCTGCGAGAGAACGCCGGCCGGCTTGTTCACTGCGATCAGTCTGCTGTCCTCATAAATGATCCAATCCGATGGCAGCGCATTTCCGAAAAAGCCTTTATGTTCTGTCACTGCCCCTGCATTCAGTATACCTGACTGCTGTTTTTCAGATTGTGCATTCCCGAACCGTGTATTTCCAATCTGTGCATTCCCGGTTCCGGGTTTAGCCAGCCCCATGAACTTTCGCACGGTTTCATCCGAAAACCACAGCGTGACAACATCACCGTCACACAGTATTTCGCTGCCGGATGCCTTTTTTCCGTTCAGGACAATATTCTTTTTTCTCAGCTGTTTATACAGAAAACTGCCTCCCGCTTCCGGCAGATATCTTCTCAGAAATTTGTCCAGACGCTGGGAGGCCTCTTCAGATGTAATCGTTATTTTTTTCATTTTCAGTCATTGCAGGTACATTATTACCAGTACTGTCATTTGAAAATCTGGTTGACAGTGACATGGTTACCCATACTGCTGCCATTCTTAAGTCTGATTGACAGGATCGCTGTTTCCGGTTCTGTCGCCACTCGAGAGTCCGGTTGATATTGCATCCCGCGGTTTACAGGCTGATTGCCATGAGTACTGCCTCGACCTTGTCATCTCGGCCCTTCTCAAATGACTCACGTTTCTCCGCAAGCTGATCTGCCCGCTCCAGGAAGTTTTTCAGATTGTCGAAGATCTTGACAGTGACCTTATAGCCATCCTGCAGGACATGCTTCCGGATATGTTTCTCCATGAACGCCAGGTCCTGCTGCGAAGGATGGGTACTCGTATAGCAGGTGACGTAATCCCCACAGATAATGGTCGCATCGACGAACATATTTTTCTCATAGCTTGTGAAATAGAGCTCGTACAGAACGCGCAGTCCTTTGGTGTGCTCACGGATGGTTTCATATTCCTCGCGCTTCATGCCGGGCACGCGGATATACATAATGATATAGACCACTGACAGAGCACCCGGGATCGCGCCGACAGCAGCAATGATCGTCCAGATATTTCCTCTGTCCCCATTGTTCAGGTACAATCCGAACAAAAATAATGCGAAGTCTACGGCAAAAATAATGATCGTCCGCAGAATACTCATTTTTCTCTGGTGTCTGACAGATCCGTAATTTCCCTTATATATCTTCACTCTTTATATTCCTTATCCCGGGGATTAATCCTCGCTCTTTTTGATTCCCTCTCCCTGACGGTTGCTCTGTGCCTTGTAAGCCTGTGCGATCAGATCCAGCTGATCATGATAACGGATCAGCTCCTCCATGTCATCCTGCTGGTAGACACGGTAAAACTCATCCTGAATTTTCTCCACCTCTCTGGTCGTCGTCAGTGAATACATGTTTTCGATCGTGCTGACGATATCCTCTACCAGACTGTATTTCATCTTCGAGGAGAGCTGGGCATCCATAATTTCATCCCTTACCGCAGACATCTCGCTGTCCAGGGAGATAATGGCATTGGCTGCGTTGGAAAGTCTCGCTCCAACCCTTTCAGGAATTTTCCCCTGATATTTATACTGGAGAGAATGCTCTGTCGTCGCCCAGAAATCCATGGCCATGGTCCGGATCTGGATCTCCGCCTGGACCTTCTTCGGACCGTCGATCGTATTGACCTCGTAATCGACAATCATATGATAGCTCCGGTAGCCGCTCTCCTTCTGGTTGCGCACATAATCCTTGATCTCACGCACTTCCATATCGGTGCGACGGGAGATCATATTCGCCACGCGCTCGATATCCTCAACGAACTGGCAGATAATGCGGATTCCGGCAATATCCTCGATATCCTGCTCCATCCGCTCCATGGGAATGTTCTTTTTCTGCATCTTGTCCAGAATACTGGATATGCTCTTGACTCTGCCTGTTACATGCTCGATCGGACAGTAACGTCCGCATCGCTCATATTCTTCTTTCATATGACGGAATTTAAGGATGAGCTCGTCTACCGCCATTTCGTACGGCTCGAGGATTCTGTGCCATAATATAATGTCCATGGTTTTCTCCTGCCTGACTCTCTGCCCGCGTAAAAAGAAAGCAGCCCATTCAAAATTGAACGGGCTGCCTCTGCATGTCCTGAATTACTCGTTATCCGCATCCTCAGAATCATCATTATTTGCTTCGTCATCGGATGCAGCCTGCTGATGTGCATTATTCTGCATCGGTGAAAGCTCGCTTCTGTTTTCGTTCACAAGATCGTAGTAGCTCTGGATCGATGTAGCGAATTCGTTGTACTTTTCACCTACATCCGCGATGGCATTGCCCATAATCGTAGATATGTTGCTGAGGATCTGATCAGTATAATTGATGGCGCTGGATCGGATATTCTCTGCATCACTCTCAGCCGAATCAAGAATCCCCTGCGCCTGCTTATTGGCTTCGTTTACTGTGTCATTGGCCTGCGCATAAGCCGCCTTCATGATCTCCGTATCCTGAACCAGCTTCTGTGCCTGCTTTTTGGCATCCTCGATGATGTTGTTTGCCTTTGACTGAGCATCAGCGAGAATGGCATCTTTGTTGCCGATGATCTTCTGATATCTCTTTATCTCATCAGGTGTCTTAAGTCTGAGCTCGCGCAGCAATTCTTCGAGCTCCTCCTTGTTGACGATGATCTTCGTCGTCGACAGTGGCTGATACCTGCAATTCTCTACATATTCCTCAATCTCTTCAATAATCTGTTCAATTCTGCTGCTGCTCATGATCCTGACTCCTTACCCTTATTTATCATCCCTGAATTCTGTAACGAGGTGCCCGGATGCTGTACAAAAAAATGCCTTCCGGCAGGTCCTCCCCGACCTACGGAAGTTTCCCGTTCAGATCTCTCACTTCTTCAGCTTTTCATGGATCGCGTCTGCAACAAAACCGGGTACGAATTCGCTTATATCGCCCCCGAATTCAGCTACTTCCTTGACCGTTGTAGAGCTGAGATAAGAATACTGCAGAGAAGTGAACAGGAATGTTGTATCAACATCAGGTGCAAGCTTCCTGTTTGTCTGCGCCATCTGAAGTTCATATTCAAAATCAGTAATCAGGCGCAATCCCCTGACAATGACATTTGCTTTGCACGCTTTGGCAAAATCGACGGAAAGTCCTTCAAACGATCTTACTTCAACATTGCTGATGTTTTCCGTCGCTTTCTTAAGTATATTAACACGTTCATCTACAGAAAACAACGGAGTTTTTGCCGAATTGTGCAACACTCCGATGATGACTTTATCGAATAATTTACTGGATCTGCTGATGATATCAAGGTGTCCGTTGGTCACCGGATCGAATGTACCCGGGTATACTGCGATTTTCATGTGCTCTCTCCATCCCGAAATCTCAGAAAGAGATGTTCATTGGTTTTGTATGTCTTCCATTTAATGCACAGATAATCTGACTTGTCAAGCCAGCTGAAATCATTCTCTCTGGACGCTTCCACAACAAATAACGTATCCGGTGTTACGATGGATGAGTGAGCGAGCAGTCCGAGCGCATCGCGTTCGAGATCCTTCAGATAAGGCGGATCCATGAAGACAACATCAAATGCCTGCTTCCCCTCCATTCCGCGGATCGCCGACATGACATCCATCTGAAGGACCTCGGCTCTGTCATAAAGCTTTGTAAAACGTAAGTTGTCACGGATCACCGACACAGCCTGTCTGTTCTGCTCCACAAAGCAGGCCGAAACCGCGCCGCGGCTCAGTGCCTCGATACCGATGGCTCCGCTTCCCGCAAAGATATCAAGGAAACGACATCCCGGAATGTAATTCTGCAGTATATTGAACAGGGTTTCTTTGATCCTGTCGGTCGTCGGCCGCGTATCCCGGCCTGGCAGCGTTTTCAGCGGCATGCTGCGGCAAGTGCCTGCAATGACTCTCATGTGGTATCTTCCTTTCGTCAGTTTAATTATACTGTATAAGTCTACGCAAGCCACAGTCGGCCTTGCACGCCCTTCGGGTGTGCAGTCCGCCTCTGGCATGCGACGGACTTATACAGTAATTAACCGGAAGAAAGTCCATGAAAAGGATTTCCTTCCGGCTGCCCATACCAGTATGACACTGGAATATCTGCATTCAGAAATTGTCTTCCCGGCTCTGTTTGCGCCAGTCGAGATCTCCGCGGTCGAGACCCAGGATGAGCATCTCCGCTGTCGCAATATTCGTGGCAACAGGTATATTGTACTGATCACAGCACCTTACGATCTTGACGACATCCGGCTCTGAAGTATTGATGATCGCAGGATTGTAGAAAAATATAACCATGTCCATATCATTCCTCTCGATCATCTCCGTGAACTGCTTGTCACCGCCCAGACTTCCGGCCAGGAATTTATGGATATGAAGATTGGTCACTTCTTCTATTCTCCGACCGGTGGTTCCTGTCGCATAGATCTCATGTTTAGCCAGTATTCCCTTATATGCGATGCAAAAATCCTCTATCAGACTCTTCTTGCTGTTATGTGCAATGATTCCAATATTCATCAGGCAGGCTCCTTATGATGTAATGTCCACTTGCAAGAACATTATAACAAATGACTAAAGTTTTCGCAATAAATATTGTTTTTTTGTGCAAAACTAATGTTGACTGCGCTTACTCGCGGAAGCCTGTCAGCGATCATGGAACCTTTTTAAGAGGATAAAATGCGCTTCTATCCCGTTAATGTGACGTTCGCCGAGCCCGATCACCTCGTGAGCGGCTCCGGCTCTCTGTTCGCGCAGATACGAAAATCCCGCAGTTCTCATAAAGAGGCTGCGGGACCTGTCTGCTTATAAAATGAATAAGTCTGCGCGTCGCTTCACAATTTGTTTACACGACGCTGCCGGCAGCAGATAAAACGCTGATCAGAAGTCAAATGTCTCGTCTACCGGCTCACCGTCGATGACGAAATAAGCCTTTCCGTCTTCGGGTTTTACATAAATGGTTGCGGAAACCTTTGCAGGATCCTTGCCCATTGCCTTAGCGATCTCTTCTGCTCTGGCGGTGAAATCATGGAAACTGATCTCTCTGCCCTGTACCTGAAGCACAATGCTGGTCTCAGCCTTTACAGCTGCTTTGGCAGCTGCCTTCTTCGCAGGAGCTTTCTTTCCGGATGCCTTCTTTTCTGTCGTCTTCTTGGCCGGAGCAGCCTTCGGAGCCTCTTTGGCGCTCTTTGCAGCTTCTTTAGCCGGAGCCTTCGGAGCTTCTTTAACGGTCTTCGCAGCTTCCTTAGCCGGAGCCTTTGCTGCAGCTTTTGCCGGCTTTGCTGTTTCCTTCGCCGGAGCCTTCGGAGCTTCTTTGGCTGCCTTTGCAGCTTCCTTAGCCGGAGTCTTTGCAGCAGCAACAGTCTTCTTTTCAGCAGCCGGAGCTTTCTTTGCTGCTTCCGTTGCCTTTGCTTCCTTCACTTCCCTGGCAGCGGCTGCTGTTGCCTTTGCGCCACCCTTTTTGATCTCAGCGGTGGCATCATTGATCCTTGCAGTCTTTTCTTTCTCACTGGCTGCAGTTGTTTTTGCCGCAGCTGTTTTCTTTGTCTCTGACATATCAGTTCCTCCAAAACACAAGAAAAAGAAATTGAATTAAACACGCAATTCATGCAACTTAATCAAATGTATATTATTCTCTTTATCTTGTATTTTCAAGTAACCCTCTTTTTTTCGTAAGTTTGTCCTATGTCAAATTCAAAATTCCTGATCGGAATATGCAAATTGACGTTGAAACTGTGCTTCAACCCTGTTTTTCAGGGCACTGTTCTGCGGAAGATCCAGTCCCGGGTCCAGTTCTCTGAGATCCTTTGCGGCCGCATCCGCTTTTTCCAGGATATCGTGATCGCGATAAATATCCGCCACATGGAATATTGCCTCACCGCTCTGTCTGACACCGAAAAGATCGCCCGGGCCTCTCAGCTTCAGATCCTCTTCCGCGATCTGCATGCCGTCGTTGCATGTGTTCAGAACTTTCAGCCTTGGCGAGATTTCTTTTTTTCCATTGCCCTGTATAAAAATACAATATGCCTGATCCTTTCCTCTTCCCACGCGGCCGCGGAGCTGATGGAGCTGTGCCAGTCCGAAGCGCTCGGCGTTTTCGATCATCATGACCGTTGCAGCCGGCACGTTGACACCGACCTCGACAACTGTCGTGGATACAAGGACATCGATCTCTCCGGCGGAAAAAGCTTCCATGATCTCATGCTTCTGCTCTGCTTTCATTCTTCCGTGCAGCATGCCGACTGTGATATTTTTTCCGCGGAATCTTGCCTTCAGCTTCTCCGTATACTCTGTGACATTTTCACACGGGAGCTCATCGTTCGGCTCCACCATCGGACAGATGACATACGCCTGATGTTTCTCTGCCACCTGTTTTTCGATGAAACGATAGGCAGTTTCCCGGTATTCCGGTCCTACCACACAGTTTTTCACCGGATGACGGCCGGCCGGCATATCATCCAGCAGAGAGATATCCTGATCACCGTACAGGATCATGGCCAGTGTTCTCGGGATCGGTGTGGCACTCATGACAAGCACGTGCGGCGTATAGCCTTTTTCTGTCAGCCTCTCTCTCTGGCGGACGCCGAATCGGTGCTGTTCATCTGTAACGACAAATCCCAGGCGGTTGTATGTCACCGCGTCCTGAATGAGTGCGTGCGTACCGACAACCATGGCAGCGCGTCCGGTTGCAATCTCCTCGCGGATTTTTTTCTTCTCTGCCGCCGTACAGCTTCCGCGCAGGAGGACAGGATGCACATCTTCGAGCATTCCGTTTTCCTCCAGCAGCTTTGACAGGGAAGCAAACTGCTGTTCTGCCAGCACCTCCGTCGGAACCATCATGGCACTCTGGAAACCGTTTTCATAAGCCATGATCATGCCGAGAAAAGCGAGAATGGTCTTGCCGCTTCCCACATCGCCCTGGATCAGCCGGCTCATCAGATGCGGAGAGGCCATGTCTTTTTCCATTTCTCCCCACACGCGGTCCTGCGCAGGCGTCAGACGATATGGAAGTCCGCTGATCACACGCTCCGTTTTCCACACCGCCTTCATGGGAAAATGATTGTCTTCCCGCTCTCTGGCGGAACGCATCTGCGATACTCCGAGCAGAAAAAGAAAGAATTCATCAAACGCCAGACGGTTTCTCGCTGTATAACACGCCTCTCGGCTGTCCGGGAAATGGATCTGCGTCAGCGCATAGTTGATCTCACAGAGGCCATATGTCTCCCGGATCTCATCCGGCAGAAATTCCGCCTCTTCCTGCTTTTCTTTCAGCAGTTCGGCGACAGCACGGCGGACCATGTTGTTGCTTAGTCCGGCCGTCAGGGAATAGATCGGCATCAGAAGACCGGTCATGCCGCTGTATTTTTCCGGGGACAGGAGTTCGGGATGTTCCATCGTCAGACGGCCGTTTTTCTCCACGACAAGTCCGCGGAACACATACCATTCCCCGATGCGCAGCGAATTACGCAGAAACGGCATGTGAAACCAGTTGACCGTGATGCTGCCGGTCTCATCGGATACCTCCGCGATCGTAATGGAGTTGCTGCCAAAGGTGCGCACGGACGGTTTTCGCGTGATCCGGCCGATGACGGCATTTTTTTGTCCGGGAATGGCTTCACCGGGTTTCACAGGAGGATCACAGACATCATAATCCCGGGGATAATCGTGAAGCAGATCGTCCCTTGTTTCTATGCCGGCGCGGCGGAACAGCTCCTCGGTTTTGGGTCCGATCCCCTTCAGCGTGTGCAGAGGTCGGCTGTCGCCCGCTGTACTGTTCACGCCGATCTCACTATGCAGATCGGATCTGTTTTTTTCAGTCTTTTTTCCGTTCATTCGGACTGCCCTTCTTACGTCTGAGCCATCCGTTTACTCCACAGATACAGGCAGCACTGCCATTCTGCCCGCCGTTTATTCCACGGAAATAATGCAGTAGTACACAGGCTGTCCGCCGTTCTCCACCGCCACATCGATATCCGGATGCTTCTCCTGAATATCCCTGGCGATCCGATTGGCATTTTCTTCAGAATACTCCTTGCCGAAATAGATGCTCACAAGTTCCGAGTCATCCGTAAGCATCCGGTCCACGGCCTGCATGGCCGCCTCACGGATATCCTTGCTGACAGCAAGAAGTCCATTGTCACCGACCGCCATAATATCGCCCTGATGGATCTCCACCTGATCGATGGTCGTGTCACGGACGGCATAGGTGATCTCTGCGGTCTTCACAGCGGATACCGCTTCATTCATCGTTGCCTGGTTGTCCACCGGTGATCTGTCAGGCTCCAGCGCCAGAAGCGCGGAAATGCCCTGCGGCACCGTCTTCGTCTCAATGATGATGATGCTCTTCTCCTGTACCAGTTCCTTTACCTGTCTGGCAGCCATGATGATATTTTTGTTATTCGGGAAAATAAATACGGTCCGCGCATTAACCTTGTCAATAGCACCGATCAGATCTTCGGTACTCGGGTTCATCGTCTGTCCGCCGGATACGATGCAGTCAGCGCCGAGGCCTTTGAAGATCTCATCGAATCCTTCTCCGCACGACACAACGACAAAGCCCATTTCCTTCATCGGTGCCTGCTGGGCTGCCCGCTCTTCCTGCTGTTCTTTCAGAACCTTTTCAGGGTCACGGATCAGACGGTTGCTGTGCTTTTCCATGGACAGATTCGTCACCTGAATATGAGAAAGCGAGCCGAAGGACATGGCCTTTGTGAGGATCATGCCGGGATCTCCTGTGCGCACATACACCTTGATGGTCTTTCCCTCGGAAACCACAACAGGACATTCGCCTGATGTGCCCAGGAACGACCGGAATTCATCAAGGACAGCCTCTGACACAGGCCGATCCATATGGATCTGAAACTCTTCACAGTAACCGAACCGGAGCTTCGGCTGCACAGGCGTTTCCTCTTCCGCCTGATTCTTTGCAGTGTCTTCGGTAATGGTGAGACGGATCTCTTTGCCGATGAAGGCATCAAAGCAGCCCTCCATCACAGTCATCAGTCCCTTGCCGCCGGAATCGACCACGCCGGCTTCCTTCAGTACCGGAAGCATCTCCGGTGTCTTCTGAAGGACCTCATTTCCGTAATCGATGATATTTTTCAGATATTCCTCCAGAGGCATCTGCGCATCAACGAGCTTTCTCGAGATCTCCGCCATGCCTTTGGCCACGGTGAGAATGGTGCCCTCCTTGGGCTTGATCACCGCCTTGTATGCCGTTTCCACAGCCTTTTCCATACCATCGGCGATCATGGGGATATCAATGGAATCCGACCCCTTGACCACCTTGGTAAAACCACGGAGAAGCTGTGAAAGAATAACGCCGGAATTTCCTCTGGCTCCGCGCAGGCTGCCGGAAGAAATGCATTTGCACAGGCTCTTCATGTCCGGATTCGTCTGCGCCTGTATTTCGTGTACTGCAGACATGATAGTGAGCGTCATGTTCGTACCGGTATCACCATCCGGTACCGGAAATACATTCAGCTCATTGATAATATCTTTGTTATCACTGAGATTCTGAGCACCTGCCATGAACATTCTGGATAAAAGTGCCGCATCAATATGATCAGCTGCCAAAACAGATTCCTCCTGGAATTAATCTATGACCCGAACGCCCTCTACAAGGACCTTCACCCTCACGACCTTCATACCGGTAAATTCCTCGAGTTTGTATCTAACACTTTCGATCAGGTTCTGAGCTATCGTTGAAACGTTCACTCCATACGCTACGATGACATGAAAATCAAGAGAGATTTCATTGTTATCGATCTGTACATTGATGCCATGCTTGAGGCTGTTTCTTTTCAGAATTTTGACAAGACCATCCTTCATGTTGACGGCTGCCATACCGACAATGCCGAAGCATTCCACAGCAACGCTTCCGGCATAAGTTGCGATCACATCAGGGCTGATGATGACTTCGCCATATTCGGAATTAACATGTCCTTTCATAGACAGACTCCTTTCCCGCTGTCTCAACAACGACGATATCAGTATAAACAATTCGCGGCAAATTGAAAAGACGCGCAAAAAAGAAAACAGACTGCCGCGCTAATTCAGAGATTAACACGGCAGTCTGTTCATCTGTACAGATATGTAACGCTGACTGCGTAGAGTTATGCGCGCTCAACTTTGCCGCTTCTGAGGCAGCTGGTGCAAACGTACATCTTCTTAACGCCGCCTTCCGGAGTCTTAACACGGACAGCCTTAACGTTAGCTTTCCACATATGATTGGATCTTCTATGAGAATGGCTGACATTGTTACCGAAGTATACAGCCTTATCACAAATTTCGCACTTTGCCATCGGAACCCACCTCCTTAATGCTGATTTCAGGCCGATTTCCTGTCGTGAATGACCTACGGCCCGACACGAGTGCTATTGTATCAAAGCCGCTCATTAAATGCAAGCATTTTCTGCATCAGCTCAACAAATCGGTTACTGTTCACTCTTCAAACTCTGTCGTGTCCGATTCCGCCTCATCGCCTTCTCCACCAACCGCATTGCGAATCTTGGTGATGATATCCGGTGCCATATCGATGATCTTGCTCACGGCGTCTTCATCCTTCATGGAGATCAGCTTGGTTGTCCCGTCCTTTGCGATCAGAAGGACAGCTGCCGGACTCATTTTTGCACCGATACCGCCGGCTCCGTTGTCCTTCGCATTTCCGCCGAATGCGCCGGCTCCCATGCCGAAAGAGACATCCGCCAGAGGGATCATGGTGCAGTCACCCGCCTGTACAGGCTGGCCTACCACGGATTTTGTAGTGAGAAAGTTCTGCAGTCCCTTGTACAGAGAACTGATATTGTTTTCAAACGTGTTATCTGCCATGAGCTGTTCCTCCTGTTTCTGATTCAGGCCGCCTGCCCGGCGTCCTTTCTGCTGCGGCGGAAAATTCTCTTTGCGCCTTTTTCTTTCTTTGTCTCTTCTGAAGTGCTGTCGGAAGCCGTCCCGGTGTTTTTCGCCCGGCTGATCCTCTTCCGCAACGCTTTGAAATCTCTGTTAAACCAGATCTTCAGTCCTCTTACAAGAACGACGATCAGGAAAAAATGACCGGCAGCCTTTACATCCGCTTCGAGCTTTTTTTCCGTAAAATCCGGTTGGATCTCCAGTCCCTCCGGCATCACGGGATACAGTGCCGCGACGAGGCCCAGGATCTTTCCTGTGTCTGACGGGTCCTCTGCACCGAATTCCACATATCCTGTGATCCTCCGCGGAAGGATATGTCTCAGAATGCCGCCGCCCTGACGGATCAGCAGCTCTTTCACCCGGGAAAAATCATCCGTTCCGAAATATCTGAGCCATTCGCCAATCTCTTTCAGCTTTTTCACTGCCTGAGCGATCTTCTTTTTGATCTTCCCGATCAGGGCAGCCAGCCTCGCATATAATTTCTTCGCAGGTGAGGGGCTTTTTCTGTGATAAACGCCGGGGCGCATATCCGTTTTTTCTGCGGACGCATCCGGCATGTATTTCCATCTGCCCGGTTCGACCACAGGTTTCTTCTTTGCACTTCCGTCGGCATTTCTGCCTGAGGGCATCCGGCTCTGCTGTTCCCTGCCGGTACCCGGGTCCTGCCTGCTGTTATCTGCAGTCTCTCCGTTTTCTATCCGGCCGTTATCCCCGGCCTCTCCGTTTTCTATCCGGCCGTTATCCCCGACCTCTCCGCTTTCTGTCCGACCATTATCCCCGGCCCTGACGGCTGAAGAAGCAGCCTGTGATCCGGAAGGTTCACCTGTCTTCTCTCTGTGCTTACGGATCAGGCGAATCAGCGGGATGCCAAAAATCCTTACTTCGCCACCCTTTTTATTTTTTCCATCAGTTCGATGAAAAAATCCCGTCGCATGCACGGCATGAAACAGCCACCAGATCCTGCCGTCGGCCTTTATCTCATCTCCATGCTTCGTAAATGTCCCGCTGTAACAAAAGGGAAAGAAAAGCAGGAGTGCGACCAGAATTGCCAGGATGATCAGGATAACCAGCAATACCTTCCCGATCCCCAGTAAAACCATCAAGAACACTGCCATAACATTTCTCCATCATCTGCGGTCATCAGTTTACGCGTCTGCCTCATCGCGCTTTTTGAGATACGAAACCATATCACCCGTCCCCGTATCCCGGTACGTGTCCTCCGCGATTCGTCTTACCGTCTCAAAGGCCTCAGGTCTTCCGATCGCCAGTCCGACGATTTCAGGCAGTGATGCACTGATCCGCTCATCTGACAGATATCTGGTCTCCAGAATATCCAGCTGATCCACGCCATTGGAAGCAAATGTGATCAGGTAAAGATGCGGAAAAGGGGCATCCCGGTCAACTGCCCGCAATATTTTTTCCCGTACAGCGGCAGCTTTGTCACCCAGATAAAGTTTTTTCAGGTATTTCTTTCTGCCGGAACCCATAACCCCGCTTTCTTCATTTCCAGATACATGGAAAAACCTTTTTCAAGAATCTGTCTCTCATTGGCAAATTTCAGCAGATGATACGCCTCATGATATTTATAGTAACCGGAATCGATAAAATATTCTTCCCACTGAGGCTTGCTGTAATAATTTCCGGATTTCATCAGGAACCAGTGGACTTCCTTTTCAACCTCGCCCTCCGGTACGCTGAAACTGTATCGGCTCGTACCGATAAATTTTTCTATAACGGCTTTTGCCCCTGATTCCTCTCTTACTTCTCTGAGAGCGGTTTCCTCGTAGCTCTCTCCCTCTTCCACGGTGCCCTTTGGCAGCACCCATCCTTCATACCGACTTCTGTAGTTTTTATACAGGACGAGTATCTTGCCGCGAAAAATCACAAGGCCGCCGCAGCTTGTCGCGTGTAACACAGTGCAGCTCTCCCAACCAGGTTTTTTTCAAATCTTTACTCTTCTACCTGTTCTGAAATTATACGCTTTTTCACAGTCTGCCGCAACCGTCTGCGGCAAACATCCATATCCTGCACTTACCGTTCAGGCACTGCCACAGCCACGGAATACATGGATGGCAAAGATTAAACAGTAACTATCCTGCAGGAGAGCATCACGGTCAGCCTCCGAAATAGGCACTGAACATCTGACCCGCGAGCGGCGCCGCCGGGTACACACCGTTGCCGCCGCCCTCAACGAGCACGCAGACCACGATATCGTTATTGCCGGTATTTGACCAGCCGACAAACCAGGAATGTGCGGTGCCGGCTGATACATCTCCGTACTCCGCGGTTCCCGTTTTTCCGATAATGTTATAGGGCAGGGATGAAAGTTCACTGGCCGTTCCGTACGTCGTGACACCCTGCATGGCAGAAGCCAGCGCAGATGCTTCATCTGACGTCATGACCTGACCATAGGATTTCGAACCCGATCCGCTCACCTGCAGACCGTCTGCGCTCATGACACGGGATACAAAATTCGGCAGCATCATATTGCCGCCATTGGCGATCGCATCCGCGATCATGCACATCTGCATCGGCGACGCCTCCGTGTCTCCCTGACCGATCGCCGTCTGCATATACAGAGCCGTCGGTGAATCCGCGGTCAGGCTGAATGTACTCTCGGAGTAAGGCAGGAGCACATTCATCTCCTGATTGAATCCCAGAGACTCCGCCGTCTCCCGGAGGATTTCCGGATCGATCATGTTGACAGCCATATAGGCGAAAGCGCAGTTGCAGGAATTGGCCATGGCATCCTTGAAATCCTCCTGCCCATGCTGCTCATATCCCGCGCAATGGATCGTAAAACCGGATTCCTCATAGGAACCTGTGCAGTTATAGTGAAAATTATCGAACGTCCCGTACTGTCGGTAATAAGCAAGCGCCGTGACCATCTTGAATGTCGATCCCGGAGGATAGAGTCCCTGCATGGCACGGTTCATGAAGACACCGTTATCGCTGGAAACCAGTGTATCCCAGTTTTCCTCTACCGTATTGGCATCGAAGCTCGGATTGCTCCAGTCGACGAGCACATCACCGGTATCCTCATCCATGACAAAGACAGCGCCCTGCATATTGCCGAGGAGATTCTGCGCCTCCTGCTGCAGCGACGGATTGAATGTTGTCACCAGTGAATCGCCCTGTTTTTTTTCTTCCTGCAGATCATTCTGCACCTGCGTCACGATATTGGCATGGGAAGTCGTCAGCACACTGTTCTGTGCCAGTTCCAGCCCACTTCCGCCGTACACCTCGTAGCCGACAGTATGGGCAAAAAGGCTGTTGTACGGATACTGACGCGTCTCATTGCCGTCCGCATCCGTCACGGTATCCGCCAGCACGGTTGTGCCGTCTGAAGCGAGAATCGGTCCTCTTGTCACCTGGGCCTCCGCCTCCTGCTGCCGCATATTGTAGGAATTATTGCTGTATTTGTCCTTCTCATTCAGCTGAAAATAGACAATATACGCGATCAGGGAGACAAAAAGGATAATACTGAACCAGGATACGATCCTGTATGGTCTCGTCGCGGTCCTGCGTGAAACCTTATTTTCCTGATCCGTGTTTTCGGAGGGCGAGGTCTTCTCTTGCCTGTTTTTCGATTTTTTCTGATAGGTCATCGCTTTCTCCCGACTGATTTGCTACATCCTGCATATATGCGTCCTGCTGTGTTCTGTCACGGCTCAGATCATAGGTATTGCGCACAGGTTTCTTTCTGCGGTCGCGGCCGTTCACGTTCTGCCGGAGATCATCCGCAGCTCCTGCGCCATATGCCCTGCCGTTCTGTGCTCCGTAGCTGTCCTGCGGACCATAGCCGTTCTGCGGTCCGTAACCGTTCTGCGGTCCATAGCCGTTCTGCGGTCCATAGCCCATCTGTGCCTCACGGGCACGCCTTTCCTCTTCTCTTCTCCTTCTTCTGATCTCTTCATCCTCATCATGCCGGATCATATACAGCCCCTGGATGATGGAGATCATAATGATGGTACAGACAAGCGAACTTCCGCCGTAACTGATGAGAGGCAGCGTGATGCCGGTCATGGGGATGAATTTGGTCGTACCGCCGACTGTCAGAAATACCTGAAACATGTATTCGGTACCGAGACCCATAGCGACGAGCTTGTAGAACGTACGGTCAAGCCGGAACGCGATGTTGACGATCAACAGATACATACCCATGCAGAGGATGATCAGACAGATGCCGAACAGGATGCCGAACTCCTCACAGATTGCCGCAAACGTGAAGTCCTCAAAGGCAAGCGGTATCATGTCCGGGTGTCCCTGACAGAGTCCTGTTCCGAACCAGCCACCCTCACAGATGCCGAAGAGAGCCTGCGCCAGCTGATATCCGTTCCCCTGGTAATCGGAAAGCGGATCCTTCCATATCTCCACGCGGACGCGGATATGATCGAACATGCGATAGCCGATCACAGATGCCCCCGCCATTCCGCCTACGCCGAGGGCAGCATACGCCGGCTGTCTCGTCGCTACGAATACCATGACGATCCATGCGACAAAATAAATGAGTGCCGCACCCAGGTCTGCAGATAATGCGAGGATTCCCACATGAATGGCAGCCACGATCGTTACGATGACAACACGCCGGAAGTCATGTCTCTCCTGCAGCATGCCGGCGACAAAAAGCACGAAGGTGATCTTGACAAATTCCGAAAAAGCGAAGGTTACGCCGCCGATCGAAACTGACAGATTCGCGCCGCCGGATATCCGTCCGAAAAGAAGGACGACGCCCAGCAGGCACACACCGACAATGGCATAAAGCCATGTCAGCTTTGACACCCATCGCACACGTCTGATGAACACCGGTATGATGAAGCATATCATCGTGGATCCGGCAGCGATGATAAACTGTTTTCTGGCCGTATCCATATCCAGTCTCGACTGAATAACCATGCCGATGGAAAGCATCATGCACATGGTGTTCAGAAGAATCAGCGACGCCCTGCGGTAAATGATCCTGTAAAGGACCTGAACGACCAGCAGATACAGCAGCATGCAGACAAGCATCACGAACATCAGGGGATCCATGGTGTTCAGGAACATCACGCCATAGCAGACGATGTTCAGCAGGACCATAAGTCCGATCTGCTTCCGCATGATCCGCCGTCTGGATTCCTCACTCTGTCTGCGGAGCACCATGAAAGTCTCCACTGTAAACAGCACCATGAGGATGAGCAGCACATATTTAGCTATCTGAGATACAACTGCAGCCATAAGCTTCGGTTTTTTCCTTCCTCAGTAATCAACAGAATACAGATGCCTCCACCCGCTCTGCTTATTCGACCCCGCGGCGGAAATGTCCGCGCGTTGTCTCCGGCATGCGGAAATCTGTCACATCTTCAAATCCTTCAAACAGATGAAGAAACAGGCCGGCGATATTTCTGACTTCCTCACCGCTTTCCACGGTAAACATGACACGCACAGATGCCGGGCGAAGACGTCTCACCGCCTCCACCTCTGTATGAAGACTCGCGGGTATACTGTTATAGATGATATTGAAACAGGAATCGCACACGCATTCGACAGGGAAAGAGGCCCCTCTGCGGTCTGTCATCGAAAGACGCGCATGACGATGATCACAGCCGTCCAGTGTTTTTTTCAGGCAGTGCGTACTGATCATCATGGGCGTCCGTCCGTAGACGATCAGTTCTGTCGATCCGCCTCTCCTGTCTTTCAGTTCTCCCGCGTTCAGTTCCCACGGCGCCGTAAAACGCATAACACCGCTGCGCATGAGAAAACGCACGGCACGCGAATTCATCGTGTAAAGTCCGGCGTCAGCGACTGCCAGACCGGACATGCCCATGGAACAGAGCAGACCGTATTCCTCGAGATTCTTTACGAGGATACCGTCCTCATCCGACCCACTGCGATACCTGTCATAGGAAGCACAGGCACGGCGAATTCTGTCTTCGTCCGAATGTCTCATAACAAAGGGAAGCTCCAGCCGGATATTTTTTCCGGCAGCATCCGCCAGATCCGTATCCGTCAGATAGCTCTGCAGATACAGCCTGTCTGCTCCCCGGACCTCTGACAGTGCCGCAAGCTGTTCCTTCGTCCTGCAGGAAAACCACACCGGGAAATATTCGTCATGATAACCGGATATCACCTGTCTCTGTTCAGTATCAGTGTCCGGCTGGCTGTCGGACGGCCTTTTCCTTGCAAAAAGTTCATCGATCTGTTCTGACAGTCCCCGGAATGCCTCCCGCCGCAGCTCATTCAGCATTTTTACCGGCACGAACAGATCATCTGTCATATGGATATCCAGTGACAGAAAGAAAAATTCACTGCCGCCCGTCCGGTCAATCTGTTTTCTCACACGCTCTTCGGTCACCGGACATTTTTCCGCCTTCTGCACACCGCTCATGCGGCAGCTGTACGAAGCATGGCGACCGTCTCTGTCTTCCCATGTGCAGTTGAGAACGGCCTCTCCGGAATCCTCTGAGAGAGTAAGATCGCCACGGATGCCGGCCTGCAGTTTTGCCAGTGCTTCCTGACTCTGTATAACCGAGCGCATCTGCTCCGTGAGGTCCTGCGCACGTTTCTGTCTTACATCATTCAGTTTTTCGTTGTGTAAAGCCACCATGGAGCGGCCGTTATGTTCAAGGAAACATCCGCAGCTGAAACCGTCGCGGTTAAACAGATCCCAGAGCATCTGATGATCCTCCGGGGATACCTGATAGGACGATGTATGGCCGGAAGCCATTAGTTCCTGCGCCAGGTCCAGATATTTTCTGCACACGGAAACAACGCCATAGGTATAGGCAGGCTTTTTCATCCGGCCTTCGATCTTAAAGGAAATAATACCGGCCTTCAGCATGTCCGGCAGGATATCGACAGCACACATATCCTTCAGATTGAGCGGATATCGTTCATCCGGGCAGTTCAGTCTGCGTTTTTCCTGATACACATCAAAGGGCAGACGGCAGACGCCCGCACATCTTCCCCTGTTTCCGCTTCTTCCGCCGATCATACTGCTCATGAGGCACTGCCCCGAGTAGCTGTAGCACATGGCACCGTGAACAAAAGCCTCGATCTCCATATGCGTCTGATCATAGATTTCGCGGATTTCCCGCAGGCTGAGTTCTCTGGCGGGCACGACGCGGACAAGTCCTTCCTTCCGAAGAAAAGATGCACCAAGAGGTCCCGTCACGGTCATCTGCGTACTGGCGTGCAGCGGAAGGTCCGGCCATAGATCGCGAAGCATACTTATGGCACCGAAATCCTGAATGATGACGCCATCCAGTCCGCTCTCCACATACGGCCGGATCCAGGATGCCAGATCCCTCTCCAGTTCATCTTCCTTCATGAGCGTATTGACCGTGAGATAAAGTTTTCTTCCCAGTCTGTGTGCCAGGCGAATAGCACCGACCAGTTCTTTTCTTCCCGGATTGTCGGCATACGCTCTCGCTCCGAACCTGTCGCCGCCGATATAAACAGCATCTGCGCCCGCCTCAAAGGCAGCCCGCATGGCTTCTGTGGATCCGGCAGGCGCGAGAAGCTCAGCGTCTTCCTTCAAGCTGATTTCTGAGTTTTTCATTTTCTTTTTTCAGTCTCTCAACTTCCATCTGGGCAGCGATCAGGTCATGTTTGACATCATATGCACTCTGATCCCTGTTCTCAATATCCTGCTCCATGGCATCCGCCTGTTCCTTCGCCTTGAAATAATCGTCGGCGATGTTCAGTGAGAGCAGGGTGGATTTCATATCCTGCGTGAGATGGCCGTATCCTCTGGACGCTGCCAGTTCGCTGATCTTGTTATTCAGATAAAAAGCCACTCTCTGCAGATATTCCTCGCTCTCATAGCCGCTGAGGGTGACTGCCTTTCCGTCAATCAGAACTTTCACTGCATGTTTCTCTGCCATGATGTTCTCCTTCTACTGTGTTTTTTCATCCATGGATTGGTGCGCACATAGCACACCTGTCAGTTTCCCTCAGCGGACGACGGCATCGGAATGCCCATATGACTGTAGGCTCTGGCAGTCGCCACCCGTCCGCCGTGTGTGCGGTTGATAAATCCGTTCTTGATCAGATACGGCTCGATGACATCCATGATCGTTCCCGCATCCTCTCCTACAGCCGCCGCCAGGGTATCCAGTCCTACGGGGCCGCCGTCAAATTTCTGAATGATTGTGCGCAGGATCATCCTGTCCGTCTGATCAAGTCCGGACGTATCGATCTCCAGAAAATCAAGAGCCATCCGGGCTACATCCGCCGTGATCCTGCCATTATACTGCACCATGGCAAAATCGCGAACTCTCTTCAGAAGCCGGTTGGCGATTCTGGGCGTACCTCTCGATCGCCGCGCGATCTCGTCAGCCCCCTGATCATCGATTCTGACTTCCAGAATATCCGCCGAGTGCATAATGATCTCCGAGAGTTCTTCTACGGAATAAAATTCCAGGTGCTCGACCACGCCAAACCTGTCGCGAAGCGGAGCCGTGAGCAGTCCCGCTCTTGTCGTCGCTCCCACGAGCGTAAATTTTGGCAGTTCAAGTCGAATGGATCTGGCTGACGAACCCTTCCCGATCATAATATCAATCGCATAGTCCTCCATGGCGGGGTAAAGCACTTCCTCCACCTGCCGGTTCAGCCTGTGGATCTCATCCACAAAGAGCACATCGCCCTCCTGCAGACCGTTCAGGATCGCCGCCATATCTCCCGGCTTCTCAATGGCCGGACCGGAGGTGATCTTCATATGTGTTCCCATCTCGTTGGCAATGATACCTGCCAGCGTTGTTTTCCCAAGCCCCGGAGGGCCGTAGAAAAGCACATGATCCAGCACATCGCCACGCTGCTTTGCAGCTTCTATGTAAACGCGCAGATTGTTTTTCGCGCGTTCCTGCCCGATGTATTCATCCAGTGTACGGGGCCGGAGGCTTTTCTCCACCGGTTCGTCTTCTTTTGTAACCTCTGTCTGTATTATCCTTTTTTCCATATCTGATCAAAGCGTTAATAGCTCAGCAAACCCGTTTTACAGGTTTACAGACTCAAATGTCTCAATGCCGCCTTCAGAACAGCCTCTGTGTCCATTTCAGGACTGATATCCGCTTTCTTTACCGCCTGCAGCGCCTCCGTTCCGGAGTAGCCAAGAGCGATGAGCGCCTGAACGGCGTCGTCAGCCGCGGATCCCTCACCGGCAGACACGCTGCTGTTCTGCTGCACATGCGCCAGTTTCTTTTCAAACGCATCATCCAGAGCAAACTTGTCCTTCAGCTCAAGAACGATCTTCTGCGCTGTCTTCTTTCCGATACCCGGTGCTTTTGCGATCGCCGCGGCGTCATCTGCCAGCACAGCAAAGCGCAGGTTATCACTGCCGAGCGCTCCCAGCACACCAAGCGCCCCTTTGGGACCGATGCCGCTGACATTCAGCAGCATGCGGAATACTTCCAGATCATCCCTGGTAAAAAAGCCGTACAGGCCAATGGCATTCTCCGAAACCGACAGATAGGTGTACAGTTTCACTTCATCGCCCTGGTGTATGTTTCCGTCGAGCAGACTGCCCGGCACATAGATCTGCCAGCCCATGCCGTTATTGTCTATGATGAGGCTGTCCTCCATGATCTCATCGACAGTGCCTCTGATAAAACCGATCATCCACTATACTCCTGTCCGTTTTTACATATTCTTTAACATCATACCACGTTCGGAATCTCTGTGCTATAGTAACAGAGTCAGGCGACTGTCTGCGGACAGTTGCGGTGTGAAAGCATCTGTATCTCTTCATATTCTGGCTCAAATATTTTTCACAGAAAGGTAATCTGACATATGCTGGAAACTAACGAACCGCTGAACAGCAGGGCTGCAGCCGTTCTTGACGAATGGTTTGCTGACGGGAACGCTGTTCTTTTCGATATAGAGACAACCGGACTTTCTCACAGAAGAACGCAGCTGTACCTGATCGGCGCCATCGCCAGGGAAAACGGGCTCTGGACACTGCGCCAGTGGTTTCTGGACGATGCAAAGGAAGAAAAAGAGCTGCTCATTGCTTTTTCAGCCTATATCCGACAATTCTCCGGAACTTCATCCGATCCGCCGCTCCTCGTGCACTTCAACGGAGATACTTTCGATATTCCCTATGTACACAGTAAATGCGACTGCTATGGCCTGCCGGACCCTTTTGACGGCATGATCAGTCTTGACCTGTACCGGAAGCTCCGGCCGTACCGTCATCTGTTCGGGCTCGAAAAAATGCGTCAGAAGGACCTGGAACAATACCTGGGCATCGGCAGAGAAGACAGCATGGACGGCGGTGAGCTGATCCGCGTCTATCAGTCATTTCTTCGCACGAAGGACGGCGAAGCTCTTCGTCTGCTGCTCCTTCACAACCATGATGATGTGACCGGTATGGCAGAACTCGTGTCGGCACTTGCCATCGCCGATTTCTTTTCATCCCCGGCCTCATGCAGCAAGCCTGTTGTCGACGGCGATTCCCTTGTATTCACCGTTTGTTCCCATCATGCACTGCCGGATCATTTTCTGCAGCAGGCACTGCCTCTGAAGGTTCTCATGGGCAGGCCCTCGTCATCTGCAATGACACGCGCCACACTGCCGGCAGCTGATCCGGTTTCAATTACTCTGAAGTGGCAGCCTTTAGAATCCGACGGGCAGAAAAGCGATGCGTTACACTCCTCCGAATCCGACCTGCAAAACAATGATGCGTTGCAGCCCTCCGAATCCAACCTGCAAAAAAATGATACGCTGCAACTGTCAGTTCCGTTATTCCGGGGTACATTGCTTCACTTTTTCCCGGATTACAGGAACTACTGGTATTTCCCTGCACAGGACGGTGTGATCCACAAAGATCTCGCCATCTACGCAGATGCCGGGCACAGAGAAAAAGCCCGTCCGGAGAACTGCTATCAGCGCGTAACCAGCGTATTCTGTCCTCAACCGGAAGAAATCTACACACCCGTTTGCTGCCGTTCCTACAAATCATTTCCCTCCTGGTTTGTTTATTCAGAAGATGTTTTCAAGGACGAAGTTAAACGCCTCTCTTACATTCACTCACTGCTGCAGCAGATACTGTAGTGGGTGGAGGCATCTGTATTCCAAAATCTTATAAACATCTTATAAACATACTAATAGAAATAAAGGGCTGCCGTAATATTTACGACAGCCCCTTATCATTATTCATTATGACGTCTGCATACAGACAACGACTTCATTATTCAGCGTCGTCACCCTGCTCAGCTTCCTCATCCAGCTCAAGTGCCTTCTTGCTCAGGCTGATCTTGTGATCCTCACCGTTGAAATCAACAACCTTTGCTGTGATCTCATCGCCTACCTGAAGCACATCGGACGGCTTGTTGACATGCTCTCTGGAGATCTGAGATACATGAAGAAGAGCATCGATGCCAGGCTCAAGCTCTACAAATGCGCCGAAATCCGTCATGCGGGCAACTTTGCCTGTAACGATTGTTCCGACGGCATACTTCTCTGCAGCTGTGCGCCACGGGTTCTGATCCTCAAACTTCAGGGACAGCGCGATACGGTCGCCCTTGATGTCCTTGATCAGGACTCTGATCTTCTGGCCAACAGAAACGATGGACCTCGGATTGTCTACACGGCCCCAGCTCATCTCGGAGATGTGAAGCAGTCCGTCAGCTCCGCCCAGATCGATGAATGCACCGAAATCGGTGATGTTCTTGACAACGCCCTCAACGGCATCGCCTACATGGATGCGGCTGAACAGTTCTTCCTGTGCCTGCTTCTTCTCAGCAACAACAAGCTGCTTGCGGTCGCCGATGATTCTTCTCTTGCGGGGATTGAACTCGATAACCTTGAACTCAATCTCCTGATCCATATATTTATTGAGGTCTCTCTCATAAGTATCGGAAACAAGGCTTGCCGGGATGAATACTCTCGCACCCTCAACGTTTACGCTGAGTCCGCCATTCATTACACGTACGACTTTAGCCTTGAGAACCTCACCGTTCTCATAAGCCTCTTCCAGTCTCTTGTTGCCCTTCTCAGCGGCAAGTCTCTTGTAGGTCAGAAGAATCTGTCCCTCACCGTCGTTGACCTTGATGATCTTGACTTCCATCTTGTCACCGACTTTGACAACCGTCGTGAGATCTACTGAGTTGTCATTGGAATACTCGTTTCTCGTCAGAATGCCATCTGCCTTCGCGCCGATGTTGAGAATGATCTGATCCGGTTTTACGTCAATAACCGTACCCTCAACGACTTCACCATTGTGAACGGGCTTAAAAGTCGCGTCCAGCATTTTCCCAAAATCACTCTCTTCAACATTCATTTCGTCTGACATGTAATGTAACCTCCTCAATTAAACTTTTAGGAGTAGATGCTCCAGCTGTGATACCTACACGTGAGAATGATTGAAAAGGTCTCATATCCAAATCATCGGGTGTCTCAATGAAGTAAGTATGCCTGCACTTTTCGCTGCTAATCTGATACAGCTTCTGTGTATTTGAACTATGCCTGCCTCCTATGACAACCATAGCATCTACTTTTGACGCGATATCCCGCGTCTCTGTCTGCCGCCTGTCAGTCGCACTGCAAACAGTGTTTTTAACGCTAATACTATATTCCTTTTTCGTAAAAATAGCAACAATATCTTCAAATTTCGTCTTATTGTATGTCGTCTGTGCGACAAGTACTGCCCGACTGCCCGGCGCGAGCTCCAGATCTGCCATTTCCTTCTCATCGCGGACCACATATACTTCTCCGTCCGTCCATCCCATGATGCCCTGCACTTCCGGATGATCAGGATTACCCGCAATGATCAGAACTTCTCCGTTTTTGCCGGCTTCTTCCGCTATGTCGTGTATTTTTTTCACAAAAGGGCAGGTGGCGTCGATGATGACTGCGCCGCTGTGTTCCATGATATTCTGAATTCTTCTCGCCACACCGTGCGAACGGATGATGATGGTACCCTCATGGATGCCGCGCAGTTCTTCCTCAGAATGTATGACAATGACGCCGCACGCGGCTAGTGAATCCACAACCTGCTGATTGTGAATGATCGGTCCGTAGGTATAAACCGGTTTCTTTCCGCTGACGATCTGCTTCTGTACCTCATCAACGGCTCTCTGTACACCAAAACAGAATCCGGCGCTCTGTGCTGTAATGATCTCCATTGTTCCTTATCTCCGATCAGTATTTCCGTCTCTTTTCCTTTATTCCCATGACCAGGTCATACAGAAAAGATCCTGTTTTTCCGACAGCCGGATATTCATCCGGTCCGATCTCCAGCTCATACCGCTTATAAGCATTGATCAGAACGGTGCCGCTCTCGTGTTTTTCCCTGCGGATGAACGCCCTGTTCGAATAGGTGGCGTGGACATGCCCGTAAAACATATATTTGGGTTTCTGTTCCATGAGCAGGGTATTAAAACATTCGAATCCGCGGTGCGGCAGATCCGTGAGATCGCCGTGTCCGGCCGCCGGTGCATGCGTCACCAGCACATCAAATCCGTTTCGAAGCGTGATCTCGCGATTGACCTTTTTGATCCTGCTCTTCATATCTTCCTCTGTGTACTGGTCGTACCGATACGGCAGATAACGCATGGAGCCACCGAGGCCGAGAATCCGCAGTCCTTTATAGTCAAACACCTTATCTTCGATGCAGATGCAGCCTTCCGGAGGCTCTTTCCGCAGACTCTCGTCATGGTTACCCCGCACGTACAGAAGCGGACAGCTGGCCATGGTGACGATAAATTCCAGGTAGCTCCTGTGCAGATCACCGCAGGAAATGATCAGGTCGTAGTCTTTCAGAACGCCGGGTTTGTAGAAATCCCAGAGCGCCTTATCTTCTTCATCAGCCAAGAGCAGCACTTTCATTGGATATCCGTTTCCTCTCTCACTCAGACCGCCTGTTCCCCTCCGGCCGTTTATATCATCCGTCTGCTTACTTCTGCATTCTGTCTCGCGTTACTTCTGGATTCTGTCTCGCGATACTTCTGCATTCCGACTCGCGTTACTTCTGCATGCAGCCTCTCGTTACTTCTGCATTCTGTCTCGCGCCATGGCAACGATCCTGTCGGCCGCTTCCTCCGCTGTCATATCCGAAGTATCGAGGAGGACAGCATCCTCTGCCTGACGCAGCGGTGCCGTCGCCCGATGCATGTCTGCATAGTCTCTCGCTTCAATATCACTGATAATCTTTTCAAGATCAGCCGTCTCTCCACGGGTGATCAGCTCACGGTATCTCCGTTCCGCGCGCGTTCTGGCACTCGCCGTCAGATAAATCTTCAGCGGTGCCTCCGGAAGCACGACGGTTCCGATGTCACGGCCATCCATGATAACGTTATTTGCTGCCGCAATCTCCTGCTGCATGGCGGTCATTTTTTTCCTGTTCTCCAGATAACGGCTGGTTTTTGAGGCCATCATGCCGGCCTGCTCCGTACGGATTCTGTCCGATACATCCGTACCGTTCAGCCAGACATGCTGTGTGCCGTCCTGCATCGTCAGCGCAACAATCGCACCCGGCAGAGAGGCATTGATTTCCTCTTCCGAATCCGTGTCGACGCCGCTGTCCAGAAAATACAGACCCATGGCGCGATACATGGCGCCGGTATCCACATAGATAAATCCCAGTCTGGCAGCAGCCATTTTCGCTACTGTGCTCTTGCCGGCTCCTGCCGGACCGTCGATTGCGATCTGAAATCCCATACTGTTCTCCCATCTTTCCTGTTGCCATATACGCTGTTATGTTCCCACAGCGGGTGCTGCTTCTGATCAGCACCTTCATCTGACCGTCGCAGGCATCCCGGCAGTATTCTCCTGTCGGCCCTGCTTTTCCGACTGTCAGCATCCTGTCCCAAACGAATGCTTCATATCTCACTGTGCGTTGCTGCACATACCCTCTGCCGCCGCGCGCGCCGTGGCCCATGCGATCTGCAGGTTAAAACCGCCCGTCAGGGCATCCGTGTCGATCACCTCGCCGGCAAAATACAGGCCGGGTATTTTTTTTGACTGCATGGTTCGCGGATCAATCTCTCTGACGCTGACGCCGCCCTGTGTGATGACGGCCTCCTGATAGCCCCGGGTGCCGGTAATCGTCAGCGGAAAGGCCTTTACCAGCCGGCCGAATGCCTGCCGCTGTTCCTTTGTGACAGCGTGTACCGGCGTGTCTCCGTCAATGCCTGAGAGCCGGATCATCACGGGACGAAGTTTTGCCGGAAACAGCGGTGCCACGGCATTTTTGAATTCACGATTCTGTGATTCTCCGAATTCTCTCAGAATCCTGGCATCCAGCTGATCCGGTGTGAGTACCGGTTTCAGATCGATCTCCGCAGGAAGCGGACCCTTTTCCAGCCTTTCCGCGAGATAAGAGCTGGTCTTCAGGACAATCGGACCGCTGATGCCGAAATGGGTAAAAAGCATTTCACCGAAAGCTGTGAATTTTTTTTTCTTTCCCAGCGGAACCGTCAGCGTGACATTTTTCAGGGAAAGACCCTGCAATTCCGTGATATAGCTTTCCTCTGTCTCAAGCGGCACGAGTGCCGGGCGGGTCTCCGTTACGGCAAGACCGCAGGATGCCGCCATGCGCAGGCCGTCTCCTGTCGATCCCGTGGATGGATACGACAGACCGCCGGTCGCCAGGAGTACACTGTCGCAGAGGTATTTTTCACCCTTTTCGAGCTGAACGCCTCTGACAGCGCCATCTGTCAGGATCAGGCCGGTCACTCTGGTGTGCAGCCTCACCTGCACGCCGAGCGCTTCCATCCGCCGGTTCAGTGCACGGATGATGTCTGAGGAATGATCCGATGCGGGGAACGCGCGGTTGCCGCGTTCAACCTTTGTTTTTACGCCGAGTGCCTCAAAAAACTGTATGGTCTGCTGACTGTTCCATCCGCTGACTGCACTGTACAGAAATTTGGGGTTGGTCACGACGCTGGACAGAAAGGTCTCCTGATCGCAGTCGTTGGTAAAATTACATCTGCCCTTTCCGGTGATGAAAAGCTTCTTTCCTGTTTTTCCATTCTGCTCGAACAGGCACACATCCGCGCCCAGCTCCGCAGCCCGCACGGCAGCCATCATGCCGGCGGCACCGCCGCCGATAATGCCGATCTTCATATGTTTTGTTTCCTTCCCTCAGACATTATTCCCGCCGTCCGGAACGATCACCTCGGCGACGCCGCTCGTCATCAGCGTCTTCTGTATGCTGTCCCGCATCTCAGAAGCCCTCGGGATCTCCCCGATGATATTGTCATTGAGCCAGTCCATCCCGATGATCTCTTCATAGGAAAGCGTATGTGCCCCCTCTTCGCTGATCTGACGGGTCTGACTGTGCAGCTCCCCGCGGAACGGATCCGCAGTGCCGTCAATGACAGCCTGCCTGAGCAGCCGGATCATCTTGCGCGAGTAGTACGGGAGTTCATCGGAAAAAATAACGTCGACCGCTCCGGTCCTGATCCCGAACCAGTAGTTGAGCGGCTGCGTCTTATCCGTTTTCTCCCTCTCATTATACGTGCCGTCGAGGATACTCTGAATGATCGCCGTGTAAAATCTTCCCCAGTGTGTGATCGGCGCGGCGATACCCTTGACATTTCCCTGGTCATCGGTTCTGTACAGCCCGTATTTCCGACTGCCGCTTTCGGGAATAATGGTATCGGGACCGGAGATCACGTACAGCCCGAGATCCTTTTCAAGCTCTTTTTCAAAATCGGCGCCCTTTTTCCCCGTCCAGGTGAGATAGATCTTTGCCTGCGGATCCACCGTACCGGCGCCGATGGCAAAAGCATTGATGCCGGCGATATTGCCGTTCAGCGGATAGTCAGCCACATATCCGATCCTGTGATCCGGCGAATAGCTGGCCGCCAGTGCGCCCATGAGGTACTTGGCCTCATACATCTTCGGATAATAGGTCCGCACGGCGCTGCTCTTCAGATTGACCGAGCAGTTCAGGATCTTCATTTTCGGATAGCGGATGGCTGCCCGGACAGAAGCGGCCATCAGATCCGGCGACGTCGTAAAAACAACCTCGTCCAGATCAGCCGCAGCTGCTTCAAAAGCCTCTTCTAATTTCTGATCTGTATCAATACCGGTGAGGCTGATGGCCTCAACCGTCCCGCCAAACTTCTCGTTGACCTCATTGATACCGAGTTCGTGCGCATAGATCCAGCGCGATCTTCCCGGCTCCTTCGTGTGAATGAAGGCCACCCGGAGCGGTTTCTCCTTCGAGTAGTTTCTGAATCCGAACAGTACGCGCTCGGAGGGATTCTGATCCGTTCCCTTCGGGTCCTCCACAACCGCGATCTCTCTGTTGCTGAAAGCCCGGCTGACCAGTTCATTCCAGATCTTCTGAATCTTATGCGAAATGTCGGCGTTGCTTTCCAGGAGCAGATCACTACCGGGATAAAGCGTCAGATACATATAGAAAGCATCGCCGGCAGACATCTGCAGACGGTCTCCGCCGAGATGCAGATATATTTTTTCAAAGGCACGATAATCGGAACGCAGCTGATAAACCACATCTTCCGGCCACGGATCCGTCAGATTCTGATGATACAGAGCTGCCAGCCTGCCGTAGCTGCCCAGCTCCGTCAGATAGACATCATACAGCTTCGTCACTCCGAAAAAGCGGAGAAACTCATCATATACGGCTATCTCCGGGTCGTCTGATCTGGGCGGCATGATCCTCTGAATATCCGCCGCGATGGAATAAGCTTCCACATAGTTCAGGACGGATACGCGCTTATTGCCCTCCTCCACGTAAAAGCGATGCAGATATTCATAGCATTTGATCGAGTCATGAATACCCTCTTCCTCCTGCGCATCGTAGAGATTGGACCATTTCTGCGCAAATTCGGATTCCACGTCAAACACCGGCATGAAATTCCAGGCAAAAGCGTTCTGCCGGTCATCATTTACGGTTCCCGCGATCATCCGCAGCGGGATCTCCATCACACCGACCGGTACCTTGGGCAGTTTGCGGAAATCCGGAAGAAAGCCCTGCAGGGAAGGCAGATAGGGATACCGTCCGTCGCTTTCTGCCCTGCGGACAGCTTTGTCTCCGCGTTTTTTTGCCTTCTCATAGTCTTCTCGCATGGTTCATTCCCTCATATCATGATACAGTTGTTCTGTTATTACCAGTGTTCGTTATGCCAGCGACGCAAGGACAGGCTCCAGTCTCTGATAATGCAGGAACTTCCCCTCTTTTCCAAGTCTCCGGATCTCATCCGCACCGCAGATCCGAAAGTCCTCTGTCTCTTCTTCCTGTATATGCACATCTGTTTCACGGAAGGACAGCCGCACTTCGTAGATATCCGTAAAATAATTGTTCTGCTCTTCCGGGCTGTCATTCCGGTAAGTCGTGAGCAGTGTGACGGAAGCATTTGAGAGATCCAGCCCTGTTTCCTCCGACACCTCACGGATGACAGCATGCTCTGAGGTTTCTCCAGCTTTGACACCGCCGCCGGATACTTCCCAGGAGAGCGGCGCCCATTCCTTGTCTGCTTTCCGCTGTGTGATCAGGAATCCGCCTTCGCCGTCCGTAACGATCCCGAGCACCGTGAGATGGTATTCTCCGGGCTTCATATGCCAGTCGTTCCGAACCATGGTCCTGCCTGTCAGTTTTCTGTTCACATCATATATATCCCATAGTTCCGCCATTTTTCATCACCTTTTTCCGTCTGAATACCTGCATGACATGATAGCAGTGTCAAAAGTCATCAACCCACGCTGCACTTGTGCAAAAGCGGGTGAATGACTTATGCAGGTTCACAATTACATGATCACGACGGCATTCTGCCCTGCCATATTGTAAATATTCTCAAAAGCATTCCAGTTGCGCTTCACGATGCCATCAAGGGAATCATTGATGATAAGCTCCGAATGATCCGTCTTATATCCGCTGATGACGACACAATGCTCCGACCGGTACCAGTTGTAGGTTTTCCCCTGATAGGTAACCGACGATCCAGTGAAGCTGACCGGCCGCATGTACATCGACGACCAGACAATGACCGGGATGCCCTTGTCAATGTAGGACATCAGATCCGTCTGACTCGTGCCTGAGATGTTATACGCCCGTTTGCTGCTGCCGTGTTCTGTCAGAAAAGCATTGGCCGTATTCGTAATACACGGTGCAAAGCAGCCCCATCCGAAGCCGTGCGGATTACCTGGAAATTCTATGGCATAATTTGATCCCTTCGGCAGGTAATGATCGGCGATCATCGTTTTGGACAGGGAATATCCCAGACTGTTCAGCACCATCGTCAAAGCCACAGATTCGCAGCCTGTCGGGAGCTCAGGGTTCTGAAGAATCAGCGGTACATCCACCTGTACATAAGTGACTTCCGAGAAATAATCGACCGGCTCGCTGTCCGTTCCCGTCGTATCCTGAAGAACAAATCGCTGTGCCGTACTGCCGTTGTATGTGTACTGCTGGACATTGACTCCATTCTGTATCAAACCGTTGGTGACATCCAGCGCTTTGCTGCTGTGTGCGTTGATAAAAGTATAGGATCCGTCACTGTTCCGATGAGCGATCCATTTCTGTGCCATCGAACCGGAATCCCTGTACTGCCAGACATTGGCTGCATCAGCCATAGACGAACCGCAGATATCCAGACAGTGCTTTGACTGCACATTGCTGATCGTCACGAACCCGTCGCCATCATCACGAATGATAAACTTCTGGGCATTGGAGCCGTTGGCACTGTAGATCTGAAGATTCCCCAGCATTTTTCTCGAGCCGGAGGCAATATCCAGCACTTCGCCAGTATTACCGGCACAGGCCATGGTGAATTCACCTGTGACCGGATGATAATCCAGTCTGTGAAAATAAAATTTCTGCGCGGTTGTACCGTTTTCCCTGTATGTCTGTACGTTCGTACCATCTGCGGTAGAAGCGCCCGCGACATCCAAAACTCTGTTCGGCGAAGAAGCAGAGACCATATAGGCCGTCCCATCGCCAGTATTTCTGAGGTACCATTTCTGTGAGGCAGCACCGGAACCCGACTGCTGATTCACGTTGCCATCGGCGCCGTCAGCTTTCTTGCCGGAATTCAGATTTGTCACCTGCCAGGTGCCATCACCCATATCGGTCAGTATGAATTTCTGGGCATCTGAACCGTTTCGTGTATAAAGCTGAATATTTGCACCGGAAGACATGTCGGCGCTATTCACATCCAGCACCTTATCCTCACGAAGTGCACTCTGAATTTCATAAACGCCGTTGCTGAATGAAATACTGCTGCCGGACAGAAGGAATGCAAATTTCTGGGCTGCTGTTCCATTGCTGCTGTACAGCTGGATATTGGTGCCGTCAGCCGTCGAACCACAGCTTACATCCACCGCTTTTTCGCAGAATACCGACAGGATTGTGTACAGACCGTTTCCGGCCGGAACAATGTACCATTTCTGGGCATTCGTCCCGTTGCCGTCATACTGCTGAATGTTGGCACCATCCTGAGAACTTCCGCCCGTCACATCCAGGTATTTTCCTGACTGATAATTCCGGATCGTATAATAGCTTCCCTCGCTGTTCCATGCGATCTGAAATTTCTGGGCATTGGAGCCGTTAGCGCTGTAAAGCTGTGCGTTGGCGCCGGCTTTCCCGCTCCCGCCCGCGATATCGATCGTCTTGAACTGATCAAGAGATGAAGCAATCACATACAGTCCGTCCTGCAACGACTGTGCATATCCTGACTGACCGGCTGACACTGTCATGACAGAATTGTCCGATGATACCGTCGTTTCTTCCATGGAAGACGGCTGCGGATCTGTGGCTGTCGGCTCTTCTTCCGGAACATCCATCTGCGATCCGGATTCATCTCCGGTATTTTCGGTGTCCTTCCCGTCAGAGATCATATCGTCTGACGTATCCGTATTCACAGGTATTTCATCAGCTGACATATCACTGCGCGTACTGTCCGCAGCGGTTTCATCTGCTGTGTCCGCCGTATTTTTTCCAGGAAGATAATCAGACGAATTTTCGATGCTCTCCCCGGTATCATCCGCGGAAGGCATCAGATTTTCAGAAGATGCCTGCTGCAGAGTCTCACAATACACAGAGCCCCTGGCAGCTTCTGAAGCATCACTGTCTGTATCTGCTTTTACAATCATCTGTGAAAATATAAGAAAAAAAGCTATAACCGCCAGCGTGATGCCGGTATTTTTCCATTTTGTCAGATTTTTCATGCAGCCCCTCATTATTTATCGATGGCAACAGTTCAATTCCCATGTCAGCGGCTTTAACCTTCATCACAGACAGTGCTGCAGCATTTGTGATCATCCATCTTGTGATATAAGTGTCACAAGTATGATAACCGGATCGCTACGCGCTCTCGCGATCATCTTGTGCAGAAAAAATTATCGGCTGTGGTTCTCAGCCCGTATAAAGACAACGCAGGAGTGACCCGGCGTAAATGCATCGGATCACTCCTGTTGACTCGTCGCCGCGTTGCAGGCTGTGATCAACCTGCCGCCTGCCGACATTTTTTATCAGAATTTTCCAGCCTTGGCAGCTTCCTCTACGGAAACAGCTACAGCAACGGTCATGCCGACCATCGGGTTGTTGCCGGCACCGATCAGACCCATCATCTCTACATGAGCCGGAACGGAAGAGGAACCTGCGAACTGTGCATCACTGTGCATACGGCCCATGGTATCGGTCATGCCGTAGGAAGCAGGGCCTGCTGCCATGTTGTCCGGATGAAGCGTACGGCCTGTGCCGCCGCCGGATGCAACGGAGAAGTACTTCTTTCCTGCCTCCAGGCGCTCCTTCTTGTAAGTACCAGCAACCGGATGCTGGAAACGGGTCGGGTTGGTGGAGTTGCCGGTGATGGATACATCGACATTCTCATGCCACATGATGGCAACGCCTTCCTGTACATCATCAGCGCCGTAGCAGTTTACTTTTGCTCTTGCGCTGTTCGGATCCTTGGAATAGCAGGTGCGGGAGAGCTCGGTCAGTTCACCGGTCTTGTAGTTGTACTCGGTCTCCACATAGGTGAAACCGTTGACACGGGAGATGATCTTTGCAGCATCCTTGCCAAGTCCGTTCAGGATGACACGGAGCGGTTTTTTACGTACCATGTTTGCTTTCTCAGCGATACCGATAGCGCCTTCGGCTGCTGCGAAGGACTCATGTCCTGCGAGGAAGCAGAAGCACTCGGTATCCTCTTCGAGGAGCATCTTGCCCAGGTTGCCGTGGCCAAGACCTACTTTACGGCGGTCAGCGACGGATCCCGGAATACAGAAGGACTGAAGGCCCTCGCCGATAGCAGCAGCTGCATCAGCAGCAGTTCTGCAGTTCTTCTTGATGGCGATGGCTGCACCTACGGTGTAAGCCCATTTAGCGTTCTCAAAGCAGATCGGCTGAATTTTCTCTACCTGATGATATACATCAAGGCCGGCAGCCTTGGTAACCTCGGCAGCCTCTTCGATAGAGTTGATGCCGTACTCTTTCAGCTTTGCAAGAATCTGCTTTTCTCTTCTTTCATATGATTCAAATAAAGCCATTGTATTACATCCTCCTCTATCTTATTCTTTTCTCGGGTCAATGAACTTAACGGCATCCGCTACACGTCCGTACTGGCCGGAAGCTTTCTCATAAGCGGTATTGGCGTCATCACCGGCTTTGATGAAATCCATCATCTTGCCGAAATTTACAAACTTGTAACCGATGATCTCATCGTTCTCATCGAGAGCCAACTCTTTTACATAGCCATCGGTCATCTCGAGATAACGGGGTCCCTTTGCCAGTGTGCCATACATTGTGCCGACCTGAGATCTGTGGCCCTTGCCGAGATCCTCAAGACCTGCGCCGATAGCAAGTCCGTCTTCGGAGAATGCACTCTGAGAACGGCCATAAGCGATCTGCAGGAACAGCTCTCTCATAGCGGTGTTGATGGCATCGCAGACGAGGTCAGTGTTCAGAGCCTCGAGTACGGTGAGTCCCGGAAGGATCTCAGATGCCATGGCAGCAGAATGAGTCATACCTGAGCAGCCGATTGTCTCAACGAGGCACTCCTGGATAACACCCTCTTTGACATTCAGGGAGAGCTTGCAGCATCCCTGCTGCGGAGCACACCAGCCTACACCGTGTGTAAATCCGGAGATATCCTTTACCTCTCTGGATTTCACCCATTTTGCCTCTTCAGGAATAGGAGCAGCGCCGTGATGTACGCCCTGATGAACAACGCACATATCTTCTACTTCTTTTGAATAAACCATCGATTGACACTCCTTTCAAAAGTGTGAAATTCAACGTCTCTTATTTTTGCATATTTGAGCGAATTCGTAAAGACTCCCACTCAAAAAAGGCGGCTCAGATCGCTGTTCTGCACTTTGTCGCACATGGTGACTTCCATGTGCTCCACTGCTTTGGCAGTGAATGAACGATAATTTCAAAGCTCCTCGCGCTTTTCGGCGATCTCTCCTTCTTTCTTGTAGATGGAATGGCCGGGAATCACGCCGCGCACACTGGAGAGCGGGTATACATTGGTGTGTGCGCCGATCACGGAGCCGGGATTGAGGACGCTTCCGCATCCGATTTCTGTCCAGTCGCCGAGCATGGCACCGATCTTGCGCATACCGGTTTCGATCTCCTGCCCCTCGCCGCGGACGACGATATTTTTTCTGTCCGACTTGATATTCGAGGTGATGGAGCCGGCACCCATGTGCGCATGAAAGCCGAGGATAGAATCGCCCACATAATTGTAGTGCGGCGCTTCTACACTGTTAAAAAGAATGACGTTTTTGAGCTCTGTGGAGTTGCCGACAACCGTTCCTTCACCGATGATGGCATTGCCGCGGATAAAAGCGCACTGGCGGAGCACCGCCTTGTGGCAGACAATACATGGTCCGGTGATGGATACGGTGGGCCAGATCGTCGCGTCCTTCGCGATCCAGACGCCATCCTCCTTCTCTTCATATTCATCCTTCGGTAATGTCGGACCGAGTTTCAGAATAAAATCATGGATTTCAGGGAGAACTTCCCAGGGATATGTCTTTCCCTCAAAAATATCTGCTGCGATCGTCTGACTGAGATCGAACAATTCAGAAATCATCGCACCTCTGATCATAGCTGTCCTTCTTTCTTCTTTACTCTGTCTGCGTTTTTCTGCTGCGGGTTCTGCTCTGTCCGCGTTTTCCGGCAGCACTGTTCCTGGCCGCTGAACGTCTTCCCGTTCCGGAGCTGCCGGAAGGCCTGTCGACGAACCTGTTTTTGTAGAACTGTGCGATATACTGATATCTGCTTCGCAGCAGCTGACGGTTGTCGGCGTTCCGCACCCTGTTCGTCCGCTCAGAGACAAAATTCTCCAGCTTTGTCATATATTCATCCGGTTTTATTTTTCCCTCAGCGACATAGGAGAGTCCTTTCTCCCAGCTCGCGGTCATCTCCGGATTGAGCAGTGATCGGATGGACACATACACAATGTCATGCACCATCTCGCCGAGCTGCGTCGGCGTGATGACCTGCGTCTTTGCATTCAGGTCCAGGTATCGGATATTGACGAGCTTCTTCAGAATCTCTGCTCTGGTCGCCGATGTGCCGATACCGCTTCCGCGAATCTGTTCGCGCAGTTCATCATCCTCGATCAGCTGGCCGGCATTTTCCATGGCGAGGATCATCGATCCGGATGTATAGCGCTTCGGCGGCTGCGTCTCACCCTCTTTGATCCTGTAGCCCGTAACAGGAATCAACGATCCCTTTCTCAGCGTCTTCAGCGCTGCAAGGAACGTCGGATCTGCCTGTGAGGAGAAGTTTTTCTGCGCACCGGTTTCATCATCTGCCCCGGTGGCAGTGCTGTCACGCAGTTCCTCATCGGAGCTTCTGTCATCCGCGCTCTGATTATCCGAACCTCTGTCACCGGCTTTTTTTCCTGCGGGTCTGTATACCGTCTTCAGATAGCCTTCCTCCGTCAGCACACTGAAGCTGGAGAAAAAATGTTCCGTCCCGATCTTCGTTTCGAGGCTGACCTTCTGATATACGGCCGGCGGATAAAAGATGGCGAGAAACCTTCTGACGATCAGTTCATAAACACTGCGCTGGAGTGGTTTCAGACTGCCGATATTCTGCAGTCCCTGTCCTGTCGGGATCAGCGCGTAGTGATCAGTGATCTGCTTATCATCCGTGTACCTTGTGCTGCCGATCTTCTTCCATGCATCACCCGCAAGAACTTCTGAGGCCAGATCGGCGAGCGGGCTGTATTTGGTCAGTCCCCGGATATTCTGGCTGATTACCTTCGCAATCGCAGACGAAAGCACCCTGGCATCAGTTCTGGGATAGGTGACGAGTTTTTTCTCGTACAGCTCCTGGATGATATTCAGCGTCGTATCCGGACTGATCTTGAAATACCGGGAGCAGTCATTCTGAATCTCCGCCAGATTGTACAGGAGCGGCGGATTCTTTTTTGACGTTTTTCTGCTGACGCTGACCGTCTCCGCCTGCTGCGGGTCAAGGCTCTTCAGATAGCGGATCAGTTCTTCCGCGTCCTCGCGGGAACGAAAACCGTTTTCCCTGTAAAGCTTCGGTGACTGGAAGTAACGGCTTCCCTCCACAGCCCGCCATTCTCCCTCGAACGGATGCTCCGCCCATGATTCATCAGCGATCACACGGAAAAATGCTGTCTTCTTAAAATCACGGATCTCACGCTCACGACGCACAACCATGCCCAGTACGCACGTCATGACGCGGCCCACGGAAACCGGATGATAACTGCCGCCCAGATAAGAGGAGGCATCGCCCGCATAGCGGATCGACAGTGCACGTGAAAAATTGATGCCGATCAGATAATCCTCTTTTGCCCGGAGAAAAGCAGCGTCCGCAAGATCATCATAGGCACTGATGTTCTTTGCCTCCCGGATACCGCGGCTGATTTCTTCCTCTGTCTGGGAATCGATCCACACCCTCCGCTGATCCATCGACGCCGGTACCTTTGCCATCATGGCGACAAGGCGGTAAATGTACTCACCCTCACGTCCGCTGTCGGTGCAGACATAGATCGTCGTCACATCTTCACGGTTCAGCTGACGGCTGACGATATCGAACTGCTTTTTCACGCCGCTGATCACTTCGTACCTGAAAGTCTTCGGCATGAAAGGAAGGGTATCGAAAGACCACTTTTTGTATTTAATATCATATTTTTCTGGATAGCTCATCGTCACCAGATGGCCGACACACCACGTGACGACACTGTTATCCGATTCCATATAGCCGTCGCGTCGGGTAAAATTTTCATGCAGTGCTTTGGCAAATTCCTGCGCAACAGACGGTTTTTCGGCGATAAAAAGTGATTTTCCTGTACTCAAAGACTATCCTTCCTGATCTTCACGTTTTAAACAGACATCTTCCGCAGCTACCGGCTCACGCACGACAAAAAGCGCATCATCTGCCGATCAGCCTCAAAGCCTTTTGCTGACCGTATGGTCATCATCAAAATACTGAAAAAGGCCGCCGCACATATACGGACTGTGCGGCGGTCATCATCAGATGCGGGTGTCATTAGTATGATAGCCGTGTCAATAAGTCATTCACGCACTTTTGAACAAGTGCAACGTGGGTGATGACTTTTGACACTGTTATCATATTATGCTCTCTTCATGATATATCCCTGATCCACAAGAGTCTCGGCGCAGAGAACGGCACCGCCTGCCGCACCGCGGAGCGTGTTATGTGAAAGTCCCACAAATTTCCAGTCAAAAATAGTGTCTTCACGAAGGCGTCCGATGCTGATACCCATGCCATTCTCGTAATCTACATCCAGTCTTACCTGCGGACGGTCATTCTCCTCCATGTAGCGGATAAACTGTTTCGGAGCGCTCGGCAGGTGATGTGCCTGCGGATAACCGCTGTATGACTCAAGTGCGCTGATCAGCTCTTCCTTTGTCGGATTCTGACGGAAATTAACGAAGCAGGCTGCTGTGTGGCCGTTAAGGACCGGCACGCGGAGACACTGGCTCGTGATGACAATGCCGTCTCTCTTCACAATTTCTCCGTTCTCAACTTTTCCCCAGATCCGGAGCGGTTCCTGCTCACTCTTCTCCTCTTCACCGCTGATAAAAGGAATGACATTGCCTTCCATCTCCGGCCAGTCTTTGAAGGTCTTGCCGGCACCGGAGATTGCCTGATAGGTGGTCACGACAGCCTGATACGGCTCAAATGCCATCCATGCCGTGAGTGCAGGTGTATAGCTCTGGATCGAGCAGTTCGGCTTTACGGCAATGAAGCCGCGCTTCGTACCGAGCCGCTTCTTCTGATCCTCAATAACAGCGAAATGAGCGTCATTGATTTCCGGAATGACCATCGGCACGTCCGGTGTCCAGCGATGCGCACTGTTGTTGGAAACAACAGGGGTCTCCGCTTTTGCATATCTGTTCTCGATCTCGCGGATCTGATCCTTGGGCATATTCAGCGCGCAGAACACGAAATCAACCATGCCGGCAATCCTGTCGACTTCCTCGATGCTGAGGACCGTCATATTCTTTACGTATGCAGGCATCGGCGTTTCCATCTTCCAGCGTCCGCCGACAGCTTCTTCATATGTCTTTCCCGCGCTTCTGGGAGAAGCTGCGATAGCTGTCACCTCAAACCACGGATGATTCTCCATCAGCGTTACGAAACGCTGGCCTACCATACCTGTTGCACCAAGAATACCGACTTTCAATTTGCTGTCCATTTTTCTCTCCTAATAAATTTATTGAAGTTTTGACTTATCATAGGACTTTCTTTCCTGTTTTGCAACCTGCCATCTTCCTCAGTTCTCCGCGAGGTACTGCTGATTCCTCCGGATCTCCTCACGCATCGCGTCCGGTCCGGGCGCACCGGTCGTATTTCTGCGCTCCACGCAGGTCTTCATGCTGATGGCCTCGTAGACGTCCTCTTCAAAGGCAGGCGAATATTTTTTGAACTCATCGAGCGGAAGGTCATCAAGAGCGCATCCCCTGTCGATGCAGTCAAGCACCAGTCTGCCGACGATGGAATGAGCATCGCGGAACGGAATGCCCTTGCCCACCAGATAGTCTGCCGCATCCGTCGCGTTGGTGAATCCGTGTCTCGCAGAATCTGCCATGACGTCACGGCGGAATTTCATGGTATCCAGCATGCCTGTGAACAGGCGGAGACAGTTCTGCACCGTATCAATCGCATCAAATGTGAGCTCTTTGTCCTCCTGCATATCCTTGTTATAGGCAAGCGGAAGTCCCTTCATCGTCGTGAGCATCTGCATCAGCGCACCATACACACGGCCGGTTTTACCGCGGACAAGCTCGGCTATATCCGGATTCTTTTTCTGCGGCATGATGGAGCTGCCTGTACTGTAGGCATCGTCGATCTCCACAAAACGGTACTCATTGGAATTCCAGATGCAGATCTCCTCGCTGAAACGGCTGAGATGCATCTGCATGATGGAGAGTGCCGCGAGATATTCGATCACATAGTCCCTGTCCGAGACAGAATCCATGCTGTTGGCTGTCGGCTCATCAAACCCCAGCTGTTCCGCCGTATAGGCTCTGTCCAGCGGATAGGTTGTTCCGGCCAGTGCGCCCGCACCGAGCGGACAGGTATTCATCCGGCGGCGCAGATCCGCAAGGCGTCCTCTGTCACGGCGGAACATCTCAAAATATGCACCCAGATGATGTGCCAGTGTGACAGGCTGTGCTTTCTGCAGATGGGTAAAGCCCGGCATAAAGGTCTCCGTGTTTTCCTCCATCATGCGCTCGATCGTCATGAGAAGGGTCTTCAGGAGTCCGTCTGTCTCGTCGATCTCATCACGCACATAGAGTTTCATATCCAGCGCAACCTGATCATTGCGGCTCCTGCCTGTATGCAGTCTCTTACCGGCGTCGCCGATCCTGTCCGTCAGCGTCGCCTCAACAAAACTGTGGATGTCTTCGTATTCCGACGTAATCTGCAGCTTTCCGCTCTCCAAATCCTCCAGAATACCGTTCAGACCATCGCGGATCTTTTTCCCGTCTTCCTCCGACAGAATGCCCTGTTTCACCAGCATGGCCGCATGCACGAGGCTGCCGCGGATATCCTGTCTGTAAAGTCTTTTATCGAACTCAATCGATGCATTGAAAGCATAAACAAGGTCATCTGTTTTCTTCGTAAATCTTCCGCCCCATAACTGTGCCATAATTTCCTCCATGTTAACTCATATTGGTGCTATCCACTCATCATCGATCTGATGATTATTATCAGATTTTCCAGATATACAGATGCTTCCAACCCGCAACCATCCGCAGACGCCGGTGGTTAGCGAACCCGAGCACAGCGAAGGGTGAGCTTGCGCGAGCAGTGAGCCACATCCACACACGAAGTGTGTGAGTGTGGCGAACGCCGCGACAGTGTGAGAAACCCAGCGGAGCTGGTTTCTCACACTTACCACCGCTGCGTCGTGGACGAGCGAGAGCTGTCAGCTTGTAAGCTCGCTAAAGCTCGCTAACTGCGCTGACAGGCGTCGCACGACCGACTACGTCGGTCTGACGCGGCGCTCACCCCACCGCATCACACTTCGTGTGTGCGGACGTAGCTCACTGCTCGCCCACCGCATCACACTTCGTGTGTGCGGATGTGGCTCACTGCTCGCCCCACCGCATCACACTTCGTGTGTGCGGATGTGGCTCACTGCTCGCGCATAAGCTTCGAGCTTCCCTACGGTCGCTCTCAGCAAGTGCTCATCGCTCTGTTGCGGGTGGAGGCATCTGTATTCTGGAATAATGTGATTTGTCTGTTGCGTATTAATGTTCCGTTTTTTCAAACGCCCAATGTGCTGCTGATTTGTTTGTCAGCAGAATACCTTTGCGCTGCCTCTTTTCTGGAAAACACGCACCCGCAGTAATTCTGCCGGTACAGATGATACTCCCTGGACAGCTCCGTCGATCGCCTGTAACCGTTCTTTTTCTTGAAATCCGATGCCAGATACTTCACCCCCGTCTCCTCCGCGATCCTGCGTCCGATGGCGTTGATGTGATCGGCATTTTTGAGCGGGCTGATGGTCAGTGTCGTGGCAAAATAATCGCAATGACAGGCAACAGCTTCTTCCGCAGCCTCACGAAGCCGCAGTTCAAAGCACTTCAGGCATCTGGCGCCGCCTTCCGGTTCGTTTTCAAGTCCTTTTGCAGCCGCAAAAAATTTCTCCGGCTCATACTGTCCCTCAAGAAAATGTACATCGCCGTCAGGCAGCATTTCACGGATCATCCGCTGCAGCTCCTCTGTCCGATGACGATATTCGGATTCCGGCGTGATATTCGGATTGTAATAAAAATCCGTAATCTGAAAATAAGGAGACAGATATTCCAGCACATAGCTGCTGCACGGTGCACAGCAGCTGTGAAGAAGCAGACGTGGTTTCTCTCCCGGCGTCAGACTCTCCAGCAGCTTATCCATCTCCTTCTGATAATTTTCCTTAGATCTGTTCGGGATGCTCATCGTCCGCCTCCCCGTCAGAAAATCCGTCATCGTACTTATCAGCGTCTTCTGTGTCTTCCTCTGCTGCTTCCTCTCCGGAAGCGCCGCTTTCGCTGCCGTACTCTTCCTCAAGCGCATCGTCAGAGAATCCGGTGTCATCAGCGAGCCGCGCCATCAGTCCATGTCCGGTTCTGTGGCTGCTGTTACCGTCATCCTCCACGTCGTCATCCATATCATCATCCTGAACATATTTATCCGGCGGATAGTAATATACCTTTTTTGTCCTGCCGAGTTTTGACCGGTCGAACCGGAAGGTCAGGCTCGCCACCACGGTCATGATGCCGCAGATCACCAGCTGTGCATAGTAAGTGATACCCCTGGACAGCAGAAGGCCGGAAGACAGATAGCTGCCGAATATTTTTGCAAAAACGGCATTGAATACAATTTCTCCCACACCCACATCGCCGGGTACGGGAAGAAGGTCTGCGATGATATTGATCAGGGATTGAAGCAGACAGATCGTCAGCCAGCCCGAGCCCGAAAGGCCGAAGCTTTTATAGACAAACCAGGTGGAAGAAAAATAAAGGAAACGCTGTACAAAAGTAAGGAGCAGCAGAATGCCCATCAGCTTCAGATGAGTCATGAAAAATCCGGCGACATCCTTGTACTGGTCGAACATGTCGAGCATTTTGGCGCGGCGCTTTTCAATATTTTTCTTCTGCAGATGCCTGCGCACAGACCAGTCAAACACGCGGATAGCCAGCTTCTTCGTCAGCTTCGTATTAAAGATCAGAAGTCCCAGAAGCAGCGTCACCGCGATCGTGAGGAAAAATCCGATATTGACCAGAGGATGAATACTTCCGGTATATTCTGCAAGCATTCCCTGCCCGACCGTAAGAAAGCCGATCGAGAGAACAAACAGGACGAGCTTGAACAGGAATGTCATATTGAAGATCAGCATGCACGCTGCCGGCACGCTGACCCCTTCTTTCCGGAGGTCATAAATCTGAATGATAGGCCCGCCAGTCTGCATCGGCGTGATATTGCAGAAAAAATAACCGTGAAAGGACATGAGCATGCAGTGCCACAGAGATTCCTTCAGGTTAAGAGAGCGGCACATCATATAGATGATCACGCCCTGCATCAGCAGAAAGCCCAGCACACAGAGGACAGCCAGGATCAGATACCGCGGATTGGCGGTTTTGATCCTGGCAATCAGTTCAGATGCACTCTCATCCTTCAGCACACTGACCAGTGTGAGAACAATGACGAACGCAATGAACAGAAGGCTGAGCTTCGTGCTCTTTTTCATCTTTATCTTTTTCTTCATACCATGATGTCTCGTAACAAATACCTGCCGAATCACTGGCGTACACAACACAGAGACCGGCTGCAGTAAAGAAGTTATCGTGCCTTGCTGCGCAGCACAATCCACATTGCTGCGGATATTCACATTACAGCGTCGTGTTGACGACTTTCGTAGTATACCCGTTCTTCTTCAGTGCTTCAAGTATCTGTTTTTTGTGATCTGTCCCGAAGGTCTCGAGCGTCACGCGGAGTTCAACGGCCGCATTGCGGTTTGTGCTGTAGAACTGGTTGTGCTCCAGCTTGATGATATTGCCCTGCTGTTCCGCGATGACCTTTGCCACGCGCACGAGTTCTCCGGGTCTGTCCGGCAGCAGAACCGAGAAAGTAAAGATCCTGTCTCTCGCGATCAGGCCGTTCTGCACAACGGTCGACATCGTGATGACATCCATATTTCCGCCGGAGAGCACGGAGACAACCCGCTTGCCCTTTTCCTTCAGGTGACGCGTGGCGGCTACGGAGAGCAGTCCGGAATTCTCGACGATCATCTTGTGATTTTCTACCATGTCGAGAAAAGCCGTGACAAGCTCCCGGTCTTCCACCGTGATCACTTCATCAATATTTTTCTGAAGATACGGGAAAATGGTTTTCCCAGGTGTCTTTACGGCGGTGCCGTCGGCGATCGTATTGACCTCCGGCAGTGTCACAACCTCGCCTTTTTCCAGAGAAGCCTTCAGGCAGGCAGCCCCGGCAGGCTCAACCGCGATCACGCGGATCTTCGGATTGAGAAGCTTGGCCAGTGTCGATACGCCGGTAGCCAGACCGCCGCCTCCCACCGGAACCAGAACGATATCTACGAGAGGAAGCTCCTTGAAGATTTCCATCATGATGGTGCCCTGACCGGTTGCCACGGTCAGATCATCAAACGGAGGGATGTAGGTATATCCCTTCTCCTGCGCCAGTTCCAGTGCCTTTGCCTGTGACTCATCGAACACGTCGCCCCAGAGAAGGACTTCAGCGCCGTAGCTGCGTGTGCGCTCCACCTTGATCAGAGGTGTGGTCGTCGGCATGACAATAACAGCCTTACAGCCATACGCTTTTGCCGCATAGGCCACACCCTGCGCATGGTTGCCGGCAGATGCGGTGATCAGTCCTTTGGCACGCGCCTCATCTGACATCGTGCTGATCTTATAATAGGCGCCGCGGATCTTATAGGCGCCCGTCACCTGCATGTTTTCCGGTTTCAGCCATACCTTGTTGCCGCACTGGCTGCTGAAATATTCGCTGTAGACAAGGGATGTATCATTCGTTACTTTTCTGACCAGCTCAGAGGCCTCTTCAAAGGCATCCAGCGTCAGCATTTCCTTCTGGCTCATGTCTTCTCCTCCATCAGTAACTGTATGAAATTTCCATCCAACGACCGGCTGACAGTTTTCACCGACGATCGTTTCGGAAGCTGTGTTCAATACACGCCGGAAATTACGAATTCTTATCGAAAAGTGCATTGCAGTACGCCGCGGGATCGAATTTCTGCAGATCTTCGAGCTGCTCGCCGACGCCGATGTATTTGACGGGGATACCGAGCTCAGACTGTACAGCCACAGCGATGCCTCCCTTTGACGTTCCGTCGAGCTTCGTGATGACGAGGCCGGTAATATGCGCGGCCTCCGAGAAGCTCTGCGCCTGCTGGATGGCGTTCTGACCTGTGGTGCCGTCCAGAACCAGCAGCGTCTCCAGGTAAGCTTCCGGATACGCCCTGCTGATCGTCCGGTATACCTTTCCGAGCTCATTCATCAGATTTTTCTTATTGTGCAGTCTGCCGGCCGTATCGATCAGAAGAATATCTGTCCCGCGCGATTTCGCCGCCATGCAGGCGTCATACACAACTGAGGACGGATCAGCACCCTCCTGACCGGTAATGATCTCGACACCGGCTCTGCCGGCCCACGTCTCCAGCTGTGGGATGGCCGCGGCACGGAAGGTATCCGCCGCGGCGATCATGACCTTTTTCCCGGCGTGCTTATAGTGAGCAGCGAGCTTGCCGACGGTCGTCGTCTTGCCTACGCCGTTGACACCGACCACGAGAACGACGGATCTTTTCTCTTCAAAAGCATAGTCATCCGCAGAGGTCTTCATCTGCTGCCGGAAGCAGTCGATCATGTATTTCCTGCATTCGGCCGGCTTTTTGATCTCCAGATCATCGACGATCTGCCGGAGATTTTCAATGACTGTCTCCGTCGTATCGATGCCCATATCACTGGCGACCAGCGCCTCTTCCAGATTCTCATAAAATTCATCATTGATCTCAGAACATCCGAAAGCCTCATCGAGATTCTCATTGATGTTCTGTCTTGATTTGGTCAGTCCTTTGAACAGACGGCTGAAAAATCCTGCCATGCGTTCCTCTCCTGTCTTCCGGCTTTACGCCAGTCGTATGTATAAGTATGTCGCATGCCAGAGGCGAACTGTGGCTTTGCGACGATAAACTGCGAAACCCGTGTTGTTCCGGTTATGCATCCAGCTGGGATTCGATAAGATCGACGGATACCAGCGTAGAGACGCCCTTCTCCTGCATCGTAATACCGTACAGACGGTCTGCTGCAGCCATCGTGCCGCGGCGGTGCGTGATGACGATAAACTGCGTATATTTTGTCAGCTTGTGCAGATAATTGGCGAATCTGCCCACATTGTTGTCGTCCAGCGCAGCCTCGATCTCGTCCAGCAGACAGAAGGGTGAGGGCTTCAGGTTCTGGATGGCAAAAAGCAATGCAATGGCCGTCAGCGCTTTTTCTCCGCCGGAGAGCTGCATCATATTCTGCAGCTTCTTTCCCGGCGGCTGTGCGATGATAACGATGCCTGCCTCCAGGATATCCTCATCCTCCACCAGCTGCAGTTCGCCGTGACCGCCGCCGAAAAGCTCTTTGAATACCTTGTCGTATTCCGTGCGGATCTGTTCAAACTTCCCGCGGAACTGCTTCCGCATGCCCTCGTCAAGCTGCGCGATGATATTGTTCAGTTCATCCGCCGCCCTGACCAGGTCATCGTGCTGGGTTCTGAGGAAATCGCGTCTCTCCTTCAGCTCCTTATACTGCTCGATGGAATTGACATTGACTGAACCGAGCGCATTGATCTCCGATTTGAGCGTGCTGATTTCTTTCTTCAGGGCACTTCTCTCCGGGATGGAAGAAAAATGCATGTCCTCCGCCTGATCCGGTGTGATCTGATACTGTTCATACAGATTGGTGATCTGATCATCCCGGGATGTCCGCACCTTTTCCAGCTGATCAGCCAGGCGGAAGATTTCCTGTTCCATCTCACCCTTCTCGCCGGTCAGTCTGTCCCTTTCCTCGAAGAACTGATGGTGACTGGCATTCAGCTCTTCTTTCTGTGCCTGCAGAGCCTGTATTTTTTCAGCGGATTCCGAGATTCTGCTGTCTGTATCCGCATCCGCCTGCTGAAGCTCCTCCAGCTGCTTCTGCCTGTCAGCCGCATCTCCCGTGCTGCGCGTGATGTCCGCCTGCAGCTGCTTCGTGCGCTCATCGATCTTCCGGATCTCATCCTCCTCCGTCCGGATCTTATCGTCGGTAAATGTCAGCTGCTGCTGTATGCGGTTAAAGGAGAGAACAGCCGTATTCTGCGCATCCTGTGCGTCTTTCAGCTCCTGCTGCAGGGCATCTGACTGCTCTGTCATCTGACGCACCCTGTCCTGCAGTTCCTGTTCGGATTTCTCCGAATCTGTCAGCTCTTCGCCGATCAGCTGATTTTTCTCCGTGATCTCATCAATCTGCTGGCCGATCTCATTTTTTTCCTTCTGGAGGGCATTGTACTCTTCCTTCAGAGAGTCCATGCGTTTGCGTCCGTTGTCATAATTGACGCGTGCCGTCGTCAGACGCAGGCTGAGCTTCTGCATCTCCTCCGTATGCCGGGCGAGATCATCCCTGGCGGTATTTCTGATCTGCTTGGTATCTGTGATGTCCTGCTGAAGACCATCGATATCCTTCTTCAGTTTCCGCGTCAGCTGTTCCAGTTCACTGATCTGGCGTTTTCTGCCGAGGAGGTTGTTGTTATATTTAAAGGAACCACCGGTCATGGAACCGCCGGGGCTCAGGAGCTCACCGGTCAGTGTGACCATGCGCACGGACTGGTGATATTTTCTGCTGGCGGCGATGGCGTGGTCGATCGTATCCACAACCACGGTGCGTCCGAGCAGTCGGCTGACAATGCCCCGGTAGATATCATCGCTCTCCGCGAGGGTGTCTGCCATACCGATCACACCCTCTTCCGAGAGGATCCGGTTATTGTCAAAAGGCCTGTCCGCCCGCACGGCTGTGAGCGGCAGAAAAGTTGCCCTGCCGAAATGTCCGCGCTTCAGATATTCGATCAGATATTTGGCTGTCGCCTCGTTATCTGTCACAATATTCTGCAGAGCTCCGCCGAGGGCTGTCTCGATGGCCGTCTCGTAATTTTTCTTCGTCCGGATGAGGTCTGCCACGACACCATGAATGCCGGGATTTCTGTCGCGCAGCTCCATGACCTTCCGGATACTGTTGGCATAACCCTCATAATTTTCCGTCACGGAGCGCATGGATTCCAGTCGGGAGGATTCCCTGTGCCAGGATGACTGTGCCTCCTCCAGTCTGCTGTTATCGTCCGTAAGCCTCTGCTTGCAGGAAGCCAGCTTCTCCTGGAGTGCATCGATCTCCTGCTGCATGTCGGCGGCAGCGTCTGCCGATGCGTGCAGTTCTTCTTCGAGTTTCTTCAGTTTTTCCTGTTCATCCGTTGTCTCACCCTTCATGGCGAGCATACGGGAACTCAGCTCGGAACGGCGGATCTCCATCTGCTCCAGCATCGTGTCATAGCGCTGCACCCGCTCTTTGATCGTCGAGCGGTCGTTCAGCAGCTGAATAATATCACTCCTGCCTGATTCCGCCTGCGACTGAAACTCCTCCATCTGCTTTTCAATGGAAGCCGTCTGCTTTTCCTTCTCATCTTTGGCTGATGCTGCTGTGCGCAGTTCTTCCTGCAGTTTTTCTTCTTCCTGTCGATAGGCCTCAACAGTCTTCTGTCTTTCTTCTTTCTCGTGCGACAAAGAATCCATGCTGGTACGGAGATTTTCCCCGCTCTGCTGCGCTGACCGGATCTGCTCCTTCAGGACGTTCACCTGTCCCTCATGCTGCTGCTTCTCCACCGCAGCAGCCTGCGCCGCATCCCGTTCTGCAGCGATGCTGCTGTCCAGCTCCTGCAGACTGACTTCCACCTCTTCATACTCTCTGCGTGTTTTTTCCAGCTGCTCTTCAATTTCCTTCAGATGATCCGTGGCAATCTGTTTCTTTGACGTGAGATCCTTTTCCTGTTCTTCCCCGCGCTGCACATCGATCTGAAACAGCATGATCTCGTCTGTGCGGAGTTGATCGCGCCTGTTCAGATAGATTTCCGCTTTGCCGGCCTGTTCTTCCAGTGGCCCGGTCTGGCGCTCGACTTCAGAAAGGATATCGTTGACCCGAACGAGATTCGACTGCTCGTCGGCCAGTTTTTTCTGTGACTCGGCTTTTCTCCGTTTGAATTTAACGATGCCGGCTGCCTCATCAAAAAGCTCACGCCGGTCGTCCGGTTTTCCGCTCAGAATCTTGTCGATCTGGCCCTGGCCGATGATCGAATAGCCTTCTTTTCCGATACCGGTATCATAGAACAGTTCATTGATGTCCTTCAGGCGGCAGATACGCCCGTTCAGGCGGTATTCGCTCTCTCCCGACCGGAACAGCTTTCGGGATACCGTGACCTCATCAGCGTCAAAGCTGAGTTTCCTGTCGACGTTATCCATTGTGATCGCGACGCTGGCGTAGCCAAGCGGCTTCCGGTTTTCCGTTCCGGCAAAAATAACGTCCGTCATGCTCCCGCCGCGGAGCTGTTTGGCACTCTGTTCGCCCAGCACCCAGCGAACGGCATCGGCGACATTGCTTTTTCCCGAACCATTCGGACCGACGATACCGGTCACACCGTTATGAAACTCAAGTTTTGTCTTCGTTGCAAAGGACTTGAATCCCTGCAGTTCTATCGATTTAAGATACATGGCCGTCTTTCTCTGTCTTCTGCAGCTGAATCAGCGCGTGATATGCCGCCTGCTGTTCAGCGGCCTTCTTGGAGTGCCCGGAGCCTTCGCCGATAATCTGTCCGCACGATCTGACACAGGCTTCAAACGTCTTGTTGTTATCCGGACCGTGCTCCGATGTGATCTCATAGGAAGGAGTGCCGTCCGCCTGTGCCTGCAGAAGCTCCTGCAGTTTTGTCTTGCTGTCGTGGAAAAGCTGCTTGTGTTCCACATCGTCCATGACATAGCGGAGGATATACGTCTTTGCCGGATCAAAGCCTCCGTCCAGAAAAACAGCGCCGATCGTAGCCTCCAGCGCATCGGAAACGACAGAGTCTCTGTTTCTTCCGCCGGTTCTCTCCTCACCTTTTCCAAGGCGCAGATATTCCTGCAGACCGAACTGTCTGGCATCATAGGCCAGTGCCGGTTCGCAGACGAGACTTGCCCGGATCTTCGAGAGATCCCCCTCGGGCAGTTCGCAGTAATAATGATACAGGAATTCACTGGAAACTGCTTCCAGAACGGCATCTCCGAGGAATTCGAGCCGCTCGTTGCTGCCCGCGTGTCCAAGGTGTTTCTCGTTGGCCCAGGAGGTATGCGTCAGCGCATGCGCAAGAATTTTCTTATTTTTGAAATGATAGCCCATGCGGTCTTCCAGTTCGGAGAGTTTTTTTATCTCTGTGTCTGTCATGGCGTATTCCTTTTCTCATTCACATTACAATTCAGACGCTGCCAGAGCCACGGAACACATGGAGACTCCCAAGCCGAGACCTCCGCAGGCGTCAGTGGCTGGCTGACGTGATAAAACCCGCTTCGCGTGTTTTATCACGTTATCGCGGCGTTCGCCACACCATATCACGCTTCGCGTGTGACGAGCCTGTCTGCGATTCGAAGAGCTTATACAATATAAACTGTACAAGCCCTTGCTGCCTGCTCTTGCAACCGGACTTATACAGTTTACTGGTCTGTTTTTCTCGCGGCGCGGATGAGTCTGACAGCATCGCCGACAGTGCGGACGGTATGCCATTCCTTATCCGGAACCCTGATATCAAATTTTTCTTCTGATCTGGTGAAGATCTGAAACATATCCAGAGAATCTGCACCAAGATCTTCAACAAATGTTGAATCCATTGTGACCTCGCGGCGGTCCACATGCAGAACCTCCGCGATCACGATCTGCAGATATTCCAGTTCCATGCGTCACGCCTCTCTGCCTGCCGCAGATTCAGGTGACTGGCCCGCCGGAGCGGTCTCAGCGCCGGCTGCTGCAGTCTTTGCTCCGTCTTCAGCAGCATTTTTACTGCGCTCTTCAGCAAGATACTGCATGATCTTTCCGCTGACGTCTTCATCATAAAACGCCACGCACTGCAGGATCGTATTCTTGAACTCCTTGGCTTTTGCGTTGCCATGCGTCTTGACCACAAGTCCCTTCAGGCCCAGAAGCGGCGCGCCGCCATAGTTGGTGATATCGAATTTTTTAAAGATCTTTTTCAGGGAAGGAAGTGCAAGCGCAGCACCCATCTTGGATATCAGATTGGCAGTGAGTCCGTCCTTCAGCTCATGAAGCATAACGCTTCCCACGCCCTCATACATTTTCAGAAGAATATTCCCGGAAAAAGCATCTGTCACGATGACATCGGCACCGCCCTTCGGCACATCTCTTGCCTCGATATTGCCGACAAAATTGATGTCCGGGCATGCTTTCAGCAGCGGATAGGTCTCCTTGCGGAGTGTATCACCTTTTTCCTCCTCTGCGCCGATATTGAGAAGAGCGACCCGCGGATTGCTGACACCGTTCACGCTCTTCATATAGATAGAGCCCATGACCGCAAACTGCACGAGATGCTGAGGTCTCGGATCCACATTGGCTCCGCAGTCGATCAGCAGTGCCGCGCCCTCAGCCGTCGGCATCACCGGTGCCATGGGAGCACGATGCACGCCGCGTATTTTTTTCACAATTGCCTGACCACCGACGAGAACGGCACCGGAGCTTCCGGATGAGACAAAAGCATCTGCCTCGCCCGTATGCACCAGATTCAGTCCGACGACGAGTGAGGAATCTCTCTTGCCCTGGATGGCAGCGACCGGAGGCTCTCCCGTCTCGATAACCTGTGACGTCGCCACAACCTTCAGACGGTCCTTCGGATAATCGTATTTTGCAAGCTCCGTATGAACAGCATCCGCATCACCTGTCAGGATAATCTGTATTCTTTCATTCTCCTTCAGGGCATCAACAGCACCCCGTACCGTCTCCACAGGAGCATAGTCTCCTCCCATGGCGTCGACAACGATTCTGACTGGCTTACTCATGACATTTTCCCCGTTATACACGATTTGCACAAGGCAAATTTTTTATTGTCCTCCATCATCTGCAGGAGCGGCATCACCCGACTGATCCGCGCTTTGGCCGCCTGATGAAGCTGCTGTATCCTGTGCTGCCGATGAAGATGATGCAGTATCCTCTGCAGGTGCTGCCGATGATGATGCGGATGCATCCGAACTGATCGGCTGACCTGTTGTAATATCGATCATGTTTCCTGTCGATGGATCTACTGCATATCCGTTTTCATCAAAGGTATAGGTAACACCGTCAATCTCCATCGTGGAGGACGTCGGATAACTTCCGTCATCATGGTTCAGATACTGGTAACCGCCGTTATCGGCATCCTGCTGCCAGTACATATTATCCCAGACAGCTACGGCCTCCGTCGAACTCGTCGATTCATTGATCGTACTTCCGTGGTCGTTGATGGCCACCACATAGTAATAGGTCGTACCCTTTGCCGATGTATCCGGCGTATAGGAAGATCCCGTTGCACCTTCAATAATCGTTCCGCCGCCGTTTTCGTTCGTCGAATTGGAGTACCACTGATATCCGACCGTGCCGCCGTCACCTACCCCCGCTATAACCTGCAGAGTTACCGGTGTTCCGCTGGACACATTGATCGTCCCGGAAAGATCCTGCGTAAAGGAAGGCGCCTGCAGCGACGAGTCAAACTTTTTGGTGTTCACCGGTACTCCGTCCTCCGAAGAAGAGGAGATCACCGATTCACCGCTGTTATTCGTATCTTCTCCGCGGATGACAAAGGATACGATCCTCTGCATGGAAGAGTCGAATGAGCATCCTGAGAGAAACAATGCTGCCATCGTGCCGACGGCGATCATTCCAGTTATTTTATTTCCCTTCATAATTAGATATCCCCTTGTTATGTATCCCTGTAAGTCCAGCCAAATAAAAAATGGACCTGTTGAATACGCAGTTTGTACCGGTTATCATTTCAGCTGTTATTTTTACCGGAACTGCCGGACAGTCCGGCTCACAGTTTATGAATTATAGCATGAGCGCATTTTCATGTCAATTTAGCGCCCTTAGCGGCACTGATCACCCCTGATCGTATGGCTTTCAGCCCCCTGAACGGCCACATGACCCGCGTACATAATCCGGGAAAACTTCTGTCAGAGGGAAGCTCTGCGCGCTGTATGGTTAGCTCTCTTGACCGCGTACAGATCCTTATCCGCTGCCGACAACAGCTGTTCCGCCGTCATCCCTTCCACCAGCATCGCCGCACCAAACGAACAGTGCAGCTCATAGGGCTCGTCGTTTTTGCGTTCCCGTGCCAGATTCCGGTTCAGCTGATCGCCGATCCTGCGGAACTCCTCCATGGAATCCACCTCGCACATCAGCGCAAATTCATCTCCTCCATATCGTGCGACCACGGTCTGGTGCGGTACCTCCGCAGCTGTTTTGCGCAGCACATCTGCAAATGTGGTCAGTGCCCGATCTCCCTCATGATGGCTGAAGTTATCATTGATCGACTTAAAATAGTCAATGTCGATAATGGCCAGACAGATCTGTCCTTCCTTTGAGGCATCACGTACCTGCTGCTGCAGCTTTCTGAAAAAACAGCGCCGGTTGTCTATCTGGGTCAGTGCATCTGTGTTGATCTGCTGTGACTGAAGGGTAATGAACATCAGAAGCATGCCGAATGAAAAGAATGTCGACGTAAATGGTGCTTTTCCCAAAACTCCCTGCAGAATGCCGCCGAAGAACGGCAGCGTCGTAAACATCAGCGAGGCATGGAACACCGTGTGATCGTAATTTTTCTGCCGGACGCTCCGGATCATAACCGCGAACACGGCAAAGTAATAGGACATCAGGCACAGAAAATGGACGATATACAGCCCGCCGCGCATATAGATCCCGGTATCTGATATATAAAACACCTGATGATTCCACAGAGAGAGTACATCCAGCGCAAGCATCAGAATTACCGGAATACGTACGATCCACTGTCTGACAGGTCCTTTTCGAAGACTCGCCTCCGAGTCGAGGAGCAGCATGTCAAGGAAACAGAACCAGTAATACACCATGAGTCCGGTGAATAAAAGGTCCAGAAAGTTACACAGGTAAGCAAGGGCAATCGGCATGAACATTCCTGTACACATATGTACCCGCCATATACTCTCCACTGTCATCTGCAGAACCAGAAAAAGCGAGACCCGGCGAAACTGACGGACCTCTGACGCATCGCCCAGGTTCAGATCCATTCTTAACCCAAGGACTGACACCAGGCAGATGCAGGTTCCCATGAGCAGGAGATATATGATGAGATAATCGATATCACTGTACATTGTCACTCTCCTCTGTCACCGCCTGCGATTTCTACAGATTTCTGATTGATAAATATCGGGATATCGTGATTTCGGCCCGGTTAAAAGCATAGACTGCACCGGGCAGTGCATGCAGAATGTTATACGGAGCCTCTCGGGATTCTATACAATACTCCTCTGAAGTCATGGCGGCTCCTTCCGTACACAGGCATATGGTGTTGCTGATAAAATGTTTCGCTGGAAATATTATACTAACCCGATACCCGGAATAAAAGACGGATTTTTCCGCGACGCAAAAAGGCCGCCGCATAATGCGGTGGCCTCTTTGATCATTATCATGAAATTACGATCAGTCTTCTACATCCAGAACCTGAGCCTTATTGTAGGTTCCACAGTTCTTGCAGACTCTGTGCGGCATCATCAGTGCGCCGCACTTGCTGCATCTGACCAGATTCGGAGCTGCCATTTTCCAGTTAGCTCTTCTCTTATCTCTGTGAGATCTGGATGATTTATTCTTGGGACAGATGGACATTTATAACACCTCCTTGCGGTAATCTTCTATTTTTTCAAATCAGTTCCTGCTGTCAGAACTGTCTGTAATCTGACTCGCACTTTTAGCATTATACACATGCCCATTTGCTTTGTCAAATATTATTTCACATCTGCATGCTGTAACCTGATGCGTTACTTTCTGCCGTTGAGAATGGCAACCGTGTCACGGCAGATCGCGAGCTCCTCATTTGTCGGGATTACGCAAACAGCGACTTTGGAGTCATCCGTGGAGATCTTTACATTTTCTCCGCGGAGCTTGTTCTTCTCCGGATCGATCTTGATGCCCATATAACCGAAGCTGCTCATGACAGTGGCGCGTACATCAGCATCGTTCTCTCCGATTCCGGCGGTAAAAGTAATGGCATCCACGCCGTTCAGCGCTGCGATATAGGAACCGATGGTCGTTGTTACTCTGTAGCAGAAAACTTCCAGAGCGTTCTGTGCATCCTTGTTGCCGCTCTCCGCTGCTGCGGACAGATCACGGAAATCACTGGACAGACCACGTGACAGGCCATAGACACCGGACTTCTTATTGAGGATCTGCAGCACACCGGAAGCATCCAGATTCAGCTTCTTGCCGAGGAACTCTACAACGGTAGGATCGACATCACCGGAGCGTGTTCCCATGCATAGACCTGCCAGCGGTGTGAGGCCCATAGATGTATCGATGCACTTGCCGTCCCTGACAGCACTGATCGATGCGCCGTTGCCCAGGTGGCAGACGATGATCTTTGAATGATTGATATCCAGGCCGAGGAATTTTGCTGTTTCCTTGGAAACGAAGCTGTGTGATGTACCGTGGAAGCCGTATTTACGGATCTGGTACTTCTCATAGTACTCGATCGGAATCGCATACAGATAAGCCTTCGGCGGCATTGTCTGATGGAATGCAGTATCGAAGCAGCCTACCATAGGCGTGCCGGGCATGAGCTCCTGGCATACGCGGATACCGATCAGGTTGGCCGGGTTGTGCAGCGGTGCGAGTTCTGAGCACTCTTCCAGTGCCTTGATCATATCGTCCGTGATCAGAGCAGAGCATGCAAATTTTTCTCCGCCGTGTACGACACGATGTCCGACAGCATCGATTTCCTTCAGGGATTTGATCACACCGGTCTTCGGATTCTGCAGGGCATCGAGGACCATCTGAATAGCTTCCTTGTGTGTAGGCATTGATGCCTCGGTGATCTCCTTGTCCATGCCGGCCTTCTGATAAACGAGCCGTCCGTCAATACCGATTCTCTCGCACAGTCCCTTTGCCAGAACCTCTTCGCTGTCAGAATCGATAACCTGATATTTCAGAGATGAACTTCCACAGTTGATAATTAAAACCTTCATTGCTGCCTCCATAAGCGGAATGTAAACGTAAAATCAACAGATTCAGGCAAGTGCTGCAGTGATGATAGCCATGGAATAAACTTCCAGTGCGTTGCAGCCACGGGACAGATCATTGATCGGTGCATTCAGTCCGAGAAGGATCGGTCCGTAAGCATCAAAGTTACCCATTCTCTGTGCGATCTTGTAGCCGATGTTTCCTGCGTTGATGTCAGGGAATACAAAGGTGTTGGCATGTCCTGCAACAGTGGAGTTCGGCATCTTGGTCTGTGCTACTCTCGGTGATACAGCTGCATCGAACTGCATCTCACCGTCGATCGGGATGTCCGGATATTTGACCTTTGCCTTTGCGCAGGCGTTCTGCATCTTCGTGACAGATTCATCCTTAGCGGATCCCTGTGTGGAGAAGGAAAGGAAAGCAACCTTCGGATCGATACCGAATACTTTCGCGCATTTAACCATCTCGCCGCAGATCTCTACGAGGTCATCTTCAGACGGCATGATGTTGATCGCGCAGTCGCCCATGGCAAGAACTTCATTGTCACCTGTTGCCGAAGGACGAACGAGAATGAAGCAGGATGAAACGATGGATGAGCCGGGCTTTGTCTTGATGATCTGCAGAGCAGGACGAACGGTGTCTGCTGTTGAATACGTTGCGCCGCCGAGCAGGCAGTCAGCCTTGCCCATCTTTACAAGCATGGTGCCAAAATAATTGGTATGCAGAAGCATCTCTCTTGCCTTCTCTTCTGTCATGCCTTTTTTCTTTCTGAGCTCGACGAACTCGCTGACCATCTCATCGTAATCATCGTAATGCTGCGGATCGATGATCTCTGCGCCGCGGATATTGTAGCCTTCCTTTTCAGCTGCAGCGCGGATTTTTTCCGGATCCCCGACCAGGATCGGTTTCAGAAAATTTCCGGAAAGGAGTCTGGATGCCGCCTCAAGAATTCTCGCATCCTCTCCCTCGGTGAAAACAATCGTCCTGGGATTCTTTTTCAGCTGTTCGATCATTGCTCCAAAACCATACATAATTAAGCCTCCGTATGAAAAAATATCTCATGTGCCGGCCAGAAAAAACCGGTGCATATCTCTGTGTCCCACAGATGGACACATGCCTTGATTAGTATACGACATTTAGTTTTGTGAAACAAGGCGCTAAATGCGTCGTCGCGGACCATTTACATGGCGAAGATTTGCGTTTATGCTTGTATTCATCCGCAAACAAAGGTGGGAGGAAGTCATGGACAGAACCGCTGCAGTCATCGCTGAATTTAATCCACTCCACAACGGACACAGGTATTTTCTCGATCAGGTGAGAAAGCTTTCCGGTGCCCGCTATATTCTCGTCGTCATGAGCGGAGACTTTGTCCAGAGAGGCGTCCCCGCCATTTACAACAAATATACACGAACGTCGATGGCGCTCGCGGCGGGTGCCGACGCTGTCATCGAACTGCCCCTGGCCTCCGCAGCCGGAAGTGCCGGTCGTTTTGCCGCCGGCGCCATCGCGGTTCTTCAGGCTGCCGGTGCTGTTGACGAGCTTTGGTTTGGCAGCGAATCCGGGGACGATCAGGCATTTTCGGAGGTGTCCTCTCTTCTTCTCGAGGAATCTCCGGATTTTCAGTCTGAACTTCAGGGACTCCTGAAGAGTGGGCTCACCTGGCCTGCGGCGCGCATGGAAGCCCTTCGACGGACGAAACCTTCCCTTGCTTCCTCTGGTATCCTGGATGGTCCGAACAACACGCTCGGTCTGGAATACTGTATGGCCCTGCGACGCGCAGGCAGCCCGATCACGCCCCATACCATCCTGAGAACCGGTGAGGCGCATGATGCGGCGGTTCCTTACCGACTTAATAACAACGTTTCCTCAACATCCGTACATTCGCAGACATCGACGCATTCGCAGACAAATGCCGGTATATCTGAAAGCTTCGCCTCCGCCTCCTCGCTCCGTGCGCTTCTGGAAAAGGACAGCGATCCCATGGTATTAAGAGGCATGGTTCCCGAAGAAACCCTGCAGATTCTCACGAGACACACCACTGACGCTGCAACTGCTGCAACGACGCGCAGCGCTGATGCTGCACCTGTTGCAATGACGCACAGCACGGATGCTGCACCTGCCGCAACGACGCGCATTGCTGATGCTGTACCGGTGACAGAGGAAGATTTTTCCTCCATGCTGATCTATCAGCTGATGAAGGAAACGCCGGACTCCCTCACGCGCTATCTGGATGTATCGGATGATCTCGCGCGCCGGATCTGTCACCTGCGCAGCGAATTCCGCTCCTTCCGCCAGTTCGCGGATCTGCTGAAGACCAGGAACACGACAAGAACGCAGGTAAACCGGGCGCTGATCCATATTCTTCTCGGCATTACGCAGGAGGACTATGCGCGCTTCCTTCACCCGAAAGCCCTCCGTCTCCTCGGTTTCCGTACGGCATCAGCCGGACTTCTGACACAAATAAAAGCAAACGGAACCGCTCCTCTTCTCGCCGGAAACGCTCTGCTTCCGACGATGTACGACGAGCGTGATCTGTTTGCTTCTGATCTATATGAATATGTGCATGCCCGGAAATCCGGGCAGCCTTTTACGCAGGAATTCCGGCATCCCTTAATCCGATGGGAACGCGAATCTGCTAAAAATTAATAGTTTACGTCAGCAACTTATTGCAGGCCCTGTCAACAGCGAACCGCTCTCACAGATGATCGGCAAACATTGTACGTTTTTCGTCGTGAGGGAGCACGCCAGCTGCGGCCAGGGGGACAACCGTTCAGCGGTTCACTGATACATGCATATGCAAATCTTCAGTTCTTGAAGGAATGCACCGGTGCCGGAATACGTCCGGTCCTGCTGACAAATTCGTCACAGCTGAACCGGTTGACCGGCATAACGGGCGCACTGCCGAGAAGGCCGCCGAACTCCAGCCGGTCTCCTTCCTTCTTTCCGATGGCGGGAATAAGGCGTACTGCTGTCGTCTTCGCATTGATCATACCGATTGCCATCTCATCAGCGATAATACCGGAGATCGTCGTGCTCTTGGTATCTCCCGGAATGGCGATCATATCCAGGCCGACCGAGCATACACATGTCATGGCCTCCAGCTTTTCAATTGTCAGAGAGCCCCTCGTGGCGGCATTGATCATGCCCTGATCCTCACTCACCGGTATAAAAGCGCCTGACAGGCCGCCCACATAATGGGATGCCATCAGTCCGCCCTTCTTCACCTGGTCGTTCAGCAGCGCGAGTGCCGCCGTCGTTCCGGGTGCACCCGTCGATTCCAGACCCATCTCTTCGAGAATATCCGCTACAGAATCTCCTACCGCCGGTGTCGGTGCCAGTGACAGATCGATAATGCCAAAGGGAACACCGAGTCTGTGGGACGCCTCCTGAGCGACGAGCTGACCCACACGGGTCACCTTGAACGCCGTCTTCTTGATTGTCTCGCAGAGCACCTCAAAGCTCTCGCCGTGCACTTTTTCCAGTGCAGCCTTGACAACACCGGGGCCCGAAACGCCCACATTGATGATGGTATCGGCCTCTGTGACGCCGTGAAAAGCACCCGCCATAAACGGATTGTCATCCGGCGCGTTGCAGAAGATCACCAGCTTTGCGCATCCGAGACAGTCATTGTCTCTTGTTGCCCTCGCCGTGTTCGTGACTGTTTCACCGAGCAGACGGACAGCGTCCATATTGATGCCGGTTCTGGTCGAACCTACGTTGACGGAGCTGCAGACAAGCTCTGTTTTCGCCAGTGCCTTCGGTATGGACCGGATCAGAAGTTCATCGGCAGGTGTCATACCCTTGGATACCAGTGCTGAATATCCGCCGAGGAAATTCACACCCACATCGTGAGCCGCCTTGTCCAGCGTCTCTGCGATCGACACGAAATCATCTGTCGTCCTGCATGCGGCACCGCCGATCAGCGCGATCGGTGTGACGGAAATTCTCTTGTGAACGATCGGAATGCCGAACTCTGCGGAGATGTCCTCGCCTGTCTTCACGAGATTTCGGGCCTTCGTCGTTATTTTGTCATAAATCTTCTTATTCATGCGGTCGAGATCTGAATCGATGCAGTCGAGAAGGCTGATGCCCATAGTGATCGTACGCACATCAAGATTCTCATTCTCGATCATATTGTTTGTTTCATTGGCTTCAAAAATATTGATCATAGCTCTGCTCTTCTCCGGTTATCGATCTGAGGTCTCAGATTCTGTGCATCATGTCAAAAATATCTTCGCGCTGGCAGTGGATCGCTACGCCGATCTTTTCACCGACTTTTTCCAGATCCGCTGCAAGCTCAGCCGTGTTCTTATCCGAGCGGGAGGTATCCGTTATCATCATCATATGGAAATATCCCTGCAGAATGGTCTGCGAGATATCCTCGATATTGACATTATTCTCCGCCAGATAGTTGCAGACGGCAGCAATAATGCCGACCGTATCTTTCCCTGTTACCGTGATGATCGTTTTCTTCGTTTCCATTCTGATCTCCTCACCGGACCCGGGGTCCGTACAAAATGCTGTATCAGTTTTTCAAATTCAGAATTCCACCGGCACGCCGACTCTGTCCCTCGGCGCGACCTCGATAGGAAGCTCCTTCCCGTTATAAGGGCAGTCGCCCTCACTGATCTCATCGCACACCGTCTCATAGGCCAGCGCCGGATAATTATTCTCGGCACTCAGGTGCCCCAGCGTGATGCCCTTCATGCGGTCATTCATGATCCTGTCGAGAAGCCTGCCGGTCATCTCATTGGACAGATGTCCTGTATCACTGGCAATGCGTACCTTCAGCGGATACGGATAAGGCCCTGTAAAAAGCATATTCGTATCGTGATTGGCCTCGATCAGTACGGCATCCAGGTTCTGCAGATGCCCGATCACATAGCTGTCGTAGGTGCCCATATCCGTCGCCACGGCACAGGCACTGCCGCCGCATGCAATGCGGTATCCCACCGGTTCGGCGGCATCATGGGAGATCGTGAATGGCTCCACTGTCAGATCCCCGATCTCCACCTGTTCGTCGGCTTCCACCTCATAGAACAGCTCATCGGGTACTTTGCCCATTCTGCCGTCCTGCTTTATTTTTTTTATGGTTCCATGTGTGGCATAGATGGGAATACCGAGTTTTCTGGCCAGCACGCCAAGTCCCTTGATATGGTCGATATGCTCGTGCGTGACCAGGATTCCGTCGAGGTCTGAGCCTGTATAACCCAGTTCATTGAGCCCTGCCTCTGTTTTTTTTCCCGATAGTCCCGCATCGATCAGGACACTGGTATCTCCGGAAGCCGCGAAAATGCAATTTCCGCTACTGCCGCTTGCCAGACTGCATAAATACATATGGCCGGATTCCTTCCTCCTGTTGCTGCATAAAAATGATGCCTTATACCGTTCAGGATGCAAATTGCTTCGTGCGCATGATTTTCTTACACATGCTTCGCGTGCGACGATCCTGCTTTCAACCCGGACAGCTTATCCAATAACTGTCTCTCCGTATCACGGAAATCCCCGCTGTTGTCGATCGTAAAATCGCAGGCGTTCCTGAAAACACTGTCATCCTGCTGATTTTTCAGCATGGCGTCGATCCGTGCGTTCGTGTATCCCCGCTGCTGTTTCAGCCGCCTGCGGCGCACATCGGCATCTGCATAAACATACCACAACTCATCGCATATTTCATTATATTTTTCCTCGATGAGCACAGCCGACTCGAGAAAAAAGAATGCCTTTCCCTCGTGCTCCGCTGCCTCTCTCTGCCGCTCGATCTCGCTTCTAACCGGTGGGTGCGTCCGTCGGTTCACCTCCTGCAGGAGGCCGGGATCACGAAAAAGGATCGCCGCCGTCTTCGGCCTGTCGATCTCCCCTTCTGCGTCCAGGATATCATCACCCAGAATATCTCTGTAAATCTGCCAGAGACTTCCGCCCTTTTTCATCATCTGCGCCGCCAGATCATCCGACCGCAGGACACGGCAGCTGCAGTTTTCTTCCAGCCAGGAAAGCACGCGGCTCTTACCGCTGCCGACGCCTCCTGTAATTCCTATATATTTCATGTATACGCTCCCAATGCACGGTAGATTATTGTTCACACATCGTTACATGTAAAGAGATACAGATGCCTCCAACCCGCAACCATCCGCAGACGCCAGTGCTTAGCAGATCCGAGCGCAGCGAAGGATGAGCTTGCGCGAGCAGTGAGCCACATCTACACACGAAGTGTGTGAGTGTGGCGAACGCCGCGACAGTGTGAGAAACCCAGCGGAGCTGGTTTCTCACACTTAGCACTGCTGCGTCGAGGACGAGCGAGAACGCGTTGCGGGTGGAGGCATCTGTATTCTTGCCCACGAACGTTAGACGGATCAGTGCGCTTCATACCAGTTGGCGCCGCATCCGAGGCTTACCTCCATCTTCACGGCGAGATCGGCTGCCCCCGTCATCTCCTCCGTGAGTATGCGTTTCACAGCCTCCTCTTCATCAACAGGCGCCTCTACGAGGAGCTCGTCATGCACCTGCAGAATCAGCCTTGCCTTGAGGCCCTCTTTCCGCAGACGGCAGCTCACGCGGTTCATCGCGATTTTGATGATATCCGCCGCCGTGCCCTGGATCGGTGCGTTTTTGGCCACACGTTCACCGAACTGCCTCGTCATGAAATTGGAGGATTTCAGCTCGGGCATGGGTCTCCTGCGGCCGAAATACGTCTCCGTATAGCCTTTGCTGCGGGCGGATGCCACGAGTCCCTCCAGATAACCCCGGATGCCGGGATAGGTCTCATAATAGGACTGAATATACTCTTCCGCCTCTTTCCTTGAGATGCCCAGATCCTGTGAAAGCCCGTAGCTGCTGATGCCGTAGACAATACCGAAGTTAACGGCCTTTGCCCTTCTTCTCTGCAGGGGCGTGACCTCGTCGAACGGAACGTGGAACACCTGCGAAGCCGTGATCCGGTGAATATCCTCAGCGTCCCTGTAGGCGCTGATCAGCTTCTGGTCGCCGGACAGCGACGCCAGCACGCGGAGCTCGATCTGTGAGTAATCGGCATCGATGTAGACATACCCGTCCGCCGGCACAAAAATCTTTCTGAGCTGCCGTCCGAGTTCCACGCGGACGGGGATGTTCTGCAGATTCGGATCCGTGCTGCTGATTCTGCCCGTGGCTGTGATCGTCTGATGAAAGGTCGTGTGGATCTTCCCATCGTCCGCGATCTCTCCGGCCAGCCCCTCCGCATAGGTAGAGCGAAGTTTGGTGAGCTGGCGGTAGTCCAGCACATGCTGTACCAGCGGGAACTGTGCCGCCAGTGGCTCCAGAATATCCGCAGAGGTCGAATAGCCGGTCTTTGTTTTTTTACCGCCCGGCAGTCCCTTTTTCTCAAAAAGAACGACGCCCAGCTGTCTGGGAGAGTTGATATTGAATTCCTCTCCCGCCTCCTCATAGATCTGCTTCTCCAGGGTATCAATGCCGTCCGTCAGATTCTCACCGTAGGCGTGAAGCGCCTCCGGCAGCACCCGCATGCCCTCTCTCTCCATATCGCGGAGCGTGAAAACAAGCGGCATCTCGATATCGCGGAAGAGCTGCAGCATGCCCTGTTCCCTGAGAGCCTCTTCGAGCGGCTTTCTGCAGGCCAGCGCGGCATATGCCGATTCACCCGCGTACAGCGCCGCCTGCTCCTGCGGCATGTCGGCCGCTGCCGGTATTTTCCTCCCGCCGAAGATCTCCTCGGGCGCCGGGAGCGACATGTCCTGTATGTACATGGCTCCGATCGTATCCGGTGCGTAATTGCCCGTCAGCGGATCAAGGAGATAGGCGGCGATCCCGCAGTCAAAATACCTGCCCGGCTCATATACATCACTGCCGCCGACCGGCTCCGATGTCATCGCGCGCAGAAATTCCTTCACCCCGAACATGCTGATCTGACGGAGTTTTCCCGTCCGGATCGCTTCCGTCAGCTCAATGCGGATGAAATTCGGTGCGACGAATCCGTTGACCGGGATGTAAAAAATATCGTCCCTGCCGAGAGCACCGGCGATTCCCCTGATCTCAGCCTTCTGGGTCTTCCTGTCAAAATCCGAGAGAAGACAGATGCCGGCCTCCGATGCATTTTTCATGCGGTGAAAAGCCTCGTCGACATCACCGAAATCCATGAGGATCTTCACATCCGGCCGTGCTTTCTCTGTTTCCTCCGCAGTGTCCCCGCCAAGGCGGGCGAGCAGCTGTCGGAAGCCGAACTGCCGGAACATGTCTCTTGCTTCCGGAGTCCCCGGATCTTTCACGCCGGCTTCATCCCAGTCGATATCAATCAGTGCATTGGTCCGAATCTCAGCCAGATCGCGCGACAGGACAGCCATGTCCCAGTGTTCCTCAAATGCTTTTTTCACACGGGGCGGTTTCAGCTCATCCAGGTGATCATGCGCATTCTCCGCCGTACCGTACTGCTGCAGGATCTTCTGCGCGGTGACCTTTCCTATGCCGGGAAGTCCCGGAATATTGTCCGCACTGTCGCCCTCCAGCGCCTTGATCTCCACGACCTGTGCGGGTGTGATGCCGTATTCATCAATGACGTCCTGCGCATGATAATGAAGGTTCAGGGTTTCTCCGCCCTTCGTCTTCGGCAGCAGGATCATCGTATGCTCCGTTGCCAGCTGCAGCAGATCGCGGTCCCCCGAGAGGATCGTGCACTCTCTGCCTGTCGCTTCCGCCTTCCTCGAGATCGTTCCGAGGATATCATCCGCCTCATAGCCCTCTTTTGTGATGACAGGGATGCGCATCGCCTTCAGCACCTGCTGGATCAGAGGGATCTGCTCCCGCAGCTCATCAGGCATGGGGTGGCGCGTACCCTTGTACGCCGCATAGGCCTTATGGCGGAAGGTCGGCGCATGCATGTCAAAAGCCACAACAAGGTACTGCGGTTTTTCCTCTTCCATGACACGGAAAAGCGTATTCAGGAAGCCGTAAACGGCGCCCGTATGGCGTCCTGTGCCGTCCGTCAGATCCGGCATGCCGTAAAACGCCCGGTTCATGATGCTGTGTCCGTCAACAGCAAGTATTTTTTCGCTCATATCTGTCCCTCCGGAACCGATTATCATCAGAAAATTCTGTCGAAAAATACCGTGATGTGAAACAGCCCCGTAATATCCATCACAGTAAGGGTAAGGAGAATCAGGGTCACAATGGCGATGCATATCAGGGTGCCGCGTGTTCTGTGGCTTCTGATCAGCGCCTCTTCCTGCTGCCGCAGATCATCGCGGAAAAGCTGTTTCAGATCCATCGAACCGTTGATATCCGTATTCATATACTGAATCGTCGTCTGGATCATGAAATTCGTCTCCAGCTCCTCCCGGCATCTGGTACAGGTCCTGAGGTGCTTCAGCAGACAGCGCATGTCTCTCGGCCGGAGATCCCTGTTCAGATAGCCGGGGATCAGCTCGCCTGCCCTCTGACAGCTGATGTCATTGCTTCTGTCGATGTAATCGCTCCTGCTCATGTAAAAATCTCCTTCAGAAATCTCGACGGCTCCGTTTTTTTATCATACCTGGTGCGAACCTGACAGAGCGTGAGCTGTTTTCTCGCTCTCGTCATGCCCACATAGAGCATGCGACGCTCTTCCTCGAGCTCCTCATCCAGGACGGCCTTGTGATAAGGGATGAAACCCTCATTCACATCGATGATCCACACATCGTCATACTCCGTTCCCTTGGCAGCGTGAAGTGTGGCTATGGTGACGCTGTCTCTGTCATCATCCTCGTGCTTCTGTTCCGCGAGCTTCTCCCGGAATTTCTCCATGGATTCCTTCCAATCATCGAGCGTCCGGTAATTTTTTGCACTCTCTGTCAGCTCATCAAGAACCCGGATCAGGTCATTCTCATCGATCCGGTGCTCCAGTGCATATTCCCGGAGATACTGTTCATAACCGATCTCTTTACGGATATATGTCACGGCGCCGTAGGGAGAGAGATGTCCCAGCATGCCCAGATCATCCTCAAGCCTCTGCAGCCTTCTGCACATCCACTCCTTATCCTCGTACCAGTCATAGAGTGCATAAAAAGAAACCTGCGAGTCATGAAAGGCCTCCCTCGACAGATAGCGATTGGGTTTGTTGCAGATGCGCAGGTAATCTGCGCGCCGGGTACTGCCCGCTCCGATATCCAGATAGGCCAGAAGATCCTTTGCGATCCAGTGGTCAAAAATACACGGCATACCGCTCCCCATGCGAAACGGTATCTCCAGGGCGAGCATCTGCTCCGCCGCCTGCCGGCACCCCGCATTAGTCCTCGCGAGCACAGCCATCTCACGATAGGCGGTCCCGTTCTTTCTGTATTCCTCCCGCATCTCACCGGCAATGGCCATGCACTCCCGCATCGGATTGTCATAGGTACGAAGTTCCACAGGCTTTCCCGTTTTCCTCACCGCACGGATATCCTTGGGATAACGCTTCTTATTGTGCGCGATCAGAAGTCCTGCCGCGCTTATGATCTCCGGCGTACTCCGGTAATTTTCGGCGAGAACCACAGTCTCCGCATCCGGATAATCCGAGCGGAAACCAAGCATGATCGCCGGTGTCGCTCCTCTGAACCTGTAGATGGACTGATCATCATCACCGACGATGAAGAGATTGTTTTCCGGTGCCGCCAGCATCCTGATAACATCGTACTGCAGAGGGCTGATATCCTGAAATTCATCAACGAGAATATAGCGGAACCGCTCCTGCCACCGCTTCAGCACCTCCGGTCTCTCCTGAAAGAGGCAGTAGCAGCGAACAATAATGTCATCAAAATCTATGAAGCGGTTTTCTTCTTTCCACGCCTCGTACCGGCTGTAAACCTTCCGGAAAACTTCCTGGGGAAGAACGGCGGAATAAAAATGACTGACGTTCGTCCGGCTCTCCTGAATACTGCTGATCTCTCTCGCCACCTGCGCAGGCAGATCCGCTTCCTGCGAAGCTCCGTTCCACGTGTGATTGAGGATTTCCCCCAGCAGCTGCAGTTTTCTGCTCTCCGTAAGGATGCTGCCCGGGCCGAAATGGTAAACCGTTCGCAGGATTCCGTAAAAAACGGAGTGAAAGGTGCCGAAGGCCACACCTGCTGCGCGGCCCTCTGTTCTCTTTAAAAATCTCCCCTTCATCTCCGCGGCGGCCGCTCTTGTAAACGTCACAACCAGAACAGATGAAGGAGAGACTCCTGATTCTGTCAGGCGCGCGGTACGTTCCGTAATGACCGTCGTCTTGCCGGACCCCGGTCCCGCGAGGACGAGCATCGGACCGTCCGTGTGCATGACAGCTTTTTTCTGTGATTCACTGAAAGGCATAAAATGATCAGACATCGGTCTCAAGCTTTTCAACAGCCGCGCGGAGCCTGTTCAGACTCTCTTCCCTGCCGAGCACTTCCAGAAGCCCTGTAGCTCCTGCCGGCGTCGCTTCCCTGCCCGAGAGCGCCGTGCGGATCGGCCACATCACCGTGTTGACCTTGTAACCCTTTTCGGCGGCATATGCCTTGAGCACCTCAAACAGGCTGTCTCCGTCAAACTTTTCCTGTGCCTCAAGGAGCGGAATGACATCGCGGAGTACGGCGAGAGAACTCTCCTTCGTGCTCTTTGATTTTTTGTGAACGTACATCTCGGTGCTGTAATCCGGCACCTCATTGAAGAAATCGACCTGCTGCTCGATTTCCGGCAGCACCTGGATCCTCGTACGGACCATGGCGGAAATTTTTCTCAGGTCCAGATCCCTCTTCACATATTTTTTCAGATACGGTTCAGCGTAACCGAAAAACGTATCGTCATCCATGGCCTTGATGTATTCGCCGTTCATCCAGTTCAGCTTGGTCATGTCGAATACGGCCGGAGACTTGTTGATGCGGTGATAGTCGAAGATCTTCACCAGTTCAGGCAGTGAATAGATCTCCCTGTCTCCTGCCGGACTCCATCCGAGGAGTGCCACAAAATTGACAACGGCCTCGCGGATATATCCCTGCTCCAGGAGATCCTCAAAGGAGGAGTGGCCGGAGCGTTTGGAGAGCTTCTGACCCTCTTCGTTCGTGATCAGCGGGCAGTGCACATAGATTGGCGGTTCCCAGCCGAAAGCCGCATAGATGCGGTTATATTTCGGCGTCGATGACAGGTACTCACTGCCGCGCACCACGTGAGTGATACCCATCAGGTGATCGTCGACGACATTGGCAAAATTGTAGGTGGGATATCCGTCAGATTTGATGAGGATGAGATCCTCCAGCTCATCGTTATTAACGGTAATGTCCCCGTAGATCTCATCGTGGAACGTCGTCGTTCCCTCTGTCGGCATGTTGAACCGGATGACATGGGGTACGCCGGCGGCAAGCTTTTCCTGCACTTCCTCCTTCGACAGATGGAGGCAGTGCTTGTCATACACAGAGATCTCCTTGCCCGCCACGGTGCGCTTCAGGCTCTGCAGCCTCTCTTCCGTGCAGAAGCAGTAATAGGCGTCGCCCTGTGCGATCAGCTGCTCAGCGTATTTCTGGTAAATACCCATCTTGCAGCGCTCACTCTGCACATAGGGACCGACACCGCCGTCTTTGTCAGGGCCCTCGTCATGTTCCAGTCCTGTATCCTTCAGTGTCTGATAGATAATATCCAGAGCGCCCTCCACGAAGCGTTCCTGGTCTGTATCCTCGATGCGGAGCATGAAACTGCCGCCCGCATGTTTTGCGATCAGATAAGAATAGAGTGCTGTGCGGAGATTGCCTACATGCATCCGACCCGTCGGGCTCGGAGCAAATCTTGTCTTAACCTTACTCATACTGTCTGTTACTGTCCTTCCTGTAATTCATCTTCCTGTATGGCGTCAGAGGGCACATATGGTCTGCCTGACGGATACACTGCGTGCATAATGTCTGCCACATTTCCGATACAGATGCAATCCGCTGTCTCATCGGAGTAATGAGGTGTACGGTTGACGAGGCAGAGCCAGTCGCCGTTAAAATATTTGGCCATGGATCCAAGGGTAGAATCGAGTTCCGCTCCGATGACGAGAAGCACATCGGCCGAGGAGATCAGCTCGATGGCTCTTGTCATGACCTGACTGTCCAGCATCTCACCCGAAAGCGCTATGCCCGGGTGGATCATCTGGCCACACCTGTCACACATCGGGATCGGTTTATTGCGAAGAATATAATCTGCGTCAAATTTTTTATGGCAGTGCGGGCAGAAATTGTGATCAATATCCCCGTACAGGTGAATGATGTTGTGGCAGCCGGCGCGGCGGGACAGGTCAAAAAAGCCTCTCGTCACAATACCGCGCAGTTTGCCATCGTCCTCCATCTGCTTCAGAGAATAGTTCACTTCATCCGGCTCACCACGGCGCTTCAGGATCTCTTCCCTGTAAAAGCGGTAAAAGATCTCCGGCCTGTTGTTGTAAAATGTACTGTTAACGATTTCGCCGGGAGAACGGCCGTATTTGTTCTCAATATCATAAATGAAATCCTCCCGGTAGAAATCACAGCCCTGTTCAGCCGCAGAACCTCTTCCCAGCAGACATACGATATTGGAGTTTCTCTGCAGAATCTTAGACAGAAATTCTGTACTCATTCTCTCACCCCCGCATTCGTCAGTACCTTCTCCACTGACTCAATCAGTCTTCGATGCCTCTGCCCTTCAGATAGGAAATGACAGCACCTACGGTCGTCAGGCTTGTCATATCCTCTGCCGGAATTTCAATGTCATACTGCTCTTCCAGCGTTGTGAGAAGTTCGAACAGATCCAGGGAATCCGCATCCAGGTCATCCTTGAAATTCGTCTCCTCTGTGATTTCGCTCTCGTCTACATCCAGCTGTTCAGCAAGTGCCTTTTTGATCTTTTCAAGCATTTTTAACCTCCGGTTTGTTTTCATGATATGAACGAACGCCGTTGCCGGCGACGTCGCCGCTGAATCGAATGTTCTTCGATATATTGAGAACCAGTCCCATTTCCACCATGAGGAACAGCACTGACGTTCCTCCGTAACTGATAAACGGCAGGGTCACACCTGTCGTTGGTATGACATTCAGTACAACACAGATGTTCAGCGTCACCTGAAGTGCCACGTGCGTGAAGACGCCCGCCGCGATCAGTGTGCCCGACAGATCCGGCGCATTCATGGCAATCACGATGATGCGGTAGAGGAGATAGGCAAACAGAATGAGCACGAGCAATGCCCCGAAAAGCCCGAGTTCCTCACAGATGATAGCAAAGATCATATCGTTCTGCGCCTCGGGGATCGTCGCCAGTTTCTGCGTACTGTTGCCGAGTCCCTTGCCGAAAATTCCACCGGAACCGATCGCATAGAGGCCCTGCAGCACCTGGTATCCGCCGGTATTCATGTTATTCTCCGGCTGCAGCCATGAAAGCACCCTGCGCATACGGAAATCCGAACTGTTTGTCAGATTTACATTCACGTAGACCAGGAATAAGACAATGGACGCCGCTGCAACAATCAGCAATTTGACAAACGGCTTCGTTTTTCTGGATGCAAGAAATATCATCACCAGCGCGATCAGCGCAATGATGACAGCCGTACTCAGATTTTCCGTAAAGACATATGCTTCCAGCGCAGGCAGAACACTCACGACGATAAGGGTAACTATGCCGCGACGCGTATGCAGGTTACGTCCCATCATCATCATGAGGTACGGCAAAAAAATGATAATGGCGACTTTTGCCAGCTCTGAAGGCTGAAAGCTCACCGGTCCCAGACTGAGCCATCGCTTCGCACCGTAAGCCTCCACACCCATAGGTGTGAATTTAACCATGGCCATGAGCAGAAGGGAAAGCAGATAAAAGAACGGCGAAAGCTTCAGGGTCATATGATAATCGAAGAAAATAACGATCAGACAGAGGATGAAAGCGATGATATCCGACTGCAGCTGATGGCGAAAATAATACATACCGTCATATTTCACGCCGGCATCATTCGCAGCCTCGTAAGCACTGGCGCTGTAGAGCATGACCAGTCCGAAAAAGATGAGAATAATGACACACGCCAGCAGGCTGTAGTCGAAGTATTCCGGCCTGACGCGTCTGGTTTTATTTTTCTTCTGTTTCATGAAACGGGATGCTCCTCAGAAACCTTTCGATGGTTGTGTGCTCTCTTTTCCAGCACTGTTGTCAATATAGTATACCACATGAGCAGGTGTGTCAAAAGTTAGCTGTGGCATTCGCCACACTCACACACTTCGTGTGTGGATGTGGCTCACTGCTCGCGCATGACCGACTTCGTCGGTCTGTCGCGGCGTTCGCCGCACTCACACACTTCGTGTGTGGATGTGGCTCACTGCTCGCGCATGACCGACTTCGTCGGTCTGTCGCGGCGTTCGCCACACTCACACACTTCGTGTGCGGATGTGGCTCACTGCTCGCGCATGACCGACTTCGTCGGTCTGTCGCGGCGTTCGCCACACTCACACACTTCGTGTGCGGATGTGGCTCACTGCTCGCGCAAAAAAACAGGGCCTCCATGCGGAAGCCCTGCTGCTTTTAGTCCTCAACGTACGGAAGCATTGCCAGATGTCTTGCACGCTTGATGGCGGAAGTCATCTCTCTCTGATGCTTTGCGCAGTTAGCGGTTACTCTTCTGGGAAGGATTTTTCCTCTCTCAGAGATGTACTTTCTCAGTGTTGCTGTATCCTTATAGTCGATCACAGCGTCCTTGCCACAGAAAACGCATACTTTCCTTCTTCTTCTCTGCGGTTTTCTTCTCGGAGCCTCGGATCTTGCCGGTCTCTCTTCAGTTCTTGCCGGAGCTGCGCTTGTTTCTGTTACTGCTTCAGTATTTGCATTGGTCTCTGCCATTACTTTAATCCTCCTTAGATTTACTTCTCGTCTGTGCGAACAATCAGATAACGAAGTACGTTGTCCATGATACGTACATGTCTCTCGATCTCAGCCGGAGCTGTCGGAGCTGCTGTAAACGGGATGAAGTAATAATAGCCCTCGCGCTCATCCTGAATCTCATACGCGAGTTTTTTCTTGCCCCACGCGTCGATTTCACCGATTGTACCTTCGTAGCGGGTGATGTAACCCTTTGCTTTTTCTACGACGGCATTTCTGGTTTCATCGTCGATTTTGGAGCTGACGACCAGTGCCAGTTCATAATTGTTCATCTGTATATCCTCCTTTTGGACATTTGCTGGCCTTCCCTTGGTCTTTGGGAAAGCAAGGAACATGGGTTTTTTCAAACCTCACGATGCAATATCATAGCATATTGCTCTGTTCCGCGCAAGCAAAAATTTTCAGGCAGACACGGAAATCTGTCCCTATGACTTCCGGATCAATCGCTTTATAATGACTGTTAAAAGTCATCATCTGCTGTGCACGGAAAAAGTTTTGACTGACGTCGAAAGTGCACGTACAGAGTATAAATATGGAAGGAAATACATGTCAATGAATTCTTCAGAACATCCCAATCCCATAACCAAGGCCATTATTGATTCTACCGTCGACCGCGGTATCCGCGAGATCGAGGAAGACCCGAAAAGAAGTCTTCGAAAGCTGACCGACATGACCCGCATGTTCAACAAGGGCCGCTTTCTGGACGAAATCCTCGGTATGGTCCAGGATCTGCTGCGCAACGACGAGAGTCCTTATTATACTACGATTGAAAACACACTGCGCAACACTTCCCGTCAGAACATCAAGGATTTCGGCATCAATTTCGGCTACTGCGGTCTGACCTTCGGCGGGAAGAAAATCCGTGATATTGAGGCAACCGTCAATTACCATATTCCCTGGTGTCTGAACCTCCGGATTGACCCTCAGATTCCTGAAACACTGACTGTCGATGAGATCAACAACTGCATTGTACAGGGTCAGATGATGGGTATCTATATTTATACGATCCGCATTTCAGGAAACTGTTCCTGTCTTCGGGAGCTCTGCGATGTGATCTCTTCCTTCCACGACTGCGCCTTCATGCTGGTCATGCCGGACTATCTGCTCAGGGAATGTGATCTGGCCGCCATCCGGCAGTGCACCAATACTATGTTTCTCTTTCCGATCGATGTGGCAACGACCGAGCACAATGTATCAGCCATGAAGAAACAGAAATCCCTTTACAGTGTTTACGCTTTCTACAGCAATGAGGATGCCGCCGACTGGATCAGCGGCAGCAAGGTAGCGTCGCTTGCCAGCCTGTCCCCTGCCTTTGCCCTTCTGATCAGCGATGACACGTGCAGCCCGCGCAACTGCCGCCGTGTCGCCAAATTCTGCAGGAATGAAAGGATGCACCCCGAGTACCCGATCGTGCTTTTTGATGCCGTCAGTGACAGTATGCAGGTATACAAAACTGTTTCCGAAGATGAGGAAGGCCTTTACCTGGAGCTTCTTGAAAACGGAGACATCCGCACAAACAATGGCGTCATTACCGATTTCCGCCATACGGTCTCCCTGCGCCAGCTGTTTGAGATAGCACTGCCAAAGCACAAAAAAACAGCCGACTGACGTCGCAAAAAAACAGCTGACTTACATCAGCTGTTTTTTGCGCCCGAAAGCCAAAGGCTGTTGGTCTGTGCAAGCTTCTGCACCAGATGTCTGAGAGATTCAATGAATTCTCTGGCCGTCTGTTTTTTCCCTTCTTCAAGCCATTCATAGAGAATTGTCAGAAAAGCCGCACTCAGATAATGGATGCTGATCATCCTCTCCTCTTCCGTCTCACCCTCGCTCCTCGGCATAAAGAGTTCGAAAATCGGCAGTGTGCTCTCAAAAAAATAATCGCGGAAGGAATTCTGTCCCTCGATCTCGAGCGCGCACTTGTAAAAAGACCGGTCTCTGCTGAACATCTCCACAGTCGCCGCAAGGAGTTCCCAGCCGCTGTCAAAATGCTGACCGCTTACCGTGAGAATAAAATCCGTATAGAAGATCCAGTTGACCAGATCATATTTGTCCTTGAAATGATAATAGAAGCTCTTGCGGTTCATCCCGCATCCTTCGCAGATATCAATGACGCTGATCTTCTCGAACGGCTTCTCCTTCATCAGCTTTTTCAGTGAATCCGCAAGCGCTTCCTTTGTTACGTTCGCATCTGCCATAAATATCCATACCGGCTCTTCCGGCTTATCTGTCCATCATGAAGTACGTTTCTCAATTCGTCTGTGTCGGAACAAAGAAGGTCACTTTACGGACGCTGCAACAGCTTTGGCCAGTTCCACCAGGCTCTCTCTCTGCGATTCCTTTGCCGCGGAACGGATCGTCACCTGCGGCTCGAGGATCGTCATATCCTTCATCTCCCCGAGCATGGCACAGATTTTTTTACCGGCCTGCGGCGCCCAGGTGCCGTTTTCAATGACGGCTGCAGTACGACCGCGGAAGGCGTGCTCTTTCAGCTCGATCAGGAACTGCTCCATTTTCGTGAAGATTTCATTATTATACGTTGCAGAGGCAAAAACCAGATGACTGGCGCGGAACGCCTCCGCTACCAGATACGAAGCATCTGTTACGGATACGTCATAGACCCGGACATCACGCACACCCTCATCGGCAATAGCCGAAGCCAGCACCTCTGCCGCGTTCTCCGTATGTCCGTAGACAGATCCAACAAAAACAACGACTGCTTTATCTTCCGGCTGATAAGCTGCCCAGTGCGCATACTTGTCAATGAACCAGCCGATATTTTCTCTCCACACCGGTCCGTGCAGCGGGCAGATCCGCCGGATGTCCAGTCCGCCCGCCTTCGCCAGCGCCTTCTGCACCTGCGGCCCGTACTTGCCGACGATATTCGTATAATATCTTCTTGCCTCCGGCAGCCATTCCGTCTCGAAATTGACTTCATCGGCAAAAATATTGCCGCCCAGCGCACCGAAGGTACCGAAAGCATCTGCGGAAAACAGCGTGCCGTCTGTCGTATCAAAGGTGAAGAGCACTTCCGGCCAGTGAACCATCGGCGCGGTGACGAATGTCAGCGTATGGCGTCCTGTCGTCAGTGTATCTCCTTCGGCGACAGTATCCACGCGGCTCATGTCGAAATCAAAATACTGCTGGATCATGGTCTTTGCCTTTGCACTCGTCACAACCCTTGCTTCCGGATAAAGATCTGCAATCCGCTGAAGAGATGCGCTGTGGTCAGGCTCCATGTGGTTGATAATGATATAGTCCAGTTTTCTCCCGTTCAGCGCGGCCTTCACATTCTCAGTAAAAAGCTCTGTGATCGCACTGTCAGCGGTATCAAGAAGTACCGTCTTCTCATCGATAAGCACATAGCTGTTATAGGAAACGCCACCGGGTATCGGATAGACATTTTCAAAAAGTGCCAGCCTTCTGTCATTTCCTCCCACCCAGTAAAGGTCATCGGTAATCTGCTTAATATTGTACATCTCTGCCCCTCCTGTAGGAACCTGTCAACATATGATCAGTCGTTGCCGACTCTGGCAACTGTCTGAAATCGGGTACAAAAAAGCATTTCTGTTTCCCGACGTCGCCATTATAACACCTGTTTTTATTGTCAACAAGGTATACGCATGGTTTCACTCCAGGTTGTACCTGCTGCGGAGATCCTCCGCAGACTGTATGACCTCATCCTCAAGTTCCCGCGCCGACATTCGACGGGCACCTGCACCGAAGATGATCATCTGGATGATGCCGTCCGAGGTGGCTACCGTGACATTTCCCTTGTCTTTCAGGTTATGCGCTGTCTTCATGATGTAAGTGTCTGCTGTCTCCGCCTCTTTCGTATACACAATGTCCATATTGGCTCTGTGGTAAACTTCCCGCTGACCGCCGCGAACTTTGTAAGCATCAAAGACGAGGATCAGGTATCCGCTCCGGGTACCCTGAAATCCCTCAAGCACCTCGATCAGTCTGTCTCTCGCCGCATCCAGATTGCGGGAAGCGAGCTCCCGGAGTTCCTCCCAGGCAAAAATAATGTTGTACCCGTCAACCAGAAGGTAATCATCCTTTCCTGTTTTCTTCCTGCCGGGAATATGCGGCTTTTTCTCACTGCCTGACCGGATCCCCGCCAGTGCATTTCTTTCATTCTGTTCATTATGCAGCGGCGTCGTCCATGATCCCTCTCCATAGGTCTGTTCAAAGATGCGCTTCAGTTCTTCCTCACCGGCAGCCCTTCTTCGCTCCTCCGCATGCCAGTCATCACTGCCGGCGCTCTTTTTTCTGCTCTGAATTTCGCCGGGCGTCAGTCCCCGTGTCTGATCTCCGTAACCATCCGACACTGTTTCGGCCGATGACGTCTTTTCCTCCTGATCAGAATTGGCAGACGGAAAGCGGAATCCCGTATCCACATGCATGTATTCGCGTACATGATCCCATGGAATAACCATGCCTGCGCCATGAGAGCAGAAAACGGAATCCGGTGTATTTTCAAGATCGGCCTCCGGATCATAACCGGAGGCAAGAATGATATCCTCCGGATTCCGGCACGGCTCATAGCCGCCCGGTGATACGGAAACTGACCCTGCCCCATGGGTATAGGCACGCACATCTGCCGCATAGTCGCCGAGGGAAGCGGCAGGTATGCGGCCGGAAATTTCATCTGTCTTACCGTCAGAAGCCGTCACCTCAGCAGTCCCGTCCATCCGACGGATGTCCGTGAGAAAGCGCCCGCTGTTTTCCGAAGGGATAACAGCCGTGAGATCATAGCAGGGCTCCAGCAGAATACTCTCCGCCATCATCAGCCCCTGGCGGAACGCCCTCAGTGTTGCCTGCCTGAAATCACCGCCCTCCGTATGTTTTTCGCTCGCTCTGCCGCCGATCAGCGTCACGTGCAGGTCTGTGACACCTGCACCTGTAAGTACACCGCAAAGTTCAGAGCTCTCCAGCACCGACAGAATCATCTTCTGCCAGTTCAGTGACAGCACATCCGTGCTCAACACAGAAGAAAACGTAAGTCCCGTGCCGCGACTGGCCGGCTCAAGGAGCAGATGCACCTCCGCATAGTGACGGAGAGGCTCATAATGGCCCACCCCCTCGGTTGGCGCAGCGATTGTTTCCTTATAGACCAGCGAAGCCGGTCCGAATCCAATCCTGATTCCGTACCGCTCCTCTGCCTCTCTCTGAAGAATCTCCGTCTGCACATCGCCCATGATTTGGACGGTCAGATCCCCAGTCTTCGGATCCGAACGCACATGGAGCATCGGATCTTCCTCTTCCAACATCTGCAGGCAGTGCAGCACGCGTGATCTGTCCTCATCCGCTTCCATCAGAATGCTTTTTGTAAAAACAGGCTGAAGAATCGGCGGCTCACCATTTTCATCGCCGCCGTTTCCTATGATCTCGCCCGCACGGGTATCCGAAAGCCCGAGTACCGCACAGACCGTCCCGGCTTCTGCCTGCTGTACAGCAGTGAATGTCCTGCCCGCATAGACGCGGATCTGATCGACCTTGCGGAGCTCTGATCCACCCGGCAGGACGTCCTTTACATGGAGCGTTCCTCCCGTGATCTTCATCCAGGTCAGACGGTTGCCTTTATCATCATGTGTGATACGGAAAACACGCGCAGATAATTCCTCCGGCCACTGCGGATCCGCAGAATATCGGCCGATCACCTCAAGCAGTTCCCTGACGCCCTCGTTATGCAATGCGGAACCGAAGCACACAGGAAACATACGCCGTCCGGCGGCCAGGCGGCAGACGTCCTCATCCGTTACCGGCTTTCCTCCCAGCACGCGTTCGAGAAGTCCGTCATCGCAGACGGCAATATCTTCTTCATTTTCAGGCGTGATCTGCGGTCCCTGAAAACGCACGCAGGCACTGCCGAGCTCACGCTTCAGTTCCTGCATGATCAGCGCAGGATCCATGCCATCCTGATCCATCTTGTTGACGAACAGAAAAACAGGGATCTCATAATAATTCAGCAGCTTCCAGAGTGTCTTCACCTGACCGGTTACTCCGTCCGGTGCGCTGATCACGAGAACAGCCGCATCGAGCACCATCAGCGTTCTCTCCATCTCCGGAGAAAAATCCACATGGCCGGGCGTATCAAGCAGCGTCAGACACATGTCGCCATATGTCAGCTGTGCCTGTCCCGCGAAGATTGTAATGCCGCGCTCCTGCTCCATGTGGTTCGTATCCAGAAAGGAATCTCCGTGATCCACACGGCCCTGCTTCCGGATAGCCCCCGATATATACAGCATGCTCTCCGAAAGCGTTGTTTTTCCCGCGTCCACATGTGCAAGTATTCCTGTAACCAGATGTTTTTCCATCATTCCGTCCTGCTGCCCGCCTGTTACTTCATCTTTTATCAATGCATAAACCGGTGGTTCATGAATAACATTATACAGTTACTGTTCTCTCTTTGCCAGCCACTGTCACACATGGAGACTTTCAGCCTCCATGTGTTCTGTAGCTCTGGCAATGTCTGAACTGTAACATTATACATACAGATATTGGAAAATACATCTGGCGATCATCCGAAACATGCTGTATTGTGGTAACAGATATGTTCGACATATCCGATCATATTGGCCAGTCGTCTCTGCACGTCTTTCGATGTGCAGGCAGTCATTGTCATCCGATGAAATTTATCCACCGACACAGGAGAAGATTTATGGAAAACGAAGTCACTGAAATAATCGAAACCGACAAGGAGAGAATCTCAATTCAGCTGGAAGACGGCGCAGAAGTCTCCTGCCAGATCGTGATGATCTTCAGAATCAATGACCAGAAGTACATTGTCCTCATTCCGGAAGGCGACACTTCCGATGGCAAGGGATATCTGCTGCGTTTTTCTCTTGACAGCGAAGGCGGTCCGGTCCTGGACAATATCGAAAACGAAGAAGAATACGCGCACGCATCTGAGGTATTTCATCAGCTGTTTGACGACGGCGAAACCGATAATTTTTCATTTGAAGAATAACGCCAGGATGTCAGCTTTCCCAACATCCCGGCGAATTTTCCGACAGCTTCTCATTTGAGGAACAGCGGCTCGATTTTCACGCGTCCGTTGCGCGCGTCCCAGCTGACCGCTGTTCCGGGGATTTCCTGCATGGTCCTCTCCGAATTGTATATCTCACAGAGTTCATCCAGTGCCCTCTTCCGCCAGACGAGGATCATCGTCTCCTGCCGTTTCCATTTTCTCACCAGTTCTCCGATGGCTTCAGCATAGCTCATATTCTGAAGAAAAAATGTGACAAGAACATCCTGTTCCCTCTCCGGCAGTACGGACATGCACACCATCAGCCGCTGAATGATCTGACTGTTCTCCCATTCCCGTGTCCGCAGCAGCCGGACAGGGTCCTGTACCTCATCCGCTGCTCCGTATGACGGCCTCTGCCCGCCGTGTTCCGTTACGCTGGATAAGGGTTTCTGCCCACCGTGTGTATCGGCAGATGAACCCCGGCAGCGGTATGCTGCATCATCACGCACCTGGAAAGCATTTCCGTCGGCCTCCTCTGCCGGACTTTCATAGAGAGCCGGCCCGCAGGAGGCTGCCGCGGCTTCCATGCACTTCTCCAGAAGTCCGATTCTCGCATGTCTCTCCTTCATATTGGCAGACTTCATCAGATACACCCGAATCTCATCACTGTTCAGTTTTTTCACCACTCATACCTCCTCTGACCGCAGGGGGATTTCCCTGCATGATAATGTGACCTGTGGCACAATTCTGCGCCCGTTTTAAGATGTGTCATGCCGGCACAGATCCTGTGCCTGTTTTAAGATATGTCTTTCCGGCACAGATCCCATGCCCGTCCTAAAGAAATGTTGCCGGCACAGATCCTGTGCCCGTTCTGAAGATGTGTTTAAGGCGCAGATCAGTGTCGCCGTAAAGACGTGTCCCGGAAATTTTCTGAGAATGGATAAGACATGCACACTGCAGATCCCCTCAAAACTGCAAGTGATGATGAATGGATACAGAAAGAGCGCCGGCTCTGTGTCGGCGCTCCGTCCGCATATCTAAACTATAATATATATACTTAGAATATGCAATATATTTTTATACTGATTGTATATTTATAGCTGTAGTCCAGATGTTGCCACAGCCACTGTCTCACATCGAGGCTGGAAGTCTATCTGTGTGACAGTATCTGACAAAGAGTAACCAGTAGCTCTTTCGTCGTATTTCATGATCTTTTTACTTCGTCCCCGTGCTTCCGAACCCGCCGGCCCCGCGCGCTGTATCGCTGAGCTCATCCGATTCCACGAAATCCACCGGGAGATAAGGCATCACCACAAGCTGTGCAATGCGCTCTTCCGGTTCCACGATACGATCCTGTTCGCTGTCGTTGTGCAGTGCGATCATAAACTGTCCGCGATAATCGGAATCCACGACGCCCACACAGTTGGCCGGACGCAGGTTCTCTTTCACCGCCAGACCGCTCCTTGCAAAAATAGCGCCGAAATATCCCTCGGGAATTTCCATGGAAAGTCCCGTGGGGATCATGACTGTCGTATGCGGAGCGATCACAGTCTTCTCCTCGATATCCGCATACAGGTCGTAGCCGGCAGCTGAACTGCTGCCTCTCGTGGGCAGCTTGGCTGTCTCCGAAAGTTTTTTTACCCTGATCTGCATACCCGATCCTCCTGTATCTGTGATTATGTGATGATAACAGTGTCAAAAGTCATCACCCACGTTGCACTTGTGCAAAAGTGGGTGAATGACTTATTGACACTGTTATCATACTTATGACACCTGCATCATGTGATAATGGGATTCTTTTTTATCCCCGTACATTCGCTGCGAATATTTCTGACAAAAACTGCCGCACTCTCCGTGCGGCAGTTCCTGCGTTTTCGCAAACGTCAGATCAGTTCCATCTGATGCATATATTCAGCTGACGCATACTTCTGACGGATTCACATCAGTTAATCGGCTCAGCGTCCTTCGGGCAGTCCTTGATGGAGAAGCTCAGTCTTCCCATGCGGTCCTTGCCGAGGCATACGACCTTGACGGTATCGCCAAGTGTGAGGACATCCTCTACGTGATCGATTCTCTCCTTGGCGATCTTGGAGATATGTACCATGCCTTCCTTGCCCGGTGCAAACTCAACAAATGCGCCGAATTCCTTGATGCTCACAACCTTTCCGGTAAGCACCATGCCCTTTTCAAACTCTGTGCAGATGGTGCGGATATATTTCTCTGCCTCATCCATCTTCGCACGGTCTGTGCCGCAGACGGATACGGAGCCATCCTCTTCGATATCGATCTTGACGCCGGTGCGGGCAATGATCTCATTGATGTTCTTGCCCTGCTTGCCGACTACATCGCCAATGCGGTCAGGATCGATCTTCATCTGCTCGATCTTCGGTGCATACTCGCTGACCGTAGCGCGCGGTTTGGAGATCACCGGCTCCATGACATTGGTGAGGATGTACTCACGCGCATCCTTGCATCTGGAGATAGCTTCCTCAACGATCTGACGGGTCAGGCCGTGGATCTTGATATCCATCTGGATAGCTGTGATGCCGTCATGTGTTCCGGCTACCTTGAAGTCCATATCACCGAAGAAATCCTCGAGTCCCTGAATATCGGTGAGTACCAGGTAATCATCATCGGTATCGCCGGTCACAAGACCACAGGAAATACCGGCTACGAGCTTCTTCAGCGGTACGCCTGCTGCCATGAGTGCCATGGAAGAAGCGCAGACAGAAGCCTGTGAAGTCGATCCGTTGGACTCAAAGGTCTCGGATACGGCACGGATCGCATACGGGAACTCCTCCTCAGAAGGAAGCAGCGGGCGGATAGCTCTCTCAGCCAGTGCACCGTGGCCGATCTCACGACGTCCCGGTCCTCTGGAAGGTTTTGTCTCACCTACGGAGTAGCTCGGGAAGTTGTACTGATGGATATATCTCTTCTTTGTGATATGGTCATCCAGGCCCTCTACCTTCTGTGCCTCAGAAAGCGGTGCCAGCGTCACGACATCACAGATCTGTGTCTGTCCTCTGGTGAACATGGCAGAGCCATGAACTCTCGGGATGATATCGATCTCTGCTGCGAGCGGACGGATCTGACGGATCGCACGGCCGTCCGGTCTCTTATGCTCCTTCAGGATCATACGGCGAACGGTCTTCTTCTGATACTGATACAGGGCGTCACCAAGAAGTGATACCCACTCCTCATTATCAGCGAATTTCTCAGCCAGACGCTGCTGGATGGCATCAACGGCCTTCTCACGTGTCTGCTTGTCGTCGGTAAATACCGCTTTCTCCATCTCCTCATCCGGAACCTCAGCGTGAATCGCAGCCATCAGCTCCTGCGGGATCGCAGCACTCTGATAGCTGTGCTTCGGCTTGCCGCACTCAGCGACGATCTGATCAAAAAATGCGATGACCTTCTTATTGACGCTGTCTGCGAGGTAAATGGCTTCGATCATTTTTGCTTCGGGAAGCTCATCAGCACCTGCCTCGATCATGATGACCTTGTCTCTGGTAGAAGCAACGGTCAGAGCCAGAGAAGACTGTGCCTTCTTGTCATAGCCGGGGTTGATGACGAACTCACCGTCGATCAGGCCGATCTGAGTAGCAGCGCAGGGGCCGTCAAACGGGATATCGGAAATAGATGTGGCGAGGGAAGCACCCAGCATGGCAACAACTTCCGGATCACATGCCGGATCAACGCTCATGACCATGTTGTTCAGGGTGACATCGTTTCTGTAATCCTTCGGGAAAAGCGGACGCATCGGACGGTCGATGACACGGGATGTCAGGATCGCGTGCTCAGAAGCCTTGCCCTCACGCTTGTTGAATCCGCCCGGGAATTTGCCGACGGAATACATTTTTTCTTCAAATTCCACAGAGAGCGGGAAGAAATCAACGCCTTCCCTCGGCTCCTTGGATGCCGTTGCCGTGCAGAGAACGGTTGTATCACCGTAATGCATGAAGGCGCATCCGTTGGCCTGTTTGCCGACTCTGCCGATCTCAATCTTCAGCGGTCTGCCTGCCAGATCCATCGTGTAAGTCTTGTAATTGTTTTCAAGTTTCGTAGAGAATGTTGCGTTTTCTTCCATTTTTTCTCCTTTTTGCTTCTCGGCGAATGCCATTTAAAAAAGTTTCTTACACACAAAAAGGGCAGGCAAAAAGCAGCCCGCCCCGTTTTGTTCTGATTACTTACGGAGACCCAGTTTCTCGATCAGCGTACGATAACGGTTGATATCCTTTTTCTGCAGATAAGCCAGAAGGCCTCTTCTCTGTCCAACCATCTTCAGAAGTCCTCTTCTGGAGTGATGGTCATTCGGATTGCTCTTCAGATGCTCTGTGAGCTCTGCAATGCGCTCTGTGAGAACAGCTACCTGTACCTCAGGTGAACCGGTATCTCCCTCAGTTCTTGCGTACTCGCTGATAATCTCCTGCTTCTTCTCTTTTGTGATCATAATCAGATCCTCCTTAAATTGAAAAATAATCGCCGCGGATCAGGAAACGGTCGGAGTTTCCGGTTTCCGAACCCGGGTTGAATCAACATACCGTCTAAATATAGCATACCGGCATGTACAGTGCAAATACTTTTCGCATAAACCCCCATATCAAAATTGATGCCACAGTACTGTATTAAGCCCGACTGCTCCATCGCTGCGCGATTCCCGCAGTCGGCACATGCATTCGCATTCTCGCTTTGCTTCGCAAAGCTCCATGCTCATACATGTTTGCGTCGATCACGCATACAGTTTTCTGTGCATGCTTCGCATGCCCAAAAACTGCCTGCGTGTCGACGGCTTAATACAGTAGATAATGCCGGATCGCGTAAGCGCAGCCATCGTGGTCGCAGTCGGGAAGGACGGCGTCTGCCGCTGCTTTCGCGTGTTCGTTGGCGTTGCCCATGGCGAGTCCGAGACCGGCTGCCTGCAGGAGCGGCACATCATTGTCCGCATCCCCGACGCCGATCGTCTGCTCGATCGGTATACCGAGCTTGTGTGCCAGATCCTCCAGTCCCGTTCCCTTGGAGTAGCCGGAGGGACTGATCTCCAGTGTCGAGATCTCCGAATCCAGGCAGTCAACCGGCAGATGCATGGCTTTGATCCTCGCCCTGGTTCGTGTTCTTCCCTCCACGGAAGCATGATAAAGGTTGATCTTCTCAATCCCCTCCGGATGCTGGCGTATCATTTCGGCGACATTTTCTTTCCTTGTGGCAACTTCCGCGTACAGCGACGCATAAACCGCCATATTGAAATGCGGCATCCTGACGACATCCTTCGCATTGACGTAGGATTCACCCATGATCATCGCCTGCGGCATGATATCTTCCAGCGGAATGATGCGCAGAATATCCGGTATGACCTCCGGCGAAAGCGTATGCCGGAGTAAGATCTTCCTGTCTATGCGGTCGTAGATCAGCGTACCGCACTCGCAGATCTCATAACGGACGTCCTGCAGGATCTGATCGTACGGCCGCAGTTCGGCAACCGGACGGCCTGTACAGATGGCCACATCTTTTCCCGCAGCCACAGCATCGGCGATGGCCTCCCGGCACGCTTCCGTTACTCTCTTATCCGAAGTCAGCAGTGTCCCATCCATGTCAAATGCGATCAGTTGATATCCCATATACTCCCTCTGCCACTCAGCGGCTGTTTCTGTCCTTCTCTGATTTCAGTTCACAATGCCATTTTACCAGTTACGCGTCTCATCAGCCCCCACGTGCTTTTTCACATTTCAGGCACCTGTCGGAACAACCACATCACTTGCGCTTCTGTGAAAAATAATGGCTCAGCAGCTTCCTGCATTCGTCGCCGAGCACGTCGAACTCCGTCTCCACCTGATGATCAAATCCATCCGTATGGAGCAGATCGACGACGGTGCCCGCGCTGCCGGATTTGTCACTCCTGGCGCCGATCACTACGCGGTCGATCCTCGACTGGACGATTGCTCCGGCGCACATGGGACATGGTTCCAGCGTCACATACATCGTACAGCCGCTGAGTCTCCAGTCTCCGAGCACACAACAGGCCTTTCGGATCGCTGTCATCTCTGCGTGCGACAGTGTACTCCTGTCGGCATTTCTGCGGTTGTACCCGCGGGCGATAATTTTTCCGTCTTTTACGATCACGCAGCCGACCGGGACTTCATCCAGAGCTTCCGCCTTTCCGGCTTCCTTCAGCGCCGCACGCATATATTTTTCCTTCTCGGCACGTCTGTTCCGTATACCGAGCCTTCCATGCACCGCCCAGGCAAATCCATCCTCGCGGCAGGCCTTTGTCACATAGTCCGCGGCCTTTCTGCAGGAAGGTGTTCCGTTGCGCATCGCGATGCCGGTTCCCGCGGCACATATCATGTCGATGTCATTATCCGCATCACCGAAAGCCGCCGTCTCTCCCTTCTTAATGCCAAGGATATTCATGAGATAGCGAAGGCCGGCTGCTTTTCCCGCACTGGCATTGCTCATCTCGATCCGGTTGGTAACGGAGGCGGTAATATAGATATCCGGCACCTCAGCCATCAGACGGCTCCGGATCTCATCTCTGACCGCGGGATCCCCGATCTGAAGATCCAGCCCGTCAAGGGTGTCCGCGTGATCCAGAATGAACTGTCGCATATCGGCGACCATCGTCCGCGTCGTCCGCACATATTCGATATAGGCAGGCGAAAGGCCATATCTCTCCGGACGTCGGATGTAATCCTCGCAGCTGTATGCTTTTCCGTTGATGAATGTCTCGAACGAGACCGGATAGCGATCCGACGGATACTCCTCCAATAATTTCATGATCGCGCGGACTCTGTCCTCAGGCAGTGAAATTCTGTGGATGCACCTGGCATGGGTAAAACATCTGTCCGCATCGAAACGCCCGTTTTCATCCAATCTTCCCTCCTCTTTTGGCAGCTTATAAATAGCCGCACCATTAGATGTGATCGCATATTCGACGGATGGCACAGCGAGCACGGCAGCCGGAAGGGATGTGAAAACCCGTCCGCTTGCGATCGCTGTCATGACATGTTCCGCGGCGGCATCCTCCAGTGCCTCCCTGTTCCCTCTACTCACCGTATCAGCATCATACAGGAACGTATTATCCAGATCAAATGCAATCAGTCTGACTGACATGATTCGAATCCTTTCACAAATTTTGTCATACAACAGTTGACTTGTCGGTTTATATTCGTTTATCCGAAGAAGGCACAGCTGTGCTCACATTTACCGGGACCGGCAGTTCTTTCAGCGCTATGGGTTCCGCATTTCTGTGACACACGCAGAGCATATTTCCCTCATAGGTCTCCGGATAATCAAACCGAAGTTCCGGAAAGTCATGAAGCACATCGAAAGAGCTGAACGATCCGTCGAAGCCATTCCCCGTGAATTTAACATATGCCTCCCGCGCCGTCCAGATGCGGAAGAAGCGCCGGATCTGCACTCGAATGCATTTCTCCTCATCATTCGAAAATGCCTCTCCATCTGTACCTGATCGATCTAAATCATTGAACAACACTTCCCTGTTCAAACCAGTCCGATCCGAATCATACAATGGTGTTTTACCACCGCAGATCCATGCATATTCTGCCGGATGAAAGAAGCGCTTCGCAATTGCCATACATTTCCGCCAATTGTCTTCCTCTGAGCCGGCCCCATGCATCCGGCATAACTGCAGGTCAATCCCAATCTCGCTGTCAGAAAAGGCGATCATGCGCCACGGCCCGCTGTCCGTGATCGACATAAAAATCTGCGGTTCATCTTCCGCTGTGATGAAATACGGCTTTCCCTTCGCAGTTTTCTGCATCTGTGGCATCTTCCCATGGCTTCCAAAACACGCTGCAAAGGCACGGCGAAGCTCTTCCGCACGATTGTTTCTGTCAGATCCCGTATAGCTGATAATCTGAATCATCTTGTCAATTCACTTCTCGTTGTCTCATTTAGATATTGCCAAAGCTCTGTATTTCTTTCATTATGACTCAACAGATACCTTTGGAATATCTGCAATGTTGCCTTCATCATAATCTGATAATATTTAACAGGAAATCTCAGAGCAAACTCGTAGTCAGCAAACGTTTTTATTATGCCACTATATAATTGAAAACGTCAATTTACAGCAAAGAGATTTATCAAAGCTTTCCGAGAAGACCCCAGCCAAATGTCTCATTTGGCCGGGGATGAATCGGCTTTTTTGTGTTTCCGGTAATGACGTTTTGGACGCCCCTGCTTTTCCACATATTTTTTCAATGTCTCCAAGGTCACGCCTCCTGATGTCGCGATAAAGTAACTGTCGC